>Ga0213919_1001053_pt1 | contig 10600 bp, 16 predicted proteins | sample McNCre317MG_FD_161056 | JGI IMG/M metagenome (GOLD analysis project Ga0213919, IMG submission 161056) | Freshwater microbial communities from McNutts Creek, Athens, Georgia, United States - 3-17 MG | ecosystem: Environmental > Aquatic > Freshwater > Creek | place: USA: Georgia | collected... | reverse complement strand
TGGAGTGGAGTGGAGTGGAGTGGAGTGGAGTGGAGTGGAGTGGAGTGGCGCTCACTAGGGTGTGCGGAGCTCATGGGCGCCCCATAGCGCAGGCCTTGCCTAGGCCTTTGCGCGCAAGTGTCGCGATCTCGCTCGCGTCGGCTGCGCTGAGGTAAGGAGTGCAGAAGGCTCCGACGATCTCTTGTACCGCGTAGCTCACGCTGCAGTCCCCGCGCAGTACAGCCCCCTGCCAGCGCCTGCCAAGCTCCACAGCTCGCGTTTTGTCGGTGTCGGAGATCATGCTAGCTCCGACGCGTAGCCCGCGAAGTAGTGACCGCGCACACACCCGAGCATATCGGCCAGAGTGTGAAACTCGAATTGTGAGCGGTGCTCACGGATGTACGCAACGCGCTCCGAAGGGGAGTAGCAATTGCGCCACGTTTCGTCGGCCGCCTCTTGCTCATACTCGCGCAATTCGTCGTCGCTCATGGGGCGTCCAGAAACGCTCGCCAGCGGGTACAGCCCGCGAACGTGTGCGAGCGCTGCCTCGATATCGCGGGCGCGGAAATACTGCTCCACCTCCTCACCCGTGGCACGCCACAACGCGCCGCCGGAACCCCAATAGGCGCCGCCGGTGTCATAGCCCCCAGAGTCGAGGAAAAGCTCCTCAACCGTGATCTCTCCGTCGAAATCAGGATCAACAATTTCGCCACGGCGTCCCATGCTGGCGCCGTACTGGCTATATGCCTTCGGCAGTTTCGTGATTGGCATAGATATCCTCCCAGGTTCGTTGTGTCCGCGCTAGTGCTCGGGACGCCCGAGCACTAGACCGCACCTAACGAGCTGTTACTGCGCGACCGTGTCTAGAGCTTGCGCGATCAAACCGCGTGCCATTTCCGCGAGTTGTGCGCAGGTCTCGTGACCCGAGACGCTATCGGCGCCGCAGTAGCCCGTGTGATCGGTGTCGAAACACACGTCCCCTACGTGCAGTTTCCAAGCCCCCCCAGCGTACACCTGCAGGCGCACGTCCCACGGCTCGCACTCGTCGCACTCGCACTCACGTGAGTGGGTCAAGGCCTCCCAGCGCTCTTGCGAGGCATCCGCTAGCGATCCCGTGATCGCTTCGATGTCCGCCTCCAGAATGGCGGCCAGAGACCGTGCGTGAGCTTCGCGGTACTCGTCGGAGTCGCAGTCAACGTCGCTCACGTACCACTCCCACGATCGAAGCGCGGCAATGTGTTTCAGTGTCGTGTGCCCGACGACGTATAGATCGGTTTCAGCATCCTGCAGCACGTGATCCATTTCCGCCGGATCTGCGCTACCGTCATCGATAGCTGCCTCCAGCGAGGAGATCGACGCGTAGCCCGCTTCGCGCGCAGCGTCCTCTGCATAGGCCTGCAGCTCTTCGTGTGACACACCCAATCCCGGTGCATTTTCGTCCAACCACTCGATGGCCGTTTCGAGTGCGGTGTCAACGTCGTCCGGTTGTGCCCACACGAGCACGTGTGTGTCGCCGTAGGCTCCAAAGGAAAACAGGAATAGACCAGTTTGCCAGCTTCGTTCGGTCTCGTTTGCGATCGGGATCAGTGTTTCATTCGTCGACATTGTAGCCTCCCAAGGTAGCGATCTGCAGGATCAAGCGATCGAGCGATCCGCAGTCGAGTCGACCACAGTCGAAGTTGAGATAACCGCGCGCCACACTGATCAGCGCCTCAAAGCTGTCCCCAAAATAGTCGTCGTCCGCGATGTTGATCCCGAGCTGCGCACTGGCGTCGCACATGTGAGCCAAGCTGCGGATCAGGCTCACGATCGCTTTCTCGCCGTCCGCGCGAGGGGTGACGAACGCGTAGCAGTGCTCACGTTCCCACGAGCGGGGCTCGGAAGTGCGCCCGATCTGCTCTAGGTGCCTTGCGATGATCTCGTTTGCGGTAGTCATTTGATCCTCCTGGCGCGCTTTGCGCGCAGTCGAGTTTCCATGTTCAGCGCGCCTCACGTGCGAGGTTGTGGTCGATGTGCGCGGTGTAGGCGTTCGCGCTCGCGTCCGGGATGCTGCACACGAGCACACGCGCAACGTTGCACGCGAGAGTAAGTGCGGCGGCGAAGATACAGAGCTTGATTGAGGTTGCCATTTGTTGGCCTCGCTTTCTGATCTAAGTATAGGCGCGGCACGAAATAGTGCAAGCGTTATTTTTGAAAAAGCGTACCAGTGGATCAGGTAGCGCTACTCTCGGGTCGCGAAATGCTGCGCGTATGCCGCCCGACAACGCCGAGCGACAACGCGCACGCGCTAGGAGCGCAACACAATGACGTACCAGCGCTTACCACCGCGAACGTGAAGGTTGCCGTCGTACGAGACTGCGCTGGTAGCATCGTCAAGCCGTGACAACTCGAAAGCCGCGTCTAGCAAGGCTTCCGTGCCAGTGGTCACGAGCAGTGCATCGCCCTTGCGTCGCACGGATTCCTTGACCCATTCGCGCGCCTGCTCTTTGGGCGTTAGCTGGTAGATCATAGGCACACCGCCAAGCACGCGACGGAAACGCCGCACCACACTGCAAAGGCCACGTTGTGGACTTCCGAACGGTCAAGCCAAGCGCGGGGAATGGGGCGCATGCGGTTACGATGCAGCACGCGTCGGCGGACTGACAGTTCGAGTTGATAGCCAAAGCATTGTAGGGACATGGGGGATTCCTTTCGAGGGATGGGGGATGGGGCTCGACTAGACGCGCATCGGCATGATGACCACGACGACATCGCCGCGGTCGGCGTGCTCGGCATACACGCACACGGGGTCAAGCTCGGCGGGACCGACGTGGAGCTTGGCGCCGCCATCACCCACGATGGCGCCCGCGTAGCTAAGGGCGTCTGCGAGGTAAGACGGACTAATGCCGACGGATCCGCACGCAAGCCCGCGCTTGACTTCTCGCCCGTACTCGTTCGGGGGCATTTGTTCGGGCATGATGCCCGTTCGCGCGTACTCGGGGATCACCTTCGTGTATGGCGGGAAATGTTCGTCGACGCGCGCGCACGACACTGACAGCGCTCCGCACGCAAGCCCTAGCGATTGGGGCTTGAACGCAAGGTCCGCTTGTGGATCCGCCTTGCGCCCGGCTGCCTTGACCGCGGCCTTGACAGTGGAGCGCATGGATTCGAGCGACTCGCGACTCACGAGTATCTCGGCCGCTCTGTTGACCGTTCCCACGGTAGGGATGCGCGCGACAATCAAGCGATGCCCGTCCGTCGCGACGCCGACTAGGCGGCCGTCTTCGACCTTGAGCAACGCGCCGCTGATGCAGGGACGTGTGTTATCAGTGGACGCATGCGTGAGCAACGCATCTAGCAGGGGCGCGAGATTGCGAGCAGAGACGGATGCGATCACGGTTTGGGTTTCAATCATGGCGGTCATTTTTCCCTCGTTTATGGGCTTGATTGCTCACACATGGCACTAGGCTTCCCTGGTGCACAGTGTCGGAAATCAGCGCCCTTCGTCTATCGTCGCGTCGTCGACGCGTTGTTTCCATGCCTAGAACCTAGCGCACGCAAACAACGCACGCAACCATTATTTGATGAAAAGCGTACTTAGGTTCGCTTTTTGGTGGGTGAAGGTGGTAGACCTAGCAGCGCCAGCTTTTCATTGCGTCGCGTCGTGCGGAGCTGCGCTGCGCGCGCGTCGTAACGCCTGCGATATTCCCTGCGCTTGTGCGTGGTGCGGCGCGCGCGTTCATACTCCTGCTCGGCAGGTCCTAGACCTGGTGTTGCGCGCTTGTGGAGGTGTGGGAGCGCCGCGACTAGGTCTAGGCGCGCCGCACGCTCGCGTTTGGCGCGCGCTTCTAGCTCGTCTGCGACGTCCGGCGGCGCAAGCTCGGGCGGTGCTGCAGCCAAGGCCTGATAGGCGGCGCGCAGGCCTGCGGCGTCCACACGAGCGGGCTTGGGCGGAGGGGGCTCGGAATCGTGCACGGCATAGCGTGGCATTGCGTGCTGGGGCGCGCAATAGGGCAGGTGCCGGTGCGAGGGGCGGGACCGGTGCTAGTTCTGGATAGTCTGGAGTAACGGACAGAAACTACTTTGACGATTGTTCAGGTATCACAGTGATACTACTGAACACGCCTAAAGAGAAAGAGGATGATCCATTTAATTGGGAGGGGTGTGGCCCGTCGCGGTCCGCGTGACTAAAAAGGCGTCCCAAGTGGCAGATCAAGGTACGTGCACACGTGCTTTTGGTGACGCGGACCGCGACGGGGCCTTACCACTTTCTCCCGCGCGCGTGCGAAGTCCCGTTTGGCCAGCGCCGGCTCCGGAACCGGTCCTAGTTCTGTTCAGTGGTTTGCCTGCGCCTGCGCACATCTCGTACACTGCCTCACAATGCCTACCTCGAGCTCCGCTGCAGGTGCTTGTCCTACCTCGAGCCTACCTCGAGCTCCGCTGCAGGTGCTTGTCCTACCTCGAGCCATACTACAAGCGCACTACACGTGTGAGCCAACTGTAAGCGCACATGTGTATGCTTTGTGTATTGCACTTGTGCGAGTGCGGAAAAGCGCACTAGCGCCAGCAATAGCGCGCGTTTTCGCTTGCGCTTGTGCGCGCGGTAGTGCATGCTCTAAGCACAAGAGCAAGAGCACGAGCATGCGCAAGAGTGCGAGTCAGATCCTGGAAGAGGCGCTGAGACCAGCGAAAGTACCAGACCTGGGAAGCGAGCTAGACCTAGCGATTGCCGAGTTGCGACTACGTATCACGGAGATGCGCAAGGCAAAGACTGAGCGAGCAAGAGGTATCAAACGTAATAGGGCATGATGTAGGCTTTTAGATCCCCCCCCGGGTACATGTGCGGGGGCGTGGGGCGGAACCGGGACTTGCTTAGGACCTCGGAAATTTTTCTAAACAGGAGCCAGATCGAGCTCTTGTGCAAGGCTCGAACAACAGCGAACCAAGGAGGATACTAGTGAACCATCTGCAGCGAGTCTTCGACATCATCAAGAGCCACCTCTTGGCCCAGGGCGGCCCAGCCATCGGCGGCGGCGGCGATGGCGCGTGCGCGTACCGCGGCCAGGACGGGCGCACGTGCGCGATTGGGTGCCTGATCCCGGACGAGCGCTACCACCTAGGTATGGAGGGCAAGGCGGTCACACACGAAGACGTAGGGCTCTCCGCGCTCAGGAGCGACATCACGGACGGGCTCCCTGACGAGGCGAAGCTGGACTTTGTAGACATGTTGTGCGAGTTGCAGAGCGCGCACGATTCGTGGTACACGCCGGACTACGGCGCAGACTGGCCCGTGGGCTCAGAGCGGCGCGTTATGCTCGAGAGCGACCTCAAGAAGATCGCCGAGGCGTTCCACCTGCAGTACGAGGTAACACCATGAACTGCGTCGAGATCAGCGTGCCGCGCCACATCTACGTGATGCTCGCCGTCGAGCGCGAGCTCGAGGTCGCGCACGACGACTACGTCGAGTGCGGGGTCAACGACTACAGCTACTTTGACAGCCACCTCACGCACATCTACGTCGATCTGGTGAGCGAGGTCGACGACATCTACACGCTACGGTGCCTGCTTGGCGCCGGCGCGCTCGAAGACCTCTACATCGACGAGTGCTGCCGATGACCGAGGACAAGCTCGCGACACAGGCCGCGTTCGAGAGCAAGCTCAGCGCGCAGGAGAAGCAGATCATCGAGGCGTGGCTCGCGTGCGGGGACATGTCGCCGGCGACCGTCGCGCAGCAGCTTGGCATGGCGCCGGCGGCAGTGCTCGACGTGCTCAAGCGCGCCGAAGTCCGCCGCGCGATAGGCTTCGGCATGCTGACCGAGACGAAGGACCAGCACAAGGCCGCGAAGAACCACGTGCTGATGGCGCTGCTGCAGCTCGCGCACTGGGACATCAAGGACATCTTCGACGCCGAGGGCAAGGCCCTGCCCATTCAGCAGTGGCCCGCGTCGATGCGTGCCGCCGTCAAGGGCTGGAAGCAGGGCAAGTACGGCCCCGAGTACACATTCGTGGACCGTGCACAAATCTTCCAAACCCTCTTGCAATACTTCACCAAGTACGCTAATAAGAACGAAGACGGTGCCGAGGCAGATGATCGCACGGTGCTTGTCGTGCACGCGGACGAGGAGGAGGAAGTATGAGCGACAACAAGATCAGGAGCTACATCACGGCCGGCGAGCTGCGCGCGATCCTCGAGGCGTGCCCTGACGACGCGCGCGTCGTGCTCGCGGACTACGCGCACACACGCGTGCCGTCGTTCGGCCTCGCGGACCTGCACCCGAACATCGACGTGCGCTGCATCGACCTCGACGAGGGCGACCAGCGCTACATGCAGGACATCGCCGAGCGCGACTTGCGCGACACGCGCAACGTCCGCCAGCTTGTGGTGCTCGGATGAACTGCCCACAGTGCGGCGCCCCGGACCTCTACCAGGGCATCACCGACGTCGCGTGCGAGCGACCTAACTGCAAGTTGTACCGCGCGCCGAGTAACCCGGTCAAGCTCGTCGCGCCAAAGACGTACGTGTACGACAAGGTGGAGATCAAGCTCGACGGTAAGACGCTGTCCACGTCTGCTGGGCGCGGCCTAACCGCAAGTGGGCAGAGCGCCGTGCAAAGGTTCTATCCTGGGGATAGCGTCGTGGTGGCCTCGCAGCGCAAAGGCGGGGGCGACTAGCGAAAAAGCCCTTCCTTTGCGCTAGTAGGATTGGGTGACTGAACAGCTTTCGGCGCGTCGGTCGCGGAAGCCACGTGCTGGTGACCGACTGACTCTGGAGTTCGCAGCAACTGCACAGGACGCTGACCGATGAAGAAGCCCATGACCACCGGCTACGTGTTGCACAACGCGGACTGCCTCGAATGGATGGCCGCCCAGACGCCCAACGCGGTTCACGCGATTGTGACCGACCCGCCGTACGGCTTCCGCGAGTTCACAGACGTCGAGAAAGAGAAGCTGCGCAAGGGCAAGGGTGGCGTATGGCGCATCCCACCGTCGTTCGACGGCTGCGTGCGGAGCCCGGTGCCTCGCTTCACCGTTCTCACAGACAAGGACAAGGCGGCGCTATCCGAGTTCTTCGCCGAGTTCGCCAAGCAGGCGTTCCATGTTCTTGTGCCCGGCGGGCACATCTTCATCGCTGCGAACCCGCTGCTGTCGCACTTGATCTACGCCCCGCTGATGCAGGCCGGGTTCGAGAAACGTGGAGAGATCATTCGGCTGGTGCAAACGCTGCGAGGCGGCGACCGGCCGAAGAACGCTCACGATGAGTTCAACGACGTGACGGTGATGCCACGTTCGGCATGGGAGCCCTGGGGCCTGTTTCGTAAGCCCTGCGAGGGCCGTGTGCAGGACAACCTGCGGAAGTGGAAGACAGGAGCGTTGCGCCGAATCTCGGCCGATCAACCGTTCTCGGACGTGATCCCGTCGGCGCCGACACGCCCCGAGGAACGCGAGATTTCGCCCCACCCGTCGCTCAAGCCGCAGGCGTTCATGCGTCAAGTCGTGCGAGCGTCGCTACCACTAGCTCAAGGCGTCGTGCTCGATCCATTTGCGGGAGGCGGGTCCACGCTGGCTGCGGCGGTCGCCGTTGGCTACGAGAGCATCGGCATCGAGCTGGACCCCATCTACTACGAGGCCACGAAGGCTGCGATTCCGAAGCTCGCGGCGTTCTCGAAGGCTGCGTCCGAGAAGACGAACGGGGTCGAGAAGACGAATGGGGTCGAGAAGGCCAACGGCCGCGACGGACTACAGTTTGCCACACAGGCCACCTGACTGGACCTGTGTGGCGCGAGGCCGGAGGCGACTCCGGATAGTCCACCCGAGACGATAACTGGGCAACGGACGCGGCGTGTGTGCCGAGCTACGGCTTCACCTACAACGAGATCCCGAAATGACCCTCGAAGAAGCGCTCGAAGAGATCGAGACCCTGCAGCGGCGCATCACCTCGATGCAGGCCGCGGCGCGCGAGCCCGTGATCGAGATCGGGATTGCAGGCTACGCGCGAGGGCTCGAGAACCAGATCGATTACATGCGCCGGGAGGCGGCGCGTTCGGCGCAACTGACTCGGCGCCTCGTGCGCGAGGTGCAGCAACTGAACCGCGCGCTGCGCCAGAAGGACCTGCTCGTCAAGAGCTACGACCGACTCAAACAGCACTTCACGGGCGCGCTATAATGAACGGGTGGCACTAAACGTCATCCGCCCACAAGCCGGCCCGCAAGAGACCGCCGCCAAGTGCAAGGCGACCGTCCTGGTCTACGGCGGCGCCGCCGGCGGCGGCAAGTCCTTCTTCCAGAGCTACCGCGCCGCCAAGTACCACAACGTGAAGGGCTACAGCGCCGCGCTGTTCCGGCGCACCTTCACGATGCTGCAGGGCTCGGGCTCGCTCTGGGACGAGTGCATGGGCTTCTACCCGGGCCTTGGCGCCGATTGGACCACGCGCCCGCTCGAGTTCACGTGGCCGCACCCGTCGCGTGTGGAGTTCCGGCACCTGCAGCACGAGGACGACGCGGAGGACCACAAGAGCAAGCAGTACGCGATGATCGGCTTCGACGAGGCCACGGACTTCACCGGCAAGCAGTTCGTCTTCATGCTCTCTCGCCTGCGCACGACGTGCGGCGTCCCCAAGCAGTTCGTCCTGACGACGAACCCTGACCCCGACAGCTACGTGCGCCAGTGGATCGATTGGTACATCTCCGCCGACGGCACGCCGGACCCGGCCAAGAGCGGCGTCATCCGCTACTTCGTGCGCGTGAAGGACGCCATCGTGTGGGGCGCGACGCGCGACGAGCTCCTGAAGTACGTCGGCGGCGATCCGAAGCACGTGATGTCCTTCTGCTTCATCGCGGCGAGCATCTACGACAACAAGATCCTGCTCGAGAAGGACCCCGAGTACCTCGCGAACCTGAAGGCCCTGCCGACCGTCGAGCGCGAGCGCTACCTCGGCGGCAACTGGGACGTGAAGGAGAGCGCCGGCGACATGTTCCAGCGCTCGTGGTTCCGCGTCTGGGGTAGCACCGAGCTTGAGCGCGCGCTGATGGACCAGACGGGGCACGGGGCGCGCATCGTCCAGTCCGTGCGCTGGTGGGACTTCGCGGCCACGCCGGTGGAGGGCTTCCTCGTGCCGGGCGTCGAGCGGCCCGCCGACTTCAAGGCGCGCGACCCATCGACCGCCGACCCGGACTGGACCGTGGGCTACCGCCTCGACCGCACCGCCGACGGGCGCGTCATCATCGCCGACGTGCGCATGTACCGCGACACGCCGGGCGCCATCGAGGCCGCCGTCGAGCGCACGGCCATGGAGGACGGCCCGAAGACGGTCGTCGGCTGGTGGCAGGACCCCGGGCAGGCCTCGATCGGGCAGTCCGAGCGACTCAAGGCGCGCATCGAGCGCCACGCGCTCGTCTGCTGCGAGTCGGCCAGCAAGTCGAAGATGGAGTACGCCCGCGAGCCGAGCCGCGCCGCCTACCGCGGCGAGATTTTCTACCAGATCGGCAAGTGGAATTCGCCCAGCTTCAACCAGCTCGAGCAGTTCCCGACCAAGGGCGTGCACGACGACTGCGTGGACGCCTTCGCCGGCGCGTGGCACTACCTTGCAAACAACGCACCCTTCGTCGTTATTCCGTCCGCTAGGGAGGGATCTTCGCTGATTCTGCCCGGCGACGCCGACTTCATGCTCCCGCCGAGCCGCGAGCGCGAGAACCTGCGCCGCCCCGGGTTGCGCAACAGGTTCGCCCGAGGTTCGATGTAGCGAACGTGCTACCATAGTATGGTGGCAGAGCTGGTGGACCAGTTCGGGCGCCCCTTTGCGAAGGAGGACGTCCAGGCGAAGGGCGGGCGGGCGCGGAGCCTGCCCGACAAGCCGTCGTGGCAGAGCTCGATCGCCTCCGGCATCGACCCGGGGCGCCTCGCGGCCATCCTGCGGGCGAACGACAGCGGCGAGAACCTCGACATGTTGACCCTCGCGGTTGAGATGGAGGAGCGCGACCCGCACTATTTCGCGCAAATTCAGACCCGAATCAACGCGATCGCGCATGTTCCGATGCGCGCCGAGGCGCGGGACAAGACGAGCGATCGCGAGCGCAAGATCGCCGACGAGCTCAACGAATTCGTCATCGGGACGTCCAAGTTTCGGTGGTTGATCCAGGATTTGATGGACGCGGTACCAAAGGGGTACAGCGTCGTTCAGCCAATTTGGGACACGAGCACGCGCCCGTGGACGTTCAAGTCCTTCGACCACGCCGATCCGCGCAATTTCCAGTACGAGAAGACGTACGGGCGCGAGCTCCGCCTGCGCAAAGAGGGCAACCCCGACGGCGTCCCGCTGCCGGCCGGTGTCTTCCTAGTGCACTTCCCTCGCATCCGCACCGGCGCGCGCGTCCGCGGGGGCATCGCGCGCCTCGCCGCCGTCAACTGGTTCTTCAAGACGACCTCGGTCACCGACTGGCTCGCGTTCGCAGAGGTCTACGGCATGCCGATCCGCGTCGGCAAGTATGGCCCGAACGCGACCGCGGACGAGATCGCGACCCTCGCCGAGGCGCTGGTCAACCTCGGCAGCGACGCAAGCGCACTCATTCCCGACGGAATGAAGCTCGACGTGCTCGACGCGCGCCGCCCGAGCTCGGGCGACAACGTCTTCTCGGGGGTAGCGCG
>Ga0213919_1001052_pt1 | contig 10605 bp, 10 predicted proteins | sample McNCre317MG_FD_161056 | JGI IMG/M metagenome (GOLD analysis project Ga0213919, IMG submission 161056) | Freshwater microbial communities from McNutts Creek, Athens, Georgia, United States - 3-17 MG | ecosystem: Environmental > Aquatic > Freshwater > Creek | place: USA: Georgia | collected... | reverse complement strand
CCAGCGGCACGGTGATCGGGCTGGCCTACGAAAGCCTGCCGCTGGTACTGCGGCTGAACCGCGTCAAGCCCAAGCACGAGCGCCGCGTGTTCGATGCGCTGCGAGTGATGGAAGACGAGGCGCTGCAGATCTTCAACACCGAGGCGTGATGCACGATGGCCGCTGAACAACCGATCGTCGTCCGCATCGCCGTCGACAGTGCCGCCGCCGAGGCGGCGCTGCAGCGCACCGGCACGGGCATGGAGTCGCTCGCGGCGCGTGCCAAGACGACCGGCACTGCGCTCACGACGCACGGTCGCAGCGCGGTCGAGGCGGCGCGCGCCACCGACAGCCTGAGCTTTGCGAGCCACGGCGCGCAGCGCGAACTGCTGGTGCTGGCGCACGAGCTGAGCCAGGGCAACTTCAAGGGCTTCGCCGGGTCGATGCTGGTGCTGGCCGAGCGCACCGGCGCGGCCTCGCTGCTGATGAGCCCGCTAGCGGTGGCGATCGGGTCCGTCGTCGCGGTTGTCGGTGGCTTCGCCATCGCGGCGTACCAGGGTGCGCAGGCGCAGAATGAATTCAACAAGTCGCTGATCGCCACTGGCAACTATGCCGGCGTGACCGAGGACAGTCTGGCGTCGCTGACCTCACGGGTCGCTCAGGCGACGTCGTCGGGCAAGGTCGCCGCCGAAGACGCGGCGCAAGCCATCGTCAGCACCGGCCGGTTCGGTCCGGCGGTGATCGAGCAGGCGACGCAAGCGACGCTGGCGATGGCCAAGGTGACGGGCAAGAGCGCCGACGACATCGCCAAGGACTTCGCCAGCATGGGCGACGGCGTCGCGAAGTGGGCGGCCAAGAACAACCAGAGCTATCACTACCTGACCGTCGAGCAGTTCAAGTACATCAAGCAGCTCGAGGACCAGGGCAAGCTCGAAGAGGCCGAGGCCGAGAATCTGCGCCTGCTGAACGAGCACTTCGTCAGCCTGAAGCCGAAGATCGGGAGCCTGTCCGAACAGTGGCAGGAGCTGAGCCACTGGGCGTCCGAAGCCTGGGCATCGATGCGCGGCAACGGCAAGGACATCACGGTCGGCCAGCAGATCGACACCCTGCGCGAGCGCATCGCGCAGCGCGAGGCCAACCCGGGGCGCGGCGAGGGCTCGGCCGCTGACAAGGCCAAGTTGCTCGACGGCCTGCGGCAAGAGCTGTACCTGCTGACCGAGAAACAGCGGCTGCAGAACAAGTCGGCCGCGATGACCGCTGCCGATGCCGCCGCGAACGAGAAGGCCATCAAGAAAATCACCGACGCGCCGGCCGCCAGCAAGGCCAGCGACTCGACCGCAGCTTTCGACAGTTTCATCAGCACGATGAAGCAGCGCGCCGTCGTCGCGCAGGCCGAGCTCGACACCTACGGCAAGCTGAGCGAGGCCGACAAGTTCCGCGCCGAGACGCTCGAGAAGATCGAGGGCAAGGAAAGCAAGCTGACCGCGGCGCAGCGCATCGAGGCCTTCGTGCAGGAGGCGCTGACCGAGCAGGTGCTGCGCGCCAACGAGGCCCGCAAGCACGAGGACGAGCTGCGGAAGGAACGCATCAAGAACATCGTGCAGGAGACGGCCAACGCCGAGGCGCAGCGCCAGAAGGTCTACGGCATCGTCGAGAGCGGCAACGACCTGGTGCGCGGCATCGTCGAGCAGACCGAAGCGCTCGGCCTGAACGCCGAAGAGCAACAGCGCCTGACCGAGATGCGCAAGCTCGACAACGCGGTCGCGGCGGCAATGGTGGGCGCGACGTCGGACACGCGCACCGAGATCCTGGCGCTGGCCGAGGTGATGCGCCGCAACCTGAACGGCGCGATCGACGCGTCCATCGAGCGGCAGGCGGCGCTGACGGCGGCGAGCCGCGAATTCTCGACCGGCGCGGCCGAGGCGATCAAGCGCTTCCAGGACGACACGGCCAACGGCGCCGCGCTGGCCTCGCGCGTGGTCGACGGCGGCCTGTCGCGCGCCACCGATGCGCTCACCACCTTCGTCGAGACCGGCAAGCTGAAGCTCGGCGACCTGTGGAGCTTCATGGCCGACGAGTTCATCCGCCAGCAGGCACGCATGGCGGTGTCGCAGGCGACGAGCGGCAACGGGCTGCTCGGTCTGGTCGGCACGATCGGAAGCCTGTTCAACGGCAGCTACAACGTGAACTACGGCAACGAGGGGCGCAACTACCCGGCACCGACGGTCGCGACCACGCAGAGCGTCGGCCGGGCGAGCGCGCAGAGCGTGAGCGCGGCCGGCATCCTGGCGTCGGTGGCCAGCTCGAGCAGCCAGCGCGCGCAGGCCGAGAGCGCGGGCGGCGGCGGCAACGTCTACATCACCAACACCTACGCGAACGCCGAGGTGACGGCGCAGCGCGACCGCAATGGCGACTTCCAGGTGCTGGTGCAGGAGGTGACGAACCGCGTGGTCGGCGTCGTGGCGTCGGACATCGCCAGCGGTGCCGGCCGCGTGTCGACCGCGATGCGCTCGCGCGGTGTGAATCTGGGCGGTGGCGTGCCGCGCCGCAGCTGAGGTGAACCTGCCTTGAGCCTGCCCGCCATCCTGGTGCCGCCGACGCTGCCGCGTTTCATCGCGGCGGGGCACGCCATCACCGAGGGCAAGGTGTTCGCGGTCAGCAAGCCCGCGGCCGGGCTGCGGCGGCTGCGGCGCCTGTTCAGCGTGAGCGAGCGGGTGGTCGACATCAGCTGGCGGCTGAGCCAGGCGCAGATGGTGGTGCTCGATGACTGGTTCGAGAACGCGCTGGCCGCCGGCGACCGCTTCTTCAGCATCCAGGTGCAGGACCAGGACAGCACGGCCCTGCTGTGGTGGCGCGCCAAGTGGCTCGCCCCGTACCGCGCCGAGGCGCAGCCGGGCAGCTACTGGAGCGTGACGGGGCAGGTGAAGCTCTACGACGTCGGCACCAGCACCGCGCCGGCATCGACCGGGCTGGCGGTGACGTTCGGCCTGGCGCTGACCGGCACGGCGCGGCTGACCGTCGGGCAGGACCTGGGCACGGTGACATTCGGCCTGGCGCTGACCGCGTCGTCGACGCTGGGCACCGTCACTTTCGGCCTGGCGCTGACGCCGCCGCCCCCGCCGCTGGCGGCCTCGGCGACGTGGGACTGGTTCACCGACGGGCCTGACCAGGGCGACCTGGCGGGCATGGCCTCGTGACGGCGCTGGCCTACCCCAGCAGCCTGCCGGGCCCGACCGCGGCGGCGGTATCGGCCGACGAGCGCCGGCAGATCGCCGAGCTCGACGGCGTGCGCATCACGCGCGGCATTCAGAACGACCGATCGTCGCTGTACTCGGCCACCTTCATCTTCAAGTCGTCGGCCGAGTGCGCGGCGTTCCGGTCGTGGTGGAAAGACACGCTGATCTACGGCGGCGCGTGGTTCACCAGCACCTGGCCGTGGCCCGAGGGGCTGGTGTCGCGCGTGCGGCGCTTCGTGACCGTGCCGCGCTGGGACTGGCTGCCCAGCGTGGGCTGGCGCGTCACCGCGGTGCTCGAGACGCGCAGCACGCGCGGCGTCGACCCGATCGTGGGCCGCTACATCGTGATGTACCCGACCGGCGTGTCGGGCACCTTCGGCACCAAGGAAGCGGCGGTGGCGGCGGCGATGGCGTCGACCAGCTACGTGTCGCCGTACCCGTCGCCCTACGCCCCGGGCGGGCAGTACGTGTCGTACAAGACCAGCGCCAACCCGGTGCTGAACTGCTTCACCGGCGGGGCGAATGTCGCCGTGGCGCACACCTACGTCGACTACTACTACGCGACCGACCTGCCGGTGACGATCGCCGACTACTCGGGCGGCGGCGTCAACTGGTGCGACTTCCTGGCGCTGGCGGGCTCGACGGTGGGCGGCGGCGCCTACCTGAACCGCGAATTCGACCCGGTGGTGACCGGCAACAACGTCGACACCACGCCCTGGGGCATCTTCAAGCTGGTCGCGACCGGCCCGGGCGGCGTGGCGCCGCTGACGCCGGCCTACCCGATGTTCCAGAACAACTGCACCAACTACCCGTTCGGCACCTTCGGTTACCCGCAGGTGCTGATGGCGCCGTTCACGATCATCCGCGGCCTCGACGACTGAGAAGCCTATGCCGACCTACAAACCAGCGCTTCGAGGCGTGCGATTCACCGAGGCCTATGCCCAGGCCGCCGCGGTGGCGCCGATCGGCCGGGCAATGCTCGCGGCCTACGAACTGTGGCACCCGACGCTCAGCGCCCCGGTGCGTTTCGTCGACGACCTGACCGACCTGACGGCCACGCTCGAGGCGACGGCGCCGCGCAACGCCTCGACGGCTCAGACCTTCATCGCTTGCCGCCTGACGATCGGGCGGCCGGAAGAGAGCGACACCGCGGCATCGCCCGAGGTGACGCTGGCGCGCGAAGGGGTCAGCGGCATCCTGAAGGCAGCGCTCGACACGGCGCGCGGGTCGATCGTGCCGTGGACGCTGATCGAGCGCCTGTACGCGAGCGACGACCCGAGCGGCCCGGCCAAGCTGCCGGTGCTGACCTACCAGATCAGCCAGGCGCAGATGAACGGCGCCGGGGTGTCGATCAAGGCGAGCTTCGGCGACGCGGTGAACGTGAGCGTGCCGACGCGCACCTTCCGCCGTGAACAGTACCCGGGGCTGGCATGAGCAGCGGCGTCGCCTTGCCTCTGCAACCCGCCGCGCACTGGGCGGCGCGCTTCATCGGCCACCCGTGGACGCCGGCGACCGACTGCTGGTGGCTGGTGCGCGAGTATTTCGCGCAGCGCCACGGCATCGCCATGCCGCACGTCGACGTGCGCGCCTGCGACAACACCGAGGCGCTGCGCCACGCGGTGCGGGCGAGCGGCTGGGTGCCGGCGCAGGGCGAGCCGCGCGAAGACGACGTCGTCGTGATGAGCAGCCCCTTCCACCGTCGCCATGTGGGCGTGATGGTGCGCGCCGACGGGCGGCTGGGCCTGCTGCACAACGAGGGCAGCGACGGGGCGCGCGGGCCGCGCGGCGGGGTGGTGTTCCAGACGCTGGCTGACGCGACGAGCGACGGCTACGGCAACTTCAGCGTATGGAGGCGGGCATGATGGGCGCGTCGATGCTCGAGTTCGCGACGGTCGGCGTGGTCGACGACCCGCTGGCAGGCCTGGCCGAGCGCAACATGCGCCGCGAGCCGGTGGGCCGCACGCTGGCCGAGGTGGCGCCGGTGACGACGAAGCCGCTGCTGTGCCAGGTGGCCGGCATTCCGGGCTACGTGATGCGCGAGCAGTGGGACTACGCGCTGCAGGCCGGCGACATCGCCATCTTCACGATCGACCCGCCGGGCGACAAGGAAGCCTTCCGCACCGTGCTGCAGGTGGCGGCGGTGGTGGCGGCGCTGTACAGCCAGAACTACCCGCTGGCGTTCAAGCTGGTCGTGGCGGCGAACGTCGCCTACAACCTGCTCGTGCCGCCGACCGCGCCCTCGGCGGTGGCGCAGCAGGCGGCGGGCAATGTGTTCAGCACCTCGCTGCAGGGCAACCAGGCGCTGCTCGACCAGCCGATCTGGAAGATCTGCGGCCGGCGCAAGGTGAACCCGCCTTTCGCGGCCGAGCCCTACCTGGAGTACCTCGACGCGGCGGGCGGGTTCGACGGCACCGACCTCGACCACCAGCAGTATTACTACGGCCTGTTCGCGGTGGGCGTGGGCAACCACGTGCTCGAGGCGGCGCTGATCGGCGGCACGCCGGTGGCGCACTACGCCGACGTGCTGGTGGCGCAGTACCTGCCGCCGGGCACGCTGCCATCCCGCGCGCTGGCGACGGTGACGAGCAGCACGGCGGTGAATGGCAACCTGCTCGACAGCGGGCAGTACATCGGCGGCTTCGCGGCGTGCCGGCCGGGCCGGCGCTGCGTGTCGATCGCGATCGACGTGGCCGCGCCGCGCGGGCTGGGCAAGGGCGGCGCGGCGCTGACCGTGGCCTGGCGGGTCGAGACGCGCACGATCAACGACTTCGGTGTGGCGACGGCGGGCTGGCTGCTGGTGGCCACCGGCTCGCGCACCGCGGCGACGAACACGCCGCAGCGCTGGACGCAGAAGATCGACCTGCCGACGCCGGCGCGCGTCGAGGTGCGGCTGGTGCGCACCGACCTGAAAGACACCGATTCGACGGCGCTGCACGAGCTGGCCTGGGCCGGGCTGCGGTCGTACTCGAGCGAGGCGGCGCCGCTCGACGCCTCGACCGCGCACTACGAAGTGGTGCTGCGGGCCAGCGACCAGCTCGGGCAGCTGAGCCAGCGCGACATTGCGCTGATCGTGACGGGCATGTGCCGCACCTGGTCACCGGGCGGCGGCTGGACGTCTGAGCAGGCGACGCGCAACCCGATGTGGTGGCTGGCCGACCTGCTGACCAGCAGCGCCTGGGGCGGGGCGTACCCGGACGACCGCGTCGACCTGCAGAGCATCTACGACATCGCCGTCACGGCGGATGCGCGGCAGGACCGCTTCGACTGGGTCTTCGACACCGCGAGCAACCTGTGGGACGCGGCGCAGCTGATCGCGCGCACCTGTCGGGCTCGGGTGTTCCGCCGCAACGGCGTGATCACGGTGGCGCGCGACGAGCTCGCCACGCTGCCGGTGACGGCCTTCACGCCGCGCAACACGATGCCGGGCAGCATGGTGACCACCGAGCGCCTGCCGGCCAACGAGATGCCCGATGGCTACGTGATCGAGTATCAGGACAACCGCACCTGGCTGTGGACGCCGATCAACTGCCCGTGCCCGGGCGTGGGCACGATGCTGCGGCCGATCCGCAAGCGCATCGAGGGCATCACCGGCGCGACGCATGCGCAGCGCGAGGGCCTGTACGACGCGGCCGATCTGCTGTACCGCACCCGCACGACCAGCTGCAAGACGGAAATGCAGGGCGTGCTGCCGGCCTTCATGAGCCCGGTGCGCTGGCAGCCTCAGATCGTGGGCTACGGGCAGAGCGGCGATGTGGCCGTGTGGACGTCTGCAACGCTGACCATGACGCTCACCGAGCCGCCCGACTGGAGCGCCGGCACGCTCTACCTGACGCTGATGCGCGACGACGGGTCGCTGACGACGCCGGTGGCGGTGACGCCGGGGGCGGGGCCCACCGACGTGGTGCTGCCCGTGGCGCCGGACTTCGCGCCGATCGTCAACGACGGCACGCGCGAGCGGCCGAAGTACCTGCTCGGGCCGCTGGTGGGCAGCGACGAGCTCGTGAAGGTGCTGGCCATCCGCGACGGCGGCAAGGGCGACGACGGCGAGCAGCTGTACGACCTTGAAGGCGTGATCGACGACGCGCGGGTGCACGCAGCCGACGCGGCGCTGCTGCCCGGGCCGGGCGTGGTGCAGGACCCGATCGACAGCGGCGTCGACGCGCCCGGCGGCTCGGGCGCGGAAGGTGGCGGCGGCAGCTACTACCTGACGAACCTGGTGGCGCACCGGTTCGATGCCTTCAGCACGCAAGGCGCCAACGGGCCGGCGGTGCTGCAGTACAAGCTCGGCACCGACGGCCGCGCGGCGTCGTTCGCGAACGGGCCGCTGTACATCTCGGGTGGGCTCACGATCTATCAGCCGAACGAGTGGATGCAGTTCGGCGTGGTCGAGGCGGCGGTCGCGGCGCTGTACGAGGTGCGCTTCACGAAGCTGTCGACCACCGTCTCGAACACGTTCCCCGGCACGACGGTGATCACCACCGGCGACACGCTGGCCACCTGGCTGCCGATGAACGCGGCCCGCAGCGTGGGCATCACGGTCGCGTCGGGCGCGTTCGGGCCATCGAGCGGCACGCAGCTGCCGCTGATCGGCATCGACGTGCGGGTCGAGATCCGGCTGATCGGCACGACCACGGTGCTGTCGAGCGCCACCATCCAACTGCGCATCAACTAGCGCGAACCAGGGCCGACCATGTCTCAATTCACCGACTTCGCCGAAAACAAGATCGCCGACTACCTGCGCGGGCAGGGGCTGTCGGCGCTGCCGGCCAACTGGTACTTCGCGCTCGGCAGCGCGGCGAGCGACAGCAGCTTCACCGAAGTGTCGTTCACCGGCTACGCGCGCTACCCGCTGACACGCAGCCTGGCCAACTTCGCCGGCACGCAGGGCCCGGGCTCGGTGCTGGCCAGCAGCGGCGCCAGCCACACGACGAGCAACAACGTGGCGCTGAACTACGGCACGGCGGGCAGCTCGGGCGGCACTTGCTCGGTGGTGGGCATGTTCGATGCGAGCACCGGCGGCAACTGCTGGGCGTGGCTGGTGCTCGATGCGCCGTTCGTCATCAACAACGGGTCGCCGGTGTCGCTTCCGGCTGGGCTGCTGCAGATGTCGCTCGGCATCGTCAGCGGGGCGAGCGACTACTGCGCGAACAAGCTGGTCGACCTGATCTGGCGCGCGCAGGCCTACACCTGGCCGGCAACGCTGTACGGGGCGCTGTACACCGCAGCGCCGAGCAACGCGGGCGGCGGCACCGAGGTGTCGGCGTCGGGCTACTCGCGGCCGTCGATCGCGTCCAGCCTGACCGCCTGGAGCGGCACGCAGGCGGCGGGCAGCACGACGGCGAGCTCGGGCACGGGCGGACTGATCACCAACAACGCGCCCTTCACTTACCCGGTGCTGAGCGCCTACGGTGGCGTGGCGACGCACGAGGGGCTGCTCGATGCGTCGACGGCCGGTAATCTGATGTTCTGGCGCGCGCTGGCGTCGCCGCAGACGCTGGCGGCCGGCGGGACGGGGCAGAGCCACGCGGCGGGGTCGATGGGCATCCTGGTGGCGTAAGGCGGGCCTAGCGATGAGCCACCACATCTACCCCACGCGGCTGTACTGGGTCGGCTTGCGCGGCATCGCGAAGCTCGAAGGGCACGAGGTGAAGCTCGTCGCGCCGCCGCACCTGCCGAACCTGCAGGTCGAGGCGCTGGACTACGCCCCGAACGTGGTGGCGATGGTGATGCCGCGCTTCGGTGGCTGGCGCGACATGTTCGCCGACGAGATCGAGGCAGCCGAGCGGCTGCTGCGTGAACTGACCACGAAAGGCACCTGATGGCTGACATTGCACAAGCGTGCGCCGCGCTCGACAAGGCGCTGCGCCAGGACGAAGGCGAGCGGCTCAAGCCCTACCGTTGCTCGGCCGGCGTGCCGACGATCGGCGTGGGCGCGACCACGTACCTCGACGGGCGCAAGGTGACGATGGCCGACCCGCCCATCACCCGCGAGCAGATGGACCGCATGCTCGCGGTCGAGATCGAGCGCTACACCGCCGAGGTGCTGGACATGGTCGACCGCGATGCGACGACCAACCAGCTGGTCGGGCTGGTGCGCTGCGGGTACAACATCGGCCTGGCCGCGCTGCGCACGTCGAGCATGGTGCGGCTGCACCGGCAGGGCGACTTCGCCGCGGCGGCGCGGGCGTTTTCGCTGTGGAACAAGCGCCGCGACCCGAAGACCGGCCAGCTCGTCGAAGACCCGGCGCTGACCGCACGCCGACTGCGCGAGGCGGCGACCTACGCGACGCACGACGCCGACGCCGAGACGCCGGCGCCGACCAGCCCGCAGGCCGTGGCACCCGAGCCGCCGATGGTGACGAGCCCGACGGTGCAGGCCTCGAGCGGCGGCCTGGTCGTCAGCGCGGTAGCGGTGGTGTCGCAGTGGAGCGACCCGGTCAAGGACGTCGCCCACAAGGCCCGCGAGGTGGCCGAGAGCGTGGGCGTCAACCCGGGCATTGCGGTCGCCGTGGCGGCCGGGCTGGTGTGCGCGCTGGTGCTGTACCGGCGGTGGCAGCAGCGCCGCAGGGGCATGGCGTGACCTGGCTGGCCGTGCGCGCCGTGCTCGGCCGCATCCCGGTGTGGGTGTGGCCGCTGCTCGGCCTGGTCGTGTGGGGTGGGGTGGGGCACAGCCAGGCGCATCGGCTGCGGGCGACGCTCGACGCCGAGCACCGCCAGCGCGACGCCGACGCGGCCGTGGCGCTCGAGACAACGCGCCGGCAGGCGCAAGAGGCCATGAAGGCCAAGGAGGTGCGAGATGCTGAAGACAAGGTGGTACGCGATCGGCTGGCTGTTGCTCTTGCAGGGCTGCGCCAGCGTGCCCCCCAGCGTCTGCCCAGTGCTGCCGCCCCCGCCTGTGCTGGCGCCGCCCCCGCCCAGCTTTCTGGACCGGATGCAGGCGTGGCTCTCGAGCTCGCCGCCGACGCCGATCGATTACGGGCTGCCTACGGGGAATGTCGGGCCTGGGTTGAAACGGTGACGAGGGGGCGGTGAGTGTGCGGGGGAATCTGCCAGAACGGGCGCTTTCGACGCCGGTTCAGCGGTCAGCGCGTGGGCATCCAGCCCGGTGGGCTGATCGCGCGGGGCGCGCGCAACGGGCTCGAAATCAGGCGTACCGCAAGGTACCGTGGGTTCGAATCCCACCCTCTCCGCCATAGGTAAATCGGCCTCTCACTCACGCAGCTTTCGGTTTGTCGGTGTGCGGGGATTTCCGCCCGATCTTGCCGATCGCGGCGGCCAGTGTGTCGTCGCGCATGAGGTCGATGATCTTCTTCGGCGCTGGCGCCGTGTTGCATAACACCGGGGCGGTGTCGTGCGTCACTGGCGCGAGGCTTTGAGAATCAAGGGCTTG
>Ga0213919_1001050_pt1 | contig 10616 bp, 8 predicted proteins | sample McNCre317MG_FD_161056 | JGI IMG/M metagenome (GOLD analysis project Ga0213919, IMG submission 161056) | Freshwater microbial communities from McNutts Creek, Athens, Georgia, United States - 3-17 MG | ecosystem: Environmental > Aquatic > Freshwater > Creek | place: USA: Georgia | collected 2017-06-12 | reverse complement strand
GTCGTCGTCGACGATCACCCGCAGCTGCCCGTCGCCGACCCGCATGAGGCTGACCGACACCTGCCGGGCGTGGGCGTGGCGCTCGATGTTGGTGAGCGCCTCGCGGACGATCTGCAGCACGTGGATGTCCCGGCTGGCGGCCAGTTCCAGGCTGCCGAGGCGGTTGTCCAGCGTGATCGTCAGCCCGCTGCGGTGGCGAAAGGCCTGCACCGCATCGTCGATCGCCGCATTGAGGCCGCGGCCGTCGATGCGCAGCCGGAAGGTGGTCAGCAGTTCACGCAACTGGCGGTAGGCCTCGTTGAGGCCGTCGCGCAGTTCATCGACGACTTCGTTCACCGCTGCCCGCGGTGGCGTGCGCCCGAGCAGGGTCTGCAGGCGCGTGACCTGGATTTTCAGGTAGGACAGTGACTGGGCGAGGGAGTCATGGAGCTCGCGGGCGATCGCCGAGCGCTCGTCGAGCAGGGCCAGGCGGTGTCTTTCCTCGTTGCGCTGGGTCGAGGCGAGGGCGGTCCCCACATGGCGGCCGACGGTTTCCAGCAGTTCGAGCTGCCATGGGGCGAGGGCCGTCGCGTCGGGCTGGATCAGCAGCAGTGCGCCGTGGCTGCGGCTGCCGTCGAAGAGGGGGACGGCAATCGCGCTGCCGGGGCCATTGCCGGCGGGCATGGCCAGCGTCGCGACGTGGCCGCCGCCGGTGTCGCAGCCCTCGCAGCCGGCCCGGCACAGGGCTTCGAGTTCGGCGGCCGACAGCAGGGGGCCCGCGGCGGAACCGTCCTCGTCCTCCGGCCTGCCCAGGCACAGCGCCGCGGCCTTCAGGCCGATGACCTGCTCCACGTCCTGCAGCACCTGCAGCAGGCTTGCCCGGGTGACCGCCCGCTCGGACAGCGCACGGGTCGTGCGGTAGAGCAGATTGAGGGACTGATTACTGCGCGCCAGTTCTTCGGTCTTCTCACGGACCCGGCTTTCCAGGCGCGCGTAGCTGTGCGCCAGGTCCGCCACCATGATGTTGAAGGCCTCGCCGAGCTGGCCCAGTTCGTCCGGCTGGTGGGGGGGCACGCGCACCGAAAAATCCCCCCGCCGGACCCGGTGCGCCGAGGCCAGCAGGCCGGCAAGGGGCTGCACGACGTGGGTCTTGAGCTGGACGACCGCGGTGGCGCCGATCAGCACGAGGAGGATCAACGAGATGCCCTGTACGAGGCGCAGGAGCTGCAGCTTGGCCTCCAGCCCCTGTTCGATCAGTGCGACCAGCCGGTCGATGCGCGACACCATCTCTGCGGTGTCGGCGTGCAGCAGCGCGCCGCCGATGCGCTCGGCTTTCAGTGCGGCCGGCCGGAAGCGGGCGGTCCAGAACTCGCCTACCGCCTCATAGGCGAGGCGCACCGGATCGCTGCTGCCGGCGGGAATCGCGCGGACCAGATCGGGGCTGCGGTAGCGCTGCTCGAAACTGCCCAGGGCCGGCGCCACGCCTTCCGCGTCTCCGGCCCCCGCGTGGCGGGTGAGCGCGGCGATCGCATAGGACTGCATCCGCAGCGAACCCGCCAGATTGATGGCGCGTGCCTCCCCCGACGAGAGTTCGGCCACGGTGATCGAGGCGAGGATGGAGATGGCTGCGAGGCTGGCTATCGCGGCGATCCAGGCGCCGAGCCGGACGACGACCGAAGCCTGTTTCGTGTCGCGGGCCTGTACCTCGGCACGGCCCTCCGGCGGAGGATAGGGACTCACTCTTGGGCTTCCGTGTTTCGGGGAGGGTGCATTGTCGCTGCCGCAGGGGCGATGGTCACGCCCGGCAAGCGGCCCGGCGGGAAAAAGGTAATAGCGGAAAGGCCGGCCCGCCCGGCGCCGGCGGACCGAGGACGGCGCTGGAGACTGACCAATATCAATGGAAAACAGCTGCTTGAACTGAATTGGTGAGACCTTTTCCCATACCTAACAAGTGGTAGCATTGCCGGGCAAGGTAATTTTCTGTGTCTGATCTAGGTCAACCGGCGGCGGCACCATGGCACCTAGACTGCGCGCCACGTCCTCCGGTCGGCGTCTGCCGGTCGGGTCGTGTGACGAGCCTTGTGAGGGGAGCGATGAACACCAGTATTGACGATCTCTCATTGGTGCTGGGCGAAGTGGCCCTGTTTCGCGGCCTCCCGGCAGCGCTGGTCGCCGAGGTGGCGCGGTCCACTCACGTCGAGAGCGTGCCGAAGGGGCGTGCGGTCTACACGGCCGGGGAGCGACCGAGAGCGCTCTATCAAGTGATGTCCGGCCACCTTAAGGTGGCCGTTTCTTCGCTGGAGGGCGGCGAGAAGGTCATCGCGATCCTGTCGCCGGGGCAGATTTTCGGAGTGGCCGAGCTGTTCGGCGATTCACCTTATGTCTCGTCCGTCGAGGCGGTGACGCCGGTCGTGCTGCTGGCCGTCGCGCGCGACGGCGTGTTCCGGGCGATGGACCAGGAGCCCTGCGTGATGCGGCGCATCCTCAGTGCGCTGGCCGAGCGCCAGTCGTCGATCGAGCGGGACATCGCGGCGGACTGCTTCCAGTCGGGCACCGCCAAGGTGGTCGATTACCTGAGACGGCTGGAGGACGGCAAGCTCGCGGGGGCGGCGCGCGTCGAGCTCGAGCTCGAGCTCGAGATTCCCAAGCACGTGCTGGCGGCCAGGCTCGGCTTCACCCCCGAGACCCTGTCGCGCATCTTCCGGGAGTTATCGGACAGCGGCCTGATCGAGGTGAACGGCAGGCAGGTGACGCTGACCGAGCGCTTCACCGGCCAGCCGCCTGCCGAGCGGCGGCCGGCGCGGCGCGGTGGCAGCTGGTTCGATCATGGCGGGGACGCGGCGCGAGCGAGCTGGAATTGACCGGGCGAGTTTCAGGATCTGGGAACTGAGCTTGATACCCGCCCGCTGGGCGGCGTCGGGGTTGGCTTCGAAGCGGACCTTGCTGTCCTTGACGTACAGGCCAAGAATGCCGCCGGCAGCTGCGAAACCTTCGCTCTCGCCGACCGTCAGCACCGGCGCACCAGCAAGGCCGTGCAGCCCCGGCCGCGCCGCGGCGCTGCTCAGCGCAGCGAGATCACCGGCCAGCCGTGGGCCGAGGCGTGCGCACGCAGGGTGTCGTCGGGGTCGACGGCGACCGGATTGCCGACCATGGCCATCAGCGGCAGGTCGTTGTGGGAATCGCTGTAGAAGCTGCTGCGGGAAAAACTGGCCCAGCACAGGCCCAGGCTCTCGAGCCAGGCTTCGACGCGTTCGATCTTGCCGGCCTTGAAGGCGGGCGTGCCGCGGGGCTGGCCGGTAAAAGCGCCGTTTTCCTGCGCGGGGATGGTGGCGATCAGATGCGGAATGCCGAAGGCGCGGGCGATCGGGCCGGTCACAAAGCTGTTGGTCGCGGTGACGATGGCGACGAGGGCACCGGAGCCGAGCGCTTCGGCGACCAGTGCGCGGGACTTGCCGGTCATCATCGGGCGGATGCGGCTGTCCATGAATTCCCGGTGCCAGGCGTCGAGCTGGGCGCGGCTGTGGCGGGCGAGGGGCTTCAGCTGGAAGTCGAGGAACTCGAAGATGTCCAGCGTGCCGGCCTTGTACTGGTCGTAGAACTGCTGGTTGCGGGCTTCGTAGACTTCCTTGTCGAGCACGCCCTTGGAGATCAGGAATTGCGCCCATTCGAAGTCCGAGTCGCCGGCGAGCAGGGTGTTGTCGAGGTCGAAGAGTACGAGTTCCATGGCTGTTCAGAGGCTCAGGTCACGCTGCAGGACTTCCCGCAGCAGGGGCAGGCTGATCGCGCGCTTGCGTTCGAGGGAGGCCGCATCCAGCGCATCGAGGGTGCGCAGCAGGCTGGTGAGGTCGCGGCGGCCGTGGCGGAGGAGGTACTGGACGATCTCGGGTTCGAGGCGCAGGCCGCGGCTGGCCGCCTGGGCCTGGAGGATGGCGTGGCGGTCGTCGTCGGTCAGCGCCTTGACTTCGAAGATCAGGCTCTGCCCGATGCGGGTGCGCAGGTCTTCGCGCAGGGCCAGGTGCAGCGGGGCTGCGCCGCCGCTGGTGATCAGCGTCATGCGCAGGCCGCGGGCCGAGTTGAAGGCGCGGAACAGCGCGATCTGCGCGTCGGCGCCGAGCGCCTCGACGTCATCCACTGCGAGCAGCAGGGCGGGCGCCTCGGGCAGCGTGTCGATCACGTCCGCTGCCTGCAGGTAGCAGGCCGGCCGGCCGGCCTGGGCCGCTGCGGTGACGACGCTCTTCAACAGGTGGCTGCGGCCGCTGCCGGCGTCGCCCCACAGGAAGAGGTGCTGCGGCAGGTCGGCCACCGGCACCGCCTCGTAAAGCGCGGCGAGCAGGTCGGCGTTGGCGGCGGCGACGAAGTTTTCCAGCAGCGGCGGGGCGTCGGCGCGCAGGTCGAGGGTGAGTTGCTTCACGCGATGCTTGGGGCGGCACACCCGGCAGGGGCGGGGCGGCGACATTTCGGCTAAAATTCGGGTTTGTTTGTGCGCGGAGGGCCGGGTGGGCCTGGCCGCCGCAAGGCCCGTTAATGTAGCCGGTCCCGGCGGGGCGCTCAACCCGAGGAGCGTTACGCGGTGGCGGCCGGACGCTTCCGATGAGATCACAGAACCCATGAGCTCCCTCACTTATCGCGATGCCGGCGTGGATATCGACGCCGGCGATGCCCTGGTGGATCGTATCAAGCCCTTTGCCAAGCGCACGATGCGCCCCGAGGTGCTCGGCGGCATCGGCGGTTTCGGCGCGCTGTTCGAGATCTCCAAGAAGTTCAAGGAGCCGGTGCTGGTGTCCGGCACCGACGGCGTCGGCACCAAGCTGAAGCTGGCCTTCCAGTTGAACAAGCACGACACGGTCGGCCAGGATCTGGTGGCGATGAGCGTCAACGACATCCTCGTGCAGGGTGCCGAGCCGCTGTTCTTTCTCGATTACTTCGCCTGCGGCAAGCTCGACGTGGACACCGCAGCCACCGTCGTGCAGGGCATCGCCCAGGGGTGCGAGCTGTCCGGCTGTGCGCTGATCGGCGGCGAGACCGCCGAGATGCCGAGCATGTACCCGGACGGCGAGTACGATCTGGCCGGCTTCGCGGTCGGCGCGGTCGAGAAGTCGCAGATCATCGACGGCTCGACGATCCGTCCCGGTGACGTGGTGCTGGGCCTCTCCTCCAGCGGTGCCCATTCCAACGGCTACTCGCTGATCCGCAAGATCATCGAGATCAGCAAGCCCGACCTGGACGGTGATTTCCACGGCCGTCCGCTGCGCGACGTGATCATGGCGCCGACCCGCATCTACGTGAAGTCGCTGCTGGCGCTGATGGAAAAGCGTGCCGGCCTGGTGAAGGGCATGGCCCACATCACGGGTGGCGGCCTGCTCGACAACGTGCCCCGCGTGCTGGCCGAGGAGCTCACCGCGGTGCTGAAGAAGGATGCCTGGGCGATGCCCGACCTCTTTCTGTGGTTGCAGCGTGCCGGCAACGTGGATGCGCAGGAGATGTACCGCGTCTTCAATTGCGGCATCGGGATGGTCGTCATCGTCGCACCGGAGGACGCCGGGATGGCGGCCGCGCAACTGCGCGCCACCGGCGAGACGGTCTATGAACTGGGCAGCATCGAGGCCCGCGCCGAGGGGCAGGCGCAGACCGTGGTGGTCTGAGGTGACAACCCCCACGCTCGGTCCCTTCGGGCGGCCGGGCGGGACTGGGGTGACGACCCCCACGCTCCGTTCCGTCGCTGCCCCCCGAGGGGGCGTCCAGTCCCTTCGGGCGGCCGGGCGGGACTGGGGCCGGCGGGCGGCACAGGCATGAACGGGGCGGGCCGGATGGCCCGCCTTGCATTTGGGCGCTTGCGTTTGATCAGCCTCCCGGCACGTGCCCGTTGGGCGCGGAGCCGACCATCTCTTCCGCGCGGACCCACGCGTCGAATTCCGCGCCGGTCACGTAGCCGAGTTCCAGCGCAGCGTCCCGCAGCGACGCGCCGGTCCGGTAGGCCCGCTTGGCGATTTCGGCGGCACGCTCGTAGCCGATGTGGGGGCTGAGGGCGGTCACCTGCATCAGGGAGTTCCCGACCAGTTCGGCGATGCGCGGGCGGTTAACCTCGATGCCCCGCGCACAGTGGGTGTCGAAGCTGAGCATGCCGTCGGCCAGCAGGCCCACGCTGGTCAGGAAGTTGTGGGCGATCAGCGGCTTGAACACGTTCAACTCGAAGTTGCCTGATGCGCCCCCGACGGTGATCGCCACGTCGTTGCCGAACACCTGGCAGCACAGCATGGTCAGCGCCTCGCACTGGGTCGGGTTGACCTTGCCGGGCATGATCGAACTGCCCGGCTCGTTTTCCGGGATGCGCAGCTCGCCCAGTCCCGCCCGGGGGCCGGAGGCCAGCCAGCGCAGGTCGTTGGCGATCTTCATCAGCGCGGTGGCGAGGGTCTTCAGCGCGCCGTGGGCGCCGACCAGTGCATCGTGGGCCGCCAGCGCGGCGAACTTGTTGGACGCGCTGCGCAGCGGCAGGTGGCTCCGCGCGGCCAGTTCGGCGGCGACCCGCTCGCCGAAGCCCGGCGGCGCGTTGAGCCCGGTGCCGACCGCGGTGCCACCGATGGCCAGTTCCGCGAGGGCCGGCAGGCTGCCGAGGATGGCGCGTTCGGCGTGATCCAGCTGCGCCACCCAGCCGGACATCTCCTGCCCGACGGTGAGCGGCGTCGCGTCCTGCAGATGAGTGCGGCCGATCTTCACGATGTCGGCGAAGGCCTCGGCCTTGGCCGACAGGGTCGTCGCGAGGGCGCGTAGGGCCGGCAGCAGCGTGTCGCGCAGCGTGCTGAGCGCAGCCAGATGCATGGCCGTCGGAAACACGTCGTTGGACGACTGGGCGAGATTGACGTGATCGTTGGGGTGGACGCACCGTGCCATGCCGCGCCCGCCGCCGAGCCGTGCGGAGGCGAGGTTGGCCAGCACCTCGTTCATGTTCATGTTGGTCTGTGTGCCGGAGCCGGTCTGCCAGACCGACAGCGGAAAGGCGCCGCGGTGGGCGCCGGCCAGCACCTCGTCGGCGGCGGCGACGATCGCGGCGGCCATGTCGGCGGGCAGCAGACCCAGTTCGCCATTCACCTGTGCGCAGGCGCGCTTGACCTCGGCCAGCGCCCCGATCAGCGAGGTCGGCATCCGCTCGGTGGAAATCGCGAAGTGCTGTAGCGAACGCTGGGTCTGGGCGCCCCACAGGGCGTCGGCGGGGACTTCGATGGCGCCGAAGCTGTCCGTTTCGGTGCGGGTAGGGCTTTGCATGAGCGCCTCCTTCGGTCCGCGTGGCTTGCCGCGGTGAGCTTACAGCATGCCCAGTTCCAGCCTGGCCGCCTCGCTCATCATCTCGCGGCTCCACGGCGGATCCCAGACCAGTTCGACGTCCGCTTCGGTGACGCCGGGGATCTGCAGCAGCTTTGCCCCGGCCTCGTCGGAGATCAGCGTGCCCATGCCGCAGCCGGGGGCCGTGAGGGTCATCTTCACCACCACCCGGTAGCCGCCGTCGGCGAGGGCTTCGGCAGCGCAGGCGTAGACGAGGCCGAGCTTGACGATGTCGATGGGGATCTCCGGGTCGTAACAGGTGGCGAGTTGCGCCCAGGCGGCCTGTTCGACGTGCGCGGCGTCGAGGCCGCCGTCGGGCGGCGCGGGCAGGACCGGTGGCGGCAGTGTTTCCAGCCCGAGCGCATCGGCGTCGGCTTCGGCGATGCGGTAGAGCCTGCCGCCGCTCATCACCGTGATGGCACCGCCGAGGCGCTGGGTCACCAGTGCGTAGCTGCCAGCGTCCAGCCACGCAGGCTGACCCCAGGGCACGCTGATCGCGTGACAGTCGCGTTGCAGCACGCGGGATTCGCTTTCGCCGTGGTGCTCGTCCATGATGCGCGCCTCATTCGGTGCGGGCGATGTCGTGTTCGCCGGCGATGGCGTTGTGCAGCGTATGCCAGGCCAGCGTCGCGCATTTGACCCGGGCAGGGAACTCCCGCACGCCGGTGAGCACCGCGAGTTTGCCGAAATCCCGCTGTGGGAGCCCGTCGTCGGCAGGCTTGGTGAGCAGCGCGTGAAAGTCCCGGAACAGGGCTTCGACCTCTCCGACCGGCCTGCCCTTGACCGCCTCGGTCATCAGCGACGCGGAGGCGGTGGAGATCGCGCAGCCGTGGCCGACGAAGCTGGCGTCGCGGACGATGCCGTCGGCAATCTGCAGATAGACGGTGAGCTGGTCGCCGCACAGCGGGTTGTGCCCCTCGGCCTGGTGGTCGGCGTCGGGCATCGGGCGGAAATTGCGGGGGTGGCGGTTGTGGTCGAAGATCACTTCCTGGTAGAGCTCGCGCAGGCTGTCCTGGATGTCGTTCATTGCGCCCTCCTCGTGCCGAACAGGGTCTGGGCCTTGCGTATCGCCGCGGCCAGCGCGTCGATGTCGGTGAAGTCGTTGTACATCGCGAAGGAAGCGCGCGCCGTGCCGGGGATGCCGTAGCGGGTCATCAGCGGCATCGCGCAGTGGTGTCCGGCGCGGATCGCCACGCCTTCCGCGTCGAGGATGGTGCCCAGATCGTGGGGGTGGATGCCGTCCACCAGAAAGGACAGGATGCCGCTCTTGTGCCCGGCCGTGCCGATGACGCGCACGCCCGGCAGGCCACCGACGATGGCGGTGGCGCGGGCGAGGAGGGCCTGTTCGTGGGATGCGATGAGGTCCAGGCCGATCCGGTTCACATAGTCGATGGCCGCCGCGAGGCCGATCGCGCCGGCGATGTTGGGCGTGCCGGCTTCGAACCTCTGGGGCGGATCGGCGAAGGTGCTGCGCTCGAATGAAACACTGCGGATCATGTCGCCGCCACCCTGCCAGGGGGGCATCTGCTGGAGCAGCGCGGCGCGGCCATAGAGTGCGCCGATGCCGGTCGGGCCATACAGCTTGTGCCCGGAAAAGGCATAGAAGTCGCAGCCTATCGCCTGCACATCGACTCTCTGATGGGCGACGGCCTGGGCGCCATCGACCAGCACCCGCGCACCGTGGGCCTGGGCGCGGGTAGTCAGCTCCGCGACCGGGACCACCGTGCCGAGGGCGTTGGACACGTGGGTGATCGCCAGCAGCCGGGTGCGTTCGCCGAGCAGCGCATCGAAGGCGGCGATGTCGAGTTCGCCGGCGTCGCTGACCGGCACGACCTTCAGCACCGCACCGGTCTGCTCGCCGAGTAGTTGCCAGGGCACGATGTTGGAATGGTGTTCGAGGGTGGTCAGCAGGATCTCGTCGCCCGGCTTGAGCTGCGTTCGTCCCCAGCTTTGCGCCACCAGGTTGATGGCCTCGGTGGTGCCACGGGTGAACACGATCTCCTCGGGCCGGGCGGCGTTGAGCAGGCGCTGAACGCTGGCGCGGGCGGCGTCGTACATCGCCGTGGCCTGTTGCGACAGCCAGTGCACGCCGCGGTGGATGTTGGCGTTGGATTCCCGGTAGAAGCGCGCTTCCGCCTCGATCACCGTGGCCGGCTTGTGGGTGGTCGCGGCGTTGTCCAGGTAGACCAGCTGCCGGCCATGCACCGGGCGCGACAGGATCGGGAAGTCGGCCGCCACGCCCTGCAGCGGCAGGGGGTTGCCAGTTTCGGCGCGCGCAGTCACGGCAGGATCTCCAGTTCGGTGGCGCCAGGGAGGCCGGTACGCAGCGCGTCCCGGCCGATCCGTCTCAGCGGGGCTTCGGCGATGTGCTCGAGCACCCGGCTGGCGAAGGCGGCGACGAGCACCTGACGGGCATGCGACGCGTCGACGCCGCGGGCGCGCAGGTAGAACAGCGCGTCCTCATCGAGCTGCCCGACGGTCGCGCCGTGGGCGCATTTGACGTCGTCGGCGTAGATCTCCAGTTCGGGGCGGGCATCGGCTTCGGCCTGGCGCGACAGCAGCAGGTTGTCGCAGCGCTGCATCGCGTCGGTGTGCTGGGCATCCTGGGCGACGACGATGCGGCCGGCGAAGACGCCGCGGGCGCTGCCGTCGAGGAGCCCCCGGTAGTGCTCGCGGCTGGTGCCGCGGGGGCTGGCGTGGTCGATGAGGGTGTGGTGGTCCACATGACGGCTTCCATCGGCGTGGTACAGCCCGTTCAGCAGCGCTTCCGCGCCTTCGCCGGCGAAACGGGTGCGGATGTCGTGGCGCGCCAGGCGCGCGCCGAAGGACAGCGAATGGGACGCGAAGGCGGCGCCGCGGGCCTGTTCCGCTTCCACGGTGGCCAGGTGAATGGCGTTTGCGCCTTCGTGCTGCAGTCTCAGGTGGCCGATGCGGCTGTCCGGGCCGGCCTGGATGCGGGTGACGGCGGTGGTCAGCGTGGCGCCTTCGCCATGGGCCGGATAGTGCTCGACGATGCTGGCCTCGGCACCGGCTTCGGTGACGATCAGGTTGCGCAGGTGGTGGTGGGCCGCGCCGGCGCCGATGAACACGAGGTGGATCGGCAGTTCGACTACGACGCCGCGGGCGAGCCGGATCCATGCCCCATCGGCCGCGAGGGCGGCGTTCAGCGCGGCCGGACTGTCGCCGTCCGCAGCGCTGCCGAAGACGGCTGCAATGGCCTCGCCATCCTGGTGCAGCGCATCGGCGAGGCTGCCGATGCGGGCTCCGGCGGGAAGCCTGCCGGGCGCGGACAGCGACGGCGCGAAACGGCCATCGACGAA
>Ga0213919_1001049_pt1 | contig 10622 bp, 10 predicted proteins | sample McNCre317MG_FD_161056 | JGI IMG/M metagenome (GOLD analysis project Ga0213919, IMG submission 161056) | Freshwater microbial communities from McNutts Creek, Athens, Georgia, United States - 3-17 MG | ecosystem: Environmental > Aquatic > Freshwater > Creek | place: USA: Georgia | collected... | reverse complement strand
GGATCTATATAATAAACAGTTCCAGCATAATCGGAAGTTATTTCTGTTAAAATAGTGCTATATGCAGAATCAGGAATAGTATTAAAACCTTTACATTTAAACCGTACATCATAACTAGTCCCAGCTAATAATCCAAATAAATAAACTTTATTATCAGTTTTATCTATTTCAGTTGTACTAATAATCCAAGTAAAATCTGTGTGTACTTTATATTGAACTTCCACATATTTACATCTTAAATCAATATCATATACTGTTGCTGATATAATAGTAGGAGCAATAATAGCAATAGTCCCTGCTGTCGGTGGAATTAAAGTAATATCACTACTTTCCGCTGGGATAAAATCACTACTCTCTGGTATGAATAAATCAGAAGATTCTGGAACAAATACATCACTACTCTCTGGAACCCCTGGGTTAACATAAATAGTACTTAAATTTGATGTTGTAGTACCTCCTCTATTATCTATAGCAACAGCAGTAATTGCAAATTCCCCTAAGGTCGGGTTTGTCCAAATGTAAGTATATGGTGAACTTGTATCCTGTCCCAATTTAGTAGCACCATTATAAAAATCCACACGAACTATACTACCATCACTATCTGAAGCTGTAGCAGCTAAAGTAATACTGGCTCCATATGTAAAATTTTGCCCATTTGACGGTGATGTTAATATGATCGTTGGTAAAACATTGGGTAATACCGGTCCTGAATTTAACGTAATACCCCCCGTTATTTTAATAGTAACATCAATTGAAATTTTATCATCAAGAGGTATAGTCATCGGTATTTCTGCAACCATACCTTCAAATTCAATTGTTGTTGCATCGTGATCAGGTAATATTATTTGATAATTGCCACTTTCAGTATTTTCAAAATCATCTTTCATTACTGAATATGTGTGCCTAGTAAAATTCATTTTTAATGAAACTGTACCCCCTTCTTTAAGCCCCGAAATAAATTCACGGTAACCATTAAGAGATCCTAATGTTGTAACATCAATAAAATCTTTTTTAAGATTAGGGCCATTTATAGAAATGATCTCAGAAATTTCCTCCCAAGAATAACCATTCCACCTTTCAAAAAAAGTACCAAATCCTACTACTGCATCACTCATATTATTTTATTTTACAGGTTTCGTCAAGTTTTGAACGCCGTAAATAATTCCTTTTAAAAGTAATATTGAATCTGATTTAATATTCATTTGATTCTTCAATGTATTATTGGAAATTCTCACAACGTTAATGGTATCCTTATATGAAATCTCTTTATTTAATAATAAAGTATTAACCGTCGTTAAATTAACAACCTGATTGGAATATGTTGTAATTTTTGCGTTCAATTTTTTAAGGGTATCACAAAAAATATTGCATAAATCATTAGCTGGCGGAGTGACAATCACAGTATCTGCTGGAGGGGTTTCTATAGTTCCTCCTGTATAAGATAACCAATTAGTTAGTGAGTAACTGGTAAGTCCAAATGTAGCCGTTACAACAGCACTTGGGTAAATATTAGCCCCCCATGTAATACCCGCTAATGTTTGTCCTGAACTTGCATGCAAATTACATATTTTTTGTCCACTAATAAGATTAAAAGTATTTCCTGAAACAGTTAATCCATAAGCATGATTTTCATGTTCAATGGCTGTTGTCGTATTGTTAAAATAATTGCCGGTTACTTTTACGTTATTTGTTTGGTATAGTTCAAATCCTCTTTCTGCATTAGTAATTGTGTTACCTGAAAATATAGAGTTTGTTTGAGGGGCGGTTGACCAATATGCGATAGCCCCCGCATTAGTTATTGTATTATTTTTAAAAATAGTGGTATGATCTTCCCCGCTTATGTAAAGCCCTTGCTCTGGCCCAGCCGTTGTGCCCCTAATAAATGTATTATTTTCAATCCGAATTATATCTCCTGCTTTAATACCTTCATAAATTAAACAAAATTTTAAACCAGTCGAGGAGTGATCCATTATATTATTGTGTATATATAAACCATTCAGCCCTTTTACATTACCATCAAATTGGGCACAATCCCCTCCGGCATGTTCTTGAGTTTGTATATTATACCATTTCTCATTAACATCATGAATATATGTGTTAGCTAGCTCGCAATTTGTTGCGCCTTGATAAAACATACCATCATCCAATGTGTTATAGATTTCGCAACTGTCAACTTTTATTTGATCTACTCCGACAACGGCCCGTATTCCCCAATTAGCTCCGTGTAATTTGCAATTAAGAATTTTCATGTTATTGTAACCAGTAGGAGAACTACCATTCATTTTAATGAGACAAAGGGGGCCAACTTCAGTTGTTTTATTGTAATTAGAACCAAACACATCTAAATCACGTATAGTTATATTATAACTACTACCTAAGTCAAACGGTACTGATGTTGATGTGATTTTTGGAGCTAAACCAACCCCATAAGCCCCAATAAATACATCATTTTTAGCTATAATACCAATTCCGTAATTGGGCGTAAAGGTAGTTCCCCTTTTAAAAAGATATGTTGTATTACTTGTCCAAGGTTGTCCATATTGAACATTAAATGTACTCCCGTTATAGGGATTTGTAATAGTGCCTACACCATTAGCCGAAGCTGATGGATCAATGTAAACTGTCGTTTGAGCGGATAAGCTCACGAGTAAAAAAAGTAATGTGCCTGTTAAAATTGTCCTCATATTTAACTGTTTAAATTTAATTTTCTTTTCGCACTAATATTAATGATTTATAAGGCAAAATAGTTCTACTTGTTCCGAAATCTATACCATCTATATCAACATAATCTTGATAAGGTAAAGATGTATTATTTATTATAATACTATTTTTTGTAGAATTAAGTATTATTTTTACATAATCAACTTTAGGTTTGACAGAATTGCTAAATAAATTAGAATTCAATAACTCATAAGTAATATTAGAAATAACACTCCATTGACTAAATGATTTATTAACACCATCAAAATTAAATTTAATTGAATTAAATGGAGATAAATATTTATTATTATTAATAGCATATGAAGTACTCGTTATTGATGACATAGCAATTAAATTTTCGGCATCATTTAACAACATTGCTATAATATTACCTGATATGGTATAATCATTTGACGCATTAAGTATACCATAATAATTATAATTATCCCCTTGTTTACCATTAATAAAAATAGTATTATTTATTGTATCAATTCTGGTTGTAACTCCTCCATCCTTACCTTGATTATTAAATATACCAAAATCAACATCTAAAATAGTATTATTATCAACAATAATATCATGACTGTTATTATCATTATAGATACCAAAAGCAAAATTACTTGTTGGGCTAGCAAATGTATTAGTATATCCATCCCCTTTAAAACAATCAACGCCATTTAATCCTTGATATATTAAATTATCTTTAACTATACCGCCGTGAGTAGTCATGCCAAAAGAAGCATTATATGTCGCATTATTACTCCACGTATAAATAGCCGCTCCGTCTCTAAAATTAAGCATAAAATTTGTTATTTTATTGCGCTCAATTAATGCGTTGCCGGTTGTCTCCCACATAATGCCACAATAACTAACATTATCAATAATATTATCCGATATAACTGCATTATCTGTAAGAGCTGTTGATATACCCACACCATGAAAACTATCTCCTGTTAAATTATTAAAATTAACTAAGCGTCCGGGAGTTAACCCACATTTGCTAATATTATTATTTGTAACTGTAACGTGGGATGATTTTTGAGCCATTACAACTGACGGAGTTCTTGCACTAAACCAACATCCATCTACAAAATTATTATTTGTATTTATTGAGGTGCAATTATCTATTGTCAAATTAGTCACTGTTCTATATCTGATCGCATTACTACCTATGTATTTAAATTTACACTTTTTTATTGTAATATAGTCCGAAAATAAAATATCAATAGCATCTAAGGACGATTTCTCAAAATCAATACTATTAAATTCAATAACCGAAGAGTTAAATATTTTTATATTATTTATCTTATTAGCATAAGATATATTCGAAGGATTATCTATTGAATAAATATATAGTGTTTTAGTAGTATTATTATATGCCCATTCGTCTTGTACCGATAAACAATTTATATGGTTTTCAAAAAAGAATCCACATCCGGAATATGGAATCATGTCTAAATTTGGAAAAGAAATTACATTATTAATATAATTTGTAACTCTTACTGTTGCAGCTGCATATCCATTTTTTTTAATAAATAATTCAGATCCTGTCCAATATCCATCCGCATAATTAATATTAGGAGCGATAGAAGATATAGTACACGTTCCATTAAGTATATAATCTTCTTTAGGGTATCTCCCTAATGTTAATGGTAAATTATTTTTAAAAACATTAGTGATTTCTTCCGGCATTTCAGTATTATGGTAACTCCAAATGTTATTACCCTCATTTACCCAATTAGTGTTTAAGATATCATATTTACCAGTTATTTTAGGATTATTACCACCCCCATACTTAATTAATTTTAAGCCTCCTATACCTTGTAACAGTATATTTTCGTTAAATATAGACCCAGATTTTAAAGCAACGATCATTCCATTTTTTGATATAGCTGTTGTTATTGTTTTCAAAGGGGATTCAACTGTACCCGCATTTAAATCATTACCTAAATTACTATCTACGTAATAATCGGCAATAACATTATTATTTTGAACTTTTAATAAAAAAGGTATCATCATAATTAAAATACTTTAGGCTCTAATATATAATCATTTAAACTATAAGCCATGCATGCTACTATATATAAAGGATTATTATTAGTCCAAGTATAAACAGTAGACCAGGAAGAATTATCAAATTGATATTCTAAAATATATTGATTTCCTGCCCTCCTTATTCTTGCTAATGCTAAATGAGATGGAACTCCTCCATATGTAGCATTCATGGTATTTGCTGTTGTTTGTTTTACCGCAGAACTATCATAATAAGATAAAAATCCACTAGTCATAGTCATACTACATGACATTTGATTATATTGTCTAATACTATGGGCTGAGTATAACCCTAATGTAGTATAATCTTTTATACCAACATACCCCTGCATATATATAGCTTGACCATCTTGTAAAATTTGTGATGAAGCTGCTCCATTAATACCCGTAGCATCGTTATATAATTTATTAGTATTAAAATGCATATTACTAAATAAGTCCCAATTTATATAAACTAAAATCGTATTGTTAGTTACACTCTTCTCAGTAAACACCTCTAAACTTGTCCCATCACTAGCTGTCACATTGCCTGACGAATAATCCAAAGTAATAACATCTGTTGACAAAAAAGCAACTGTTGGTGTTACCCTTAGTTTGTTTGAAACTACCGAATAAGTAAATGTTTTTGAAACTCCACCAACTTTTAAAGTAATTCCCGAAGTGCCAGAGGCACAATTTTTATTAAAAGTAATATCTAAATAAGTACCATCAGTTGAGGTTGCTGGTAAGATAGTGGTTGAAACTATAAATAAAGTTAAAGTATCAACAGTAACCTGATTACTTATATTACTGTCAGAGTAAGCAACTCCGTCTCCTATTGCCTTAAATGTTACTGCATAATTAGTTCCTGCTGTACGACTAGTAACATCTACATAAGTTGTAATACGTGGTAAGGTTGAGCCGTATTTAACACCTCCTATAAAAATATCTAACCCACTAGCATTTGCATCAACTCCACTGACAGGTGCTCTAAATCCTGTCTGAGTAATATTTGTAATAATCCCAGCTGTTGGTGCCGAAAGTTGAGTTAAACTAGAGTCTGAACTTTCAAGAACAAAATCAGAAGATTCTGATATAGGTAAATCACTACTTTCAGGTAAAATAATATCAGAACTTTCTGGTATATCACTACTATCACTTTGACCAAAATCCAAATACATATAAACAAAACCTGATGCTGATTTTTGAATATAAAACATCATTATATTTCCCGCTGTAAACGGATCAGAATTAGCTAACATTGTTGCATTACTAATCACAGGTTCAGTATCCCCTATTAATACTCCGTGACACCAATCGTTATAATTACATTCAGCTACACTTAAAACTAATGAACCTGCATATAATTTACCATAATATACTCGACCATTTTGAGTAGGTTGTAATACACCGGATCCTGGGAAAGCTATTTTGGCGGAAGGATTAAATAAAAGCAGAAACCAAGATGCAGCAGAAGTTACATGAGCATACAACTCAGTAAACATTGCATTGAAATATCCTCTAAGAATTAACCAATCTGTTTTTGTCCCTGGTATATTTATTCTAGCCATCTCTTTTTTATTTAATCTTGTAAAAACACACCATCTTGTAAAAACACACTATCAATTAAATAATTAAAAATATTCGTATTTATAATTACCGTCGGTATTCCTACCACTATAAATCTCTTTTTATCTAATTGTTTAAGTGTATATAGACTCATATTGTTATTTCTTTAAAACAATCAAATTACCTCTGATAATAGTAAATATCTCAGACCCATTCGTTACTTGTACATCATATAAATAAGATCCTGGAGTATCAAAACCATCACCCAATACTCTAAATGATGAAGTGTTTATAGTTATTTGAGCAGGACTTCCTGAATTACTAGAAAAAACCTTAATTATTTCTACATCAGTGGTAATATCCTTCACGCACATATTAAGAACCATTCCAGTCATATCAAATAATACTCTATTCTTATATACTTGCAACGTAAAATCCACTGTATCATTCTTGATGAATTCTAAATCTAAAGTTACATATTCTACGTTATATATTTTCATTCAGCTTCTTTTTTAACGTTCAACCAATTTCTCCATAGCCAATACCCTAACCATGATCCAACTGCATGAAAACAAAACCCAATGATGGTAAATTCCAAATATAGTGTAGAAAAATCAAACCATTTAAAACTAAAAAATACAATCGTCATATACCCTGTTAAAACAATAGTGCCAGTAAAATGAAACAAATCACCAAACATACTGACGATTGGGTATAACCACCAACTAAAATTTTTATTTTTCCATGATAACATTGGATCAATGTATTGATTTCCTTTAAATTTTTTAAAATAGCTATCATCAAAAGTAATTTGATCCCCTAGGATGTCATGAGTAATATAAACGAAACTAATAATTAAAATCAAAAAATAAATTAACATCATGATGTTTAGTTTTAAGTTACCATTCCAGCAGTACGTTTCCCTACTATATAACTAAAGCCTCCACTTCCGGCATCAACCTGATCTTTAAAACGACCGAATGGAAAATATCTGTATTCATCAATAAATTCTTTATTCCAATCTCCTATAAGCAAAGAAACATTCCCTTCATTTACTTGTACAGAAAAAGGATCGGCCCTATATACTTTGTCACCTTTAGGTAAGTCTTTTCTAGTTACAAATCCGGCCAACATCTTCACCGTAGCAGCAGCACTATCTTTTCCCCCACTTCCCGGCTCCTGTTCAATTATCACCTCGACATCACGCCCGTCTGCAATAGCTGTTTCTTTAATTATTCTTTCACGTTCATCAGTTCCCCATTGCCCCTTTTTAACGTCCATAATAACAATTCTACCATTTTTCAATCGTCCCATCTTTACACCTGCCGAACGTTTACCCCCATCTTGTGTTGCTGCTTTATCCCAATACCTAACGATTGTTACAAAATGTTGTTTTCCTGGTAAAGTCTGCATCATTTGGAAATGATCTACTTTAAACATACCACCACCAGGAGGGGTTGGGTTTTGCCCAACCTGTCCAGCATACCCATACTGACCTAAATCAGCTTCCATTTCTTTTAACGATTTCCATGTTAAACGAACAGGATCTAACAACTCATCTTTGTAAAATTCTGCTAATTCAGGTGGATTTAATTGTTCCCGGTAATTTCGAATTTCACCGGGTAAACATATATGGCGAATAACTTTATCTTTCTTTTCAAGAACGTGCCCGGATGGATCATTTTGATGTAAACGTTGCATAACCATTATAGTTACTGTAACTTCCTTATCTGCCTTACGGGTTGATGCAGATTGGTCAATCCAATTATTTGCTGTATTAATAAGGGCCTCCGAAACAGCTTGCTTTGGGTTGATAGGATCATCCCAAATGTTAATATGACCATGAAATCCAGTAATTGTACCACCAACTGATGTACTAAAACGACCACCTCCGGGTTCTATTCTACAAACACGATTGTTTCTATCACGAACAACTTTTACAATTTGATAATTTGATTTTGTATCCTTGTCACGTTTGATATCAACATTTGGGTAGAGCATTTTGAATTTGTCACACCGCATAATATTACGTGATTTTTCAGCACTTTCCAAGGCTAAATCATCCGAATAAGAACCAGTAATGAATTTCATCCAGTGCCATTGTGTCCAGCACCAAACTGGAAAAAAAACACTGCATATTAAAGTCTTTGTTGTCCCCGGAGGAATATTAATGATTAGATCATATAATTTTGGTTCATTGTTGGCTACCCTTATTGCGACTTCCTCTAACTGTTTGCATAAATATGGTATATGCCAATTTGGTTTGAACTTGTCATCAACAATTTCATTCCAGAAAACATCAACAAATTCATACAATGATAAACCCCCTAGATTTAAAATCGTAGCAACAGGGTTTTCCAAAGCCTCTTTCAGAACTACATCTTTAGCTTCTTTAAACTCTACTTTTACTTGTTTTAAATCCTCAGTTGTTAGATATTCCATGAACTTGTGCTAATTGTTTAATTGCAATACTCTTTATTAATGCTTTTTCTTCTTCTGTCATGATGGACAAATCTAATTTCTTAGAAATGTCAATTTGATATTTTGCATCAACCTCAGTTTTATTTACATCAGCCCACAAATCCCTTCTCCGGTTCTTCAACCAAAAAATAATAGCCACTGTATCCGGTGGCATATGTTTGTGTGTTACTTTTTTTGTTTCTACAATTTCCCCATTGCGAGTAACGTGTTCAGCAATCTCAATTTCTGTAAAATCATACCCCATTGCTCTTTTTCCTAAAGTTTCAGCGACCTTCATATCGGAAATCCAACGGCCCTCTAAAACTGAATCCTGAAAATCTTTAGCAACTTGTGAGCGACCCTCTGACCATTCCTCTATAGTACGTAGTGAAACTTTAAAAAAATCTGCGATGTCTTGATTTCTTGCCCCTAACCTACATAAGTAATATACCTGCCTACAAAAATCATTCTTAAACTTTATTTGTGTTCCACTCTTAGCACTGAAAATTTGATCATTTGTACTATTGGTAGACAACAAACGTTCTACGAAAGATGGAACTTGTGTAGTATCCAAATCCCCTTGAACCAAAGGTTCCCTGTTTTCTACAAATCTTTTACGTGTACGTTCCATTGTAAATTTTACTTATAAAAATTATCAGTAAAATTATATTATAATTCTTAATATAAACAAAGCAAATCTTTAATACACAAAAATAGTTTATTTCATCTACATTCAATATTTTAATAATCTACATTTTATAAAATTTTTTAAATTTAAAATTTTTTTAAAACTATTTATTTGTATATTTGCCGAATAATAACTAAAAAATTTTTTAAAGATGACAAAATCAGAACTAATTAAAAAATGGGAAAACGAAATTTTATTATATGATAAAATTTTATCATCACAAATTATATCAGAAAATGACATTACAAAGTATTTAGGAAAAAAATATGCAACAATTGAGTGTTTAAATGATTTAAAAAAATTAACTAAAATTTTATAAAAGATGGAAATAACTTATTTTGAAGAAACAATCAAAACTTATTTACGAGAACAAGAAATCACTTTTACTGATGATGAAAGTTTACAAAAGTTATGTTGGAAAGCATCACTGGAAGGCTATCAATTTTCTGATGAGATGTATGAAGATTTTCCATTTATAATGCCATCCCCCATAGGACAAAAGTTGATTGATTTGATTTTAAAACAACAAGAATACATCCAATTTTTAGAAGAACGTTATAATGATGTTTTCTCTACTTTTCCTCACTATAAAGTTGAATTAGATGATGTAAAAAAAGGTGAATTGATGTGTGAACAAATAAAAAAACTAAAACAATTATGAAAAGAGAATAACAAAACCCCCCTAATACTATATTCAAAAGGTAGGCATTCGAACGTGATGTTTACCTTTTTTTATTTTCCTTCCTCTATATATACTATTAAGAACTTTTGAAGTGATTTGTGTCAGAAAAAATTGAAACAAAATTTTTTTCATTTTGAAATTTCAGAAAAAATTTGGAATAATTTGAAGAGGTGTCTTCCCCGGCTTTTTCTTTTGTGATGCGCCGGGGCCTTTTCACATCTTACCACTATTGCATACACCCGTGTACATATACACAGTATACATATTACATTAATATGTTCATCTATATGATGATACTGTTCTATTTAACATAATATATATTACTTGACAATTCAATGTTTATGCTGTATACACCTGGATGATCTTTATTGTGTTAACTGCTACTTTCATTTAATGTGCATATGTTGTGATGTACTTTCAATTTATATAGTGATGATATACATATTTCCATGCGCGTTTTTAACAACCACAAGAGACACGGGGGCACGACCT
>Ga0213919_1001048_pt1 | contig 10652 bp, 11 predicted proteins | sample McNCre317MG_FD_161056 | JGI IMG/M metagenome (GOLD analysis project Ga0213919, IMG submission 161056) | Freshwater microbial communities from McNutts Creek, Athens, Georgia, United States - 3-17 MG | ecosystem: Environmental > Aquatic > Freshwater > Creek | place: USA: Georgia | collected... | reverse complement strand
TTGTGACTAACGGCCTACAGCGTCGCTTTGCTCCTGCTGTCTGGCCGTTAGACACAAGGGCTTCGCTTCGGGGCTGGCGCACAGACGTGCGGATTACGGGTTGCGGGTGTCCTTGCACTTCGTCCACCCACCATACCCCCACCCACTCCCCCCTACCCCCTCTCACACCCAGAGGGGGTGAACCCCACGCAGGCGGCAGGGGATAGCCGCGCGCAGGCTTGCAAGCATCGTCCCCGGGTGGGGCAACCCCCTCGTTATTTGCAAGCCTGCACCACGTCTACCCCTGCCCCCTGCTTAAAGGGAGATAGGTTGCAGGCCGCTAATTAGCCGCCTGCACCTTATTTGTCGGCTACCGCACAGAACAGCGTATAGTGCATCCCCGCAGGGCGAGTGCTAACTATCTCTAGCCCTCACTCCTGCTAACTGAGGTTGGTTCATCGCTCATCGGCATCCCAACGGTTCGATATTAGTTTATAGGCAGCAGTAAACCGCTCCAGGCAGGCAGTCCGCTACTTGCAGCGAGCGACCATCTCCGCACAGCTATGAGGGACGCTCGCTGTAATCCGCTACCTGCCAGTCTTTCGCTCTAATAGGTGGGGGGCCGCTATTTAGCCGCCCCCCGCTTCGCTCCCCCGAATTTATCGGCTACCGCACAGAAATAATGATGATCCTACCGCCGTCGGGGGCTGCCTGCCCCCGTCGAACCCCCGGTGCTGCGCGTAGGATGTTCCGCTTCGGGCAGGTCGCGCGTCCTCGCCGTTACCGTCTGCGGAATGTCGCGCCCTGCCCTGTCGCGTTGATTTTGCGCCATCCCGCTTACCCCTATTGCGGGTTCGTGTAGGCGGGCATTGGGGCGGGCGCGCTGGTGTCCTCGCCCTACGGGCTCCGGGTCTGCGCGCGCCCTAGTCTTTGGCAGTAGGCTCTGTCGGCTCACGTGGGCGTTATTTAGTCATAATTCGTATTCTCATGAGGGTGGGCATACCATCGCCTTTAGTTTTTTTGGTTGCTCAAGTGAGAATACGATGCTGAATTATGATAAATATCGCTAGGGTTATATCGTCGGGGTCGGGCTATCATCGTGGTTTCAAGTTACTTTTGCGGCGGCTGGCTATCACATCTCTCATCGTTTTCATAACGTCCCTCGTCTGGCGCGCCGGGGCTGTAGCCCCTCTGCGCTCTGCCCTCTTCGCCTATAGGCTACGTGGGCAGTGCCCGCGCCCGCTGTAGCGTTCGCGGGCAAATTCCTCGGGGCTAAAGCCCCTCGCCCACCCACCTTCCTCGCGGCTATAGCCGCTCGCCCTTGTTTTGGTTTGATGTGATAATGATTACTCTATCGTCAGCAGCGATACACTCCAGTATATATTACATCCTGCAGTAGTGCGCAGCCGAATAAATGATCTGCGGCGGTTTGCGAGTGGGGCCGTCTGCCCCCCTCGCGCTCCCCCCGAGTGTTTTTCATGGTTTTATTTTGCTTTCGCCTTGTTTGCGGGTACCAGAAAATTTGACCAGATTGCCCCGTCTGGTCGCGTCTGCTGGCTTCGCCCGCCGATGCTGGAGAAACACCAACCCTACAAAAAAAGAGGGCTCAAACAGCCCTCATTTTTGTAGGTCTAGGCCAAATGAATGGTGCGCTATCTTCTTTGTCGAGTGGTATAATTGCACCGCATTCGTCAGAGCACCACTCACGCAGCTGACATCCATTGCAGGGGTCAGCACCGAGCCTGCTGATGTCGGCAGGCTTCAAGGGCTTCCCAGGTTGAAGAGTTATTTCCATATCGATGAATTAATGTAGTGTAATAGCTGTTCTAACATCGGGTGATGTGGTGCCTGCGTCATAACTGCCGACTCCGGCTTGAATATCGTCCACTATATCGCTGAGTGCCTTTGCAAACGTGGCTAGTTCAAGTAGAAACATCGTATATTGACGGTTGCCGTATAGGTAGACCGTCCAATCGTCAGTATCGAGTGCCGTATAAGTCTGATGTATTGCCACGTGGTAATAGTCGTTCTTGTCGAGCATAAGTAGAGTGCTCAATGCGTTTCGCAGTGTAAGTGCTTTACTATGTGTCATATTCTCTGCCGTTTAGCCCATCGGCTCGGGGTTCTTAAAGGGTTACTAATTTTGTTCTTTGCTACTGCAAAGATACGACTTTTTTTTGACATTTGCAACTCGCGTTCGACGAATAGCCCCTTTTTATGGATAGTTCGTGGGTGTTATATAGCTATTTATCTAGGTTTTATGGCGGTTTGTCGATGTGTTTAGCCCGTTTTTCGGGCTCCATGGCGGGTTGGGTGATCACCCGCCAAGGCGGGCGGGGGCTCACGCCCCCTGCACCCCCGTCTTAAATAAACTTAATTAAATCTAAAAATCGGCTCGCCCTATCGGGCTCGTTTGTAAAAATTAAGTCAGTTAATCCCCGTCTAGGTAGGGGCAAGTCCCACCCAAGTCCGAATTTTGTCCGAGAAAAAAATTTTTGTACCTTTGCCGACGTTGTAGAACGTTCAGTTCAAAACCCCAACGGCCAAGGGTAGCGGCCACTAGTTCTCATTTTAATACAATTGCAATTATGGCAAAAAGTAAAAGTGGTGGTACCCGTTCTTACATCCGTGGCCGTGTGGGTGCCGACGTCTATTCGATTGGCCGCGACGCAAAAGGAGCCAAGCAGCAGGTAGTTCGCTCTCTGGCTGAAACCGTAGCTAACCCGCAGACGATCGCACAGATGCGTGGCCGTATGATTATGTCGACCGTCATGCAGGCTGTTTCTGCTCTTCGTCCCATCATCGACCATTCGTTCGACAATGTCCCGACGGGTCAACCCAACATTTCCGAGTTCATTTCGCGTAACTACGCACTCATCAAGGCTGATGTAGAAGCACACCCCGCAAGCAACAACGAGTTTCCTCTTGTTGCATATCAGGAGAAAAACGTTAAGGGAGGTGCATACATTGTGTCTGCCGGTGAGGTGATCACAACTCTCGACACGGATGAGTATGAATCCAAAGAGGTTAAGGTCACATTGGCCGCTGATTCTACCGTTGCTCAGCTCAAGGCTGCTATGGGTCTCGGCTCTGATGACTATTTCACATGGGTGGCCCTCAAGTACAATGGTGGTGCGCTGTACTGCCGTCTGCGCTTCAACCCTGCTGTATCTGATTCTACGGTTATCACCGCTGACAACAAGAACACGATCTTCGTGAGCGAGGGTAATGCCACCGTCACTATTGGCATTGCAGGTGGCGAGTTTACGTTCACATTCAGTGATGGTACCAGCAACTCTCCGTCATGCTCTGGAGTGATCGTGACCAAGAAAGAGACCGCAGGCTACAAGCACAGCACTTGCGTGCTCAAGAACTATGACATGCCCGAGTACAACTCTGCTGCATCCGATAAGGTTCTCCCATCGTACCCCATCGGTTCGCAGATGTATCTCAATGGCGGTGAACTCTGATTTTTGGATTAGTCTAAATCTAGCAAATTTTCGTGGGGTGTGGGCTATCGCCCATTCCCCATGTTTTTACCCCGGTGATTATGGCAAGTGGTAGAGTTGGTGGTACGAAATCTTTAAAGTCCGGTAAAGTCGGTGATACCGTTCTCGGCATCGTGCAGGAATCTAACGGATCCTACACGCAGAAAGTGTCGGCCTATGTCCCGACAAAACCACAGACACAGACCGTCAAGCTAGCTGTGCAACAAATGTGTACAGCTATGGTGCAAGCCATGATGCGCGACCTTAAACCACTTGCTAAAGTCGCGTTTCAGTCCGCAGCCAACAAGTCGAAATCACTGAATGCTTTCTCAAGTTGGAATCTTTACAAGGTGGCCCGTGAAGCAAAGGATTATTGGAACGAAACCCATGATTTTGAGTTTGCCGAAAAGGGCGAGCGGTTAAAGGTTGGTGGCCGTTGGATGTTGTCAAGTGGTACGCTGAATTATAATTGCTTCAGCGGATATTTCGCTCAGTCGTTTGCTGATGATTGGATAGAGCCTAATGTACGTTACTCCTGGGCGATGTTCGGAGTGTTCTTCCTCTTCCCAGATGATGTGACCACGATTGGTCAATTCATGGCCAGACTCAAACTAACATACTCTACGGAGATTTGGGTAGCCATGTATCTGACAAACCAAGATGAAACAGCCGAGGGCAAATATTGCTGGTGTCAGATTAAACTAAACCCGCAGGTTCGGCAAACCAATCCTGCTACCGAAGAGTCCATTTCGGACTTATTCACGCTCACCTTCAACGAATACGGTGTCAAAGGCTGGTGCAGGCCAACGCAGTATATGTGGCGCCTAAAGCACGCTCTATGCATTGGATTCCGTATTGATGGCGAAGCGACCTCTTATGTGGCCACTTTTGGCAAGGCTTTCACGATAACCTATGTCAATGGCCGCAAGCAAATTTCTTCTTCTACTCTGGATTTCATCTCGAAAGATCATGAGGCCGAATGGGGCTATTGGCGCTATCCTGCTCAGTGTGTTTCTAGCTGGACAAATCCACGCATCCCGTTCCCCGTTCCGTACCCATATTAATCGAGAAAATATGAATAAACGTAAGCATGAAAAGTTTGTGGCTGTATGCAGTTTTTTTGCCGCTGTGGCCTTAGCTTTTACAAGTTTGGTGATTAGCGAAGACCACGACATTGCGGCTGGAGTGCTGATGATGTGCGCGCAGTTCCTCACGCTAACAGCGACCATCTTTGGCATCGACTATAAATTTACTTATCCAAACCAACCAAAAACCCATGATAAGTAGAACCATATCCATATTGATCCTATGCTCCTGGGTGATAGCTTCAGTAGCCATCGCCCAGAGTAAAACAACAGAGGTAAACCTCTCCTTTTCCACGTGGAACGCAGTGTACAGTTCGTCGCTTGGTTTGCCCGTCTATATCGCGTGGGATGTCACTCGCGATGATATTGGCTCCATCAAGCGCGAACCGTCGATGTCGTTCCGCGCTGATCCTCGCCTTGGCCCCGATGCTATACGCTCGACCGACTATAGTCGCTCTGGCTATCATCGTGGCCACATGGTACCAGCGGCCGACCGCTCTAGCAGTCTGGCCGCTATGCAGGAAACGTTCGTGATGACGAACGTATGTCCCCAGCTGCCTGCACTCAATACGGGTGCATGGAAGCGTATGGAAAACTATGAGCGGGTGTGTGCCCTGCGCCTTGGGCGCGTGCACATCCGCGTCGCTCCTATCTTCACGCATGAGGACACCGACCGCATTGCAGGCGGTCGTGTTGCGGTTCCTCATGGTTATATCAAAGTCATTTACGCAGCTGATTCCCTTACGGTAATCGCCTGCCAATTATTTACTAACCGTCATGATTGATAAGAAAATTCCTCGTGGGATAAGGAACAATAACCCCCTCAATATCCGAAAGGGTAACAATTGGCAGGGCGAGCGACAGCCGCAAACTGATCCTGCCTTTGAAGAGTTTGAGAGTATCGAGATGGGCCTACGTGCTGGCTTCAAGCTGTTGAAGAAATATATCACCGGTGACGATGGTCATAGAAAACCATGTGATACAATCGCAAAAATCATTTCGCGATGGGCTCCAGAGGTTGAAAATGCCACGAAAAAGTATATCGACTTTGTGGCCGATGAGGTGGGAATAAGCCCTTATCAGCGGGTTTGGTTCGTAGACCGTAAGACCATGATCAAGATTGTCATGGCCATGGCTTTCGTCGAGTGCGGCCAACGCATCCCTCAAGATGCGTGCGAAACCGCCTACGACTTGGTGTGACTCTTTTCATTTTAAACATATTCGTCAACGTTATGGCAAAAGTGGTATTCTTTTTAGTGTTCGGCCTTATAGTCATATCTGCGTGTTCTCCGACTAGGTGGTATCTGGTCAACTCCAGCGGGATTGCAACCTATAACCATCGCACAGGTCAGTTAGAGGTTCTGTGGGAATGGTCGGAGAAACCGAACACGATGGCCACCGATTCAATTCATCAGAAAGTTCACAACGTGCGCTAGGTGGCCACTATGTTGTTTAGACTTTTATCCCTGCTCGCAGTGACTGCGCGCAGGGATTTTTTATATCCTCGATGAGATATCCCGAACCAACTCGAGGATGTATTACAAGTGCAGATCTTCACGCGTATTACATTATGCCGGGTTGAATTATCAATTTCAGCTGCGGATTACTGCAGGATGTATGACAATCTGGTACTCGAAACATCCGGTATGTATTACAATTCATGAATAAAGTTTGGTAATTCACTGAAAATTACCTATCTTTGCACCGTGAACTTTTAAAAATTAGGCTTATGGAAAAAGACAAAACGGTATCAGTCAGAATGGAGAGGGAATTACTCGACAAACTCGACGCAGTGACTCACGGAATGAGGTGGTTTAGTCGTTCAAACGTGATGTGTAAACTACTATGGTTTATTCTGGTTAAACTCGATGAGCGGGATATCAGTAAAATCGTGTCAACATGGATGAATGACAAAGCGCAATATGACAGAATGCACCTGACGTTAACCATTGATCCAAAGCCCGAAACTTAGTTTTCGGGTTTTTTTTGGGTTACGTTTGTGATAATTCTGATTTTTGAAGCAGTTTTGTTACGGTAGTGTCATGTCGATGTTTTGTGTGGGTGTACTGTTGGTTTCATATCTTTGTCGTATATGTTCTAGTCTTGATTCAGTTTGGTTCTGTTCTGGTATTGGTTCGGTTATAGTCTGATTTCAGTTCGTTTGTCGATGAAAACTACTCGGTTTGTCGATTATATTTGCCCACGTTCTACTATAATCGTACATTTGTGGCGCTTTAGGATAATGGGCAACTAGAGGTAGACCCATGAACGTAAAAGCGAAGGTTTGGCGCAGTTATGCGTTTGCCCGAGTGATTGGTTCTTTGCTAGATAGATTGCTCGGGTCTTTTCTTTCTCTTCGGGCTTGCGATTCTATTTATCACAATGCCGATTCTAGGAAGTTAAGCGACCTTATCACGTAACTACCTAAAACGCATAACATTATGGTAAAGTATTATTGTTTTTTCAAGGATTGTGGGCGATTCAGTCCAGATTCCATCGTGTTCAAAGTCAAGGTGGGTAACACACATCGTGACCAAGTAAAACGTTCCCTTTTGGAGAACTATGCGCAGGATTGTGGGTATTTCTTTCGCCCATTTGATGATGTCACCCACTCTGAGTTAATTCTGCGTTGTGGTGGCTCTATGCGAGGTTCTAGTGGTGTCGATGTTTTATATTCGACCGTAGTTGTATCAGTGGCTGAATTGTATAAGTCCATTATCGACGGCACTCTGAATTATATCAAGCCCGATTCGGTTTACAATCGCAACCGCTTTCGCCTACTCTCGATCCTCTGCCCCGCCTTTTTATCCTCCAAATCATCCTCAAATTGTAATACACCGCGCCAACCTCAAAGACGTAAAAACCTAAGTCCACAAGGCGAGTGGGTGTTGTTTAATGCTGCGTTTGGTATGTTGGCATCTGTTATTCTCTTCTTACTTGGTGCATTACTCGAGGGCCTTGAACGTTCCATGTGATTTATCACTTTTTTGTTTCATTTTAAATAATTTACGTCTTATGCTTAAATGTGAAATTATCGGTAATCTGGGAGCCGATGCCGAGGTAAAAGAAGCCAATGGCTCCAAGTTTGTGGCTATGCGCGTTGCGCACTCTAGTAAGTGGACTGACCAAGACCAGAAGACTCACGAACAGACTGAGTGGGTCGATGTGACATTTAACAACGTTGACTCTAAAGTGTTGCCGTATTTGAAAGCAGGAGTGAAGATCTTTGCCCGGGGCAATGCTTCACTCAGATGCTATTCGTCACCGAAACTCAAAAGAATGGTGGCAGGATTGTCGATTGCAGCGCAGGAGATTGAGTTATGTGGTGGCCAGTCTGATGAGGTTCCACGTCAGCTGATTGATCCTGCCGATGGGGCTCTGTATGATGTCACTAAATACTATTGGTGTAACATGGATACCAAGGCTTTGAAGAAAGATGAGTTCCGTGTGCTTGTCGATAATCGTGGTGGCGAGTATGCACAGAACAAGCAAGGTTTCGTGGTTCCCAAGGCAGTATTAGAACAGCCCGAAGAGGAGCAGAAATGAGCGAACTAGTAGTTAGAACCGAAATGCAGGTCGGGGCACTCCAAGAGTGTTCCGACCTCGAATTTAACGGTTACCAGCGAGTTTTCTTCTCTCACTCTGATAATCTGTGGGTCATGAAACTGCATCACCGTAGCAATGGCCGTACACTCATTGTCAAGTGGAAGCCCGACGGGTATAAGATCATCGAGGATAAGTTAATTCTGAAATCTGTTGGAACTTGGTTTTAACTTCATTTTGTCGATGTTTTAAGTTCATTACCAACTAATATGCGCTGTATCAATCTCGATTGGCTGGAGGTATCGTGCGAGGAGTCCGCGCGAAACTTTCCCTGCAATGCTGAATATTTCAGAGAGCAGGGTTATTTCGTCAAGGAGCGTGAGTATGGTACCAGAGTCTGGAGCCAAGTATTTACGCTCGAAGATGCCGATGGCCATCCATGGATTGAGGTGCGTAGATGCCCACCCTCTGGGGCTAGTTCATTTACGGGTCTTACTGAATACTCTTGCAGGCTTCGACTAGTCAACTCGCAGTGTTATGTAACCGACTGCATCGAACGATTGCGGCAGTTTATGCTTCGTCATGGCTACATCTGGAAAAAGATTTTCCGTATAGACATAGCCTATGACTTTGAAAAGTTCGACTACGGCGATCAGCCTGCTCGCTTCGCTCGCAGGTATATCCAAGGCCGTTATCGCAAGGTGAATCAATCCAAGCTAAATGCATTCGGTATGGATAATTGGAGCCAATTTAATTGGGAGAGTTTATCATGGGGTAGCCCTACATCGATGGTAAGCACTAAACTCTATAATAAGTCGCTAGAGATAGACACCGTTAGCCGTGAAAAGACATACATTAAACTTGCCTGGTTCAACGCAGGGCTGATTGATGACCCCATTAACGGAACCAAACGTAGACACAATGGTGAGGTTTATAAACCCGAGATTTGGCGAGTCGAGTTCAGTCTAAAAAGTAAGGCCGAAAGATGGTTGGTGATAGAGTCGCAAGAGGGGAAACGAGTGAAGAAACGTGCTATACCTCACACGCTGGATTTGTTCGATAGCCCCGATAAACTCTGGCAGAGGTTCCAAGACCTTGCTTTCCACTATTTTCAGTTCAAGATAGCCCGCTTTAAGGAGGAAACCAAATCACTTGTAGCGATATCCCTGGGTGAGGTGGTTGTTAAGTCTGAATGGACTCCTATTCGCAAAGACCTCTGCCCCGAAAAGAAGCTGTTCAAGTGGGCAGCTGACCGCGAGTTCCTGCACATCGACAATTGTGTCGAGGGCAGAAAGCCCGAGAATGATCTGGAGGTGCTTCGCAGACGATTGACCACCTTCCGAAACACTCACTCCGATATGGCCGTTCGCGATGCTTGTTCTGCCCTGCTTCAGTACATCGAGACGGAAGATATGCGTCGATACACTCCGAAGCAGATATTCAGTGAGGTGGAAGCCCTACGACGCACACTAGCCCTGCGAATGAAACACCCCGAGGTGAAGATACTCGAAACGATAGCTGAAATCCAAGAAATGTTGTTTAACGATGAAATGTTCTAGTATGCAAAGAAATGGAAAGAACTGGAGATGTGCCGACTGCATTTGGTGCATCACCCAACCTAACAAAGAGAATATGATACATTGCAAATTCCTCGGTTGCGGTGTGTATGCTGGCTCCATGGCTTGCAGCCATTTCGAGCCCTACGACCCGAAAAACCGCCCTTTTTGATGCCGATTTTCCGCACAGACAGTGCGGTACAGTAATACCGCACTGCGATTTCAGTGTGTAATACGGCGAAAACCCCCTGTAGGCAGGGCTTTCGGGCGATTTTCTATCACGGATGCGGGCACACCCGCCCGCGCACCCCCGCGCCCCCGGGCGCACCCACATAAACAGACAATGCTCCGGGCGCACATGATCGCCCTACGCAGGTGGGCGCACTCGATCGCCCACCTTTTATTTGTCGCTATGCGGCAGACCGCATAGCTTCTCGTCCAGCCCTCAGAGCCCCCACCCACTCCCCCTACCCCCTCTCACTCCCAGAGGGGGTAACCCCACGCAGGCGGCAGGCATTCCAGCCCTACGCCCATTCCCCCTTGTTGATGGGGCCCCTTGGGCTATGTTCTGGTATGCCTGCCCCCTGCTTAAAGGGAGATAGGACTGCGGCCGCGCTACGCGCCGCCTCGACCGTATTTGTCGGCTACCGCACAGATGATCGCTCTGCCCTTGTGACTAACGGCCTACAGCATCGCTATGCTCCTGCTGTCTGGCCGTTAGACACAAGGGCGTCGCTTTAGGGCTGGCGCACAGATGATCGCTCTGCCCTTGTGACTAACGGCCTACAGCGTCGCTTTGCTCCTGCTGTCTGGCCGTTAGACACAAGGGCTTCGCTTCGGGGCTGGCGCACAGATGATCGCTCTGCCCTTGTGACTAACGGCCTACAGCGTCGCTTTGCTCCTGCTGTCTGGCCGTTAGACACAAGGGCTTCGCTTCGGGGCTGGCGCACAGACGTGCGGATTACGGGTTGCGGGTGTCCTTGCACTTCGTCCAGCCCACC
>Ga0213919_1001043_pt1 | contig 10698 bp, 4 predicted proteins | sample McNCre317MG_FD_161056 | JGI IMG/M metagenome (GOLD analysis project Ga0213919, IMG submission 161056) | Freshwater microbial communities from McNutts Creek, Athens, Georgia, United States - 3-17 MG | ecosystem: Environmental > Aquatic > Freshwater > Creek | place: USA: Georgia | collected 2017-06-12 | reverse complement strand
CCGCATTTTGTATAGCAGGGTCAGCACCTTGTGCAGTAGTGTAGAAAGTAACCGGAACTCCGTTATCTCTTACTTCAATAATTTGTTCTACTGCTCCGTCGTGTACCATATACTCCAATAGTCCAGGATATACAAGTAATGGCGTAATATTGAATACTTCGCCAAATACTAGAGGACGTAGAACATCTTTATTTGGATTAACGTAGCTGGGCGTTAGGGTAGAATAATTATAGTTACCTAAAGTCGTTCCTGTAATTGCTGCGTTTAATAAATCGAATGGAGAACGAATCGTAAGATTAAGAGTATTTCTATCTTTAGCATCTAGGTTGCCGATAGTGCCTGTGAATACATTGCGAAAATCATTGGTTAAATCCGTCCAACTAGCATCGCCTACATAAATACGTATACTCTTATTTACCCAAATTAACGATAGCCAAGAATCTAACTCTCCATTATTATTGCGTAGTTCAATATCAGAAAAAGTAATATTAGAACCGAATTCTAGTGGAGATACTTGATTAGTAATACCAAAGTCACTACGTAATAATGGTTCATAATAGTTTCCACCAACTGTTAGACCACGACTACCTATATACTTTGTTCCGGCGCTATGGTCTGCTTGGATTAAAATAACTGTATTAGAAGCAGGATTTGCTAGCCAGTCAGCAAACTGGGTAGTTGTAATTGTCATATTTTACTCCTCAATATTTCTAAGAAGACCGGGATCTTCTTAGAAATAGAGCCTATTTCTAGGCTCTATTATATTACGCGATTTTTACTTGCGTACGTTGTGCAAATACAGTATCTGCACTTGCACTATCTACTGCTTCGGCAACTGTCTCGGCTGCCTTGGCGTTAGCATCATAATTACTCATGATGATGTCACCAGTCTGTTTCTGCTGTTCAGTACGTAACTTAGTAACTTCACTACGTAGCTGTTGAACTTCATCAACAAGGTTTTGCATAGTTCTATTCATAAACCCATCATTGGCTGAACTAAACATACCGCGTGTTTGTTCTGCTGTATAGACTCTGCCTGGAGAAGTAAAGTCTACAAGTTCAGGGCCTTGTTCACCTACTAGAGATAGTCCAGAAGCCAGACCACCCATAGCGTGTGGGGTTATGAAGCTAGAAATATATGTTGAAATTGCGTCGGTTGGGTTAGCTGCGATATACTCCTGTACAGACGTTTTGAATATATTTTCAAAGTCTGTAGCAGCAATTTTACCTGTGTTAAGCTGATCTAACCAATAGCTAAAGCCACTTGCATCAACTTGATTTGGGGCGGTACCCATACCAGTTCTACCAACACCAGCATATGCATCTAATATCTTGGTGATATTAGATTCCGTGGACTTAGTTAACGTTCCAGCAGTTGCTAAACTAGCTGCACGTGAAGAAGCCTCATGATATTCTGCTAATAGTTGTGTTAGTAGTGATACTGAACCCTGTGTACTATCACTAATATAACCTAGTTCAGTAAGTTGGTCTGTAAATGTCTTTAGTGTTTGTTCTTGATAAGAAGCAGTACTATCTAATGTATCGGCTAATCCAGAGGTTGCTGTTGCAACATAATTAGCATCACTAGAGTACTGATCAGAACTAGCATAGAAAGTCTTAGAGGCTGTTAAGAAGTTTTGAGCTACTGAAGTTAGTTTACCTACTGCTGCATCACGTTTTGCGACCGCAGACTTATCTGACTCATCAATCATTGCTGTTGCAGCAGCCAGAGTTTGCGTAAACTCTTCTTTTGCAGCAGTATACCTTTCTTGAGGAGTAGCTAAGCTATCTGTACCAGTTAGTACTGATTTTGCGAATTCTCTTAGCGTAGTAGCAGAAGTACGTAGTTTATCAATTACTCCTTGCATAACACTAGATTCAGTTCTATATGCTTGGAATAGCTTATCTTTAGCAGTTTTTGTATCTTCTAAAGCTTGTACATAACGTAATGCGGGTTTTAGAACATCAGAAGTTGCAGCTAGTTCGGCTTCACGAGCTAGTGTTAGTTTCTGAGATTCATCTAGAGTGGCGTCATTTAAACGCTTCTCTATGTCCTGCGTATCAGTTAGTAAATAAATTCTACGTTGTAGTGGCTGTAATGAAGCATCTAAAGCATCAAGTTCTGCCTGGCGTTCTAGCTGAGTGGCTTCCATTGTACGTCCAGTTAAACGTAACAATTGAATTTCCATATCACGGCGCTTATTAGTAATATCTGCCACAGAAGTATCAGAGAAAGCCTCCGTTACTTGTGCAAATGCAGATGATAGGCCTAATAGTGCTTCGTATGTTTTCAGACCACTTTCAGTACTAGTATCTAGATTATTTGTTAATTCTCTAAACTCTACTCGTGCATTGCCTGTACTATCAAACAGCTTGTTAACTTGATCTATAGTTAAACTTAGCGAAGGATTATTAGCTAAATCGGTTAGCGACTTCTTAACATAATCCGTACGGATTTTTAACTTTTCGCTTTCGCTATAGAAGTTATCAAAGAAGGTAGATAAGGTAGAAGTTAGGTTCTGAATACCTCCGCTAGCTTCAACTAGTGATTTAGTAGTTGCAATACTCATATCACTTAGTTTTGCAAAGCTAGGACCCATTGCATCGAAAGTCTTGTATAGTAGCTGAGCATTTGTAGCAGTTGTTACGGCTGCTTGTAGCTCAGTAGTACTAATACCCAGGTCAATAGAATCAATGAAATCTTTGATCTTACCAGATAGTTCGCTTGCTTTTAATTCAGAAATAATCAGTTGCGATATAGAACGTGTAATAGCATCTTGCAGTTCTTGATCGGAACGCCCAACGTTTTCCACGCCACCACTAACTTGTCCACGATTATAGTTTGCACTAACAACCTGTAGTTGGGTTAATGAAGTACCTTCAGGATCCTTGGCGTAGGATACGCCCACGTTTAGGGTCTTGTTTAGCAGGCCTAACTGTTGAGCAACTTGACCATACGCAGTAGAAATTGTCTGCGCCATTGTCTGAGCTGTTGCAGAGTCCCCCATAGTGCTAACACCATCTTTGGTAGACCATAGACGAGCCCAGTTAGGGTCTGCCACGGCGTTAAGTCCTCCAGTGGAGAAACCTCCTTCAACTTTAGGGCCGCCACCTGGTGAACCGAACATCTTGTAAACTGCATAAGCACCTAAAGCTATAGGGCCTAAGGTACCTGCTAATTGTGCTAAACCGGCTGTAATAGAGCTAGATGTACCTACACTTAGTGCAGAAAATCCGGCCCCAATCGAGTTACTAATACCTGTTAGGCCACCTGCTATTGAACTCATACCACTAGCCAGGTTTACGCCCATACCGCCAGCGATACCGATCCCCGTACCTGTAGCAAGACCTCCTAACGAAGACCCTGCGGCCGCTCCAGCCATATTAGGAAAGAACGCGTTAGCTATGCCATTTACAGCTGTTTTGCTAAAATCACCAAGTGCGGACGATATTGCAGAGGTTATTGGGCTAATCAATGCTTTAACCATAACTACAAACGGCTTTTTAAGCTCGTCAGTAATTATCTTTCTAAATGCTTTACCGCCTTCTTTACCGCCTTGGATCAGTGCTTCGGCTAGACCATCCTTCAGAGTTCTATAGTTCTCTTGCTTTTGGAATTCAGCATCTTCTGTTATCTGTTTACGTTTAGCCGCAGAAATAGTTAGTAAACCACTCTTTTCCTCTTCTATACGTTGTTCTTCTAAAGCCAGTTGTCTTTTATATGTATCTATTAAATCGGTATCTTTTGCTGCATCTAGTCTATTAATCTTCTCTGTTAGCTCGAAACGTTTAGATGCTATAGAAGTATTTAATTGAGCCATCTTTTTCGCTAGCTCAAATGCTTCTGTATCCAAAGCTATACCAGTTTTCTTATCAATGATTATATCTTTGTATACATCTTCTAAACCCTTTTCTCCGGACATTCTTCTTTCCAAAGAAGCTACTTCTATATTTGCCAGCTCCAGGGACTGTGATTTTGAGTTTTCAAAGAGTTGTTGGCGCAACTGTTCTTCTGTTTGTACCAACTCAAAAGTAAATCTAGCAGCTTCTTCTTTACCTTTTCTACGACGCTCTTTATCTTTTAAATCTAGTACATCTAATGCTTTGATATTTTTATCTGACATAATTTGTACTAGATCATTTATTTCTCTAGCAGCTCTTTTGGCTGCATCTAATCTAGCTGCAGTTTCATCATTAGGGTTCTTATCATATGCTGCTTGATCTTCTCTTAACCTTTTATCTGCTGCCTCAATTTTACCTTGTATCGCTAAATATTCTTCTGTTTTTTGTATTTGGAAAGCTATATAATCCAGTTTCTGCTCTTGTGTGGCTAAATCATCTGTATAGATAGGAGATAATGCTCTGCGAACGGCAAATTCTTCTTTCAGATAATTAATAGTAGCACTTTGAACTGATAGACTATCCTTTTCCAATTCAATCTGTTTCGCACGCTCTTGTAAAGCTCCTTTTAAGTCAATACCTTTAAGTTCAGCACCTAGTTCAGCCTTTTGAGCGTTAAGAGACTCCATTAGTTGTCTTAACGCAGTACTCTCGCGTTTTACTAATTGTGGATTTCCTATATCCATTCTATCTAGAGGCGCAGATACAGCACCAGTGTTTCTATTAAAAGATCTGGATACATAGTCTAGAGCTTTAAGGTCCTCACCTACTTGTTTAAGTAGTGTGTTTCTACCTTCTGAAGGAGGTTGTGCATTTAATGCCTGCTCCTGCATACGTAAATTAGTAGTTTTAGCGATTAGATTAGATTCTTGTTGAGTTAATATTAGCTGTCGTGTTATTTCAATTTGGCTAATACGAAGCGCTACGTCCCGTTTTGCTAACTCTGTGCGTTCTCTAATGCCTGCGGTGGTATCTCCTAGTAGTTCGGATCTGGCTTTTGCCAAAGTAAGGGCTGCTTTTTGGAAGCCAATACCTATAGATTTTTCTACAAATTCTGAACCACGTTGAAATACTTCATACTGTTTATCAGTAAACTCTTTAAGAAAAGGCTGTACTTTTTCAAACGCTGCAGTTTCAGCCTCTCTAGCTCTAATAGCATCTCTTTTAGCCATGCTTAGATTTTCAAGTGCTTTGTTAAGATCTGACTCCGCTCTTTTCACCATTAAATCATCTGGCGCAAATTCTGCCTGTCTTTTTATGTAGGTAGTATTTGCTTCATCTACTAAACTTTGAGCCTCTTTTTGTTTCTGTGCTAAATCGGAAGCAGCTCTCTGCGCATTAGCATATTCTGTTGCCATTATCTTAATATTGGCAGCGTTTTTCGCAATACTTCTAGCAGTTTCTGGCGAAAACATAGCTAACTTTTCTGGACTCTCAGCTATTTTTACTAATTGATTTAATGCTGCCGTAGGCGACTCAAATGCCTTGGACATATCATTAGCTGTATTCATAAGCTGAATACCTATCTTAGCTATTGAATCTGTCGGCAATACGCTTTGCATAAGCTGTTTCATCAAATCAGTAGTACTAGTCAAACTATTCTCTAGTTGCTGTGTAGCTGAGTTTAAATTGCCTGTTTTAATCTTCCATTCTTCGAGTAACTTGGAACCTTTTTCTAGCTTACTGTTTGAAGTTTCTAATACAGCGGCTAAAGCCTTTACATTTGTAGGGTCTACTTTAAATTCTGCAATGAAGGCTTCTCTAATTCCAGAATTTTTAATTTCATCAGGTATTGCTCTAAATGCTTGACTAATAGAATACGCTAGGTCTTTTGATACTACACTAGTAGTATCCTTCCCGAAAGGCTTTTTGATTGCTTCTATTGCAGTATCCCACCAGTTAGCCTTAGCTTCTTGAGCTCTAAGCTTAGATAGTGCATCTACCACTGAATCAGAAATACCTGCTATAGCTTTTGCTTTGGCTGAAAGTGCTTCTGAAGATAGATAGTATAAAGGATCTCTACGACCTATAGATTCAAATACTCCGTCAACTACTTTTGCGGTTTCTCTCAGTAATTCTAAAGACTTATTTGTTTCCGCTATTTCTTTATTATTATTGGATAGTATCTCATCTAGCATAGAAAAAGCCGCAATAGCAACACCGACAGCTACGCCGATATAACTAAAAGCTCCTGCTACTTGCATTACTCTAGCAGCTACAGCAGAGGCCCCTCCCATAGCTAATGTAGACCATTTTGCTATGCCTTTTGTACCGTTTTTCTCTATTTCATTATTAAGAGTGGCCCAACTACCGCTAATACCAATAATGGTAGCATTCGAGTATGCATTAGCTATAGCAGCACTTTTCTGTGCTCTAGCTTCAATTGCTTCCCATTTCTTTTGATTAATATATTCTGGATCTATTCTTTTAAGTGGTTTATCTACTTCTTCACCTAGCTTTGCGTGCGCTATTTGAATTTTTCTCTGTAGTTCCCCAAGAGCTATAATTTTCTTCAATTCTTCGGCTTCTGCTTTCATTGAAGTTATGCGTTCAACAGATGCCTCTTTATTTCTATAGGTACCTTGAACGATATTTTCTTGAAGTTTTGATAGAGCTTTGTTAGCTTTTGTTAAAGACTCAGTAGTTACTTCCGTATTGGTAGTAATAGCACCCATTAAAGATTTAGCACTAGTTTTTTCTAGGGCTTTGGATACAGGTGTCAAACTACGAGCAACTTTATCCGCTTGTTTTTCAAGATCTGGAATCTTAAAACGCTGCTCCATCTTCATTTGGAAGTCGTCAGGAAATGCTTCCTTCATTGTTTTGGCTGCTTTAGCTGCTTTATTGGCAGATTCTTGCAAACCTGCACCCCACTGTACTACAGAGGGTATGGCCATTTTAATAAGCAAACCAACAATACCTGCCATTGCTGCACTTAGCGCAGTGGGACTTTCAGATAACAGTTTAACTAAGGGCCCTAGAGCTTTATTAATCAGTTCCAGGGTATAGAATGAAAGATTTTTTGCGGATGATAATAGTTTATCATAGGGATTAGCATCAATGTTAATTTCCGAGAATTTCTTAAATCCCTGTTCTAATACTGCATTCGCAAATGCTTGGCGTTTTTCTAAATCTGTAAGTGAGGATGCGGTTTTTCCTATACTTAAAGCATACTTACGCTGTGCGTCATCTACACGTACAAAGATACCTAGTTCATCCAGTAATTCTGGTTCTACTTTGGAGATGCCTCTGCTAAGTCTGCTAAGAGCATCGGGCATTGATACGCCTAAGGTTTGCGAAGCCTTTTTAGCAATTTCTCCCATTTTTAATAGATTAGTACCTGTCATACCAGCACTAGTAGCCTGTGCAGTAGCTTCCATAGCTTGGCGTAAACTAACTGCCCCATCGGTAGCATCCATTAGGCGTTTAGAGAGCGCACCTAAGGCAACACCGCTTACGGCACCCATTTGGTCCAGACCTTTAATCATATTGGACGTATCAGCCGCTTGTTTTAGTGCATTAAATGCAGCACTTACAGCAAATAGGTTAGCAGCGAATGTAGCATAGACGTGCACAAGCCCGCCAAGACCTTGAGCTTGCTTAGCGAAATCTCTGCCTTCTGCACCTGTACTACCGCCAGCACCTCTAGCCATTCTATAATCCGATAGATCATCTGACTTAGGAGTAGTAGCGCGTTTGGCATTAGCTACTGCTGATGTGCCTGCGGCAGCCTTTAGTGTTTTACCAAGTGCTGTGGCCATTCTATTAACAGCTTCCAATCCTTGGCTTAATTCTTTAACATCCGATACTACTTTTTTTGTACTACCGTTGTCTGTTACATTTACATTAAATGTAGTTGTATTGTTGCTCATAGATTCTCCTATTAGCATTCATATAAAGGCACGAGGTACCTTCAAAAATTGTATCTATTTATAAGATTCACCTTATTATAACATAAGTGCTATATCGTGTCAATATATAAATTTTTATAAGCTACAAAGTAAAAAACCTCCGTAGGTTACCCCACGGAGGTTTTTTGTTTCGTATCTTTAGGCTTAGATGCGTCCATTACATCTGTTCTAGCTGTATCCATTACAGCTATCCAGTCCAGATATACTTTCCAATCTTCCTTAGGGATTTCTAGAATTTCTAGAACTTCCTTAAGTCCTATGTAACTCTTTCCCATATAACGGCCATTCATTGTATCCCAGTCGTCTTTCAACTTATGGTACAATAGAATGGCGTCCTGTACTTCGTTTGGAAAATCTTCCAAATCTACAGGTATTTCGTCCTCTACTGGTTCATTACCTAAAGCATCACACATCTCGAAGTAAACTTCTTTAGTCATACTAACAGTGGCATTCTGAAAATATGACTTAATCATTTTACTTATTTTGAGCTGCTGATGCTCGGAAATTTTCCCAGATCGGTAACAGTATCAGAAATGAAACTGTCAAAGTTAGTCGATGCCTTCATCAGCCATAGTGCGTTCTCTTGGCTATACCCTAGGGTAGCATCCATATCTTGTCCAGATAAATCTACTGGAGCAAGCTGATCTAGATAAGAAAGCTTTAGGCCTGACCAATCCTTAATACTTGCATCAACGTATAGCTTTAAGAACAGCTCGTCGTCTACTTCGTCAAAAGTATTACGATTCTTAATAACTGTCTTAGTTGCCTTCTTACGAAGATTTACTAAAGATTCACGTGATAGGAATGATACCTTAATTTTAAATTCAGGTAGTCCTGGGTACTCGACTTCTACTGTCTTGCTAGGAACTAGCAGCGACTTCAGTGATAGAGGAGTAGCATTGTTTGAAGACATGGATTTTATCCTTTTATAGTAATAAACGTATGAGAAAAAGAGAACGCGGTGCGCAACCGCGTTCTATAAAACTTAGTTAGAGAAGTAACGTACTAGCAGTTCGTTAGAACGTGCTAGATCAGCAGCAGCTGTTGTAGCGTTAATGTCTGGAACAAAGCCTTGTGCACTAAAGTTAATAGTTGTGGATACGACGTCCGCAACGTTAACTGCAGGGATCTGTAGTACAGCGGCAGGCATTTCAAGCTCTACCTTAACTGCATTTGCAGCACCACCCATTTCTAGCTGTACGCGATACTTAGGTTCTGTTGTACTAGAAGCACCTGTTAATAGATCGGATAGTAAAGAACCAGCGTCGCCAGAAGTACCACCACCAGAAGTAGCTGTAGTACCTGTCTTTAGATACGCAGTTACATTACCTGTAATCACGCGCTGACCTGTGAAGTAGTTAATAGCAGTATTAACCACACCTAGATTACTAGGAATCAGATAAGTCGTATTATTAGCAATTGTTACATTACCACCAGTAATAGCGATAGTGTACGCCTTATAACCAGTACTTTGATCACCACCAGCGTTACTTTGTAGTGTCATTGTAGATAGTTTATTGGTAATATAATTAGCTGTAGTAACAGCAGCTAAAGAATTGCTACTTAGATAGCTACCTGTAACTGTGGCTAATTGATTTAATTTAGCACCTTTACCAGTCCATGCAATCATGCTAATTGCATCTAGACCAAAGTCAATAGAAGCTTGATCAACTACACAGTTGTCTACTCCGTATACAACACTATCCACAACGAAGATTAAACCAAAACGTTGTAGCTGGTTGCGGTTTGCACCCATTGAAGATGTATAGCTGTAAGATCCTGCAGCTGTACCACTTTGTGCCCACTGGCCGACGTATGCCTTGGCAGAAGTGACTGTAGCTGTAGTGCCGTCAGTTGTCTTAGGCGCTTTTGCAAATTCTACAGTATATGTGGTAGGTCCTGCACCTGCTACTGCTGTAATAGAAGCTGGCTGGTTGTATGAGGCCTGGGTTACACCATTGATATTTAGCACGTCACCAGCAGCTAGAGCAGCTGTCACACCATTTACTGTAGCAGTAATTGGGGATGCTACAACTACAGATGCTACTGAAGTAGCTGTAGTTGCACGAATTAGCGAAGTAATTGCTGTACCTGTGGTATCTAAGGCACCTGCACCTAGTAGTGCGTTCCATAGTACGTTTTCTACTGCAGTTACAACGCTTGTTGCTAAACGCGGACGAATATAAGTCGATAGACTCCAATCTACAGCATTTAACTGAGTATTGAAAGCGCGCTGACCACGAAGTGGAGTTCCACCAGCTTCGTTAATTGTGATAGCTTTTTGTTCTGTACCTTGACTGAAAGAGTATCCGTCAAGAACTTGAATTTCAAAGGTATTGCTGGTTGTAAATCCAGTTGCTGCGTCAGTGATGGCGCCGGTTGTCTGGTTTACGTTAGTTGTTAAGTATACTTTTGTATTTCTACTTAAATTAACTGTACTTGCCATATCTTTCTCCTAAAGGTGAAAGCCTAACTATAGTTTAGCGAGATATTTATCTGCAATTACTCGTCATAGGCTCTTTGGGCTGGCAGCCCTTACATAATTGCGTAGCGAACCTGGAGATTAATTTCTCCGATCGCATAAGGCGCTAATAGGCCTTCGTCTGTAACTATAGAATTTATTAGAATTTCTGTAGTTTCGTAATTGTTAGTTTCGTCATATTGTAAGACGCGATTAGCATCAATTACATTCTCTATATCTTCAAGGAGATCTTCTAGTAATTGCTGACTATCTTCACCCTTGCAGTACACCTTTAGTGTAACGCCGAGGAATCCCCAGGTAAATGCGCCTGGATGGTACTCTCTAGCTTCAGAACCTGCTACAACATATACTGAAGGGAAATCGTTTGTTTCATCCCAAAATTTAAGGAAAGGAAATACATTTCCA
>Ga0213919_1001042_pt1 | contig 10707 bp, 9 predicted proteins | sample McNCre317MG_FD_161056 | JGI IMG/M metagenome (GOLD analysis project Ga0213919, IMG submission 161056) | Freshwater microbial communities from McNutts Creek, Athens, Georgia, United States - 3-17 MG | ecosystem: Environmental > Aquatic > Freshwater > Creek | place: USA: Georgia | collected 2017-06-12 | reverse complement strand
GCGGCTGTCCATTGGGCCTATCCCCGCGGACGCGGGGGAGCCTTCAGTTTGGCCAAGGCGAGACTTGGCGATGACGGCCTATCCCCGCGGACGCGGGGGAGCCTCGCACGATAGCGGGCGGATCTCTCGCGGTCTGGGCCTATCCCCGCGGACGCGGGGGAGCCCAACGCGCGAGGACTGTTCGGACCGTGCCATCGGGCCTATCCCCGCGGACGCGGGGGAGCCTGCCGCGCCGTCTAGCTGTAGGAATCGCCGGGGGGCCTATCCCCGCGGACGCGGGGGAGCCATCGCTACATCAAGGTTTCGCTGCCATCCACTGGGCCTATCCCCGCGGACGCGGGGGAGCCCGGCGTAGCCGTTGGCGCGGGCGACGCGCTCCGGGCCTATCCCCGCGGACGCGGGGGAGCCCGCGCTCCAGCAGCTTCTTGGCGCTGAAGGCGGGGCCTATCCCCGCGGACGCGGGGGAGCCGCCGAGGGCGTGGTGGACCTCACGGGCGACCAGGGCCTATCCCCGCGGACGCGGGGGAGCCGCAGTGCTGGGCGCTAGCGGGTCGGGGAAGTCGGGCCTATCCCCGCGGACGCGGGGGAGCCATTCAGATCCTCCTTGCGCTGCTGTCGCCGCCGGGCCTATCCCCGCGGACGCGGGGGAGCCGGTGTCAAAGCGCGCTGGCGGTCGGCGCGATCGGGCCTATCCCCGCGGACGCGGGGGAGCCAATATGTCGAGCGGGACATGCAATCCGGCCGGGGGCCTATCCCCGCGGACGCGGGGGAGCCGCAAAGGCGCGTGAAGTTCCACAGGCTCAGGCGGGCCTATCCCCGCGGACGCGGGGGAGCCGCCACGCCCAGGGCTTCGCAAAGGCGCGTGAAGGGCCTATCCCCGCGGACGCGGGGGAGCCATTCAGATCCTCCTTGCGCTGCTGTCGCCGCCGGGCCTATCCCCGCGGACGCGGGGGAGCCTGCTGCTGCATGCCGTAATCCTGCATGCGCATGGGCCTATCCCCGCGGACGCGGGGGAGCCACGTAGTCCAGCACCGCCGCCACCGCCCCGCCGGGCCTATCCCCGCGGACGCGGGGGAGCCCGGGCACAACGCGGTGAATCTGGCCAAGGCAAGGGCCTATCCCCGCGGACGCGGGGGAGCCGAAAGGAACTGGTGAAAACTAATGCCCGCCTCGGGCCTATCCCCGCGGACGCGGGGGAGCCGTCTTGTCCTCGCTCTTGTCCATGCGCGTGGCGGGCCTATCCCCGCGGACGCGGGGGAGCCTCATTCCCGGCCGGGGCCGCAGGGTTAAAAGGGGGCCTATCCCCGCGGACGCGGGGGAGCCCGGGCCGTGGCCGCGTTGCCCTGCGCCGACGCGGGCCTATCCCCGCGGACGCGGGGGAGCCGCCAGATCCTGCTCTTGCCACTCGTGCAGGGTGGGCCTATCCCCGCGGACGCGGGGGAGCCGTGACGCCTTCGGTCAGCACGAAACCGGAAGCGGGCCTATCCCCGCGGACGCGGGGGAGCCTGTGTTTGACGTGTGGATGATCGATGAACAGCGGGCCTATCCCCGCGGACGCGGGGGAGCCTCGGCGCAGGGCAACGCGGCCACGGCCCGCCAGGGCCTATCCCCGCGGACGCGGGGGAGCCTGGTCAAGCTCCTCGTGCTGGAAGCCGGCCTTGGGCCTATCCCCGCGGACGCGGGGGAGCCAGGCGCTGGCGAGATCGTCCGGGCTGTTGCCCGGGCCTATCCCCGCGGACGCGGGGGAGCCAAGAAGGGGTGTTCGTGCGTGCGCTGTGCGACGGGCCTATCCCCGCGGACGCGGGGGAGCCCCCGTACCGCTACCGAAACCACGACCCCCGACGGGCCTATCCCCGCGGACGCGGGGGAGCCCCCTATAAGCCGCCGTTGGTCACGCCCGGATCGGGCCTATCCCCGCGGACGCGGGGGAGCCCGCGGATAACGCGCCGTACCAATCTCGCTCGACGGCCTATCCCCGCGGACGCGGGGGAGCCTTACGAAGGTCAACGTTTTTGTAGCGGCGGCTGGGCCTATCCCCGCGGACGCGGGGGAGCCTTGGAAGCGTTAGTGATTTCGGCGCAATCATGGGGCCTATCCCCGCGGACGCGGGGGAGCCTCCGTGAAGCGGTCGAAGTACGACATCATCCGGGGCCTATCCCCGCGGACGCGGGGGAGCCACGTCCCCGCGTTCGATCATGTCCGCTCCCTAGGGCCTATCCCCGCGGACGCGGGGGAGCCCGATCCGCGCTTGCCGATAGCCGGCACGCCGGGGGCCTATCCCCGCGGACGCGGGGGAGCCCGGCGTCCACCGTCTTTACCATCAGCCATAGCCGGCCTATCCCCGCGGACGCGGGGGAGCCTCTTGGAGTCAAGCCCATGACTCCAAAAGGAAAACACACAATAGCATCTTTCCGGATTGTTAAAGACCGCGGACTTGCCGCTTGGCTCGCGCCACCCACATGCCATCCATCTCGACCAGCTCTTTCGGTGGATCACCGAGATGGGCAAGTCCGACTCCGCCCGTTTCGTTATTGTCGCGCCAGACCATGACGACGCTGCCGCGCGGCTCGGCGTCGTGCCAGTCGGCGAGCACCTTCCAGGTCCGCTCGCGCACGGCCTTGCTCATGCGCGGCGAGATATACACGGCCGGTGCGACCTCCAGCATGACCGAAGCCAGAAAGCCGCGGAAACGGTCGGCGACATCACGCGTCATGATCACTGCCAGCGGCATCGGCCTCCCCCATGTGCAGAACGGACTTGATGCTGTCGATCATCGACGGGATGACCGACTGTTTGCGAAAGACCGTGGCCGCTTCGCGACGCACCAGCCGATCGATGGAGTCCGGCGCGCCGTCAAGCGCTCTGCGTGCTGCGGCAAACGCGACGGGCAGCGTGATCGCGTCGCGGAACAGGTCTGCGATGTCGAGGACGAAGGACTGGCCCGAGTCCTCATGGATAAAACCGAGCTGGGGTATCGCCGCAAGGGACTGCACGGCGATGGCCGCCGCGGCCTGCACCGCCGTTGCCGCATGGTTGATGGCCTGGTTCGGCGCATCTGCGGCTTCCGGATCCGCGCGATCATAGTGGCGACCGTTCCACGGGACGCGATAGCGCTCGGCTGTCAGCCGGTACAGCGTCTTCACGCGCGAGCCCTCGATGCCGCGCAGGGTGTCCAAATCTCGGTGCGGCAGAATCTCACCCAGGCGCAGGGCGTACATGCGACGGGCTACCGCGATGCGCCGACGCGGATTGCCCCACAGCTCGGCCTGGCGGCGCGCGACGTCCGAGCGGTCGGGTAACAGTGGCGGTGCGGTGTAGCTGCGCACGCCATCCACCCCCACCGCGGCCATCAGCGTGCCGTGACGCGCGAGCAGACGCAGCGCATCGTGCGTAACGCTGCTGCCCGGACCGAGCAGGATCATCGACACCGCCTGATGTGGGATCTGGTCGATATAGGGCGTAAGGCTGTCCTTGCCGGCCATGAAATGCAGGCACCCGTCGATCACGCACAGCTCGCCGCGCTCCAGCCAGAGGAGGCCATGGCGGTCCGCATGCGGGATGCGGGCCGTCTCCAGTCCCAGACGGCCCTTCAGCATGCGGTGGGCGGGCGCAACAACAGCATGCCGAAGCCGAAGGCGCGATGGCGGCCGACGCCGCGTGCGAGCAAGGCCGCGAAACCGGCCGGATCGCGCACTGTGAGTTCGCCGGCAAGCACCGCGTCTGGGCCGGCCACGCGCTGGGCGGGGCGCCTGCCATTGACGGCGCTGCCTTTGCGCAGGCTCGCGCTCAGGCGGAAGGTGTCGAGGCGCAGGCTGTCGATGCGCGCGGCGTCGCCGCGGGCCAGCTCGCGCGTCAGCCATTCTCCATAGAGCGTTTCGCGCGACTGGTCGAACTCGCCCAAGCCGACTTTCTCGGCTGCCACCTGGAACACGTCGCGCTCGCGGCCAGTTTTGGTGCGCAGTACCGGGCGCACACGCACCTCAAATCCCAGACGCCGCCCCGAAGTCCAGTCGGTTGGAAAGCCGCGCGATGCAAAACGCTCCAGCCCCAACGTGGCATGGACGTCGGGCGCGGCCATTTGCGCGGCCAGCTGTAGCGCCTCGGCGTCATGTGCGCTATAGGCCAGCAAGCCGCGCGAATCGTCGAAGTGCCGGAAAGGCTTGGGTGCCGCATCGCCGAAGGCCGCGGACAGCAGCGTGTGCAGCGCATAGCCGAGGTCGTCGCCTCCTGCCGTGAGGCCGAAACGCGTGGCCCAGGCGGCGAGGCGGCGCGGGTCCGGATGGCATTGGATCAGGTTCAGCTTCATGCCTCGGCCTCGCGCTGCAGGACACCCTCGCACACTGGTCGCCAGCCGCCGTGCACACCGCTGGTCCAGTTGCGTTCGTCGCACAGATCGAGTTTCCGACTGCCTCGTAGCGCGCCTTCTCCCGCCGGCCATAGCACGCGCGGGCGCTCGTTGTTTGCAAGCGGCGCGGCCTCCCGCAGGGCGGTCAGGAGATCCGGCGCTTCGGACCAGCCGGCGAACAGCGGTGCGGAGGGCAGACAGGGCTTGCGGCCGAGAAAGAGCGGGCGTGCGGGGCGCTGCAGCGCGTCGGCTACTTCTTCGAGCGTGGGTGATTCCGCTGCCGGGTCGAGGCGCAATGTGACGAGCACGGCCGCGTCGGCGTGGTAATCCCGGTAGCGCAGATGCTGGCCCTTGTAGGTGCCATCGCCACCACCCCGCCCCTCGGGGTGGCCGTTCGTCGTCCAGCCGCAGTCATCCTTGCGCAGTTCCGCGGTCTGGAAATCGGTGAAGCGCGTGCCGGCCCGATCGAGTCTTGCGCCAAACCTCAGCCGCGCCTGCAGCCGCTCGTGCGCCGCAGCGTCCTCGCGCCGCCAGCCGAAGGCATTGGCAAGCAAGCCGGTCAGCATCGACTGCGCCGGAAAGTCGCGGATCACGCCAAGGTTGTCGATCGTCTCGCCGCCGAAGGCCATCAGCGGGCCTTCGAGGCGTAGCAGAAGATGCCGTGCCATCTCAGCACGCGCCGTTGCGAATGATTTGCGCGACCCACTCACCCAGTTGTGTGAGCGTCGCGCGCTCAGCCGCCGGCACTGCGATCTCGTCCAGCGACAGGAAGCTGCGCGCGGTGGGCATGCCGTAGGCGGCATCAAATGCAGCGATCTCGCTTGCCAGCTTGCCTGCGGCGCGGGCGCGGATCGGGCCCTCGCCCTTGAGCGGCAACGGGTCGTGGAAAGCTGCGGCAAGGCTACGCGGCTGCCAGTCGCCGGCCTCGACCAAGACGAACTTGGCCCAGTCGTACGGCGCAGTGGAGCCGCGCTTGGCGCCGGGACTCACGGTGGCGATCAGGTGCAGCAGATGCTGGGTGACCTTGCCGGCAAGTTCGCGTTTATCCGCCTCGGTGCCGGCGGCAAACACGTCCTTCGCTTCGACGCCTTCGAGGTTGGCGACGAGTTGCGGCACATCGACGACGACGTAACCGTAGTAGAGGCCCGAAGCGAGTTCGGTGTCGAAGATGCCGGCGGAGCCTGCGCCGTCTTCCTCCTGGGCGAAGTCGTCGACCACGGTGAAGTAGTCGTTCTCGACTTGTGCCTCATGCACGGTGAAGGCGTGGGCGACCGACACCGAGGCATCGCGGTTGGCGAGCACGTCGGAGGTGACCATGCGGCCGAACAGAGCTGACTCCAGGCCGGACTCCAGGCCGCTGCCGAGCTTCATCGCCTCAATGTTCTTCTTTTCCTCCTTGAGGAACTTTGCTACCGCGGCCTTCAGTGCGGCTGGCTCGGAGACGTCGCTCGCGATTTCGCAGCAGCGACGGGTGAGGTAGGCGATTTCTTCATTACCGAACAGTACGGCCTGGCCGGTCTGCAAAGCCTTAACACCTTCCTTCTTCTTATCGGCCTTGTCGCCGAATAGGGCTTCGAGCAGAGCTTCGGCGGTGGCGAAGGCACGCGCTTCGTCGATCTGATGCGCCACGAGCCGCTGCCGGACCAGTTCGGCCACATAACGTGTGCGCGTCGCCATCGGGGCACCGAGCTTCGCCAGGGAGAATGCGTCGTCAGTCACGCGCCAGTGACGCTTGAGACATTGCGACGAGATGCGCGTGCGTACCGCGCTGCCATAGGGCAAGCGCTTGGCAAGGCCCGCGTCATCACGGTTAAGGAGCGCAGCAGGGTAGGTGTGCAGGGTGTGAATCTGGATGAAGCGCGGGAGACTCATGGTGTGGTCCTTGGCGAAGTCGATCTGGTGGATTCGGTTCAGCGATGGGCGGTAGCGTAGTAGGCGCCGGCGATGCGCAGTCGCAGCGTCTCGGCGTGCGCCTCGTCCCGGTCAGTGGCGAGGATGAGCGCGCCAAAATCGCGCCAGTTCGGCGCGACGCCGCGGCTTGCCATCAGACGCAGCACGCGTGGCACCTGCTGGCGGAAAGCGTCTCCGCGTGCGGTGAGCAGACGGGTCACGCGCCCCTCCGAAACGTCTGCGCGCGCGAGCTGGGCGCCGAGCCGGGATGCAGCGTCGTGCCCGGCCAATGCCATGCCATGAGCGATCAAGGCCCAGCGCTGCCAAGTCTCGGCTTGCCAGTCGTCGGGGGAAATGCCGGCGAGCACCAGCGCGCGGGCCAAGGCGCCGACCTGGTGCGGGCGCGGGGCCTCAGGGTCCAGGCGCGCCAGCGCGGCCTGTTCGCCGTTGTCCAGCGCGGCGGTGTCGCCGCGAAAGCGCTGCGACCGCGCGACGACCTGTGCCAGGCGCGCGAGCGGGGAAGCGGACGATGTCGGATCGTGGTCGGTCATGATGCGGCCTCCTCTGCCGCGGGTTGTTCGCGAAGATGGAGCGCGAGCGCGGGGAAGTGCTTGTCGCTACGCAGGGCGCCGTGGAAGTAGCCCAGCGCGCGGGCGCGGGCGCGGTAACGGCGCTCTCCGCATTGCGGGCCGATCGCGAAGGCCCTGCACAGGACCGCTTCAGCACGGTTGGCGAGGCCGACTAGCCAGGCAAGGCGTTCGGCGTGAAAGTCGTCGGAGTCAATCTCGCGGTTCAGGTCGTCGAAGAAGCGCGAGTCTTCCTCCCGCTCAAAGGCTTGTACGAAGGGTTCGATCTGCAGCTTGGCTGTGCGGCGGTCGAAGTCGATCTTCTCTGTGCCGGCTTCGAGGAGGTAGAAGAGTGCGGTACGCAACACGGAACCGCGCATTTTCGCCACGTCTTCCACCCGACCCTTGGCGATTCTCGCGAGGACATCGGTCTGGCCGCTTTTCATCCAACCGATCGATTTCTGCGCAAGCGGGATGCGACGCTCATGGTAACCCTCTGTCTTACCTTTTCCCCGCACGACCCCTTGCGCGAGCAGCGCGATGTCGCGGATACCGTCTTCGGTGCGCAGTGCCTGGGCAAGTGTCTTGCGATACTTCGAGCCCCAGGCAAGCTCCACCGCGAGGTTGTAGTTGAAACCGTTCGCGCCGAGTGTGAGTGCTCTGTCTTCCTCGACTGGAATCCACGGATCGCCCGTGACCCCCTTGCGCGCTGACGCGTCGATGCGGGCTGCCTTGGAGCCAATGCCGTGCGCGGTGAGCTGGCCATATTGATCGGCGGAGAGCCGGAGGCGGCGGCATATTTCGATGTAGAAGGGATCGAGTGCAACGAAGGCCGTGCTCTTGGTGCCGTCCCAAGGGGCCAGCCAAACCAGCTTGAGTCCTCCATCCGCCTGCAAGCCATGCACCTCGGCCACCTCGTCACGCGCAGCAAGCAGGGCAGCTACATCACGCCGCCAACGCGTCCCAGAGCCTCCACGGGGCACGACGCCCAACGCCGGTCGGCTCGAAAAACCGCCGTTCATGCGCGAGATGCCGTAGTTCCCGGCCCCGAGAAATCCCTCCTGCGTCTGCAAGCTAACCAGCGCAAACAGCCAGTCGTCCGCCTCCGCTTGCCGCATCCGCTCGCCCTTGAGGTCGTGGTTCTTCGAGGTCACGAGCATGTCCAGCGCGTCAGGCGTAGCGATCTCCTTCCAACCGTCGAGCTTGCCGTCCGGGGCTGGCGCCTGCAGGAACGCCGACTTATCGTGCGGGGCAACCAGGCTGAAAGCGCAGCCGTCCGGGTGGTCGGGGGTCAACGCGAGCAGCGCTGTGCGCCAGTCGGCCGGGTCACTCCAAGGGGCGGCCTCACCAGCTTCGTGTAGCGCGAGGGCGGCGAGCTGTACGAGCAGAGCATGCCATGGGTGGCGCTGGTGCGGGCGCAGCGCGGGGTAGTCGCGCACGGCGTCGCGACCGAGTTCGACGAAGAGTTGCGGCAGCGACAGGCGTTGCGACGCGCCGTCCGAATCGCGGATACGGATCAGGGGTTCGTCGAGCAGGTTCAGGCGGGGTTTGTCCATGCGTTACTCCGGGGTGTCCGATTGCGCGAGTCTTTCGAGACCGAGCCGGCTGTAGCGGTAGCGCGCGGCACCGAGGCGGAAGACGAAGCCGCCCGGTTCGGTAATGATGGATTCTGGCTGGGCATCGAGCGCGAGGTTGGCGGGCAACAGGTGGTGGCGGATCGGTAGTTCGTGGACGGAGTTGCCGAAAGGGCCGGGTTGGGGCGGGTCGAAGTTCACGACGCGGTCGGCCGCGCCGAGGCGGGTGGCGAGCTTCACATCCTTCGGGAAGACGAGGTCGGCGAATGCGGAGTCCAGTGGCAGCAGGCCGAGCTTGGCGCTGGTGCGGCGGGCGCCGGTGTCACCGTCGATCTGCTGACCATGGGCGGCCCATGCCTCGCCCAGTTCCTCGATGACGTGCAGCGCCTCGGGGTGCGTCGCCGACTCGACCAGACGCCGGTTGTCGGCCGGAATGCGGACCTGCGGTTCGGCGACGATCAGCCTGCGGGTGGCTTCCAGGATGCGCACATCGGCATACACCCCGCCGCCGTCGCGGAAGCGGCCGAGCCCGTAATGCGGGCGGGCGAGGCAAGGCCCGAGGTCGCCGCCTGTGGGGGTCAGCACCACCACTCGCGCCTGGCGGAACTCGGCCGGCCTCGCCTCCGCCGGGTGTGGATGGCGGTGCAGCCGGCCGATGCGCTGTAGCAACACGTCCATCGGGCACAGATCGGTGATCAGGAAATCGGCATCCAGATCCAGGCTTTGCTCCAGCGTTTGTGTGCCAACCACGATCAGCGGCCCGCTGGTGCGCCCCTTGCCGAGTTGCGCTTCGACTGCCGCGTCGAGCAGCGGCCGGTCTTCGCGCGAAAAGCGGCTGTGGTGCGGCGCGACGACGCCCGCGTGGCGGAACAGCCAGCCGGAGTCGGGTGTGGCTGCCTCCAGCGCCGCGAGCGTGGCGACTGCGGCCGGCACGGTGTTGCGGACCACCAGCACCCGGGCGCCTTGCGCGGCGGCATCGAGGGCAAGCGCTGCGATGTGTTCAGGGGCGTCGATGGCGTCCTCGCAACGCCAGGCGATCGGCTTTTCGTGCTGCGCGCCGCTTGTGGCGCGCAGGCTGGTGCTATCGCTGATGGCAGGGTACGGCAGCGCACTCGCCTGAGCGAGCCCCGGAAGTTGCCGCGACTTGCGCGTGCCGGCACTAAGGTAACGCGCCCGCGCCGCGGCACCGAGCGTCGCCGACAGCAGCAGCACGTGACCGCCGAGCGCCACCTGCGCAGCGATCAGTTGCTCGATGAGGACACCCATATAGGCGTCCGACGCGTGCACCTCGTCGATAACCAGGAGCGAACGCGCCGCCAGCGCATGGCGCAGGTGGGCATGCTTGACCTGCAGCGTGCCGAGCAAGGCCTGATCGACCGTGCCGACGGCTACTGGTGCAGCGAGGAATCGCTTCGCGCTCTCTCCCGCCCAACGCCGGCCGGCTTCGGAATCCGACGGCTCGTCACTCCACAGCACCTTGAAGTCGGGCAGTGCCCGCGCAGTCTCGCCGTCGGCTGCCGCGTAGCCGGAAAGAGCACGGACTGCGACCGGTCCGCCAGACGGCCAGACGCGCGCGAGGGCATCGCACACGCGCCGGTAGGCCTGTGAGGCGGCAACCCGGGTCGGCAGCGCGAAGTAAATGCTATCGACCTGACCGCGCGCGAAGAGATGGAAATAGCGCCACAGCGCGGCTTCGGTCTTGCCACTGCCGGTCTCGGCTTCGAGCACGACCACCGGGCCGAACCCGTCGTTGGCCATTGCGGCCTGCGAGGGGTAAGGCGCCGGGGCGTCGAACACGTCGGCGAAAGCGGGCGGCATGCGCAGGAGTGGCTGCCGGTAAGGGGCCACGTCCAGGCCGATAGCGCGCACGGCGGTGCCAGCGCGCTCGCGGCTGGTGACAAGCCGGTCCTCGCCAAGTTCGGAAAAAGGAAAGAAGCGCGTATCGGAGCCCAGCCAGTCTGCCAACTGCACCAGCCCGGCAAAATAGTGCGCAAAGCGGGGGGCGTCGGGCAGGGGCGGCCCGCCGTCGAGGAAGGCGTCGGGAAGAAAACGCTTGAGGGCCGCCTCGATGCGGCTCAATTGCGCAGCGGGGTCGTAGCCGTCGCGCGCGATCCAGTGGATCCGTGCATTGAACCAGTCGGGGGCATCAGCAAGCGGGCAGCCATGATGCGCTATGCTAGCGCGCAGGAGACCATCCAGCGTCTCGACCCTGCCCCAGGCACACATTTCCAAAATGGGCAGGCGCAGCAAGAGCGCCTCTGCTTCCTCATCGTGACGAGCCGCGTCGAGCAGCGCGATCGCCTCCGTGCCGTGCCCGGCGGTCAGCCTGCCA
>Ga0213919_1001041_pt1 | contig 10711 bp, 17 predicted proteins | sample McNCre317MG_FD_161056 | JGI IMG/M metagenome (GOLD analysis project Ga0213919, IMG submission 161056) | Freshwater microbial communities from McNutts Creek, Athens, Georgia, United States - 3-17 MG | ecosystem: Environmental > Aquatic > Freshwater > Creek | place: USA: Georgia | collected... | reverse complement strand
TGAGTATCAGCCGCCAGCGGCGCCCATCAAACCGGCCGCGCCGCGGCCCTGGCAGTCGCGCGCGAACGTCATCGCCGAGAGCCTGGCGCAGACGCCCGGCGCCGCGCAGGCCTGGACCCGCTACAAGGCCCTGCCGGCCGCGATCATCGCCAGCCGCCGCCTGGGCTACGGCATCTTCCCGGGCGGCCTGTGGTCGCAGAAGACCGGGCGCTGTGAGCACGCCCGCCTAATCGTGCCGATCTACCGCGCCGGCGCCGTGACCGGCTTCCGCTGCCGCGCCGTGGCCTGCAAGTGCGACAAGTGGCTGTCGCCCGGCGGCTCCAAGCTGTGGCTGTATGACGTCGAGCGCATCGCCGCCGGCGCCACGGTCTGGATCGTCGAGAACCCCATCGACGCGCTGATGCTGCAGGCGCGCGGCTACCAGGCCGTGGCGACCTTCGGCGCGTCGATCTGGAACGCCGAGTACACGGCCGCGATCGCGGCGTCCCAGCCCGCGCAGGTGATCGTCTGCGGCGACAACGACGCCGCCGGGCGCGGCATGAACGCGCGCATTCTCCAGGCCCTGCGCCTGGCCCGCGTGCCCGCCGCCGCCTACGACTGGCCGGCCGGCACGCAAGAGCATTTCGATATCGGCCAGTTATTGGCCGCCTAATTCACCGGGAGAGCACACATGGAAATCAGCACCCAGACCGAGACCGTGACCGTTGTGAAATTCACCTTGACCCTGACCGACGCCGAGCTCGCCGCGGCGCTGGTGGACCCGGCGCCCCTGCAGGACGCGCTGCGGTCCGCCCGCGGCGAGCAGGCCCGCGGCCGCCACGACAAGCGCAACTTCACCATCGCGCGCCGGGGGAAGAAGAAGGAGCCGGCCAAAGCGGCAGCCCCAAAAGGCAGCACAACCCCGCTTACCTGCGGCGCGTGCAAGCGGAGCTTCAAGACCGCGCACGCTTTGAAGATTCACACCGTGCGCAGCCACAAGACCCCGGCCGCTGCGCCTGCGGAAACCGCCTGAGCGCCGCCGACGTAAACGGCGAGTGCATGTTCTGCCAAGAGGAGCGAGTGAAGTATGAGCACCAAGAGCATCGCGAAGATTGACACCGCCGACGTCACGCTGACCGACGCGCGGCTGAGTGAGCTGGAGACCACCATCCGCGACGGGTCGCGGGCCTTCATCGCCGTCGGCGTCGCGCTGGCGGAGATCCGCGACGGCAAGGGCTACAAGCTGCGCGGCTACAAGACCTTTGAATTGTTTTGCGAGAAGGAATTCGGAATCTCGGACCGCCACGGCCGGCGCCTGATCCAGGCCACCGAGACGGCCGCGGCCGTGAAGCAGATCACGGGCTCGGCGCCTGGATCGGAGAGCGTGGCGCGCGAGCTGACCGCGATCGCCGGCGACCAGAAGAAGGTCGAGAAGGTGGCCGCGATCCTGGAGCGCAAGGGCTACTCGGTCGTGACCGCCACGGCCGAGGCCGTGAAGGAAGCCGTCCAGCGCGTGACCGCGCCCCGGCCGGCCGCCCAGGAAGGCAATGGCAAGGCTGTGGTCATGCCGGGCGCGAATGGCAAGGGCAAGACGCCTGAGCCCCTCGAGCCGCTGGACCTCGCGTTTATCAACGCGGTCCTGTCTCGCGCCGAGCTGCACGTGCCGGCGCACGACCGCCTGGCGTCCGACCTGCGCCGCGCGCTGACGATGGTCCGCGGCGAGCTGGGCCGCCAGGCCGCGGCCGCCAGCGGCCCGAAGTGCAAGCACTGCGGCAAGCCGGTAGCCCAGGGTGATCCGTTCTGTGGGAATTGCGGGGAGCTGCTATGAAACTCCTGATCACCATCGACGTCGACACCGACAAGCCCAAGGCGCGGGCGCTGACCATCAGCGCGGCGCGCCCCGACGAGCTGCCGATCATCCGCCAGGGCGCCTTCGCCGACCGGCACGCGCTGCTCGACGGCGTGTACGTCGAGGCCCTGAAGCGCAAGGAAGCGCCCGTGAAGCGGCCGAAGGACGGCGACACCGGCGTGAAGAAGCCGGCGGCGAAAACGGAAGAGAAAACGGAAGAAACGGAAATAGCGGAAGTCCCGGAAATCGCGGAAGAGCCGGAAGAGAAACCGGACCAATTGGTCCAGTCCGAGACGCCGGCGGCCGCCGCGCCCGAGACGCTGCCCGAGATCGAAAACGACACCGTGCCGGAAGAGACGCAGCCGGCGCTCCTGGAGGGGATCGATGAAGAAGATTAAGTACGGCGATAAGACCATCGACATGCCTGACACCATGTCGCTGGAGCAGGCCAAGGAGCAGATGGCGCGCTTCTTTCCCGAACTGAGCGAGCCGGCCGTCGAGACGAAGAAGGACGGCGACAACGTAACCTACGTCTTCAGCAAGAAGGCGGGGCGGAAGGGCGGCGACCTAGTGCACCGCATTGACCCATTCGAAGTCAAGACCCTGTGCGGCGCGCCGGGCCAGTGGCTGGCGGTCAACTTCGCCGCCGGCGTGACGTGCCTCGAATGCCAGCGCCTGCAGGCGAAAGCCACGCCGGAGCCCGAGGCCTAGCCGTGGCCACCCGCCTCTCCACCCTCGCCCAGCGCCTGGCCGCGACTCCCGAGACGCCCGTGGCACCGGCGCTCCTGGTCAAGGCTCTGGCCGGCGAGGTCCTGGACGATCTGCCGGACTTTGACCAGTCCGACGCCGACCTGCGCGCGGAGGCCGCCCGCGCGGCCTTCGCCCGCGAGGCGCTCCTCTCCGTGGCCGCCGTGGCCGCGGAGCACGCCGTGGTGCTGCTGTGATGCCGTCCTTCGCCGTCACCATCCCCGCCGGCGCGCTGCGGCGCTCGTGGCTGACCGGGCCGGCCGCCGGCGCCGTCCGCACTGGCGCGCAGTTCGCGCGGCTGGTGCGGGAGCTCTCCCCGCGCCGCCGCGTGGACCCGAGCAACCCGATCGAATGTTACGCGGCGCTGATGGACGAGTGCAGCCAGCGCTTCCCGGTCTACGAGAGCGAGTTTGAGAGCTGGGACGTCGACGAAGACCCGACCGACTTCGCCTACATGTTCGACCACGGCATCCCGATCGCTCCGGTGGGGTGCGAGCCGACGGTGGAAGACAGCGTGGTCTACGCCTTCGTGGGCGCCGAGCTGGATATGTACAACATGGGGCGGCCGGCGTCGGTCGAGCGCGTTCAAGAGACCTACAGCGCCCTGCACGGCGTCGACCTGGCGTGGTGGGCCGGCCCGGTGCGAGTGGTGAATGAGAACAATCTGTGGGGCCCGGCCTACCGCCTGCCGCTGCCGAAGGGCCGCGCGTGGTCCGGCGCGTGGCGCGCGCTGCCGGATCTCCTGGAGTACGTCACCGGCTCGACTGGCAATGGCTTCCTGGACTGGACCCAGAGCCAGATCGACGACGGCGGCGACATGCCGCCGTGGAACATGGACGAGATCCGGGCCTGCACGCGCGCCTGGAAAGAGGCGCAGGCGACGCTGGAGCGCATCGAGTTGCTGAAGTTCACGCTTGCCGACGACCTGCAGCTCCTGGACCGCGTGATGCGCGGCGACGCGCGGACCCTGCGCGCCGTGACGCGCCCCAAGCACGGCAAGACCTTGGTGGACATCCTGCGATGAAGAAGAAAAAGCAAACACTGCCGGCCGAGAGCCGGGACGATATCCCCCGCGTCTCCGTGACGCTGACTGACGAGACGGCCTGGATCACGCGCTACGACGCCGGCGGCGCGCCGACGATCACCTACCCCGCGGCCGTGGACGATATCGCCGGCGCGTTCCGGGGCGTGGGCGGCGTCTCCACGGGCGTGCTCCCCGAGGGCGTGCTGTTCTGGCGCGACGTGGCGGGCCAGGCGCGCCTGGGGCTCTACCTGCCGCCGGCGCGCCGGACGATCACGGTCGCCAGCGGCCGCGCCCCGCGGCGCGTCTCGGTGCCCCTGCCCGGCCTGCTCCTGGTGGGGCAGGGTCGGCAGTGGTGGCTGCATGCGTGCCGGTCCCGGCCGGCGGCGGAGACCGAGCGCCTCTACCGCGCGCCGCTCCCGAACGTGCACGACAACGGCTCGATCTGCCAGGGGTCGGCGCGCTTCCCGGTGGCCGGGCCGGCGACACTCCTGGCCGCGGCGGCGGTGTTTTTCGAGAGCGAGTTCAACGGCGATCTGGCGCACGGCAAGATCGACGGCTACGACGGCAACGTGACGCGGTTCCTGGCCGGCGTGCACGGGAAGTTCCCGGCCGGCCGGCTGGTCGACAGCGGTCAGACGCTCGCCAACGCCATGGGCGTCGGCGTAAGGAGGGAGACATGGAACTGAACCTGGTGGGCGCGGCGCTGGTAACGGGCGAAGGCCTGCCGCCGGCCAAGGCCCTGGGCTACGAATATTTGGTGGGCGCGAACGGGCTGTTTATCCGCGCCGAGGACAGCCGCATGGCGGCGCGCGTGCTCGTGGCCGGGGCGCAGCTGAGCGGCCTGGCGCCGGTCGTGCCCGACGCGCGGCTGAAGACGCCGCGCATCCCGGGCGACTGGCTGTGGTCGGTGCTGGGCTCGGCGCGCCGGCACCTGCCCAACGAGCGCGCCTTCCAGTTTACCTGGGACGACATCGGCGCGCGCTGGCGGTGTGATGCGCCCTTCCAGGATGCCGATCCGGCGAGCGTGACATACGCCGACATCCCGGGCGCGGTGGTGGACCTGCACAGCCACGGCACGCTCACGGCGTTTTTCTCCTCGACCGATGACGCCGACGAGCAGGGGCTGCGGTTCTACGTGGTGGTGGGGCGCGTCGACACCAACACGCCCACGATCACGGCGCGGGTAGGCGTGTATGGGCACGTGATGCCGGTGCCTGCGTGGACGATCTTTGACGGCCTGGGGCCGTTTACGGAGGTGCCTGATGTTATCGACTAGCGAGCAGATTGACGTGACCGACATCCTGGCGGCGCCCAACGAATTCGCGGCGCGGCTACGCAAGGCCGAGCGCGAGCGCGACAACCTGGTGGCGCAGGTCGAGCACCTGACCAGCGAGCTGCGGACCAACGCCGAGACCTCGGCCGCGCAGACACGCGAACTGGCGACGGTGCGCGGGATCATGAACGCGCAGACCGAGCGCATCGCGGAGATGACGGCCCAGCTGGCGGCGCTCCCGGTGCTGACCGAACTTGTCGAGCGTAAGGTGGGCGCGCTTGAAAGGTTCGCAAAAATGGGCGGCCTCAGCATCAGCATGTGCGGGGCGTGGCACACGGAGTTTCGCGCCGCCCTGGCGGCGCTGAAGGGCGGCGCGAAATGACCACCGACCTCATCCACCGCATTGACCCGCACGCCATTGCCACGCTCTGCGGCGCCGATGGCCAGTGGCGCGCCGTCAACACCGCCGCCGGAGTGACCTGCCCGGAGTGCCAGCGGTTACAGGAGCGCAAGCCGTGACCTCCGACGCCGACACCCAGCGCGCCGCCGACCAATTGAACCGCGAACTCGTGCGGATGGATCGCGGTTACATCGCCCGCGCGGTGCTGCCGTCGAAAATCCGCGTAACCAAGTTCTGGACTGTAGGCAAGCTGCCCAGCGGTCGCGAGGTCTCGGCCGCGATTGTCGCCGTCGGCCTGCGCGTGCGGCGTATCACCCACGACCACCAGGGGAGCCTGATCGAACTATGAAACTCACCACCGACACTCCCATCACCCTCCGCCTGCCCGACTTCGCCCGCGTGCACCTGGTGCTCGTCGGCGCCGGCGGCACGGGCTCGCACATCGCCACGGGCCTGGCCGCGCTCTCCCTGGAGTTGACCGCCCGCGGCACAGCCTGCACCGTCGACATCGTCGACCCGGACAAGGTCGAACGCAAGAACATCGGGAGGCAGCTCTTCTGTGCCGCCGACCTGGGCAAGTTCAAGGCCGTCGTGCTGGCCGAGCGCCTGCGCGGCGCCTACCGCCTGCCGGCCGCCGAAATCCCGGCGCCATTCTCTGCACCGATGGTCGCGCCAGCCGCGCGCACGCTCACGGTGATCGTCGGCGCCGTGGACAACCCCGCCGCCCGGGCCGAGATGGCGGCGGCCGTCGAGCGCGGCGCGGGCTCCGTCTGGTGGCTGGATGCCGGCAACGAGAACCACTCCGGCCAGGTGGCCCTGGGCAACGCCCTGCAGGTGGCGCCCGCCCTGGGCTTCGTGGACAGCCTCCCGGCGCCGCATGTCGTCTACCCGGACCTGGTGGCCGCACCGAAGGCCAAGAAACGCGCCGCGAGCTGCGCGGACGCCACGGCGGAGGGCACCCAGGGCCTGATGGTCAACCGCATGGCCGCGGCCTGGGCGCTGGCTCTGCTCCATGACTTCCTGCTCGACACCGTGCGCTACTTCGCCGTGGACTTCGATCTGCGCCACGCCGGCGTACGGTCGCGGGCATTGACCACCAACGAGCTGGCGCCGTGGACGAAGGCGCGCCGATGAGCACCTACCAGATGCGCCTATCGAACCGCAAGGCCATCAAGCGCGGCGACCCACTAACGGCGCGGGAACACGACCTGCTCCGCGCCCTGGCCCGCGGTGGGACACTCACGGTCGCCGCGCAGGCCATCGGAATTACGCCAGACTACTCCTATTGGCTCATCACCACGGCCAGGAAGAAGCTAGGCGCGACGACAACGGCCCAGGCGGTGGCGCTGGCTGCCATAGCCGGGCTGGTAGAGCTGCCAGCCCCGTAGCCCTTCCTGTCGCGTTCCGTCAAAACTCCAGGGCCTAACTTAAAATAATTCCGCGCCTTCCGGCCGGCCTGTTTTTTTGACAGCGCCGGTCGGTTTTTGTTACTGTGACTGCCGTGAGCACAGCCGCCGAACGCGCCGCTCTGGAAGAGCTGATAGTCGCCTGCCACCTGACGCCAAAGAACGCGCAATCGGCCAGGATCATCCTGGCGCTGTGCGGCTGGGAGCGGGCCGAGGCGTTTGTTCGCCGGAATAGCAATCATTAGCACAGTAGGAGTCACAGTATGAAGCGGTGGATCGCTAATTTCGTGATGGGGCTCGTCATGGTGGCCGGGGCGCTGTTTTCGGCCTACAACAATTTCGCGCTCTTCCAGTCCATCTTCGGCCAGGACCTGAACGGTATCCTGTCCTCTGCCGCCGGCCTGGCGCTGTTCGACCTGGGGGCGCTGGGCTGGCTCCTGCACTTCGCCTACTCGGCGCGCGGCAACGTGCAGCGGGCAATCGCCGCGACGTGTGGATTACTGTGCCTGGTGCTCACACTAGTGGCTGCCGGCACGCACATTATTTTGTCGCAATCGCTGATTACTGTGCCGGAGTGGGCCGGCCTGGTGGCGATGGTGGCGATCCTGGTCGGCCTGACGATCAACATCCTGGGGATCGCCGGCAACCATATGGCTCAGCCGGACGTCTTGACGGCCATGCGCGAACAGGCCCAGAACGACGAGCGTGAGGAGGCGATCCGGGGCGCGCAGGGGCAGGTCTTCCGCGAGGCCCTGCGGCAGTCGGTGGCGCGGATCGGCCAGACGGCCGCCAGCGTGGCCGAGCAGCTCTCCCAGGAGTTCGCCCAGGACGCCAACCGGGAAATGCTCAGCATGACCTCGGGCGGCGACAGCAGCGCCGCGCCGCGCCTGCCGGCCCCGCACAGTAAGCCCGCGTATCAGTACGCGGCCGAAACCGAGCCGGCCCCGGTCATGGCGCCGCGCCAGCCGGCCGCGCACAGTAATGGGGCGGCGCCGGGAAAATAGCCGCCGCCGCTGATGACGCCCTGGCCGACGCCCTGGCCGGCGTCACAGTAGGCGGCACAGTAACGGGAGCGCAGGCGGGCTGGCGCGTGGAGGTCACCGGCCGGGGGAAATACTGGCAGTGGCGCCGGCGCGGGCGCGGCGGCCCGTCACGCTATGGCGGCCGGCTCAGCACACTATCACCAGAGAGGCAGGCACAGTATGAGCAAACCGTCCAGCAGCGCCGCTCCCGCGCGCGCACAGCAACCGCCGCTTAGTGTGACCGACGCCTTGGAGATCCTGGCGGCGGCCCTGGCTGAGTGCAGCAAATCCGGCCTTAGTGTGACGGTCGGCACAGCACCCGGCCGCGCCGTGATCGTCATTCCGGGAGTCTCGGGAGCCGTCCAGGACGGCCGAGCCGTGTTTACTGTGCTGGAGGAACAGCATGAAGCGTAAGACCACACATAAAAAACGGGGGGGCAGAACGTCACAGTAGCCGAATGTCCGGCCTGCGCGGCTGCTGTGCAATGGCTGGCGCGGCCGCCAAAGACTTGCCCGAAGTGCCAGGCGCGCCTGTGGCTGTCTGCCGGGCGGTTAGCGGCACAGCGCGACCTGTTTGCTGCACCGCCAACCGACCCTACCTAGAAACCAACCGCGCCGCCGGCCTATAGTGCCGGCGTGGGCCAAACAAGCGAGACCGCCCGCAGGCGCCGAAGGGCGCGACAACCGGACCAATTGGTCCGGTTTTTGCTTCTACGCCGGCGCCAGGTCGCTCACTGATATCCACAGCCCGCCGGGGATGGCCGGCCCGTTGAAGACGCAGACGAGCTGCTTGGCGCTATCCACGGCCGGTTCCCAGACGGTGTAGACGTCGGTGGCCTTGCCGCGTCCGCGGAGCGTGCCGTTGGCGTACAGGATGGGCACGTTATCCCGCAGCGGCTTCACCTTGTTGCCCGCCTTCAGTGCCTGCCACCACGGCGGCGCGGGGATGGGCGTCTCGGTAATCTCGCCGGCCTGCACGAACTCCAGCCACCAGGCCGTGATATCCATCTGCGGCGTGATCTGCCGCCAGGCGCCGTAGTGAGTTGGCTCTCCAGTGATATGGACTTGGATCAGCCGCGTGACGGGGTCTACTGAGATGTCGCCGGAGAGCGTCAGGGCTGCCGCCTGCGTGACGGCCCGGACCACGGCCAGCGGGTCGGCCGATGACGGCAGGCAGAGCACAAAGCCGATGGTGAAGGCGGGGTCTGTGGTCACGGGTAGGCCGGGCCTGCTGGCGTCCGGGTCGCGGCCGGCCAGCAGGCCCGGCCCAGGCCCACCGCCTCCACGCAGTCATAGGGCAGCGTGACCGGCGTCGCCGTAGGCCAGGGGGTCGGCGCGTCTCCCACAGAGAACACGGGCGCCGGCTCGGTGACGGCCGCTGGCGCGGGATAGCCGCCAGGATCCTGGATCGGCGGCGGCGGCAGTTGGGCCGCCAGGAACAGAGCGATGGCGATCGCGAGCGCTTTGAGCATGGTCACGTCCTGAAGGAGAGCTGAGCCAGGAACACGGCCAGGTCATCGGGGACGCCGGTAGAGATCGAGCAGGTCTGCGCGTCGTCGTCATACTCGGTCTGCGTGATGATGAATGTCAGGCCAGCGCCCGAGACCGAGGCCAGGTCGGTCAGATAGTTCTCAATCTTGATCCGCATGCCGGCCCGGATCTGCGAGGCCGGGACGCGCTTGCCCTTGGGGCCGCGGATGTAGCCCTTGACAGTGATCGGGACGGAGACATAGAAGCGCGGGGTTTTGTAGGCGGCCAGGTAGCGGCGCGCCAGGTTCTTGGCCGAGGCCGCGCTGGTAGTGCCGGCATCCAGCGGCTGCGGCGTCTCGCGCTGACCGTAGGCCGTGATCGACGTAGCGTCCTTAAGGTTGGCGTCGTCGTCCGGGGTCAGGATCACGTCGCGATTATTGAGCTCGTCGCGATAGCTGACCGTGATCCAATTGCGCACGCTCTCCAGGTCGTAGACCACGGTCAGCTCGCCGGTCAGGTTGGGGTCGTCAAGGCGCACTGCGTAGTCGTAAGACGTCAGCGCCGGGTATTGCGTCAGCGCCAGCACCGGCTTCCCGTCTGGGGTAGTGGCCAGGTCGCTCTCAACCAAATATGGCGCCCAGGAGTTGTACGACCCGTCCCCGTAGCTGGCGGCGCGCATCAGAATGGACGCCATACTCTCGCGTCCATTGGTCATGAACGGCTCCAGGGTGACGCCGGGCGCGCCGATGCGCGTCTCGTCCGAGTTGAGCTCGGCCAGTTTGGCGCGGATGTTTTTAGCGACCGACTGCGCGGTGATGGTGCCGGTCTCGGAGTAGACCATCACGCCCGAGATCTGGCCGTAGTAGGTGCCGTCCTCGACCGGCGTCTGGTTGGCCGCCGCCTGGAAGTAGATCTCCACCGCCTGGGCCGGCGTGCCGAGCGTGTCGTCACGCGTGCCCGTGCCCGAGGCCGTGACGGCCCAGATGTCGGCAAACGTAGCCAGGTTGTTGAGCGCCAACTTCCAGGCCTGCGCGGCCTCCTGCAGGTCATAGCTCAGGGTGACGCGCTTGACCGTCTCGCCGGTGGGCATGGTGTAGATCTGGCTGGCGAAGTTGTTCGTAGCCCAGGCCACGCCCTTGGGTGTGAAGCGCATGCGGTTACTGCGGTCCGTGGTGCATTTGGCGGCGCCCGAGGCGCCGGCCGTGTAGGGCCAGGTCTCCTCGTCGAGCCGGTTATCCGCCCAGCGCTTCTCCCAGCTTTTTCGCTCGAGCAGCTGGCCCCAGTACCCGACGCCCACGATCTTGACGCCCAACCTGGCGCCGATTATCCGCTGCAGGCTGACGATCATGCCCTCCCAGCAAACTGCCAGACTGTTGCGGGCGACGATGCGCTGGCCAGCGGAAAACGGGAAGACTCCGGCCGGATCGCAGGCTATGAAACATTCCAGCGTTCCGAATGCTCCGCCGGGATAAATCGTTGAAAAGCGCAGCTGTTCGGCGCGGCGCAGAAACAGCGCCGGATCGCGCGCCGTGGTGGTGCCA
>Ga0213919_1001040_pt1 | contig 10715 bp, 6 predicted proteins | sample McNCre317MG_FD_161056 | JGI IMG/M metagenome (GOLD analysis project Ga0213919, IMG submission 161056) | Freshwater microbial communities from McNutts Creek, Athens, Georgia, United States - 3-17 MG | ecosystem: Environmental > Aquatic > Freshwater > Creek | place: USA: Georgia | collected 2017-06-12 | reverse complement strand
AGCTGCCATGGGTTGGAGAAGAGAAGCAACATAGTATTGTGGATTCAGTGCAAAGAACTTATACGAAATAAATTTCTTTGCTGCTTGAAACGCAGTGTTGGCACGCATTCCTCCCCATCCAGTGGAAACAGCAAGCTGCCTTGCAACAGCATCAATCGTCTTACCAATGTCACTAGGATTGATGCCCATTGCACTATCCATCATTTCCTTTGCGGCTTGTGCAGCATTAGAATGGTTCTCAGCAACATCCTTGTCTAGAAGCACTTTGTCCAGCTTAGCCTTAGCTTCAGCAAGCTCACCAAACCTCAGCGCATGTTCGACATATGCAACCTGAGCATTAGCAAACTCTTTAGCATTCTCAAGTTCACTCAGCCAAGGCTTACGCCCAGTGGTTCCAAACACACCCTTCTTGTCCATCATGCGCTTATCCATGCCCATATAACGCATAGATTCCCCCTTGTAGACATCATGCATTACGTCTAGGAATTGAGCAACCCGTGGATCGTTACCTGCCAGAGATTCCAGCACCTGCATGAATTCGCTTCCACCGACGGTACGCCTATCCCCAACATATGACATTTCCTTACCTACCGTGTAACCTTTTTGTCGCATAGCCTCGGCACGCTCATTGAGTTTGCTACGGCTATCCGCACTGACAACCCCAACAACTTCATCCGTAGCTTTGTCCATAACAAGACGTTTAAACTCACCATTGGCCATCATCACAGAATAGCCTTGACGTTCCGTAAGAGGCTCTAGGCCCATGGCAACACGTCCCTTGTTCAGGCTAGCAAATGCTTGCTTGTGTCCCCCAGACGTAACTTCCCAATAGTGAATTTGATCGGGGTTGAATCCATGCTGTTCTAGGAACTCCTTAGTAATTTTCCTTTGCTTCAAGTCAGCATAGTCCATCACCTTCTTGATGTTCACCAAAGCTTCATTGGACAACTTACGTGCAGCAGGAGCCATACTGTCATGAACAACATGTTGAACAAGAGCATTGGCTTTACGCTCAGCTTCCAGAGCAGTGTGAGCAGCAAAGGTTACAACAGGATGCTGTGCCTTATCTGCAACCATCAGCTTACTTTTCGTAAATAAACCAACTACCTGTGAAATTGCATTAGGATTAATATCCTTCCCTTCTTTTGCAAGGGAAATAACATCCTCAGGAGTACGCTCAGCATGATGCATAACACCGAGAATGTCACTCCATGTTTTCCCAGCAGCTTTTAGTGCCTCAACCTTTTTTCCTTCTCCTGGTTTAATCAGTTTAGAAAGTCCGAGGGTTAGTAAATCAGGATCAATCGCACCGCCCTGCTTGTGCCCCAGAGCACGTTTACCAAGTCCAGCAGTTGGGGGGGAGTCCTCTCCCTTCATCACATTCTCACGAACCTTAGAAACACCTTCTTCTAAATGCTGAAGATTTTTCATTTCTTTAGCAAGACGTGCAGGAGAGGCTTTCCCATTTTGCACTTGCTCAGACAGCTTAACAATGAGTTGTTCTTGCTTTGCAACACGTTCCTCAGCAGCTTTAACAAAAGGATGCTCATTGGCACGTTGCTCAAGAACAAGGTTGTTTAGCTGACGTTCTCCACCAATTTCAGGACCTACCTCAGTTGCACGTTTAGCTTCAGGAGCACCCTTGAGAAGTCTATCGGCCGTAGATTCAACAGCCCTATCTCCCTGCCATTCAGGGAATCCAGATGGAGCTGCTTCTTGTCTAGCCCTATCAGCAGCCTGCATTTCCAAAGTGGTGCGCTGCTTAACTTCAAATTCCATCTGAGCACGACGCTCATCGATTTGACGTTGTACAGCATCCAGTTTAGCTTGTTCAGCAGCAGTTTGAGCTTTCTGACGTTCAGCATCAATCGCAGCTTGAACCTCGTCCAGTTGCCTAGACAACTCCGACATCTTTGCATCACCCATACGAGACTGATGCTCTTGGGACATCTGAGTGTCAGCGGCAGCTTCTCGGGCACCAGAGGGAGCAGCTTCCTGACGAGCACGCTCAGCAGCATTGAAATCCAACCCAGCACGTTGCTTAACATCAAACTCTAAAGCTTGCTGACGCTGGTTAAGTTCGTTTTGAACATCTAGTTGTCTTTGACGGTCAGCCTGAGATAAAGACGGTGCTTCCTTTTCAGTAGTGAGACGTTGAGCAACACTCTCCAGAGGAGATAGAGGACGTGGAGTAGGCTCACCACCAAGTTCACGGGTAACACGATCCATAGGAGACTCAGCAACACGTCCCTGTGTAGCCTGATCACCAACAAACGCACTTTCCCTAGCTCCTTGAGACTCACGTTGTTTCTGTGCAGCCAGCTCAGTGTTCATGCGAAGCAGCTCTGTTTCAATTTGATCCAGACGTGCCTTCACCTCAGGAGTTTGTGTATCCTGAAGTAGCTTTTGTTTCTCTTGTTGGAGAATGGTATAGTTAGTTGAGTTTTGCGGAACCGTTCCAGTTTCCTGAACTGGCGGAGGAGTTTCCCAAGCTTTGTAGGCTGATTCTGGATTACCATTTGGATTCCCCTTTGGCTTAGCAGAAGGAGTCACAGCCCTAGGAGTACCGTGAATTGCGGCCACGCCAATACCCCCACTAACCAGACCAGACAAGACGGCATCTTCTACGTTTGGCTCAAAAGCCTCCTTTCCTTTCTTGGTTTGAGCAATTTGCTGGATAACAGCTTTAGTACCGGCATCCTGTGCGACACCTAAACCAATATTAGCTAGGGCAGTACCAATCCAATCAGCTCCACGCAAAGCGGGAACTGCAAGCATGGCTGCGTTACCAACAGCAGAAACGGCACCAGCAGCCAATGCACGATTGGCAGACTCCCCAGCATCAAGCATAGTTTTAGTGGAGGTAGTCGAAGCAAGACCACTTGTCACCACCTGTCCGGGAAAGGAAGCAGCCAATCCAACAGCTTTTTCAGCAAATCCCGGAGGCTTCGTTTGATCAGTCCAAGAATTACGAATCTCTTCTCGATTCTTACGTCCCTCTTCCAGAGAGTCTACAAACTGTTGATTGCCAGCCTGCATAGCAGAATGTCCAAGTAGGGTGCTAGCAGCTAAATCAACTGCATTACCTGCTTGTGCCCATCCCCCAACTAAAGCATCCTTCAAATTGAAGTCTTTAGTGGGAGACATTGGTTTCCCACTAAGGTGAGCATCTGCATCATCAATGTCCTGTTGAGTGGGTGGGTTATCAAACACCACACTTTTACCATTCTCAAACGTGACTTTGTAACCCATTATGTTTCCTTTTTATTTACTCTTTTACAATAGTAAAGGAGTTTCCACTTGATGCTTTACCTTTGGCTGGTGCAGGAGCTTGTGCTCCACCGGCATCTCCTAGACCAGTGCTAGGTAGAGCAGTGACCCCCCCAGTCTTTTCAGGAACAGGTTGTGCAGGAGCACGTTTCAGAGCCTCAGCACCAAACAACTTAGCCAGCTCATTGTATTGAGCTTTCTTTTCAGCATCGGCCTCAGTAGAAGCTTTGATGGTGTAGTAGGTAGCAGCTTTTTCATAGCTAACCTTACCAGCAGCAGCAGCATTACCAATGTCCATTGCCTCATCTTTAATGCGCTTAGCTTCAGCAGCAGCATCAAGTTTCATACGAGCAACACGTTCAGCAGAACCCGCTGCAATCTTAGCATGCTCAATTGTCCCTTCTTTATGAAGGATGGCACTGCCCATTGTCCCTAAATAATGCGGATCACGGTTGGCCGCATTTTGACCCAACTGAGTGGACATATCTGCCGCAAACTTATTTAGCTGTTTTGGGTCCATTGCGCTCACCTGTCCCCACATTGGCTGTAGAGAGGGATGATCAGGGTTGATCCCTTTAGCTGCCAAGTCAGCACGAATTGCTGCCACAGTGGCTCCGGGCATAGTAGCAGCATTGATGAATTGATCCCTCGTTTGATTGCCCCGATTGATGCCCTGAGTAAACACCTTGTTTTCATTTTCAGCATTGGTAGCGGCAATAGCATTTGGCTGTGTTGCTCGTTTAAGTACATTATCCAGCGTCAAGTTGTCCGTTTGAGCATTACTGTGTCCAGCAAGAGCTAACGTGTTCTGTGTTTGAGCCTGTTTGTATGCTTGCTCCAACGGATGCATATCAGCATCCTGTTGGTATTTCTGTTGCAAACCACGAACAAGTTCAGCAAGACGCTGCTGTTCAATTTGGGCAGTGCCTTGTTCTTGAGCAAACTGCTGTCCCATCATTCCCGCTCCCGTAATGGGAGCAATACGCATAAGTTGACCTAAATCAGCCATTAATATCCCCCATTCCAAATATCAGGATCGGACCAGTCAATCTCAGGCCCCATTTGCCCAGCATCCCCTCCATGCTCAATCCTACGCAACAGGTCACGTGCCGCTGTATATTGTTCATCTGAAAGAGTCCCTGTGTTTCCTCTCCCGGTTGGATCAACAGAGATGCCAGAACCTGATCCCATGTTGAGAATAGAACTGAGGGTTTGTGCAAGGTTATTGACTCCCCCATTCTGACCAAAAGCAGACATCAAGCCAGCAGGTGCAGCAGCCTTCTGATTGAGAGCATTGGCATACACATTGGCAAGACCCGTGGTCATACTAGTGTTTGCATCACTCTTAATCTTGGCAATGCGAGCTGCCAAGTCAACAGAACGTGGACCATACTGACTATTACGACCAGCAGCAGCATCCTTCCGACTCATCTCATCCCACAAAGCTTTCGCTTCAGGACTACCAGCAGAATACATGTTGTCAGTCATTGCTTGACGTTGCTTCAGATAATTGAGCATGTCGTTAGAGGCTTTGTTTTGGTTATACCAATCAAGACCACCACCAAACAAACTAGCTAAACTATTAAGATTCAGTCCACCACCGCCAGAAGAATCTCCACCACCAAGACCCAGCACCTTGGCAATAGTCCCAGCACCACCAGCAAGTTGCCCTGCGGTGAGTCCTGTACCGGCAATGCCCCCAGCAGTTGAACCAGTTAGCCCTCCTGTTGCTGCCGTAGTGGCACCTCCAGTAGCCGCTCCCGTAGAAGCGGCTCCACCACCTAAAGCACCAGCTCCTGTAGTCCCGGCAAAACCTGTACCAGCATAAGCACCAGCAGTAGGTTCCATACCAGAGGCTAGAGCAGAAAGGTCAGAGGCTGATGTAGCTCCACTACCAAATAAACCAGACAGCCCACCAGCAGCACCAACACCCACACCAGACAGCAGCAAGGGCATAATGTTCTCAACAAAGTCCATGGTTTTATCACCAAGACCTGAGAATTGTCCACCTCCTGTTTTATTCAGAGCCATGTCTAAGGTGTCATAGTTGGCTCCATTGTATTGAGCAGCACCTTGATTACCCTGTCCATTGGCATATTTAGTGTAGCCAGTAATCGGACCATCAATCCAATTATCTTGTCCCTCTCCACGAACCGCTGCCCCACGAATGGGGGCATATCTAGTACCGGTAGCCTGATCAAAATAGTCACCAGTGGGGCTACTAGCCCAATCGTAGTTCTTAAGAGTGTCAATGAGGGGATTGGGTTTAGCAGCAGACGTGGCATCCTTAACAGCATTCCAATCAACACTAGACCCACCACCATTAGTGTTTCCACCAACTGAGGACGTACCGAAGTTGACATTACCAACAGTGTCGTTACCAAACGTTGCTTGAGCAAGCGTTCCAAACCCACCACCAGTTGGTCCCATCTGACCTAGTGAACCTGTTTGACGAGCCTGTATAGCAGGACCATAAACCATGTTAGTAGCTTTGGACATATCAAAACCGTCACCCGGATCATATTCCACACCGGGAGCAGAGTACATCTTGTATGGATCAGCGGCTGCGGCAGCAGGAGTAGCTTTCCATGGAGAAGTGGCATCACCAGAATAGACATTCCCATTGAACAGGGATTTCAGTTCCTTGTCATTGTTAGCTAGCCACGTTGCATTATCGTAGGGCATTGTAGTTCCTTATGTAAACGCTGCGGACTTCTTGACCGTTCCAGCAATGTTAGTCCAAATTCTTACCTCGGACAGGGAGGTATTGTTAAACACAATCCATTGATTTTCTGGTACATCGTCTGCCGTGGGATCGGACGTGCCTGAGTAGACATGCATCCTATTTCCCACTTCTCGAAACCAGTCATTCACAGAAGGACGTTTTTGTTCTAGTTCATTAATTAAAGGAGCATTGTTAGGAACTCGACGTGCCATTATTGCTGCCCTTTGTTGATGTCAATTTCTAGGCCACGGAAGCGCAAGAACCTAGCTCCTTTGTACACACCCTTAATTGCCCTGCGTCGGAACATACCAAGCTGAGTGATGAAGGGGTAATAGGTGTTAACTCCTGATGCTGTAGTTGAGGCGTCTAGCGTTCGTACAGGTGACCATGATTTATAATCATCATCCGACCAGTAGATGTAGATATTACCAGCAGAGCCCTGAAGGTCGCTTTCTCCACTCTCCACCTCAATTCCAAGCCTGTTCATACTCTTGACATTCATTGTGTCAAAGTCTAAATTGGCTGTACGAAACTCTTGATAGATGGGGTAGACAAACTCACCGATAGTGTCGTACCCATAAGCAGCTCCAGTACCTTCTCGCAACACACCGAAATAGCTAGATGCCGTTCCCAGATTACCAACCACAAATGTACCAAAACTAGCAGTGGTGGCTGAGTGACTAAAAGCTACAGGAAAGCTAGCAGTGCCATCGATGTTTAGTCTAAACTCTGTCCACATATCTGTAGAGAAGGAATAAACAAGAGTAGGACTAACTGTCGGAGAAGCTAGGTCTGTAGTGTCCTGTGCAGAAAAACACAAGCCGTAAAAGATCTCACTTCGTTGTCGAAAGTAGTAGGCTCGAATACCTGCCACAGAAATGTTACCCAGAGATAGTCGTGCATTGAGCATGGGTACAATGAAACCACTGTCCATATCCTTATACTTTTGATTCTCAATTGTCATCAACGTAGCACTACCGTCGTTGTTATTAGCAACCATCGTGATAGTGTTTTTGTTGACAGCAATTGAGTTTGGAATCAGAGTACCAAAGGGCAGGCTAGCACCATCAAGCCTAGCAAGAGGACTAGCCGTAGCTACAGCAGCATCGTAGAAGTATTCACAGCTTTGTGTACCAATGGCCAACAGATAATTATTCACCTTAGCCAAAGCCTGAATGTCTTCAGGATACATTTCAGCACTAATGAAGCTGCCAGCAGTCCATGCTGTGGGATCATTCAAATCACAGTTGTAGATGTCACCAGTGTTAGCTTTAGCAAGGAACAGGTAGCCATCTAGGAAAATAGGAAAAGGAACATGAGGAGTGGGGAAATCACCATCCGTAATTTCAGTTCCTGCTGCATTGGTAGTGAACACAAACCCCTGTACTCCGTCCACCATAATGAGGCTCTTGACATTGGAATCGTTCAAGAACTCAGTGAACCTGACAGGAGTGTCAGCATTAGTTGTTAGCGTGTTGACTACAGCAAAGGTAATACCATCAGTAGAAGTGTAGACATCTTGATCCACCACACAGAGGTAGTAAACCGTACCCACACTCTTTTCCCACACATACACTCCACGCACATTGCCAGCAAAGGTAGAACCTTGTGTAGCCGTGTCAATGTACATACGAGTAATTGCAGTCAGTTCTTTTCCCTCTTTGATTGGGATGAGGTTGACCAGTCCAGCGTCTTGTTGGATGTATTCATCATTGGAATTGGACAGAGAATTTGCACGAAGCATAATGTCTGTCGCAATGGCCACTCGATGAGTATTGTAAGTTTCTTTAAGTGGCGCTGGCGTATAGGCCATACTATCTCCTCAAATCAGGCTGGAAGAACAAACTGCCTTCCTCGCTACCGTAGCTTAGTGCTTCCTGTTTCCAATACTTAGCCTCTGCTGCCAGCTTGTCCCTATCCACCGGAGGAATGCCATACTCAGGAGAGAGGGTCCATGCAAGATTAAAGATGAGAGCTTGCATCCAGTAGGCAGGAAAGTCAAACGCATCACTGGCACTGTCCATATCCTGATAAGGACGCTGATAGTGAATGGTGATGGTTGTCGTACTGGTAGACGGGCTAGGCCACAGCGTAATAGTTCCCGTATCCACCAATGGTTGGTAATACAGGTTAACCGGATTTCCCTCATACGAAGGACTTTGCGGCAGCATGTTGAAGTCATACCTATTGTATACATTCATGGGAATGTTGTTACCATTCTCCAAAGTGTAAAATGCTTGGAACACCTTCAACGGAGCAACCGTATTCAGGGTTTGTCCAATACCAATAGTGTAGGAGTTGGTTCCTGCTGTCGTCGTGAAATCATAATGAGTGACAGCCCATAGCGGCATCCCATCAGCTTGGAAGGCCTTCACCAAGGCGTTTAAAGCCTCTGTAGCGTCACTCAATTGATTGGTTGAGGGGGTACCCCCAGAAGGCAGCACAGCTAGCTTCCTGAGAGCACCCGTAATTACTTGGTCCCTGTTAAGGGTCCAGTTGTAGGAACCACTAGTCGGCATAGCTCGCCTCTCCTGTTTTACCTAGCCATCGTTGAACTGTCTTAGTTTCATAGATGCGAATGCAGCTCCAGATAATGGAGACTAAAGCAGCAATAGGAGGAAGGATAGCAGCCAGTGTTCCCACTACAGTTGTTATAGACAGCACATCGAGCCCCGCTTTCACATTTTCATTCCATTCAGAAAAGGTCATCACACAACTCCAAAATACATAACGGGCACTCCGTTTCCAGCCTCATTAGACAAACTCACACCCGTGACATCTGGGAAGTTTGTTGCGTAGGCGTGGGCATAAGACAGAGCAATGACAGTGTTATTGTTGACAATGGAACTTCTACCCATTTTGACAGTGCTGTTAAATCCAGCATTAGAGATGGTTACACAAGTAGGGAGAGTCCCAGTAAACTTACAACCAATCCAATAGGTTCCCGGATAAAGCGTACCTGTCGCACTCACAGTGACCGTTGTGTTATTAGAAGTAGTTGCAGAACCCGTGTTGCTGTATACCAAGGGATTTCCCACAGGAGCACCAGCCTTGTTGGCATAGATAGCCATCTTGACAGCACTTCCTGCACCACCAGTGACCACACGAAGAGCAAGCGTGTTAATCTTGACGGCTTCTTCCACAACAAACGGCACAAAGTAAATGGTATCTACAGCACCAACAGCAGTGGATGACAAGCTGTTTCCGTCCCAGCATGAGTAGTAGTTACCACTCTTGTACCCAAACACACTAGATACCTTCACCCTACGCAGACTAGTGGAAGCATCCACAATGAATGTATCAATGTTGGTATAGTCGTTCTTCAAACCAATTAAGTTGTAATTGGCATCAGTCGTGAGAGTGATAGCGACAGACGTGGTAGCAGCCGTCTTACGGACAGGCACAATACCATCCACCGAGCAGTAGGTTGCTTGCAGGAGCTTAACAGCAGACATCCCATCAGCCACCTCAGACACCTTGTTATTTTCCAGAATGTGGAAATCATACGTGCGGTTCTCAGGATCACCTGTGGCAGGACCAATCACCCAGCCCATATCTCCATTACAACTCATCATACCATTGCGGACATATCCGCGTTGTACACCGAGCACTTTGGCAATAGCATACCCAGATTCACGAGGCTGCTCAAAGTAGTAACCATCTAGAACAAAGCCGTTAACAGCACCACCCTTGATTTGCATCACCGTCCTGTACGGACTACGAATCGTGATGTTGCGCAAGGTGACATTACGCACCTCATACGTATTAGCACCGGGAGTGTTTGCCTGAACAAGAATAGCTTGTGCATTGTCACTAGCAGCACAATTGGCATCCACGTCTTGAATAAGCACAGTGTCAATGATACCAGAGCTGTCTTCGTTAATAACGTTAATAGCCTTCTGTGCATACCCACGGATACCCACAAAGCTGACACCCTTGATCGAAGCAGTCATTCCTCCAGTGGAGTCCTGATCAGTCAAACCAACGGTAATGAGTTTACCTTTGGTACTACCACCAGAGCAATTGGAGTACATCACACTTGTAGCATCTTCGCCGCCTGAAGCAGCGGGCACCACTTGGAATGTATCGTCTCCAGACAACACATGACAATTGCTGCACTTAAAGTTGTTTCCACCAAGATAGCGAATACCACCAGTACCAGTAGCATCCCTAGGATCAGTGACCTTGGCACCAAACAAGACCCCATCATCCCCCAACCAACTAACAGCACGTCCTGTACCATAGGTAGTCACAATGGGGAAGTAAATTTCCCAACGATCTCCATGAGCACAGAACACATTCCCTGTGTACGTCGTGTAGTCAGGTGACACAACCTTGATGCCCCACAGCCAAACATCATCCGACGTTTCTACCGCAGTTCCTGCACCAATGAACCCACTCTGTCCAGTGGATGTGAAGTGACGCAGGAAGTAGCATCCGGGTTCCATACTCATACGAGTATTGCTAACACATTTGATACGTTCCGTAGACATCACAATAGCGCTATTCACGTGGAGACGAACCCCAGCAGCAGCACATAGAACAATGGCAGTATTGATGAGGGTGCCCATGTTGGTAGCACCAGTGTCGTCCATCCCCACAATGTCGCTGGTGTAAAGAGTGTCTCCACCCTTTGCTGCCACTTGTGCAAGAGCAGCCTCCACCGTAGCAGTGTTAAAATGGTTGGCAGTATCTAAAATACCGTCAGGAACATTGTTAA
>Ga0213919_1001039_pt1 | contig 10726 bp, 6 predicted proteins | sample McNCre317MG_FD_161056 | JGI IMG/M metagenome (GOLD analysis project Ga0213919, IMG submission 161056) | Freshwater microbial communities from McNutts Creek, Athens, Georgia, United States - 3-17 MG | ecosystem: Environmental > Aquatic > Freshwater > Creek | place: USA: Georgia | collected 2017-06-12 | reverse complement strand
TGGACTCATGAGTAGTTTTAATCTTTACGGTGATACACTTACTTCTCCAGGTAGCTCTCAGAGTAGCGAAAAGCGTTTAAGATTTGTAAACCACACGACTTTTGATATTAATGCAAATTGGGCCTTTCATTTATCTGTTAATCACGAAAGGCTTATTGTTCATGACAATGTCAAAGAACAATGGATGGGGCTTGGTATAAGACCCATCTACAGAGTCACTCAAAATTTTCACCTCGTTACTGAGGCCGGAAGTAGTATTGTTCAAAATGGCGGAGCTAAAAAATTAACTCGTCTGACTTTTGCTCCCCAGTTAAGCATTAATGAAAACATTTGGGGACGACCTGTTCTAAGAGCTTTTTACACTCACTCATTTTGGAGTGAAAACAATAAAATAAATATCGCACAGAACGCTCCGGCCTACGCCAAAAAAACGGCCGGTGGATCTTACGGTGTTCAAATGGAATCTTTTTTCTAGGATTTTTTTATGCTCGAATTAAACAATGTCACAAAAAGTTACGATGATAAAAAAAATGTCATTCCTTCGTTAAATTTAAAAATCAATGAGGGAGAATTTGTCGTTTTTGTAGGTCCATCAGGCTGTGGAAAATCAACCCTATTAAGAATGGTAGCCGGTTTAGAAAATCTAACAAGTGGTGAAATTCTTCTTAATCAAACCGACATCTCAAACTTTGAACCAAGCCAAAGAAATGTGGCCATGGTTTTTCAAGATTACGCTCTTTATCCACACATGAATGTTTTTGATAACCTCGCCTTTGGTTTGAAAATCAAAAAAGTAGATCCAAATATTATTCGAGAAAAAGTAAATAAAGCCGCAGAAATTTTAGACTTAACTGAGTATCTAGAAAGGAAACCTTCTGATCTCTCAGGTGGTCAACGTCAGCGCGTGGCCATGGGACGAGCGATTGTCAAAGATGCAAAAATCTTTTTATTCGATGAGCCTCTATCAAACCTAGATGCCAAGCTTCGCCACAAGATGCGTGCAGAAATTAAAAAATTCCATCTAGATCAAAAAGGAACGTCTATTTACGTGACTCATGATCAACTTGAAGCGATGACTTTAGCTGATAAGTTAGTTGTCTTAAGAAATGGATCCATTGAACAAATCGGATCGCCTCAAGATGTTTTTAATAATCCTGTGAATGCTTTTGTTGGGGAATTTATAGGTTCACCGGCCATGAATTTAATTGATGTGGCTTTAGAATATATTAATGATGAAGTTTTCATTGAAGGTTTAAATAAGTCTTTTCGTTTTAAATTACCAGACAACAAAACCCATTTTTTTAAGCACAAAAAAATTACTCCTAAAAAAGCCAAGCTAGGCATTAGACCAACTGATATTGTGCCAATGACAAATGAAGAAGCTGGTTGGAATGCAAAATTTGATATCGAATTTAGTGAGCTTTTTGGTCACGAGGCCAATTTAATTTTAAAATACGGTCCTGGAGAAATTTCAAGTCTCATCCCGGCCATGCATATTCCAAAGCAAACTAAGCAAATTGAATTTTATTTTAAGCTACATTTTGCTCACTTATTTGATAGTGAGACTGGCTTAAATTTAAATTTATCCTAAAGCTCTGAAAATAAGTTATAAGTGTCTAATTTATAGACAAATATAAGTCTCAATATTTTTAAAGAAGTAACCGATAAAATCAGTAAGACTTTTACTAAATTGAGGTTTCTTTGAATTCACTCTATCATTTTTACTTAACATTCAATCCTTACCTTAACCAAGGTAATGAAGCAGACTATTCACAGGCCCATGAATTCTATGATCTATTGAGAAATGTAGTAAATGAAAATCCCCAAAATACATGTTTCTGGGGAAAAATGATCAGTAAAGATCGAGATGCCAGAGTTGATATACCATCACTACAAAAGGTTTTCGAACAAAATAAAAGTTTACAATTTTCTACTCATCTATACATTACTGACTTTCAAAACCTATGGGTTGGAAAAATTAAAAGTATTTCAGAGGTTCTTCCAAAAGGAGCTCATACGCTCTCATTTTATAAAGACAAAAAAGTTGAAGTTTGGTTTGAAATAGAAGACTTCATTCTTCTTGAACATGGACATAACAATACAGCTTCAAGAATAAGAGATTTTCAAATTAATAATGAATATTCAAATCTCGAAATCACTAGTCTCTCGCCATTTACTACTGGTGTGAAATATCCTTGTATTATAGAAGATAAACGCTTTGATCAATTTTTTGATGAAATGGATGCAGAGGAATCAAGCCATCTTGTATTAAAAGAAAATCCAAACATCCATCGATCAAGCACTCAGCAAGTAACCCGGGCCTTAAACAATTATATTTTTCCTGAAGACTTGTATGCCAAAATGCCTCATGCGGCTAAACTTGAAATTGAAACTGCTGAACTAGATATTTTAGAAAAGCGTCATCATAATATTCATAAGATTGCCTTTTCTTATTTAAAAGCTCTAGAAATTGTCTTAAACGACATCATCATTCACCACTTAAAAAAGAAAAATTTAGCCTCAGATTTCTTTGTAGACTTACAGTCTTCACCTCCTAAAATCTTACTTTCAAACTCCAGGAGTGACACAGTTAGCTTACAAAGCTTTAACAAACATTTTTCTTTAAACCAATTACTCTACTTCGTAGAAAATTGCATTAAGCACAATCATCCAGATTTTAAAAAAGCTTTTAGTGAACAAAAAGAACTTATACGTTTTTTAGCAAAAGATTTTACTGACATTATTAAGTCAAATTCATTAATTGAAATTAGAAATGCGATTGCCCACGGTGAGCAGGAAAGTGTTTCAATTAAAGATGCCATGGCCGTGAGAAATATCATACTTGGTGTTGGAACGCCGGGGCTTCTTACTCAATGCTATTTTCTCTATGAAAAAGAAAAATATCGTCACCACATTGAAGTCACAGAGTTTAATCAAGTTGTGCAAAATAAGAATAAACTTAAACTTGTGGGTTAAGAAAAACTATCCTTTAACTCCGCCCTTTGAAAGCCCATCGACTATATAGCGATGGATAGAAAAAAATAAAAGGGATATGGGTGTAGCCCCTAAAATAGATGCTGCCGCAAATTGTCCCCATCTGCTCGCAAAAGATTCACTGATAAAAATTTGAATACCAACGGCAAAAGTCATTTGGTCTTGGGATTTAAGTAATATTGAAGGCAATATAAAATCAGAAAAAGTGCTGATAAAAGTAAGTAAACCAATCACGGATAAGATAGGCGCACAAAGTGGCAGAACAATTTTCGTGAAAGTTTGAAAATGAGTACATCCATCCATTCGAGCTGATTCTTCGATAGATTTTGGAAGAGTGTCAAAATAGCCTTTTAAAAGCCAAATATTAAAAGGCGTACCTCCAAGATAAATGAGAATCAGTCCTCCGTGAGTATCAATGCCTAAGCTTGGTGCTATTGCTCCAATGTAATCAAGCATAAAATAAAAAGCCACCATGGCCATCATGTTTGGAAACATTTGCATGATCATTAAAAACATAAGGCTTGCTTCTTTTCCTTTAAATTTAAATCTCGAAAGTGAATAAGCGGCAGTGGTTGAACAAAGAAGCATTAAAAAAGCACTTAGGAGTGACACCTTTAAACTATTAAAGAGCCATTTCATCATTGGATAGGGAGACGTGACCGTTTCGCCAAGAGAGTTGGTAAAAGGAATTCCTAATATATATTTCCAGTGATCAAAGCTAAAATTTTTAGGCAATAGTCCACCTGATAGAGATCCATCGCGACTTAATGAAACTGAAATTATAGAGAAAATTGGAAGTAAAACAATAAAGACAATTGCGATTAACACAAGATGAGTCAGCAGACGATTTAGTGGCTTACTTGATCTCATCCCTCACTCACTTTTTTAGAAATTTTAAAATTTAAGAATGTTAAAGCAACAACTAAAATAAAAATGAGCATTGAAACGGCTGCTGCTAAGGCAAAGTTTTGTCCTTGAGATCCTTCAAAAGCTAGCCTATAGGTATAGGAAATAAGTATATCTGTTTCTCCTAAAGGAGTGCTCGCTTCTGAGATAACGGGGCCCCCACCCGTGAGGAGATAAATTCCCACAAAGTTATTAAGGTTAAAAGCAAATGATCCAATGAGAAGCGGAATCATGGCCTTAAACATAATGGGAAAAGTGAGAAACCTAAAATTTTGAAGTCTGCTGGCACCTTCTAAAGATGAAGCTTCATAGAGGGATTTAGGAATGGATTGTAAAATTCCTGTGATAACTAAAAGCATGTAGGGAAAGCCCAGCCACAAATTGACAAGAAGTACACTGACCTTGGCCCACATTTTATGTTCTAGCCAAGGAATGGGGCTAATCTTAAAAAAACTAAGCCAATGATTAATTTCTCCAAAATCTTTATTAAGCATGCCTTTAAAAAGTAAGACTGAAATAAAAAATGGAATGGAATAAGGAATGATAAAAAGCATTCGGTAGATTAATTTTGATTTATCTCCCATTTCATTTAGAGTCACTGCTAAAAAAGAACCCACAATAAAAGTGAGGGCGACAGAGAAAAATGCCCAGGAAAAAGTCCAAAAAAATGATTTGAAAAAAACAAATTTCACTTCAGGGTTTAAAAATAATTCTTTGTAATTTGAAAAGCCCACATTGGTATAATACCCGGGTCCGACTTGCTCACCTTCTAATTTAAATAGTCCATTATCTTTGTCTTCAACTAAATTTTCTCTAGTCAATGTGTCTTTTAAAGTTCCATCTGAGTTATCAATAAACCTAGGCTTTGTCTTGGCAAGAGCATCTGTTCTTAAAAAATGGTAAGTTCCAAGACCTGGATGAATGATCTCTAAAGTTGAATTCTTTTTTATGATTTCGTAAATTTCATAAGGGAGTAGCTCTTTTCCACCTGGAGGAATGAGAGCAAGGGGACCTAATTCAGTGACACTATCTTTATCGCGAAATTGTGCCCCAAGATTATCGACGATAAGCAAATAATGATCTGGGTACTTTATAAACTTTGAATTTAAAATTAATGAATTTGATTCAATGACCGTTTCCGACTTAAGTAATTCTAAGACGGCATCTCTCGTTAAAAGGTGACCTGTTTTAAGATTAGTAAACGAAACGTAAACACTATAAGAAATCGGAACTAAACTAAAAAAAACAAAAAGTACTAACGCCGGATAAAAAAATCGGTAGGCTTCTTTTTTTGAAAAAATATAAATATAGGTGGCGAGCACACCAAGAATGATGGCCGAAAAACTTAAGGCATACTTTAACCACATAAGTTTTTTCCTAGTCGATTAGACGTTTGAGTGAGCGAGTAAAGTTTTTCCCAATCTAGTGCTTCATAGTCATTTAAACTAAGTCTCCAAGTCCAATTTAAGTCATCGACTGTTCCTGGATAATTAAAGCGTGCTTCACTACCAAGACCTAATAAATCTTGAATTTGTATGATAGTAAGCTTCGAAGGAGTATTCATAAGAGTCTCAATCATTTCCCAATGATTTTTTCCTGGAATCTTTTTTTTCTCTTCATTGGATAATTGATTATACCACCCCATCAACGTGTCGCAGTCATGAGTACCGGTGTAGGCCACTGAATTTTCTTGGTAACGAGAGAGCTTGTGAGGATTAGAGTCGTCATCGGACATAAATTGAAAGACTTTCATACTGGGAAATTGAAATTGATCACGAAGCTCTGCTACATCTTTTGTAATGAATCCCAAATCTTCGGCAAAGACCTCAGGGTAGTCGCGAAGCTTATTGAATAAGTCTTCACCGGGGCCTTTATACCAAAAACCAGCGGAGGCATCTTGATCGCTGACTTTTGAAATCCATGTGGCCGCAAAACCTCGAAAGTGATCTATGCGAACGACATCAAAATATCTTTTTAAAAAACTTAAGCGCTTATTCCACCATTCATAATCGGATTCTTTTTGTTTTTCCCAATTATAGATAGGTGTTCCCCATTTTTGTCCGCTAGGGCTAAAACCATCCGGAGCAGCACCCGTTTCATATTCCATGACACCGTCTTGATTTAAATAAAAATCCTGAGGATTTATCCAAACATCCATGCTCTTAAAAGATACAAAAATGGGTAAATCTCCCACCAACTTTATGCTTTTGTCATTAGCGTATTTTTTTAAATGACTTAACTGACGAAAACAAACATATTGAGTAAATAAGAAAAAATCTTCATTTTTATGAGTCTCTGAAGTTAGGGCCCTAAAACGAGCGTAATCAAAAACCCACTCCCCTTCAATTTTTAAAAATTCTTGGTAATTCCCATTCTCTTTAGCATTGAATTTTTGATAGGCCATTTCTAGCATGGCTAACTTATTTTTTTGAACAGTTAAAAATGGCACTCGCTCAGTATTTAAAAGAAAAGCATCAAATAATTTACAATCGAAATTAAATTCCTGAGCTAAAAATTCAGGTGACACATAATACTCAGCACAGCCAAAAGCTGAATCCGTTGAATATGGACATCCTGTAAGATCGGTATTTCCCACTGGTAAGATTTGCCAATAAGACTGACCTGCAGAACTCAGTCGATTGATAAAATCATAAGCCATGGGTCCCATGTCTCCCACCCCGTAAGGAGATGGGAGACTCGTTAAGTGGCAAAGAATTCCAGAAGCTCTTGCAAAAGAAGTATGCGACATACTTAGTACCACATCATATGGCCGTACTCAAAAGGATGCACTAAAAATTCATCATGACCGTAAACTCTGAAACGAAGCCTGCGAGTTTGACTATCTTTTGATTTAAATTTGCATTCAAAATGTCCAACTCCATCTTCAAGTGGTCCTTTCAAACTAAATTTTTCATAAGTCACTTTGTCTGATTTTGGATCACACACAACCGCTTCAAGTACTAAGGTTTTTGGATTGATGTCACCTAAATAAAGTCCAAGATGCACATGGGCTTCAGTAGATTCAAAAACCCTTCCAGGAAAAGTGTATTCTGCTGGATACTCCACATGGTGAAGAGGGCTCTTAAAACTTTTATCGAAATTTGAAGGTACTTCAACATGGTTTCCTTCTAGATGCACATAAGTGAAATAGATCGTCTTCCAATTCATTTTTAGATAACGCCGATTTTCGACATAGGTTTTCACCAAGCTCGCATTTTTATGAAAGCTTTCACCGTACTTAAAAGCCTCATCATAAAACTTCGTCATATAATCTTGCACCATACGATGAGTGGAATAACGAGAAATATTAGTTATAAAACTTATTTTTGTTTTCTCTATCCAAGCTTCACTTGATCCTAAGGCTCCCTTATTTTTATCAGCATCAGCGTAATAGAGAGGCAAGATCATTTGTTCTAGAGTTTTATAAAAATCTACCGCGTCTTCGTAATCTTGAATTTCATCATTTGGAAAATCTTTTTCCTCTCCTATTGCCCAACCATTTTTTCCATCAAAAGCTTCTCTCCACCAACCATCTAGGACCGAAAAATTCAGGCCAAAGTTAATAGGAACTTTTTGTCCACTCGTCCCACTGGCTTCCATTGGGCGGCGAGGATTATTAAGCCATACATCACATCCAGAAACTAGATGTCTTGAAATATTCATATCATAATTTTCAAGAATAATGACTTTGCCTTTTAAGGCCGGCATGCGAGAAAATTTATAAATTTCTTCAATGTATTTTTGCCCTGGCACATCTTGTGGGTGAGCTTTGCCAGAAAAGACAAAAGCTACAGGTCTCGTTTTATTATTAACCAGGGATTCAAGCTTTTTTAAATCTTTAAAAATAAGTGTAGCTCTTTTATAAGTTGCAAAACGTCTAGCAAATCCAACGATGATGGTTTTGTCATCAAGGTATGAATCAACTGCGCTAATTTCTTTTTCCGATTCATTATTTTCTTTTAACTGCTTTTTAAGCTGAGCTCGCACCATAGTAATCATTTTAGCTTTCAAGTCTCTTTTGGATTGTCTGATTTGAGTGTTAGAGACATTATTGACACCATTCCAAAAATCGTGATTGGAAAGTTCATTTTCCCACGCTACTCCCATCGTTTCATTTAAAAGATTTTTTACATCTAATGACATCCATGTTTGAACGTGAACCCCATTGGTAATATGGGACATTGGGTTTTCAGCCTCAGGAACATTGGGCCACTGGTCTCGCCACATTTTCTGAGCAATTTTCCCATGCAATTCACTAACCCCGTTATAAAAGCGGGCCACGTTAATAGCAAAGACCGTGAGACTAAAATACTTGTAGTCACTTTTTTCTGGCACTAACCCAAGCTCAACAAATCTGCGCCAAGAGATATTAAAACCTTTGATCATTTTATAGAAATGCTTATGCATGAGTGGAACGCTAAAAGCCTCATTGCCGGCCGGCACTGGCGTATGTGTTGTAAAAAGGCAATTAGATGAACATAGAACTTTTGCCTCTTCAAAATTTAAAGAATGCTCTTTCATGGCATTTTTAATTCTTTCTAATTGAAAAAAGCCACTGTGCCCTTCGTTCATGTGAAAGACAGATGGATTGATGTCTAATTCTTTTAAAAGTTTAACCCCACCAATTCCCAAAATGATTTCTTGAGAAATTCTCATTTCTCTGTCGCCACCATAAAGTTTTGCCGTAAGCATTCTGTCAGATTCACTATTTTCTGGATGATTAGAATCTAGAAGATACAATTCACTTGTTCCCACCATGGCCTTGTGAGCTTTGATTTTTAACACTCGCTCAGCTAGCTCCAAATCGAAAACCAATTCTGTTCCATCTTTTTTTGTGACTGGTGTGAGTGAAAGATTTTCTGGGTTAAATTTTCCGTAAAGGTCTAGTTGCTTTCCTTCTTCATTAATTCTTTGAGTAAAATACCCATTCGAATAAAAAAGACCAACAAAGACCATGGGAAGACCCAAGTCAGAAGCAGATTTAACATGGTCCCCTGATAAAACTCCTAGGCCTCCACTATAAATAGGCAGGGCCTCATGAATTCCGTACTCGGCAGAAAAATACGCAATTGGTCCTTTAAATGATTTAAAATTTTGCTTATACCAAGTGTCACCATTATTACCTCTCTCAATGTAAGTTTGAAGTTTTTTATGTAATGATTCGACCTGCATTTTGATGTCTGATTTTTCTAAGACTTCTTCTACATTTTTAGTGTTTTTTAATACCAGTACAGGGTTTCTAGTTTCACTCCAAACTTCATGGTTAATCTTAGAAAAGAGCGCCCACACCTCTTGATTCCAACTCCACCAGTAATTCATTGCTAAGTCTGTACATAATTCTTTTGTTGATTTTGTCATTATTCTTTTCTCGCGGTTAATTTAATGTCTTGATTATTTTTTATTAACTTATTAGTTTTTTCAAAGGCGGCGGCAAATGTTTTGATATTAAATTTAAATAAATACTCTCCAGCTGGAAGAGAGACTTTGGCGTTGGGAGAATTAGGAATATAAGACATGGTTTGAGCCTTTTCACCAAGGCCTATATCAATTTCCCAATTTTTTGTTCCAAGCTTATACTCAAGCGTCTCATTTTTTGTGAGACTTAGATTTGTCACCAACCACTCAGATCCAGTGCTCATTGGTTTTAGAGCTAAATTTTGATTTGCCTTCCAAGCAAAAATATTAGACCTAAAATACAGAGTCTCACCCACTTCCGGAGTCGTCTCTTCTCTAAACATAATAAAGCTTGGTCCTTTTAGTCTTAAGAGATTTCTTCTCCCACCTATATTGGGAATGATATTTTGGTAAGTTTCAGAGTCTCCACCGTAGTTAGGAAGTGATGAGTTCATGACTTCACTCCACCATTTCTGAGAATTTCCTGGAAAATTAATCCAAGCTCCACCGTTATCTACATTAAAATTTCCCACGATAAAAAAATGCTCGTCTTTGGTTTGCAGCTCAAAGGTAACGATCTTTAAATAATTATCAATCTTCACATTCTGAGCTTCTTTTAAGTTGAGTTCCGGTCTGGTTTTTTTAAAATTAATCATCTCTTTAAAAAATAAGTGATGACCTTTAAAAAGATTTTCTTCTTCTGGGCTTACAAAATTTAAGATAGGACTTTTTTTCCCTTGGCTTAATTCATAATAATACCAAGGCATGCGATGAGACCTGACATATTTATTGATATTGATATTTTTACTTGGAAACCTGTTTCCTTTTGTCGCGGCCACATAGTCCCATTCGTTTTGTATATTTAAATCAGAGGCAAGCTCTTCACCTTGATAAAATAAAACAGCTCCTGGTTTAGTGAATAATAAACCGTAAGCAAGCCTCGTAAGAGCATGAGTAAACTGATTATGAATTTTTCTAAAAGGAATTTTTAAATCCCCTGATTCCTCCAGAGGGTTCACTCTTGAAAAAATATTCGCGTCTTCTTGCTCTTCGGCTTCATACTTAGAGACAATTCTTATAAGAGGATTTTTGTTGCCAACAAAATCATGGCTACCTAGGTAATTAACTGTCCTCTGTGGGTCCCCAAAGCTATACCAAACACCAGGAGACATTTGATGATCGCTATTGCCTTTAAAAGCTTCACCTAGAAAAAATAAATCTATCGATCTATTTTTTTCAGCATACTGATCAAACTCTAATTCAAAAAAGTTTTTAAACCTATCGTTCCATTGTGAATCAAAACCTAAACCATTTTCTTGAAAAGGATAAGTAACCCAAACGTCATCAGGAAGCTGCTCGGCCGAATTATAAAATGTTGGTGAATTCACCTTGATGAGATAATTGAGCTCTTGTAAAAAGCGGTATCCACCTT
>Ga0213919_1001038_pt1 | contig 10733 bp, 14 predicted proteins | sample McNCre317MG_FD_161056 | JGI IMG/M metagenome (GOLD analysis project Ga0213919, IMG submission 161056) | Freshwater microbial communities from McNutts Creek, Athens, Georgia, United States - 3-17 MG | ecosystem: Environmental > Aquatic > Freshwater > Creek | place: USA: Georgia | collected... | reverse complement strand
ATCTCCAGATTGACGACTATGGATTCCCAGAGTACTGGGGTTTTGAAAAGTATCGGGTCATTGAATCTCGGGAAGGCAATTTTGTCTCTGACCACACACTCGAACATGAACGCGATTTCCGCAAGATCCACCGGTACTGCAGAATGTCTAGATTCAAAACCTGTTTGTTGCATTTACTTGGTGAGCGGGGAAAGATTCCTGCTCATGTCACGACCATGGTCAAGGCTTATCTCAAACCAGACTCTACAGATAAATGGAACGATACGCGTAGGATCTTGAAAGCATACAAGCAGCGTAGGTACTATGACATGATTCCTTTGATATTAAAGAACTTGAATTATGGCCGTTTGTTCAAAGCTGTTACGCCGGAACAGTATAACAATATCATGATCGATTTCATGTTTCTCAGCACCAAGTTTGAAGAGACAAAGACAACGAGACGGTACTTTCCCAACATCAGGTTCATTGTCTTGAAACTATTGGAAGAGCATGGTGTTGAGCAAAACTATCCAATCCCTCTAGCTAGGACGACCCGTAAACTCAAATCCCTTAATGAGCTCTGGGTCAATTTATATGAAGTTAATAAAAATGACCAGAACTATTGACGGGTCTACGCAGGAAGGCGAATTGTCTGGCGGCTCCGCCGGTCAAGTACCGTACCAATCTGCTCCTGATACAACCGATTTCACCGGACCTGGAACTGCTGGACAAGTACTGACTTCGACTGGAGGATCTGCACCTACTTTTCAAACTTTGCCGCCTAGCGACAATTTACCTGGCGGTACTGCCGGTCAAGTAGTCTACCAATCAGCACCTAGCACAACTACGTTTACCGGGCCAGGAACCTCGGGCCAAGTCTTGACATCTACTGGCGGAACTGCTCCTACTTTTCAGACTTTATCTAGCGTACCTAGTGCGAACAATATTACTGGAGGAAGTGCTGGTTTGGTTTTATACCAGTCTGCTCCGGGAGTTACCTCGGGAGCTGGGCCTGGTACTGCTGGGCAGGTATTGACTTCAAATGGAGCTGCCGCACCTACTTATCAAAACGTATCACTTGCTACGAATGCGTCGAATCTATCTAGCGGTACAGCCGGCCAAGTACCTTACCAAATAGCACCTGGATCCACAGGGTTTGCAGGACCTGGTTCAGCTGGGCAGTACTTGACTTCAAACGGTACTGGCGCTCCAACGTATACAACACTTATTACAGCACCTACGGCAAACAGTATAGCTGCCGGAGCAGCTAATCAAGTACTCTACCAATCATCAAGCAGCACTACCGCTTTTGCAGGTCCAGGCACATCAGGTCAAATATTGACTGCCAATGGTTCAGGAGTACCCACTTTTCAAACATTAACTGTCGTACCGAGAGCAACGAATATTTCTGGAGGAACTGTTGGTCAAATTCCGTATCAATCTGCAGTAGATACAACGGCGTTTGTAGGGCCTGGTACCTCTGGACAGTTTCTTAGATCAAATGGTGCCGCTCCACCATCGTTTGCTTCTGTTTCAGTTACGCAGCCTACGTATACAGTCTTCACAACAGGCGCAGGTTCTTACACTACACCGGTCGGGTGTACTTATGTTATTGTAGAAATGACTGGGGGTGGTGGTGGTGGAGGAATTAATACGGCGGGCAACCCCTGCGGTGGTGGTGGAGGTAGCTCGTCATACCTGAAATTTAAGGCTCCAGCCGGAACTTATACCTACAGCGTTGGTGTGGCGGGGGCTGGGGCTATTACAGGTGGAGCTTTTCCCAATAGCGGCTCCACAGGTACTCTTTCACAATTCGGTACAGCCATTTGTCAGCCTGGCGTGGGAGGTGGTGGCACAGGCGCACCTGGAGCGGGTGGGGCGTTAACGACCGCTTACACTCCTTTATTAACAGTGTATGGATCTAATGGTGTAGGTGGAGGGTCTACTACATTTACTAATGAAGGCGGAAGTAATCCTATCGGTATCGCTCAAAGATCTTTAACCGCATCTCAGGCTGCTACAATTGGTACTACGTTTGCCCCCGGATATGGTACCGGAGGTATGGGTACGAATTTCAGTTTTCCAGCAGGTGCAGGTCAAACTGGCGGTTATGGTCTTATATTTATAACCGAATTTTATTAATCAAAAAAAGATGCCGCTCTTAAAACTCAATAAACCCTGTCTGAGTATGATTAAAAGGATTACCCGACTGATCATCATTGAACATGACATGAACAGCTGTATTGACACCATAACACTGAACCAGCAAATCAACAAATCTACCAAACGATTTGTTATGTTGCAAGTATCCACTAGTCAACATATTCTGATCAGCAACGTTACAGATTTCCAAGTTGATAATTGGATGTTTCAAACGTTCACATTTAAACACTCCGTTCTTATCATACTCTCCATTCAACCAAACAACGTCTCCGTTAAGAGATCCTACTTCAAACTGTTTGATCGGTTCATTGCTTCTTGTAACAACTCCAACTAGAGGTACAGAAAAAGCATCCAACACAAAATCCCAGGGTCTGAACGGAGTGGCGATCCCTGATTTAATAAGACGGCAGGCAGAGTAAGTAGTAACACGAGTCATTGTGATATAATCATCGTGAATACGTTCAAGCGTGTAAAGAGTATTACATAAGCGTTTGACCCTGGTCACATCTTTCAAGGTAGATCTACCATACACATCATTATAGATCTCGATACAGAAAGAACGACAGATAGAAACAAGAGCACCAGCAAGATCGTAGTTGTGATCAGCCAAGTAGTTGTAAAAGAGGTACTTTAAAATCTGCGACGTGATTTCCCAGGGTAGAGCTTTCTTGTGAGTTAAAGTAGGTTGACCTAGTTCGTGTACACCAAAGTTTTCAAACAAGAGTTCAACTACTTCACCTTGATCTATTCGATAAAAGTGCGGTCTGTTTGATCGCGTAATAAGCAACTCCATTCGAGGACTGCCGCCCTCGTACTCCCGCTTTTATATCGCGCCACATCAAATTTGATTGGTGGATCACAATGTGTGTGGCTCATTTAAATGGTGCGGTACCTCGATCGAGAATGTTGCTGCGGCGGTGAAGGAACTGCTGGACCTCCAGGGCCGCAAGGAGCTACCGGTCCTCAAGGTCCAACTGGCGCTTATGGTCCTCAAGGAGCTACTGGCCCTGAAGGTCCTACCGGTCCGCAAGGTCCAACTGGAGCAACCGGCCCTGCTGGAGCAAACGGTACAAACGGTTCAAACGGTTCGACCGGTCCTCAAGGTTTGACCGGCCCTCAAGGCCCAACTGGAGCTACAGGACCGCAAGGTCCAGCAGGTACGCAGGGAGCTACCGGTCCTCAAGGTCCTACAGGAGCTCAAGGTCCTCAAGGTAACCAGGGTATAGCTGCTTCAGTCAATATCGGTACAACCACAACTGGAGCTCCAGGGAGTTCGGCAATAGTTACAAACACTGGAACAGGCACAGCGGCTATTTTTAATTTCACAGTTCCTGCTGGAGCTACAGGTGCTACTGGAGCTACAGGTACTTCTGGGAGTGTAAAGTATGCTAGGATAAATCATATCACTTCTATATGGGTAGCAGGAGTTGCAAACACAATGGCGTTGACGAATACAGGCTACGGGCTGATGGGTATGTTCAACGGTCCTGGAGTTCCAGCATTGAATGACGCATTCACTACTTCGTTTCAGATCGATCCAGGAACGTATACATTTGCTGTCGTGGGCTCACAACTTAGTAACAGAGGAATTGTAACATGGACTTTGGATGGTGTTGGAATAGGTTCACAGGATTGGTACTTGAACGGTACTGGTTTTATTCAACAGCGTATCACTGTGACGATTGGTACCACAGTGAATAATATTCATACACTCTCTGCTGTAGTTACAAAGAATGCTCTATCATCTGGCTACTTTATCGTCCTTGGAGAAATGTTTTTCTTTTAGCATTTTGTATGCGAATAAAAGTATGCTAATTCCGTATGTTGATACTACACTATATCCCCTTATTGATTTCTCTTCCATTCCTCATATTGACGGTGTTTGTCTTGGCTTTGTTGTTGCTGATGCTAGTAAAGATCCTTCTTGGGGAGGAGCTCATAAGGTGAGTTCCGATTTCATGGACAAGAGAATCAATGGATTTAAAAAGAAACTAGTATGCTCTTTTGGAGGAGCACAAGGTAAAGAACTAGCCCAAGTATGTGACGATGAATTTGAGTTGTTTGAAAAATATAAACAAGTGGTCCAGCGGTATGATTTCAAAACGCTGGATTTCGATATTGAAGGCAAGGTGCTGGCGGATACAAAAGCAAATGATAGAAGACGTAAAGCTTTGAAGCTTTTGAAAAAAGCATTCCCAAAAGTAAATCTCCAAGTAACTCTTCCTGTTTCACCTACCGGGTTAGCGTACGATGCGATGCAGCTAGTAGACGATTTTGAGGTCGTTAATATTATGGCTATGGATTATGGTAATGTTAAACAGATGGGTGCTGCCGCTTGCGAAGCTGCAACGAATGTCCATAAACAAACAGGCAAGCCGATTGGGATTACAGTCATGATTGGGAAGAACGATACTGGGGAAGTGTTCACTCTTGCTGATGCTAAACAGCTCCATGTCTTTGCTCGAGCTAATCACTGGGTCTATTTCTTATCATTTTGGAGCTTGCATCGTGATCGCGGGATCGGGGGCTCAATTGAATCGAGCAGTATGGTTACACAGAAACCTTGGGAATTTTCTTTTCTTTTAAATGATTAAAATAAACGCAACCTTTAGTAATATAACTAGGTGTATCCCTAAAGAATGGGATGGTCGGTTACAAATGCATAGACTACATGGAGAGTTTCTGGTTTCCAATGGGTTTGGAGGGTTAGGGATACTAGACGAAAGAACACAGTGTTTGTTGAGATTGTACTTGCCTATTAGTAAAGCTGTTGTTGCTAGACTTGGTGAAAGGAATGGTAACGGCTACAATATCGAAATAAAAATCTTTTTCCCATAAATGACTGTGAAACTCCCACGAGAAATTTGGCTGCTTATATTTGAATACAAACAAGCTAATTTTGAAAGAGAAGTTCGTGCATATGTAGGCAACATATTTTCACAACTATGTCTTGAACCACCCCCATGCGACACGGATTTAGAGGAATTGATACCGTACAGATTGGTGAACCATGGCAGGTTTCAAATAATTACGGTTAATGATTTAGTAGTTGAAATAGATCTTTAATTTTTTCCATTTTTATGAAAGAGATTGTGAAACTCCCCCGTGAAATATGGATGCTGATCTTTGAATACAAACAAGCTCATTTTGAAAGAGAAGTTCGTGAATATGTGAATGATATATTTATGTATTTTCCCATGGCTAGGCCTCCCCATGCATCCGTCCCCCATGAAGATCTGTTACTTTATAGCCTAGAAAAGCGCGGGGATTATGTGCATTTAATGTATTCTGATGTATCGAAAGATAAAACTCCGGCCGTATGGTATCTTACTTTTGCGTAATACCGTTAGAATAAAATCTTGGAACCGCAAGCGGAAAATCTGCAAGCGATTTATTTTTGTTTCAAAAAACAATTTTCGCAAATATTACCATCACACACCATCCATATAGAATTGTATTTTTCAAACCACATCATAATACACTTGTGACAGTAAGTTTTGTTACAGGCTATACACGTATCCCCATTATCATCAGCATTCGCACCACAATCTTCACATTTTACCATTTGGAGAAAATTTTATTCTTTTCCTGAAATGAGAAAAATTGTCATATTCCGAAAAGGAGACGAGTTTCTAGTCAGACGATTCACTCTGCACGAGACTTTTACACTGTATGAGTTTGAAGAGTTTATAAGTTACTTTGTACAAAAGGCGAAGGGTATGGTCGCGGATGGAGTTTCACGACAGCAGTTCAAACACCCAAACTATCCTTTTACCGTTGTAGTTGTTTTAGAACAATAAAATCTTTTCCAAAAATGAGAAGGGTTGTTGTGTACCAGAAAGAAAACGGCGAGTTTCATATTAAACGAATCAGCTTTAAGTCTGATATGGGAATCAATCAGTTTGACGTAATGTATTCTGATTACTTTTTAAAGAAAGCAAAGTGGATGGATTCCAAACAAATTACCTACTGTTTATATAGACCTCCAAACTATCCACGGCATGTTGAGCTTCAGATAGTAGCCGAATTCGAACAGGATTGGTGGGATAGGTTCGGTCCAAGAAAATTACAATAAATTTTTCCTTTTTGCAGAATGAAAACTCCACGAAATCTTCAAGAATACTTGATGAATCTCTCCGCTGAAAAGGAACAGTTTGAAGAACTGAAGAAGCTTGTAGGTGAACATAAGCAGAAGCAGTGGGACTCTGCTGTTGAAGTTGAACGTATGAAACTTGGGGCTGTGCAGAAGAAAAATCCTTTTCAATAAATTTTATTGGTCGAAAATATTCCGATCTGCACACTCTTTTTTAAAGGCTTCGTACTCTGCAGTAAACCCTTCCATCAAGTACTCGAGCTCATGCTTTGTCGTGTGTAGGAATTCCATCATTCGACTAATTTGATCTCGAAGTTCTTTTTTACTAGTTCGTGGCATTTTAGGAAAAATTTATTAAACCTTGAATCCATCCGGATACCCTCTATAATCGTCCCAGCTGAATTTACCCTTGACATCCTTTTCATGGAACTGTACAATCTTTTTAAAGTACCGAGTTGTCATTGACTCCTCACCGTACCCCAGTCGGTAATCAAACGTCATTTGAGGCATCGTCGCCACCTTGCTAACAGCCCCGGGTTTCTTTGAGAGCACCAGTTCTTTCATTACTTCTGGCGTGATGATTCTAAAGTGCGAGTGTTTAATCACCGCCCCCTTGAGTTTCATTTTGATTTTCCCGTTACCACAAATGACCGCATACGATTTAGGGCCAATAGCGTAGAACTTGACAAGCCCATTGTTTTTCGTTTCAATGTCCTCGTACTCCCAGTCTCCGAGACAGTCGCCTTCTTCAAGATGGTTCGGTCCTTTAGTACACTCTTGATCTAGGCAGGCGTAGACGATTGAGTCAGTATCATACATGAGCACTCGTAGCTTTTCCTTTGGCGTTCCGGGAGGATCAATCTCTACTAGTTTACGCCAGAGTTTAAGTCGACCATAAGCTGTTACAAACACTGCTGCAGGGAGATAAGTTTTGTGAAGTTCAGGACGTTTCATGTTGCGGTTCTCTTTGTAATCAAACAACATGTTTGTGCCTATAGCCCGTACATTTGAAAGACTGCTTTTGTTGAGTAGCAACTCCTTGTAGAAATCCATACCATCATTCTTGTTTTGTTTATACATTACACTCTTACCATGGTCAACCGATTCAGCATGTTTACCCCAAGCAGAAGTGATTGGTCCTTTAGCTACTTGTTTCTTGACCGGGTTCTTTTCATAGGTACTGAAATCCCCAAGATCGATTTTATACTTGTTCATAAACGTATCCCTCATTCTCTGCTGGTCTTCTTCCTTGACCTTCCCAGCATTACGCATCTTGGCTACATAGAGATCACCCAGTAGTCCGTTTCGCCATTTGGATTCTGCAGCATTGTACCGGTCAGCCCGGTAGATTTTCGTTACAGTGTACCCAACCTTGATTGCTTCAATCAACATAACACTAGTAAGAGTTTCAGCAATAATAGGTTCAAGCGAGCCAATAACCTTTTTCTTGACATGATCGTAACCTTGGATCAGAGGATGGTACAAGTTCCTTGGTGGAGTTATATCCACAGTAATGACCCCAAAGAAATCCATACAGTACTGGTGGAGATCAGTGATGTTCACAAACTTGATACTAAGTTTGTTTTGACGATGCCGAGCTTCAATATCTAGTTTCTGTTGGAGAGTGTGTGTACATTTTGAAGAAGCGTAGCAGAACCGGCATGGGTACGAATCAGGATGGTGGATTTCAATCGATGGTGAGCCTACTGGGTAAAGGTTGTTCACATCAAGTTGGACTGATGGGTACGCTGATTGAATGTCTTGGTAATGGTAGCGCCCTTCGTGAATATACTTGCAAATATTAGTCATCCCACCGCGTAAAGCTTTATGAGCAAAGTAGTGCTCTTCAGGTTCAAGTGCGCACCATGTTGTTTGAGCGTAGGCTTTCAATTCGTCAATAGACATATCGTTGATATAGTGTCCTTCATGAACATGACGCAGCATCAGTTTATGTACATGCCCAGCCTTTGTTGGAAAGAACCACGGAGATACTGTGAGGTAAGGATAGTCTTTAAGCGATTCGATGATTTCAGTATGATAAATCTTGACGATTTCCTTGAGCATCAGAGTATCATTACGGCAGTAGAGTCTGCGCTGCTCCCGGTAGTTCCAAACTTTACCAGAGTCTTTCCATTCCTGCCACCATTCATTAAAGTCTTTGAAATCAGATTCAGTCTTGCATGTAAACGATAAATCAAAATATAGCTTCTTTGGGATCTCACCACTGTAATTCAAAAAGTCTCCCCCTGGAATCGAGTCGGTGGAAAATAAGTGAGGAAAGTAACCTTTGGGAGTTTCAAGCTGGAACCCTTCACCTAGTTTCTTGAGTGAGTCTGAAAGATGGAGGTACGAGTCTTGGAACACAGAGTTGTTGAGAGTTAGACGCATTAGGCGTGAGCCTTTGAATATAGGTTCAGGCGTGCATGTTAGATGCTTACATGCTACTTCAAACAAAAGCCGAGAGTCGTAGCCTGAAGAGTTGTGTGCTAGAAAGTAGTTGTACCCGTTGTTGTTTGTTACCGTGAAATCAAGAAAATCTTCAAGGCTTTCGAATTCATGCTCTTCATCACTGAATACGTTTCGACAGTGGACATAGTTCCCAACATGAGCCATCTTCTTTATAGCTGTTACTTCCAAGTCACCATCTGTTAGTTTGAATGCTCCTTGCTCGTCAATGTCGTAAAACTCGGTAGGTACATGTACTGGTTTGAAACATGATTCAATATCCCATACCCAGAGCTGGTGCCGGTTTTCTGAAAGCTCTGTTAATGGTTTCCATCCACGAGCAGTACGGTCCATATTCTTTTGTTCTAGTCTTTCTGTTGCAGAGTCTTGCAGAAGCTGTTCCATTGCCGGGTTCTCGTCACCGTCAAACATCTTCAAGAGGGAGATAGGGTCAATGTAGAGTGGGCATCGATGAGCTCCTACTTCACCTACTTTGTAGTACAGCTGGCAGAACTTGCATGTAGACTGTCCACATTTATGCTCCTTTTTAGGATCGAAAGATTTGTAGTATGATGCTTCACAGTCGCGGCAGTGTTGAAGTTTACGTGGAAGTTGCTTCGTGCCTTGGATTTCACCACACTGGCATTGTTGTGCGCCGCTGTTGGGCCGGATACTAGTGCAACATTTATAACAGACTATTTGGTTACTGTTCTTCTTGACTTCCTTGTAGAATGCTGTAACTGCCTTGATACATTCAAAGTGTTTAGACCGCATATCATGGTAGAGGAAAATTGTAAAGTCAGCTTTTGGGTCTTCATTGTGTTCATACTCGAGACCTTGTTAGTTTGTCTTTACCAATGTAGATAGTAGGAGTGTGAATTGCTGTTTGTAAGATCACCAAGCGGTAGTGTTTATAAACACTTACGAATCGTTTGAGTTCAAAGATAGTAGCAAATTTCGGTTCGTTGAATCCTAGCGAGTCTTGCAGTGTCTTGCAAAATTGCGTGAACTTGATATCGAGATGTCGTTTCTGACGGCCAGGGTTTTCTTTGATATCAATACCTATAGCTAATGCGTGGGCTGCGCAGCCGATAGTCCCATCATCGTGTTTCAGTTTCATATACTTGACCACCCCCGCAGTGTTCATCTTTTCAGTATCAGCATCTTGCTCTGGAGTTGTTTGGATTTGAGTAGCTCCTTCGACAACCGAGGCTGGGTTGATCCATACTTTCCATATTACATCGTAGATGGTCAAGTTGCGATTCGAGCCTTGGCCTGATGCTTGTTCGAATAAGTACATAAAAGTGTTTTCGTTAATTTGACCTATTTGAGTGTCTTGCTGATTTGCTGCAACTCCTCCTTCATCGTCTCTATTGTACATAAATATCGATACCCGGAGATTAGTACGTATTCGGTAATCGGTCCACCCTGGCACTTGTTGACGTATATTTCTATAGATTTCAGAGCGTAGTCTTTTAGCAAAAGCTTTAAAGATGGATACTGTTTGGAATCGATCCCCGGCGCGTTGGACTGGTCGTAAGGTCACATAGCTAAGTAGCCCGTCTGCTCGGTAAACATGATCTAGCTCGACCCGGGCCTGGTTGTTGTTGCGAGCTGCTGCTGGGATTTCCATAAAGAAATTTGGGGTATGGTCGAGTATTTATACTTTTTTATTTGACATGTGATTGATCGATTTTCATTGGTTGATCTAATATTCCGACCAAGCCACGATTACGTAAGCAGGTGCCACCCAAAGTATAAAAGGCGAGCGTGGATTGAGCGATTCAAATGTCTCAGCGAATGAAAATCTTGCCCGAACGTGTAGTGTCTCACCGTGTACTGTCTCAGCCGACTAAGCCACTTGAACTGCCAAAGTACTTGGACCTGATTAATGAACTGGGCTTGGGTGATTATGTTGATTATGACGCAATGGTGTGCCGGCGGTCGACTAGGGAAAAGAAGCCGAGGAGGGATGTTTATATTGGCAGGTGACTAATTATGACGTAATAAAAATATTTACTGAAAATTTCAAAGTATTTTGGGGCTGTGTAAA
>Ga0213919_1001037_pt1 | contig 10740 bp, 14 predicted proteins | sample McNCre317MG_FD_161056 | JGI IMG/M metagenome (GOLD analysis project Ga0213919, IMG submission 161056) | Freshwater microbial communities from McNutts Creek, Athens, Georgia, United States - 3-17 MG | ecosystem: Environmental > Aquatic > Freshwater > Creek | place: USA: Georgia | collected... | reverse complement strand
CAATAACTCGTTTCCGTTCATCTGATCGTCTCCGGCGACAAGAGGTACAGTTTCCCGCGCACCACGCGCTCCGGGACCCAACCGGCCTGTTTGTAGCAGTAACCCGGGTTTCGGGAGAGCACAGCCCGTGTGTCCACCTCGGTGCGCAGTCGCTCCGCCGGCAGGACCCCGTAGCGGGTAACCCACTCCTCATAAGTGCGCTCGAGTGCGGAGCGGATCAGTTCGCTGGACAGACCCGCCCCCAGGTTGCGGAATAGCATGTTTCGCCACACGTAGCGGGCCTTTTTGTCGGGTTCCCCGCGCCGCCCGCGCGACCCCCCCGAGCCGCGCGCGGAGGGGGTCCTCTGGCGCACCACAGCCCAGACCGCGCGCCCGCAGTCCGTCACCAGCACGATCTCCTGCCCCACGCCGGTGAACGTCCGGCTGCCCGGGGTGCGCCTGGAGTAGTGCGGCCCGAATCCCGCGAACGGCCCGGTGCCGTCCACCACAGCCAACGCCCGCGGGTCGCTCGACGAGGACAGAAGCCACGTCATTCCGCCTCCATTTTCAGGAACCAGTAGTTCCGTTTCGGGTCGTTCGCGCGGCACGCGGCCACGCGCTTCTCCGCGCCGGCTTGTGTCAGGCGCAGGCCCACGACCTCTTGCCACGTGCCGGACGACGTGGCGCGCATGATGACGTAGATGATCATTTCGTTAGCCACGCAGCGACAAGCCCGTCCTTGCCGTGCGCGCAAAGCAGCGCGGGCACGCGACCCAGTGGTTGCGGCGCGCAGCTTTCGCGCGTCTCCGAAGGCGATTGTACTTGCGCCACGTCCAGCGCTCGACGTTGAGCATCGCCGGGATGTGCGACGCGATCATGGGTAGCCGCTCGCTCACGCTCCCCCCGTCCCCGCGAGCGCGTCCCGAATCCACTGGCGCGCGTAGCTGTACGACATCCATCGGCCGTTGCTGTAGGTCGGCCCGGTGTCGCTTTCCGAGCCGGATGTATACAGACCCATTTCGCGAGTGAGCTTATCGACCACTTCCGCGAGCCTCTCCCGCAGCCCGTCGCCAGCGTCGAGCGCGTGGACGGCGCGCACGGCATCGGGAGGGATGTGCGACTTGCACGACGCGCACGTGAGCATCCCGAGCGCAAGCGTCATGGGGGACACGCGGCCTCTGGTGCGGCACACTGGGCAACACGGCACCTCCCCCCCGCGATCGTCGGCGGCTGGCTTGTGCAGCTTTCGGCATCGGCAGCCGTCGCAGCATCTGCGCCACACGCGCTCGGCGTCGAAGCATCCGGGCACGCACGAGCACGCGTACAGCTCATCCCGCAGCACCTCCCCGCGCTCGTCGGCGGCTGGCTCCAACTGTTGCAGATTTTGCAACGGTTCGACCTGCGGCTGCTCGGGCTGCGCGTCGAGGGCGGTGAGTAGGTCTTGCGCCATCTTCCCGATCGCGAGCTGCGTGATGCCGTGGCGGCCTGGGATGCCCACGTTTGCGCTGACCCACCGCAGCACATCGTGCAGCTTCAACAGGTCGAGCGCTGCGGCTTTGCGAAGGACACGGATCTCGGCGGCTGCGCGATTGGCTGTGACATCGACGTACTCGGCCTTGGGTCCACCAATCACATCAAACAGCGCGTGCGATGCGTCGGAAGCGTGCCGCTCCGCGGAGTTGCGCTCATGCTCAGCTTCCGCGAGCTTGGCGCGGAGGGCGCGGATTTCGGCTGCTGCACGCGCGGCCGTCTCGTCGACCCACTCAGCGCTAGGCCCGCCGATCTCTTCGATCAGCGCATGGGCAGCGTCTCGGGCGCGTCGCTTTGCCTCGGCCAACGCGTCCACCGCCACGCCACTCGCAGCGATGCGGGCGCGTTCCTCGGCGAACACTGCGCGCACATGAGCGTCGATGGCTTCGGCTGCGCACTTGGCCTCGTCAGCCGGGAACGTGCTGTTGGTGATCAGCGCGCAGCACACGTCGTTGAGCGTTTGCTTGGTGTCGGTCATCGGATCCACCGCCCGCTGAGGGCGCACATGGCCAGGTAGCTGAGTCCGACTCCGAGACACAGGGCGCACAGAACTGGCACCCAGAAGACCGCGAACACGACCACGGCCGCTAGGTCGCGGGCGGTCACTACTCATGCTCCGGTGCGAACTCGACCGCCAGCACGCCCTCGCCCTGGAGGGACATGGCGATTTCCTGCGCGCGCTGCTCGCGCTCGGCGAAGGTCGCGCCCTCGACGAAGCGGCACGCCCGCGCTTTGGTGTCGTCCTCGTGCCGCACCGTGAACGCGTACATGCGCCCGTGCCTGTCCAGGTCCTTGCGCACGCCGTCCAGCTTGCGGATTGCAGTCTCGGCCGCAAGCACCAGGCCCGTGAGGTCCAGGCGCAACTGGGCAAGGTGCCCGCGCATGAGGTTCTTCTCGCTCTCGTTCATGGTCTACTTCTTTCGCTTGGTGCGCTTCGCGGCGCGGGTTTGGATCACGTTCACGGACTCGAGGAGAAGCCCCCGGCCGCCGATAATCGGAACTTGGTAGTGGGCGAAGCGCCCCGAGGCCGTGTTCACGAACTGTACCGCGTACCCGTGCGTCCAGTTCGTGGGCTCGGTGTGCTTGTAGAGGGGCTGGAGCTTGGCGAGGGTGCCGGGGCACCAGGCCCCGTGACCGTCCGAGGTCACGCTCCTGCCTATCACGGACATGCTGCGGTGGCAATGCCCGAACACGACATTCGCGCCGAAGCGCGTCAGGTGCACGTCCGCGGCGTTGCGCGAGAACGAGATACCGTGCGTGAAGAAGCACTTCCCCAGCTTGATCGTCCCGCGCACGGACAGGCCATGGTAGAACTCCGAGGGCTCGTAGTGCTTGATCCCGCGCTCTTTCAGGCGCAGGGCCTTGGCCGGGCCGAACACGCCCAGGAGCTTCTTTGCGTCCTTGGCGCTGTGGAACATGCGCGAGGCCCAGCGCTCGACGTGCGCCTCGTGGTTGCCGTACAGGTAGTGGATCCGAGCCCCCGGCGCGGCCTTCTGGATCCCGTCCAGGAACCGGTTGGCCGCATCGCAGTCGTCCTCGTAGGACTCGGTCATCTCGTTGGTGTACGAGCGCTGGTGAGACGAGAAGGTCCCGCCACAGTCCAGGTGATCGCCGATCATCACGATCTCCTCCGGGCGCAGGGCTTTGAGGTCGGCAAGGAACGCGGACTCCGCGGCCTTGTCGATGTGCTCGCCGTGCGAGTCGGGGATGATCACCCGGATGCTGTGGCGGGGGGCGCTCACTTGCCCGCCTTTTCGTACTCGGCCGCGGCCTTGGCGCTCGCGTCGTCGCGGATCGCCTTGACCCTCTTCTCCGCGTCGTTCAGGGCCCTCTGGGCGCGCTCGCGTGCCGCCGCTTGCTTGGCCGCCTTCTCCTTGGCCTTGCGCACGGCCAGGGCCTCGTCGTGCATGCGGAGCTTGTACTCGAGCTCGCGGATCATGCCGTGCGCGTAGGTGAAATCGGAGAGACCGAGATCGAGTTTGCGGGCCTCCTGGCTCTTGCGCAAGTCCTCCACCGTGAGCGAGTTCAGGGCCGCGATCGCGGTCGTGATGCGCTTGTGCTGCGCCGGGGTGAGGATCGCGTCCTCTCCGGCCTCGACCCGGCCCGAAATCGAGGTTCCGTTCGCGTTTCCTTGTGCTTGCAGTGCCATCTCGTCTTCTCCCTTGCTTGGCGGATCAGTCGCCGTGATTCCCGTGATGTACGCGCAGCGGCCGGGTTTGAAACCCCAGTCCGCGGCCCACGTGTAGTCCTTGCTGGTCGGGATCTTGACCAGGTCCCGGAACGCGTCTTTGAGCCCGTCCGTCGAGAACGTCAGGTCGCGCGAGATCTTTGGCCACGCCTTAAACTGCTCCAGCTCGGTCTGCGTCTCGGTCATTCAGCCCTCCCACGGGACTAGGCGCCCGCTGCCGTCGAAAACTTGCTCGATCTCTTTCGAGTAGAAGCGCCCAATCGCGGGCTGGATCACTCGGGGGTCTTTCGTCTTCTCGCGCCAAGCAAGCGCCGGAACGTCGGGGTGCCACTGCGTGAACCGCTCGGCCATCACCTGGCTCAAGGCGACTCCTGCATCGTGGCCCATCTCCTCCGGTGTTTCAAGCACTATTTCGTCATGCGTATACAAAACCGTGCGCGAATCCCAGAGGGCGCTCGAGCGCACGGTGTACGCCTGGCGCTGGACCTCGATCAGGCCCGACACGGCCGCGTTCGCGGTGAGCTCCTGAAACTGTGTGTTGCATGCGGTGCAGTACGGCACCCGCGCGCGCCAGCGCTTGGAGCGAAGGTGCTGGACCAGCGCGTGATCACGGTCTCCGACGAGGCGCCCGATGTACTCGAAAAAGGCGCGCATTTCAGGGAACGCGTGCAACCAGATGCCCTTGAGCTCGGCCGCGCGCGCCGGCGTGAACCGGATCCCGTAGGACGCGAACGCGAACTCGGCGAAGCGCTCGGCGCCCATGCCGCCGGGAAAGCCGAAGTTGCAGGGCTTGGCCTGCTGGCGCGCGTTCTTGACCTCTTTGTCCTTGCTCCGCTCGACCGCGGACTCGTACGAGATCCCGAGCACTTGGGCCCCGAACCACGTATGCAGGTCGCGACCGGCGTTGAGCTGTTCGGCCATGCGCGACTGCCCGAACAGGTCGAGGGTGACCTGGGACAGGCTCCGCAGCTCGGCGCTCGGTAGGTCGCACACCACGAACACGTGCCCGGGCCGCGGGACGAGGCACTCACGCGCGCCCGCCTTGCGGGGGAAGTTCTGGGCTTGCACGCCGACAAGCGGCGCGCGCGGCTTGCTCGTGCTCGTGCGGCTCGTCTCGAGCAGGGTGTTAAAGCGGGTCTGGAGGGGCATGTCCACGCCCTGCGCCAGGTCCTCTACCCGCGCGCGCAGGGTGCCGGCCTGCACGTACTGGGTGTAGACGGCCAGGGTCAGGCTCCCGGATGCCTTGCATTCGTCCTTATCGCACGCGACCTGCCCGTCCGGGAACTTGGCCGAGGGCGGAGTCCGGGGGACGGGCTTGCCTGCTTTCGTGAAAACGTCCGACACGAAAGCATGCACGCGCTTCATGTCGCGGGTGCCGTCCTCGCGCACGAGCCCGCGCTTGACGAGCTTGCGCTTGGCGCGGCGGAGCATGATCTCCGTGCGCTCCCGGAGAGCGTCCACGCGCGCGCCGTCCGTGCGCAGACCCCAGCAGGAGATCAGGTGACAGGCGAACGCCTTGGCGGCCTCGAACCCGGCCAGGTGCAGGATGCCCCCGCGCCCGCCCGAGCGCTCGGCCCACTGCCTGTCCGTATCGAGGTGGCGCTCGGTGATCGCGAGCGGTAGCTCCGCGTCCGCGAGCACGTAGGATACCGCGCCCTCCGGCCAGTGCGCCTTGGGCACGCCCCGCAAGCGCGAGAACTCGAGGCGCCACGGGCCGGACTTGTCGGGTTTGGGCAGGCCGTGGCGCTCGGCCAGGGCCTCGAGCGAGTACGAGCCGAAGGTCTCTCCCCGGGTCGCGATGTCGATGAGCTTCTGGTTGAGGGCCACGTCCCAGACGATCCCGCGCTCGAGCGCGGCGAAGATGGCCGGGAGCAGGTCCGGGTAGTGCTCCCCGAGTACGGCCAGATCGTAGGCGATGTTCGCGCCCACGATGCGCTCGTCCCCCGCGAGCCAGCCCCGGATCTTCTCGATCGCCTCGGGCATGAGATCGAACCCCGCGGACTCGCCCGTGCGCTTGAACGAGGCGCATACCGGCGCCGGGGCCAGGTTAGCGCGATCGATCAGGTCGGTTTCGAGGTCGAGGGAGATCATTCGTTGCGGCCCCGTAGAAGTCGGTCCCCTTGCGCGGGCGTGTGTGCGCCGCCACCCAGGCGTAAAATCGCCGGATGCACGGCCCGCACACGCGCACGTCCTCAGTCCAGGCGTGCCCTGAGGCGGGGTGGTACACGCCCTTGCAGCTAGCGCACTTCGGCACGGATCCGCGCGAGGCGGGCCTCGAGCTCACGGCACCGGGCCTCGGCGCGGGCGGCGCGAAGTTCGGCCTCCAGCGCGCGCTCCCGCAGGGTGTACTCCCGTCGCAGGATGTCCTCCGCGAGCTTGCTCGCCATGTCGTGGAAGTCGGTCACGCGTCCTCCACTCGCGCGTGCGCCGGCATGGGCGGACGCGGACGACACCACCAGAACCCGAGCCAGCCCGGTTCACCATGACCCACGCCGGCCTCGGCCGTGACGCGCTCACCCGAAGGCAGGGCGCGAGAGACGAGCACCCGAGAGCCCGCTTCCGTGCCGTCGAGGGCGCGGACCGGGTACTCGCCGGGTTCGTTCGGCCGGGTGCGCGTCCAGTACCCGCCCAGAAACATCGCCCACGAGCCCAGGGTAGGGCTCGGGGCGGTCTCGTCTTTCGCGCCCGCCACGATCAGCCCGCCTCGCCGGACGCGATCGCGTCGAAGAACACGGGGGTGAAGGTCTGGTTGCTCTGGGTCTTACCGGCGTTGCCGACCGACGCGCGAGCCGTGCGGCCGTTCGCCAGGCCCTGCTTGACGCAGGCCGCCGCGAGCTTCTGGTACTGGTTCTCGCCTGCGTTCTGCGGGACCTCAGGGAACAACGCCTGCATGATCTTCTTGACGTTGTTCTGCTTGATCGACTTCACGGCCGGGTTCTTGCGCCCGTCCACGTCCGTGATCGTGTGCGACATGCGCGCGCCGACCGCCACGGCCGGGGTCGAGCTTTTGAGGATCTCGACCTCCATCACGAACGTCGTGCCGCTCTTGAACGCGTTCTCGAGCTTGCACGCGTCCACCTTGATGTCGAACACCTGCCCCGGGTGGGCCGAGAGCTTCGGCAGGCGGTCGAAACCTTCCGCCGAGTCGAGACCCGCGAAGGTCGAATCCGCATCCACATAACCGTTCTGCTGGCTCATATCAGACTCCTATTGCTTTCCAGAGCGGGTTAGTCCCGTCCTTGATCAGTGCCTCTACGGCGCTGAAGTCCTTATCAGCATAAACTAGTTTCTGCGGTTGTCTATAGGAGGGGCCCGAAAAAAGCGCATCCCGGCACGCTTGGGCGAGTGCTTGGTACGCCTCCCGGCATGTCAGGAGGTACTCGGCCGTGACCTCGTCCGACACTTGGTGGTCCCTGTGCGTGCGTGCGATACGCTGCTCCTCGCGCCCGCCTCGGGTGCTGGGGCGCGTGATCAGGTTCTCGTAGAACCAGCGCTGGAGGTTATGCCCCTCGCGGCACGAGTGGGAGGACGCGATGGCAGGGCCCTTGCGGTGCTCGTCGATCAGGCGCCCGCTCGCGTCCAGCCCCCCGTCCGCGTAGAAGGGCAGGCCGGTGAGCTCCGCCAGGCGCTCGCCGAGGGCGCGGTCCTGGACCCAGCACACGCGGTGGTCTCCGCCGGCGAGCCAGCTCGCGGCGTGCTCGAGCATGTGGTCCGAGACCCAGACCGCCTTTTTGTGCTTCTCTGGGTCGTAGGTGTGCTTGATCGCCTCCCAGGCCGCCAGGCGCCCGCCGTCGTCGCGCTCGCCCGAGCGAACCTGCTCCCGGAGGTGGACCACGGAGTCGATGGTGCGCGCGTGCACGAGTTGCTCGCGCTCCCAGGCGTACAGGTCCCCGCGCGCCGCGCGCCACTCGGGGGGCGGGGGCGGGTCCCACATGTAGTGCAGGCCGCACCCGAGCGTGCTCGCGTGCCGCCACAGGTGAACGGCCAGGTTGAACTCTTCGCCGCCGGGCGTGACCCAGGTCTCGCGCATGCGGACGATCGCCTCCGTGAGCTCGGGCGGTAGGTCCACGACGGAAGCCCAGAGCCGGAGCGTCACGGGCGGGATGTCCTCGTAGGTGCTCACCACGCCGCGCGTTGATGTGAGTCGAACGCCGAACGCCGCGCGCGCTTGCGAGAGCTCGTCCTCGCCCGCCTGCGCCGCCGCGCGCGCTGCGTCGGGCTCTAGCTGGAGCAGGACCTCGGGGTCGAGCCGCGCATCGGGCGGGACCTTCTCGTCCAGGGCGTAGGCCCACGCCCGCGCTTCCATCGGGTCCTTGGGTACCGGCGCGCGGTCGCGCAGCGCCCAGCGGATCGTGTGCCAGGATTCCATGATCGAGCGCTCACCGGGGGAGCCCGTCATGGCCACATAGCGCGTCTCGGGGGACGACTTGAGGTATTTGCGGATCCGCTTGGCTGCCTTCGTGCCGGGGTCCTTGAGCTTGTGCGCTTCATCGCAGACGATCAGGTCAGGCTTGTAGTTGCCGAGCCAGTCCAGCCGACTCGGGTGCGAGAGCCACTCATAGGAAATCAGCCGGAAGGGCGTGATCTTGTAGTGGCGTGCGTACTGGGCGAGCGCGAGCTCGGTCTTGCCTGGCTTGCCGTCTCGCTCTTTCTGCGCGGCCGGGACGATCAGCAGGGGTCGCTTGGCGCCCGTGATGGTGCCCGCCAAGAACGACACAAGGGTCTTGCCCGCGCCCGGGCGCAGCGGCAGAAACGCGCCGTACGGGGGCCCCAGATCGTGCAGCTCGCGCAGGGCGCTGGCTTGCGAGGGTTTCAGGGTCTTAGCGATACACCCCTCGCACGCGTCGGGTTGCGCGCAAGGGGTGTCGTTATACCGCAGGTGCTCGGTTAGGAGCTGGACAAGCTGATCGAGATCAGCCGCCTGACGCCAGTCCCGCCTCGGCAGGTCCCGAATCCGCTGAAAGTCCGGCGTCTCCTCCACCCGCCGCCGGGTCTGCGAAGGCGCCGGAGTAGGGCCCGCTATTACTTCCCACACGCTCGGGTTGTTGCCCAACTTGGTCATGTGTGTCGCAAGAGCCGGCGTCGTTCTGGTTCTGGGTAATGTCCGTGTTGGGTTGGATCATGAACGCGCAAGCGAACTCGAGCGAGCACACGATCAGCAGGGCCACGATCACGCCCAGGAGGCGGGTCACGTGATCAACTCGTCGCCAAGAGGGATCTCGATGATCCAGATACGATCGCCGGGTCCCACGTCTTTGTCGGTGTGCAGGTACTTGGGCTCCTCGCCTTCACCCTTTTTGTAGTACCGCGCGCAGTCCGCACGTGCGTGAGACTCGGCGTGGGCCTTGTACGCCTCGGCCTCGTGGATCGTGCTGAACGCGAGCAGGGTCGCGCACGGCTCGAAATCCGAGCCGGCCTGGACGACGAATACGGAAGCCATCACGCCCCCTTGAACGCGCGCATGAGCACGCGCACGGCTGCCCCGAGGTCCGCGTCCGACACGTCACCCGACGCGCACGGAGTAGCGCACGCCTTCGACGCCTTGGTCTTCGCGGCCTCGGCTTTGGCCGGGTTCTCGGGCGGGTTGATCCCCTTCGGGGTCTCGGCCGCCGCCGGTGCGACCGGCACGCCCGCGACCTGGGCCGGGGCCTCGGTCACGACCGCCGCGGGTTTCTTGGCCGCCAGAAGCATGGCCACGATGTCTTGCTCACCACTCATGCTGTCCTCCTCGTTGGTACCGAACACCTGATCGGTCTGGTTCAAATCCGTGCATCTTGCCTCATGCGGGCACGGGTACTTGGGTCCGTACATCCTGCATGCTGACGTATTCGCGCGCAGTGTCAAGGGGTCTAGGGCCTCTTTTCCCTTGAGGCGAATCGCATACAGTTTCGACGCGGTTGGGTGCACGATGGCACCGAACGCGGCCTCGACCTCGGCGCGCGTCAGGACCGCGTCCTGGGGCTTGGCCTTGGGCTTGCGCGCCGGGATCTTGCACCCTTCGCACCGCAGGGGCTTGGGGCCCGCGCACGGCACCGCGTTCAGGCACTTGGGCTCGGTCTCGCGCTGAAGGTACAGCCAGCGCATGTAGACGACCTGGGCCTGCGGGTGCGTGATCAGGGCTCGCGCCGCGTACAGGACCGCCTGCTCGTCATTGAGGAACGCGCCCGCACCGATCAGCATGCGCTCGGGCTTGATCTCCTTGATCGTCTTGTAGTCCAGGACCACCGGCGTGTCCGGGGTCAGGCGCGCGTCCTCGAGCGTGCCGGGCAGGTCCCGCACGTACAAGCGCAGGTCCACGAACCCGACGTAAGGCACGCCGGAGATCGTGAGCTCGAACTTGCCCTCGGCCGTGCCGGTCTTGGGTCGCGGCACGTACGGGAGCGCGGGCATGAACGTGCGCCCGGCGCGGGTGGTCGTGTCCGGGGCCTTGCCGGTCTCCTGGTAGTCCTGGGCTACCAAGTGAACGGCCTCGCCCTCGGCCGCTTCGGGGCCTTGGGGCTCGGGGTAGAGCCAGCCCCAGCCCCACTTGCGCTCGCAGACGCGGGCTTTCTTCGCGGCGGAGGCGGAGATCACTCAGTACTCCTCCGCCTCTTTGCGCGTGATAAAGAAATGGATTCCGTGCGTGCACTCGACGCGGATGTCCGGATCGTACTTGTCCGGGACGATCGTCTCGCCCGTGCGGTAGCCGAAAGCTCTACCGGCGTGCGAGGAGAACGCCTCCGGCACGCGCGTGCCCGTGGCGAGGTTCGTGATATTGGTCACGATCGCGCGCTCGGCGCGGCACTTGCGCCCGACTAGCGAGCTGGTGCGCGCGGCATCGGCCGGGATCTGGATCTCTACCAGCGCGAATCCGGTGTCGGTGCGCGCTTTCTTGAACGCCACGAACGCCCCGGCCTCGGGGCAGTGGGCGAACGCGGGCAGGTCCGCGCCCGACAGGTTCGCGCCCCACAGGTTCGCGCCCCCCAGGTTCGCGCCCCGCAGGTTCGCGCCCGTCAGGTTCGCGCCCTCCAGGTTCGCGCCCCACAGGTCCGCGCCCGACCGGT
>Ga0213919_1001035_pt1 | contig 10757 bp, 11 predicted proteins | sample McNCre317MG_FD_161056 | JGI IMG/M metagenome (GOLD analysis project Ga0213919, IMG submission 161056) | Freshwater microbial communities from McNutts Creek, Athens, Georgia, United States - 3-17 MG | ecosystem: Environmental > Aquatic > Freshwater > Creek | place: USA: Georgia | collected... | reverse complement strand
TGTCATCGCTATCACTAGCCAGTGCGGCCCGGCATTTATGACGTGACGGGTCGAGTAACGAAGGCGGTCTCCGTCTCCGAAGACCTCGTCCGGGGCCGTCAGGTACGAAGAGTTCCTCATGGGGTCCGATAGGAACGACGCGGCCGAGACGGCGGCCATGGGCGCGTGTCCTCGGTCTAGGTCTATATAATCGAAGTCGACGTCGAACTTATGGGTCGACCATTCGTCGACGGTGATTATGCAAGCGGTCGAAGACGGAGAACGGTACTGCACATCAGAAATGAAATAATAGTACCGTGTCGTGGTGTCGCTGCCGTCCTCCGTCGCCGTCCTCGGGAAGTCTATAAAAATTTGATTATAATGGTTTAGAACCTCGAAGGCGATGGGGAGCTTTATCTCGGTTCCGGGAAGTATATGGAACTCGGACTCGAGTCTGAACTCATGCTCCGCCTTCGAGTCGAACCATGCATCCCTATCCGCCGCGGTCTCCCATCCGCCGATATTCTGATACCCGGCATCAAGACGTGTTCTGCAAAGATGTATGACGACGTCCGGCCCCCATAGATACGGGTCGAACGAAACTTGAAGCGCAAAGGGGTCGACGGTCTTGAGACCGGGCCAAGTGTTTGCGCCTTTGATATGGGGGAAACGGGACGCCGTCATGTCACTCCTAATGATACCGGCAGGGGGCCGGGGGCATAATCGCCGGCCCGGCCCTCCGGGCGTTGTTTACTCTCCGTCGGTTCCTGCGACGGTGAACGCATAGGTCGACGGGGTGAGGGTTGGGGTCGACCCGGATGGGTTCCAATATGTCGGCAGAACCGTGACGGTCACCGTGAGACCGCCTTCGGTCTTGTAGGCCGCCGCCTGCAGGTGAAGTCGACCAAGATGGTCAATATAGGTTCTACTATTCTTGACGGGTGCCGTCTCGCCTTCGGCCGCGGTGAAGGTGATATCCGTGACGGTGTATGCGTCAGGACGAACCGTGACTCCGTCGAGGTTCTCAAGTCCCGTTGCGGTCCCGTCTCCAAGCTCTCCGTCGAGCTGGGCGAAGAGGTACACGCCGTCGTACTGCTCGGACGTCCGGCCGTCGTCGGTCTTGCCCGTCACCATTTCCTTGGTGATGGTATCAGTACCGGCCGTCAGTACCTCGAAGTTGCCGGAGGCCGTCTTGACGTATCCGGCGGGGGTCACTTGGTTGGTCTCGACGGTCTGGGTGATCGTGCCGGCCGTCGTGCCGGTGCCGGCCGTGAAGGCAATGACGGGCACGAACGGGCTAACGGAGTGGATCGCGGTCTTGGTGTAGTAAAAGCTAGTATTGAGGGTCTCGGGGTTGTAGAAGCTCCCATTCTCGACAATCTCGTCGTACACCTGGAAGAAGTCAGACGTCGTAAGAACCGCGTATACGTCGGCCATAGGCATCTCATCGACCAATATGATTCTTTGCTCGATTTCGCTATAAGGAAGCTGAAAAGCTGCACTGAGTGCCTGGACATCGATTGCGGCCTTTACGGAAGGCTGCATAAAGACTACTAGATCCCGTGGATCCGCCCATGTAGTAAGCCCTGCTCCCTGGATCTCAGGGGATTGGGCCATGTACTTGCCGGACGGGAACTCGAGGAGACCCGCGTACTCGCGGACCTTCTGCAGGAACGCCTTCGACGTGGACTCGTCAACGGGAACGGCACTTGACACTCGGAACATGCCCGGGTTGGTTCCGTCGCCCAACTCGTTGTCATACCAATTCATGAGCTGGAGCATCGACTTGTACTCATCATACTGTGCCGAGGTCTCGGCGCTCTCCATGATAGCGGAGACGAATTGATTCAAGCCGTACTCGGAGTCCGCCGCCCTGCGGAGTTCCGCATGGTTAACCGTATATGGATATTGCATAAAATAGTTAACCTTGTGGATGCACTGGGCAATCTCCGGTCGATGGACCTTCAGGAGGGTCTCCCTCGAGTCATCATAGGAGCGGCCAACGAGGAGCTTAGCCTGCGCCTCGAGGACGGAGGATCCGTTCAATAGTCTTTGCTTCTTGAATACCCCAAGGGGGTTTCGCCATGAGTTGTTCCGGACGATGGACAGGCCTACGCGGTTCATTAGTCCGTCGATGAACTCGTTCCTAAAGTTGAGATTTGCGGGATCCCAAAGCTCCCGCATCTGCTGGGCCACCGAGGCCACGGACGGGGAGCTGATCCGCTGCTGATAAGAGTTTGAACCAGTGAGCCAAAGCTGGCTCATCAGTTGCGCATTTGATACTGCCATTTTGTTCCTCCAAATATGTGAGACTGCTTAGACGGTCAAGTCCATGTCGTCGAAGTCGACGTAACGAAGTCCATCTCCCGCGGGGGTGTAGTCCTCGCCGTCTCTGATTACGGCGCCCCCGTCAATGAGCATTCTAGTGAGTACGTCGAACTTCTCGTCGATTCGACGGATGACCTCGTCGAGACGGTCCAAGACCTCGTCCCGCGTGTCGTCGTCCTCGTCTCTAATCTCGTCACGGACGTCGTCGGTGTCGATGTCCTCTGCGTCCTCTATCTTGTCCTTGGCCTCGTCGATGTCGCCGTCCTCGATGGTGTCTGCGGTCTCCTCCGCAACCTCCTCGGCGATCGTCTTCTCGTCGTCCATGTGTTCCTCCTAAGATGTGAAAGTACCGCCTAGCCCGTTGCCCTCGTGTCCGGCCCGGTCGCCGTATCACCGTTTATACCGAACCCCGACTCCCGTCGACGGCTTGGGTCGATAATGACCATGACGGAGCAGGGGCCGGCGGGTTACCTGAAGTATAATCGATGTTGAAAACTCGGCAAAAATGTAGATAACTCATGTTGAAAAGTATGGGTACTACCGTTCACCCCCTCGGATCCTACCGTTCACCGGTTCGGCGTGGATTTTGCGGGGGTTTTGCTTGATTTCCCCCCAAGGCGCATATACTTTATATTGACGGGGGAGAGAAGAGGAAAAGGCCCCCGCAAGAGAGAAAAGGAAAGATCATGAAAAAGGTAAGAATCGAGAGCTTGGAGTTCGACAAGGCCGTTCGCAATCTTATGGACGAAGCGTACGAGCGGTTCGGCAGCCATATCCAGCTCAATATCGACAAATGGTTCGACGAGGCCCCCATAGCAGTGACGATCGGTTGGGCATCTATCGGTGCCAAGAACTTGGACGAGACCGAGGACTTCGCAAGGAAGCTCCAGGAGGCCGTCGAGCTGGCCGCATCATTCCCATACAACGGAGCCATGCCCCGTTGGGACGGCGACATCGACGAGATCTATTATGAGATCGAGATCGACGACGACACCGACGACGAATACGACATCATCGACCATGACATCGAGGACGACACCGACGACGACGAGGAGTACTTCATCGAGACCGAGATTGACACCGAGATCCCCCGCGGGTTCTGGCTCGACTCCGTTATCGGACTGGACAAGCATAACCGAGAGGCCGGGATCTACAAGAGCGAGGGGCTGGAGGCCGAGTACGCGGCCTTCGAGGCAATCTCGTTGATCGAGGACATCAACGACACGGGCATAAAGAGCGGAGACGAGGAGGAGGCCATGGACGCATACGAGCGCCAGCTGGATGCCGTCGCCCGCGTCGTCGCCTACAACAACACCCTCCAGAAGTGGGCCATCGACGACATTATGCCGAGGTTGTCCATCAAGGTGACCATGCACATGATCCCCAATGATGGCGAGTTCTACGACGACGAGGAGACGATCATGGCGATATGCGACGACATCAACGGGGCCATGGTCTACGACGACAAGCACCCGTCACGAGGGATATCCATGACATGCCGGGAGTGGAAGCTGGTCGAGGACTTGGCAAGGGGATATGAGCGACAGGCAGACAACGGCATTATAGACACCATGATCAACGGATAGGAGACAGGAAATGGAGAACATGGGCAGGGAGATAGCGTTCATGCTTGACGAGGACGGCACGACGACGGAGGAGCTCAGGGGGGTCCTGGAGGATATGGCGAGCGAGATAAGGAACGGCAACGACACCCCCGTAATGCTCGACAACTACTTCGACCTCAAGCAAGCGGAGAGGGAGTTGACGTACTGGGAGGGAACGGCCGCCTCGTGCTCGGCGGCCCCCGCCCCCCGTTCATCAAAAATTTACATAATCGACGACAACCGCAAGGGAGTGGCCCGGGAGCAGGTTCTGCAGGTGACGGTCGACGTCCTGGAGGTGATGTGCAAGGACCTCGAGGAGAACGGGTTCAACCGCGTGGCCATCATAGTGGACGAGAGCGTCTCCAGCCGTTCCTCCGTCATCTTCTACAAGCCGAGCAGGACGGACTACGTGACATGGGAGGAGCATGTCGACATCGTCGGAACGTTGCTAGCAAGCACATACAGGAAGGGACAATCATGAAATATGCGATCATAGACAAGGGGAACGGCCGCGAGCTTCTCGTGAGCTTCCAAAACATAAGGGAGCGACAGGAGCAGGAGGTACGGTTCGGGTACGAGTTTCCCGGCGGTTCGTTCAGGGCCGTGGACTACCCTACCGCCCGCAAGGCGTTCGGGTTCAGGTCGACGGGGGAGATAAAGCACCCATGCGAACTCTGCGACGGGAAGGTCTTCAAGGCCGCCATGAGAGCGGAGGACATGTTCGTCCTCATCTTCGGACAGGTGGACCACAAGGACCGCAAGGGGGTGATTTAAATGGCGACAAAGGCACAGCAATATGCGGCGGCCCGCAAGCGGGGGATCAGGGAGCAACAAAGGCTCGAGGCGTTGTTCCAAAGCCTCGACGCGTCCGAGCAGACTGGCAGCCGAGGACAACGGATCCGGGAGCAACAGGCATGGATCCGAGAGGCGAGCGAGGGATCCAAGCTCCGGGGAAAACGGACGCCGGCGGAACGCCTTCAAGCGACACTGGCAGCGAACAGGCTCGAGTCACTGATTCCCAAGAAGGGGTCTCGGGAGAACAAGGCGAGCAGGCAGGAGAGGGAGGATCGCATGTTCCGTTCCCAAATCAGACACGAGGAGGAGTACGGCATGCCGACGTCGACATTTGGCGGAGAAGCCGGCACGGGACATTATGAAAGGATCTTCTATATCTCGACGGAGTCCTTCTGGAGCGGGAAGGACCCCCAAGACCGAGACAAGGCCATCATGAAAGAGCTTGGGGTAGACTCATTAGAAGAGGCGTACAGAATAGTGTTAGAGGCGAACGAGGAGGCCGTCGAGAAGATGCGGGAGCTGGGCGGTGGAGGGTTCACGAAGTGGACCCGCGGGGATTCTCCGGACGAGATCATGGCCTACATCGTCAACGCGGCGACGCTCATAAAAGATAGAACCAATTAGAAGAAGAGCGGGGCGCCCGGGAGAAGAAGAAGGAAAAGCCCGGGCGCCCCTAACCAAGAAAAGAAAAGGCAAACGCTATGACACCTAAAAGTATAAGCGCATTTGCAAAGATTGCAAGTGACGACGGGATTGCGACAGGCATTGACTGCATCATGAACATAGATCCCATGTTTGACGGAACCGAGGAGGAGGAACGAAGGTACGCTCCGGACGGGTTCGTCGAGCTGATAGCGGACGCCGAGGTCTATGGGGTAGGGGTATTCGAACGGGAGGTACCGATCATCTGCGTATGTGATGGAATGTTCGATCTGTACCTATCATGGAACCGGTTGACGAACCTGTACTCCGTCGTTCCCGTCGCCCGGTCCTCGACGGACTTCTTCGCATTGTCGCTATACGACGGACGGAAGCTGGCCGCCGTCATCTTCGATTTGAAACATATCATGCCCCGGGGCCTGTACGGGATGGCCGAGGCAACGGGCATTGACAGGGACGGCACGGCCCTGCAAGACTGCAGGATAATGAGAGCATACACCAACCGGGTACAACTCCGTCATAATCTCATCATGGGCAGCGAGGGAACGAAACTAGGATCGACCGTCTTGACGTTGACGGGACTGGCACGTCACGAGGTCGACTCGACGATAGGGAAGCTCTCGTACGAGCGACGCAAGGGACGAAAGACGATCGAACGGACTCTCCGGCAGGACTATATGCTAGATGCCGCGGTCGAAGCGCCGCGGACATACTACCAATACGCGGTACGCCGGGCATGCATGCGTGGCGGGTTCTCGTTCAACGCCGCGTCCGAGTCAAACAAGGTTCTTGGCAGGGTAGTATGCCTCGACGAGACGTCGGCCCATCATGCTCATGCCGTCGGACACTTCACGCCGGAGGGGTTCAAGCAATGGGGGGCGCCGTTGCTGCAGGTTGCCTGCGAACGTATCACAAGCATGGAGCCGGAGGCCGTCATGGCGGCGTATGCGTACCCCTTCTTGGTGGCCGTCCATGTCCAAGTGGAGTTCTCAGGACTCCGTCTACGGTCTGGGAGCGTCTTCGAGCGTCAGGAGATAGGGCTGGAGGGTACCGCCCGTCTGGCGCCGTCTGAGGGCGTTCTAGGCATAGACAACGAGAGCATGGTGGAGGCGGAACGGGCTATCAGGGAACGGGGGTACGGCGACACGGCGACGAACCCCGTCTCCGCGTTCAGCAAGGTAATGAAAGCGGACAAGCTCACGACATGGGTGACGGAGCTGGAGCTTTGGTGCATGTCAAGGGTCTACGAGTGGGACTCGATGACGGTGATACAGGGAGAGGCGGCGACGAAGCGAAAGCGCCCGGACGATTATGCGATCCTAACGTCGATGCACTTCTGGACGGAGAAGCAGGAGCAGAAGCGGCAGCTCTCGGAGATGGACCCGAGTACCGAGGAGTACTTGCGCCTTAAGGCAATCTATGACGGGGAGACCAAGCCCAAATTTAACGCGGTTGGTTACGGACTTCACGCCCGTGACGAGTATCGCCCCGCATGGGAGATTGACAGGGATACGGGGGAGTGGCGCCTGCAGGACGCAATGACGGAGGAGACCTTCGACGAGAGGAGGCCCGCCAAGCCCCGGGCATGGTTCAACTATGGGTCTAGGATTTCCGGTTGGTCGAGGGTGCATCTCGTTCTGGCGATGGAGCTTATCGACAAGAAGCTAGGAGATGCGGTTCACATAGTTGCGGGCGACACCGACAGCCTGAAGCTCCGTACGGATATGTCGGAACAAGACATCATAGTGGCGCTTGAACCCCTTCACGAAGCGACGAGGGCAGCGAGGGAGACCGTCACGAGCCGCGCCCGGAGGATGTGGCCGGAGGACTACGACCCCATGGACGGTGTCGGAGAGTTCGTTCAGGAGAGAACCGCCGCCGAGTTCTTTACGTCTGGCGTAAAGGAGTATGTAAAGAAGTTTGACGACGGCAGCATAGAGGTGACATGCGCCGGGGTTCCGAGGAGTGGCCGTCACTGTTTCGGAGCATGGGTTCGTCAAATGGAGGCGTACTTCGGGATGGGGATACTCGAGCTTGCCATGGGGTTCGATATAACCCTCTCTCCGGGGGTCTCTCAGCTTCGAGAGGTAGACTATGAGGCCGCGGACGGAGATACGGACCGGTTACCCGTTGTCCGTGGCCTATGTTATACTTTAGGAAGCTTGGACGACGACGACACCCGGTCGACGATACACTGGCAGCGGGAGCATGGTCGACAGGTCTATGTCGATTCTAATGCACGTTGCGAGTGGACACCCGCGGGTGCCCGGTTCGTATATCGTGACGGGTTCTTGGATGGTTTTGAATGACGGACATGAGCATAATAGGTACGGCGGCCGCGGGAGTTCTCGCCATGATCGGGTTGGACATACTTGCGGGGATTCTCTCGGCAGCGTCACGAGGTGACCTTAGTTCTCGGAAGCTCCGAGAGGGATTGATGCATAAGCTCGCCTTGGTTCTTGCGTTCTCTCTGGCCGTGGCCCTTGAATGGTGCGAGCATTCGATCCCCATGGGGATAGAGGTACCGTTAGTTCTGCCCGTCTCCGCATACATTATTATAATGGAAGCTTGCAGCGTATACGAGAATATAAAGAGCGTCAACCCGGATTTTACCTTCACGGGGTTCGACGAGCTGTTCAGGTTCAAGGACGGAGACAAGGAAGAAGAGGAAAACATAAAATGATTTATATAGAGGGAAACTCAAGGTACGAGGTAGACGGCACGCGGGGGCGGTTCATAATGACCAAGTCCCGCCGAGACGGATTGACGGACCAGATCCTCGAGGAGAAGGACTTCACGTCACCGTGGTTCACGGTCGAGGACATCTCCGAGTCTCTCCGTCACCTTCATTATGAGATATCGCCGGATGATGAGCTGTTCGGCCCGTTCGTCCGGATGATATGGGAAATGCAACGGAACGAACGAAACGAGGAAGACAATGAGTAACTCGAGCATGGTCTCGTACACGAGACTGTCACCAAACTATACCCCCGGACGCGGAGGGGAACGCATAACGAGGATAACGCCCCATTATATGGCCGGCCCGCTCTCCGTCGAGTCTTGTGCGGCCATCTTCGCTGCGCCGTCTCGGCAGGCATCAAGCAACTACGGGATAGGGCCGGACGGGCGCGTCGGACTCTATGTTGACGAAGCCAACAGGAGCTGGTGTAGCAGTAGCGGATACAACGACAGGAAGGCCGTCACCATCGAGTGCGCGAACCTCTCGGACGGATCGTTGACACAAGCGACATGGAACGCTCTCGTCTCGCTATGCGCGGACATCTGCCGACGCAACGGGATCGCCCGTCTCAACTACACTGGCAACGACTCCGGCAACCTCACCATGCACAAGTGGTACGGTAACACGGACTGCCCCGGCCCATGGCTCTCGCATGAGTTCGGCCGTCTCGCTAACGAGGTTAACGCGATCCTTGAGGGAGGGAGTGCCCCTTCGGGCGGAAAGGCCCAAAACAACACGAACGGCGGCAAGCTCGTCACGGACGGCATCGGAGGATACAACACGGTGCTCGACATCCAGTCCGCCGTCAATGCCCCTTACAAGGACGGGTACATCTCGGGACAACTCCGTCGCAATAGCGTCTACTTCAACGGAGTCACCGCCGTCGAGTTTGACAGCGGAACGGGCAGCTCGACCGTGCGTAAGCTCCAGGAGCTGGTAGGTGCGTCCGTCGATGGAATCTGGGGGAGGGAGACTTCAACCAAGCTCCAAGAGTTCCTGCAACGCAAGGGGTACGACATCGGCCCGTGCGGGTGTGACGGATTCGCCGGAACGGACACGATCCGCGGTCTTCAAAAGTGTTTGAACGACGGAAAGCTCAAGAAGTAGACACGAGGTTGAACATGGACAACGGGACCGGCGCGTCCCGTTTCTATGAGTGGGATCGCACTCTCTCATATAACGCGGACGTGACCATGGTGATAACCGCGCGTGACCGCGGTAAGACCTTCGGAATACGCATGGCAGCAATCGATGACGGAATCCGTCACGGGTTCAGGTTCGTCGAGGTTGTGCGTCACAAGGACGAGCTGCCCGGGATAATCCCGGGATACTTCGATAAGATAGCCCTGCTCGACAAGTATGATAACATACAGTTTAGAACGGAGGGGCGGTTCGGATACTGGAGACCGGTCACCGACAATAAGAAGGAGCCATGGCGCCTGTTGTGTTACTTTGTCGCACTGACAGAAGCGCAAAAGGCCAAGAAACGCACGTACGCGCGCGTGCGTAAAATTATATTTGATGAAGCCCTTATCGAGCCGGGTACCTATTCAAGATATCTGCCAAGGGAGTGGCAAACACTTGCAAACGTCGTCGACACGGTCACGCGCGAGACGGGCGAGGGAGACGGAGTTCGTCCGCATCTCTATATGATTGCCAACGCCGTCGACCTTGTTAACCCCTATTTTGCCGCATGGGGTATAGACGAGGTACCCCCGTACGGAAAGACTTGGTACGCGCACAAGACGGTGTTACTCGACTACGAATCCGCTCAAGCTTCGTCGTTGCGTCGTGCGGAGACTACGCTAGCCGGCCGCATGGTGCGTGACAATGACGAGGGGCGTACCGCTCTCGCTAACGAGTTTGTGACGGCATCGGATGATGACATAGGAGAGAAGACGAGTGACGCGCGTTTCTGGCTTGGACTTGTCTACCGCGGGATCGACTTCGGAGTCTGGGTTGATTGGAACGAGGGGTACTTATTCGTCAATCACAAGATCCCAAGCGACGCGCGTACCGTCTATTCGTTGACGCGCAAGGACAACACCGCCAACCGCCTGATCGCGCGTCGTGCGTCACCTATCATGAGGAAGCTGGCGGCCGCCCATTATGAACGCGCAATCCGTTTTGATACCATAGCGACGCGCGAGGGGTTCCTCGACGCATTAGCGGTATTTGGGATTGCATAGGGAGGTGCGTGACGTGTCGTGCATCGTGTTGTGCGCGTTGCGTGCTTGGTGCCTCATGCCGTATGCGTATCTAGGTGCAGGTTTTTGCTACATGTTTTATGTTGCGTGCATCATGCCGTTCTTGTTGCCTCTGGATGATGATGGTGACGCATGATGCGTCGTTCCGTTTAGCTTGCTTGTTGTTTGTCGTTTTGGCACCCCGTCGTGCCGTGCCGTTTGTTGTTGCAGGTTCTTGTTTGATGATGCATCGAAACGGGTGACGCGAGGCGCGACGCAACGCGGAGCGCGGACGCGGAGCAAAGCGAGCAACGCGAGCGGCGCGAAGCGGCCGGGCAACATAGGGTGAACCCTCAAGTAACCCTCAAGGTCCTTAACCCTCAGGTTCAGGGTTAGGGGCCTTGTCTCTAGGTCTGATATCGACCGGTCGAGGGAGATAGTCAAGGAGAGTTCTGGGGTCTCGGA
>Ga0213919_1001034_pt1 | contig 10769 bp, 8 predicted proteins | sample McNCre317MG_FD_161056 | JGI IMG/M metagenome (GOLD analysis project Ga0213919, IMG submission 161056) | Freshwater microbial communities from McNutts Creek, Athens, Georgia, United States - 3-17 MG | ecosystem: Environmental > Aquatic > Freshwater > Creek | place: USA: Georgia | collected 2017-06-12 | reverse complement strand
TCCCTTGCAGCTAGGAAGTCTTGCGACCCCCTAACCCAGCCTATCGGCCAACTGTTGCAAGGCTCACCGGATTAAGCGGCGAGTGCGAAACGTTCGTCGTTTGCAGTTAGTTTTTTTTCCGAAGATTAACGAGGATCAGAACCTCGACATGCCCTGCCACGCGTCCGAACCCATGTCGAAACCAGTGCAGCCCCAAGCTTTCTATTTTAGGCCTCTGCCAGCAATTGCAAGAGCTTATTTGGAGAATCGATGGATAAATCTGCCCCCCATGTGCTGATATCGGTCTTTTCGCCCAAATAACCGTAGGTGGCGGCCACGGTGGGCATGCCTGCAGCACGGCCCGCGGCGATATCGCGCTCGTCGTCGCCCACATACAGACAAACCTCCGGCGGCAACGCCAAAAGACGTGCTGCTTCAAACAGGGGCGCAGGATGCGGTTTAGGGTGCGGTGTGGTGTCGCCACTCACGATGGCACGCGCACTGGCAAACAAAGGCATGGCCTGTGTCAGCGGATCGGTGAAGCGCGCCATTTTGTTGGTCACCACACCCCAAGGCATTTGACGCAACTGGATGTGTTCAATCAAATCGTCCACACCGTCAAACACATAGGTACGCACGGTCATGGCGGCTTCGTAATTGGCAAAAAACTCTTCGCGCATCGCCATGAAATCTTGGTGTTCAGGCGTCATGTCAAACGCCACTTTGAGCATGCCGCGTGCGCCAGCACCCGCCAATGGACGGTACAACTCGTAGGGCAGTGACGACATGCCGCGGTCGGTGCGCATTTTGTCGGCAGCGGCGCCTAGGTCGGGCGCGCTGTCAATCAAGGTACCATCCAAATCGAACAACACGGCACGGATATTTTTGAGCATCACAGCGGTCTTTGTGTGGCCACCATGTAGTTGACGCTGGTGTCAGCGCTCAACCAGTAGCGGCGAGTCAACGGGTTGTATTCCATACCACGGGTGTTTTGCCACTCAAGACCGGCTTCACGGCAATCACGAGCCAGCTCGCTGGGGCGGATGAATTTGGCGTACTCGTGCGTGCCGCGAGGCAACATGTTCAACACGTACTCGGCTCCCACGATGGCAAACAAAAATGATTTGGCGTTGCGGTTGAGCGTCGAGAAAAACACGTGACCACCAGGCTTCACCAATTGCGCGCACGCACGCACGATGGATGAAGGGTCTGGCACATGCTCCAGCATTTCCATGCAGGTGACCACATCAAAACTGGCGGGCTGCTCGGCAGCCAAAGCTTCGACGGCCACTTCGCGATATTGCACATTGGGTGTTTGCGCTTCCAAAGCATGCAATTGCGCCACCTTGAGTGACTTGGTGGCCAAGTCAATGCCCAAAGCTTGCGCACCAGAACGTGCCATGGCATCGGTCAAGATGCCGCCGCCGCAACCCACATCAAGGACTTTTTTACCCTGAAGAGGCGCAATGTTATTGATCCACTCTAAGCGCAGTGGATTGATTTGGTGCAGCGGACGAAATTCGCTCTCAGGGTCCCACCAGCGGTGGGCAAGGTCTGAGAATTTGGCCAATTCGGCCGGATCAACGTTGGTATGAGTGGCAGAGGTTTGCATGGGATCTATTGTCGTTCAAGCAAAAAGAAACCCCGCCGAGGCGGGGTTTCTTTTTTAGATCAGGTCAGATCAGTTCTTGCGGGTGCCCACAACTTCGATCTCAACGCGACGGTTCTTAGCGCGACCTTCTTTGGTCTTGTTGCTAGCAACAGGTTGCTTCTCGCCTTTACCTTCGGTGTAGATGCGGTTCTTCTCGATGCCTTTAGAGATCAAGTAAGCCTTCACAGACTCAGCGCGACGCACTGACAATTTTTGGTTGTAAGCATCTGTACCGATAGAGTCAGTGTGACCCACAGCAATGATGACTTCCAAGTTGATGCCTTTGACTTTAGCAACCAAGTCGTCCAACTTAGCTTTGCCAGCTGGCTTCAACACAGACTTGTCAAAGTCAAAGAATGCGTCAGCAGCGTAAGTCACTTTAGAAGCGGCAGCAACAGGAGCAGCAGCAGGAGCGGCAGCTGGCGTAGCAGCAACAGCGCCATCACAGCCAGGAGCGGCAGTGGCGGGTGTCCAGTTGGCATCGCGCCAGCACAAACCTGTGGAGTTTTTCCACACGTCGCCAGAAGCATTGCGCCAGTTGTCAACGTTTTGAGCCATAGCAGCAGTTGCCAAAGCAGCGGTAGCAACAAAAGCTGCCAAGTTCTTCAAGTTTTTCATGATTCACCTCTGAGGGATTTATAAGCCGCAGACCACTCTGCGAATTCAGGCAGCCATAGGCGCATTTACCTACGACGCTTCGAAAGATTGTGCCATAACCCAAACAAACTACTTCTACTCATAACAAGGTAAACAGAAAGCTGTTGCATCGCTGCCACAAGTGGGTGGTGAACTTATCAGCCTAAAATGTTCGGTTTCCTGCTTTACGGCCTCTTTCATGACCCAGTTCGCCAAAGAAACCTTGCCCATCAGCCTAGAAGAGGAGATGCGTCGCAGCTACCTAGATTACGCCATGAGCGTGATTGTGGGCCGCGCCCTCCCTGATGCGCGTGACGGCTTAAAGCCCGTGCACCGCCGCGTCTTGTTCGCGATGCATGAGCTCAACAACGACTGGAACCGTCCTTATAAGAAGTCAGCCCGTATCGTGGGTGACGTGATCGGTAAATACCACCCGCACGGCGACAGCGCGGTGTACGACACCATCGTTCGTATGGCCCAAGACTTTTCGTTGCGCCACATGTTGGTGGACGGCCAAGGTAACTTCGGCTCTGTCGACGGCGACAACGCGGCGGCCATGCGTTACACGGAAATCCGCTTGTCGAAGATCGCGCATGAAATGCTCAGCGACATCGACAAAGAAACCGTCGATTTCGGCCCTAACTACGATGGCTCTGAAAAAGAACCGCTGGTCTTGCCCAGCCGCATTCCTAACTTGTTGGTCAACGGTTCCTCAGGCATTGCCGTGGGTATGGCCACCAATATCCCGCCTCACAACTTGAACGAAGTGGTGGACGCGTGTTTACACATGTTGCGCCACCCCGAGGCGACCATCGATGAGCTGATGGAAATCATTCCGGCACCAGACTTCCCGACTGCCGGCATTATTTACGGCATCAGCGGCGTCAAAGACGGCTACCGCACGGGCCGTGGCCGCGTGGTCATGCGCGCCAAGTGCCACTTTGAAGACATCGACAAAGGCCAGCGCCAGTCCATCATCGTGGACGAGCTGCCTTACCAAGTGAACAAAAAGACCTTGCAAGAGCGCATGGCCGAGTTGGTTCACGAGAAGAAGATTGAAGACATCAGCCACATCCAAGACGAGTCCGACAAGTCGGGCATGCGCTTGGTGATTGAACTCAAGCGCGGTGCCGTGCCTGAGGTGGTGTTGAACAACCTGTACAAGCAAACCCAGCTGCAAGATACCTTCGGTATCAACATGGTGGCCTTGATTGATGGCCAGCCCAAACTGTGCAATTTGCGCGATTTGATTGCTGTGTTCTTGGGTCACCGCCGCGAAGTGGTCACACGCCGCACCATCTTTACCCTGCGCAAAGCCCGCGAGCGCGGCCATGTGCTGGAAGGTTTGGCCGTGGCTTTGGCCAACATCGACGAGTTCATCCGCATCATCCGCAATGCGCCAACACCCCCTGTGGCCAAAGCCGAGTTGATGACCAAGTCTTGGGACAGCCAACTGGTGCGCGAGATGCTCACACGCAGCCGACTCGACGGCGGCGTGATCAACGCTGACGACTACCGTCCCGATGGCTTGGAAAAAGAATTCGGCATGGGCAGCGATGGTCTGTACCGTTTGAGCGACACCCAAGCCCAAGAAATCTTGCAGATGCGTCTGCAACGCTTGACGGGTCTTGAGCAAGACAAGATCGTCAACGAATACAAAGACGTGATGGCAGAAATCGACGACTTGCTCGACATCTTGGCTAAACCAGAACGCGTGTCCACCATCATTGGTGACGAGCTGAATGTTGTGAAAAACGAATTCGGCCAAAGCAAACTCGGCGCACGCCGCAGCGTGATTGAGCACAACGCCCAAGACTTGGGCACCGAAGACCTGATCACCCCCACCGACATGGTGGTCACGCTCAGCCACAGCGGCTACATCAAGAGCCAACCCTTGTCTGAGTACCGCGCACAAAAACGCGGCGGTCGCGGCAAGCAAGCCACAGCGACCAAAGAAGACGATTGGGTGGACCAACTCTTCATCGCCAACACCCACGACTATTTGCTGTGCTTCTCCAACCGTGGCCGTTTGTACTGGCTCAAGGTATGGGAAGTGCCTGCGGGTTCACGCGGTTCACGCGGTCGCCCCATCGTCAACATGTTCCCCTTGCAAGAAGGCGAAAAAATCAACGTGGTCTTGGCCCTCACCGGCGCAGCACGCACCTTCCCTGAAGATCAATTTGTGTTCATGGCCACGTCCATGGGCACCGTCAAGAAGACCTCGCTGGACGAGTTCAACAACCCACGCAAGGGCGGCATCATCGCCGTCAACTTGGACGAAGGTGATTTCTTGATTGGCGCAGCCCTGACCGACGGCAAACACGATGTGATGTTGTTCAGCGACGGCGGCAAAGCCGTGCGCTTTGATGAAAACGACGTGCGCCCCTTGGGTCGCAGCGCCCGCGGTGTGCGCGGCATGATGATTGAAGAATCACAAAGCGTCATCGCCATGTTGGTGTCCGAACAAGAAGACCCCAACGCCGTGATTGACGATGGTGTTGCACGCGCCAGCGTGTTGACCGCCACCGAAAACGGCTACGGCAAACGCACCAACATCAGCGAATACACCCGCCACGGCCGTGGTACCAAAGGCATGATTGCCATCCAGCAATCTGAGCGCAACGGCAAAGTCGTGGCAGCCACCTTGGTGCAAGCGGACGACGAAATCATGCTCATCACCGACACCGGCGTGCTGGTGCGTACCCGCGTGGCTGAAATCCGCGAAATGGGCCGCGCCACACAAGGCGTGACCTTGATTGGTTTGGACGAAGGTGCCAAGCTCAGCGGCTTGCAACGCATTGTCGAAAACGATGCCAACGCGCACTTCAGCGAAGGCGCAGAAGACGGCAGCGCAGAAGGCGGCACAGACGCACCCAACGAAGGTTGATCCAGGCATGAACCGCCCCTTTAACTTCTCTGCAGGTCCAGCGGCGATGCCGCTGGAGGTGTTGCAGCAAGCTGCTGCCGAGATGACCGATTGGAACGGCAGCGGCATGGGCGTGATGGAAATGAGCCATCGCGGCAAAGAGTTCATCAGCATTTACGAACAGGCCGAGGCTGACGTGCGCGAGCTGTTGGCTGTGCCCACCAACTTCAAAATCTTGTTCATGCAAGGTGGCGGTTTGGCAGAAAACGCCATCGTGCCTTTGAACCTCTCACGCGGCGAAACCGTCGATGTGGTGGTCACGGGCAGCTGGAGCGAGAAGTCGTACAAAGAAGCTGCCAAATACTGCACACCGCACTTGGCAGCCACGGGTGCTGAAAGCCACTTCACGTTCATCCCTGCCGCCGCGCAATGGCAACTGACTGCAGGTGCGCAATACGTGCACATCTGCACGAATGAAACCATCCACGGCGTGGAATTTCACACCTTGCCCGACCTCAAAGCCCTGGGCTCTGACGCACCGCTGGTGATTGACTTCTCCTCGCATGTGCTCTCGCGCAGCGTCGATTGGTCCAAAGTGGGCGTGGCTTTTGGTGGCGCGCAAAAGAACATTGGCCCCGCTGGCGTCACGCTGGTGGTGGTGCGCGAAGACTTGTTGGGCCACGCGCTCAAGGTCTGTCCCAGCGCCTTCAACTACAAAACCGTGGCCGACAACGGCTCGATGTACAACACGCCGCCCACTTACAGCATCTACATGGCTGGCCTGACCTTTCAGTGGCTCAAACGCCAAGGTGGCGTGGCCACGATGGAGCAGCGCAACATCGCCAAAGCCAAGCTGTTGTATGACTTCTTGGACAGCTCCAGCTTCTACAGCAACAAGGTCGCGCACGACTGCCGCTCGCGCATGAACGTGCCCTTCTTCTTAGCCGACGAGTCGCGCAACGACGCGTTCTTGGCCGGTGCCAAAGCCGCAGGTCTGTTGCAGCTCAAAGGCCACAAGTCGGTCGGCGGCATGCGTGCCAGCATTTACAACGCCATGCCTATCGAAGGCGTGCAAGCGTTGGTGAGCTACATGCAAGCGTTTGAAAAAACACACGCGTAAACCACGCACAAGACGAAATACATGAGCCAACAACCCATCCAGTCTGACGCCCTTGGCGCGTTGCGCGTGCAAATCGATGCACTCGACAAACAGCTGCTGCAATTGGTCAACGACCGCGCCAAAGTGGCCGAACAAGTCGGTGAAATCAAACGCGCCGAAGGCTCGCCCTTCTTCCGTCCTGACCGCGTGGCGCAAGTGATCGACAAGATCACCCAAGCCAACCCCGGCCCGCTGAAAAACGAACACATCGCCTCCATCTGGCGAGAAATCATGTCGGCTTGTTTGGCCCTCGAAGCGCCCCAGCGCGTGGCCGTGCTCGGCCCGCAAGGCACGTTTTGCGAACAAGCTGCGATTGAGTTTTTTGGCAGCGCGGCCAACCTGATTTACTGCGCCAACTTCGACGAAGTCTTCCACGCCACCGCTGCGGGTACCGCCCAATACGGCGTGGTCGGCATGGAAAACTCCACCGAAGGCGTGGTGGCACGTTCGCTCGATTTGTTCTTGCGCTCGCCCGTGCATGTGGTGGGTGAAGTGAGCCTCTTGGTGCGTCACAACTTGATGCGCCAAAGCAATTCAGATGCGGGCATCGAAGTGGTCATGGCTCACCCCCAGGCTTTGGCCCAATGCCAAGGCTGGCTGTCGCAGCACCTGCCGCACGTCGAACGCCGTGCCGTGGCCAGCAACGCCGAAGGCGCGCGCTTGGCCGCCAGCAACCCCGCTTGGGCCGCGCTGGCCAGCGAGCGTGCGGCCAGCCAGTTTGGCCTGCACATCGTGCATCACGCCATCCAAGACGAGGCCTACAACCGCACGCGCTTTGCCGTCATCGCGCTGCCCCAAACCTTGGCCACGCCCCCTGCGTCGGGCAACGACTGCACCAGCTTGGTGGTGTCGGTACCCAACCGTCCGGGCGCAGTGCATGACTTGTTGGTACCGCTCAAAAACAACGGTGTGTCGATGACGCGCTTTGAGTCGCGTCCCGCCAAATCGGGCCAGTGGGAGTACTACTTCTACATCGACATCGCAGGTCACATCAGCCAGCCCCATGTGGCGGCGGCGCTGCAAGAGTTGCAAGGCTTGTGCGCGTTTTACAAAGTCTTGGGTTCTTACCCCGTCTCCGAATGAAGTTTCAGCGGCTTGCCCTCATCGGCTGTGGCCTGATGGGCGGCTCGTTCGCGCTCGCCTTGCGCGAGGCTGGCTTGGTACAAACCATCGTCGGCTTCAGCGCCTCCGACAAAACCCGCCAACGCGCGGTTGCACTCAAAGTCATCGACCAAGCCTGCGCCAGTGTGGCCGAAGCCGTGCAAGGCGCAGACCTTGTACTGCTGGCCGTACCCGTGGGCGCGATGCAGAGCAGCTTTTCTGCCATGCGCGATGTGTTGCAACCCAGCACATTGCTGATGGACGTGGGCTCCACCAAGTGCGATGTGATTGCAGCAGCACAAGCCACCTTGGGCGAACGTCTGAGCTGCTTTGTACCCGCCCACCCGATTGCGGGGAAAGAAGTGGCGGGCATCGAACATGCTGAAAGCACGCTGTACCAAGAGCGCCGCACCATCCTCACGCCACTCCCCAAAACAGGCATCCATCGTTTACAAGCCGCGCACGATGTGTGGACGGCGGTAGGCAGCCACGTGAGCACCATGATGCCCGAAGCGCATGACGCCACGTTTGCAGCCGTCAGCCACTTGCCGCACATGCTGGCATTTGCCGCAGTCAATGCGCTCATGACGCAGCCGCAAGGCGCAGCTTTTCTGGACATGGCCGGGCCTGGGTTTCGTGATTTCTCACGCATCGCAGCCAGCGACGCATCGGTGTGGCGCGACATCTTGAGCGCAAACCATGCAGAAGTGCTCACGCAAGTGGCGCACTTTCGCACGGCACTTGACCAGTTTGAAACCGCCTTGAAGCAAGGCGACACCGCAGCCTTGCAACACCTGATTCAACAAGCCAGCGATGTGCGCTCGGCTTGGACGCTGCAAGCGGGCAACGCTTGCAACACAGCTTCTGAAGACAAATAGATGTTCTCCACCGCCTTTCTCGACCTCCCCGCGCTGCAAGGCGCCTCTGGCACCGTCACCCTGCCCGGCTCTAAAAGCATTTCCAACCGCGTGTTGTTGCTCTCGGCGTTGTGCCAAGGCACCACCGTGGTTCACGACTTGTTGGACTCCGACGACACCCGCGTGATGTTGGCCGCACTGCGCCAACTCGGCTGCGGTGTCGACGTGCAAGGCACCACCGTGACCATCACCGGTCTGGGCGGACGCACATGGCCCGCCGAGGCCATCGAATTTTTCATGGGCAACGCAGGCACGGCCATGCGCCCGCTCACGGCAGCGCTGGCAGTTCAAGGGGGCGACTTCACGCTCAAGGGCGTGCCCCGCATGCACGAGCGCCCCATTGGCGATCTGGTGGACGCCCTGCGCGAACTGGGCTGCGCCATCGACTACCTTGGCAACGAGGGCTACCCGCCCCTGCACATCGGCAACCCAGCACTGCAACTGGACAAGCCCATCCCCGTGCGTGGCGATGTGTCGAGCCAATTTCTGACCGCCTTGTTGATGGCTCTGCCTCTGGCAGCGCAGAACCGCGCCATCACCATCGAGGTGGTGGGCGAACTCATCAGCAAGCCCTACATCGAAATCACCTTGAACCTGTTGGCACGCTACGGCATCGCCGTCGAGCGCCAGGGCTGGGAGCGTTTTGTCATTCCGGCAGGCAGCCATTACCAGTCACCCGGCACGATTCACGTCGAAGCGGATGCTTCTTCAGCCAGCTACTTCATCGCGTTGGGTGCCATCGCTGAGGGTGACGGCATCCGCATTCAAGGCGTGGGCGCAGACTCCATCCAAGGCGACATTCGCTTCATGGATGCCGCAGCCCAAATGGGCGCAAAGATCACCAGCGGCCCCAACTGGCTCGAAATCAACCGAGGCGCTTGGCCCCTAAAAGGCATCACGCTCGACTGCAACCACATCCCCGACGCTGCCATGACCTTGGCCGTGATGGCGCTCTACGCCGACGGCCCCACCACGCTGCGCAACATCGCCAGCTGGCGTGTCAAAGAAACCGACCGCATCGTCGCCATGGCCACCGAATGCCGCAAGCTCGGTGCGACGGTGGAAGAAGGCCCAGACTGGATCACGGTTCACCCTCTCCCAAATGGCAAACACGCCAACGCCTCGGCGCAGGGCCAATGGAAAGCCGCCAGCATCCACACCTATGACGACCACCGCGTCGCCATGTGTTTTTCGCTCGCAGCCTTCAATGAGACCCAAGTGCCCGTGCGCATTGAAGATCCCAAGTGCGTGGCCAAAACATTCCCCGATTACTTTGAGGCTTTATTTTCGGTGGCACATGCCAAACCCCAAGACATCCCGGTCATTTGCATCGACGGCCCCACCGCTTCGGGCAAGGGCACCTTGGCCAGTCGTGTGGCACAGGCCTTGGGTTACCACTACCTCGACTCGGGCGCGCTCTACCGCGTGACGGCCTATGCCGCGTTGAAAGCGGGCCTCACGCTTGAAGCCGCCGACGAAGCCCGCATTGCCGACCTCGCCCGCACCCTGCCCGTGCGCTTTGAAGGCGACACCGTGTGGTTGGGTAGCGAAGACGTGAGCGACGCCATCCGCACCGAACAAGCAGGCATGAATGCTTCTAAAGTATCCGTTTTACCTACTGTGCGTACTGCTTTGGTTGCTTTGCAGCACAGCTTCCAGCGCCTGCCCGGCCTCTTGGCCGATGGCCGTGACATGGGCACCGTCATCTTCCCTGATGCGCCTTTGAAGGTGTTTTTGACCGCAAGCGCCGCGCAACGCGCCGAGCGTCGTCATAAGCAATTGATTTCAAAGGGTATTTCGACTACACTCGACGGTCTTCGCGCCGATTTAGAGGCCCGCGACGCCCGCGATTCATCGCGCAGCGTGGCACCCTTGAAAGCGGCACAAGATGCTTTCCAACTCGACAACTCTTCGCTCTCTATCGAAGCTTCGGTAGACCAAGTGTTGACGTGGTGGCAAGCAAAGCAACCCTTTTGATAGAGCTGCAAAGTTCTTTGAAAGGGCTGCGCCCTTGGCCCGTTTGGCTCCTCTCGCGCTGCATTGGCGCACTGGCCCAACGGATCTAAAACTTAACCCGTGGCTCACGCCACACACCACCGCTTATCGCAGGCCTCATGTGGCGCAGCAATCGTGCTGCCCTCTTTCCCGTGATAAGACAAAGGAAATAAATGTCTGAATCTTTTGCCGCCCTATTTGAAGAATCCCTGAAGCGCTCCGAAATGCGCACAGGTGAAGTGATCACCGCTGAAGTGGTTCGTATCGAACACAACCACGTCGTCGTGAACGCTGGCCTCAAGTCCGAAGCTTATGTGCCAATCGAAGAATTCAAAAACGACAAGGGCGAGCTCGAAGTCCAAGCTGGCGACTTCGTGTCAGTTGCGATCGGTAGCGTTGAAAACGGCTACGGCGACACCATTTTGAGCCGCGACACTGCCAAGCGTTTGGCATCGTGGATGAGCT
>Ga0213919_1001033_pt1 | contig 10790 bp, 28 predicted proteins | sample McNCre317MG_FD_161056 | JGI IMG/M metagenome (GOLD analysis project Ga0213919, IMG submission 161056) | Freshwater microbial communities from McNutts Creek, Athens, Georgia, United States - 3-17 MG | ecosystem: Environmental > Aquatic > Freshwater > Creek | place: USA: Georgia | collected... | reverse complement strand
GTCCTGCCATCCCAGCCCAGAGGGGGTCTCCCCCCACCCCTTCGCTACACAGCGTGAGGTGGGTTGGTCCGCATCCGCCTGGCATAGCTGCCGATCACTGCCGGGTCGATGGCGATGTTCATGTCGACCTCGTGCCTGACCTTGGCAACGGCTTCGACCTGTGCAGGTGGGGCGGTGAGCTGCTGCCTGATGGCTGCGCTGCTGATGTGCCCGCACAGTTGGCACCGCATGATCCATCGGATGGGCGCCGCGTCGACGGAGTGCGAGGAGTAGGCGTGACCATCGCTCGGGTACGTCGAGCAGTACTCGTCGTCGCTGCCACGTGCTGCCTGCTCGTCCATGGCTCAGCCTCCGTGTGCTGCTCGGCTGCGCCACGAGTTGCGGCATGCTCGGCACCCACGGACGCCAGGTCGGTCAGCGCGCAGGTAGGTGTTGGCCTCGTCGAACGGATGGCCCCGCTTGCAGTGGGCAGCAGAAGCTTCAGCTGCAGTCAGAGTGTCGCCACGCAGCAGGTTCTCCCTGCATGTCACGGGCTCAAGGTGCTCTGGGTTGCAGCAGGCTCGCTGCTTGCATAGGTGGTCGATCTGCAGGCCCTCAGGGATGGGGCCGACGAATGCCTCGTAGGCCACCCGATGCGTCAGCAGCGTTTCCCCGCACAGGCCCATCTTGGTGTAGCCGTTGCTGTGCTTGGCGCGGTCACTGATCCAACAGGGCGTGGTGTAGCCGCAGTCGGTTTCCGCAGAGCGGGAGCGGATGCGTTGCTGGAGCTCCGTCATCAGTGCAGCTAGGGTCATGGCATTGGCCTCTCGTCAGGTCAGTCACGCCCGAGGCCTGTTCGCGCAGGTGCTCGGGTTCTTACGTCTGGTGTGCCGCGCGACCTCCAGCGCTGTCGTTGCAGCGCTTGTGGCTGGGGCCGAGGTAGCCAATGCGGTCGTCGCTGTGGTCCAGCGCCCAGGTCTCGCCGGGCAGAATCCGGCGCTCGCATCGGGCGCAGTCGACCAGCCCGGCCTCGACCCGTGGTCGCCACTTCTCGCGCAGCCTGTCGTGCGCTGCGGTGTACCCGCGCTGCTGCCGTGTCCCGCGCACCTGCTCAGCCTCACGTGCATGGCCTGGGCAGCGAGGTGCAGCCTGGAGTTCGGGGCATCCCGGTTCGGCGCACACGCGCTGCCTGGCCATGGCGTCCTCCGTGGCGCTGGGATGCGGGCCGCATCAACCTGCATCCCAGCTCATTCGCCTCGGTCCAGCCGACCAGCTGGTCTTGGATACGACGAAGGCCCCGCTTTTCAGGCGGGGCCTGTCGTGAGTTTCGCGTCGGTCGAGAGTCAACCGACCTTGACGAAAGTTAGCTCTGAGTTGGATCTTTCGCAAGTCCCGCCAGCTCAGACCGCAGTCGTGCCATCAACGCGAACGGATCGCCGTAGGTCTGCGCCAGGCCCTCGATGTGGGTCCGGAGCTCGTCGTCGATCACGAAATCCTCGCGCTGGGCGATGCGCAGGCGGGCGAACTGCCGATGCCGGGTCTTCTCCAGGTCGTAGTGCCCGGGTTCCGCGGCGAGGACCGCGCCGGCCGGGATGTGCAGCGCGCTCATCCGGCTGGTCAGGTTCATGGTGGTGCCGATCTTCACGATGCCGGGCCGCAGTTCGCAGTAGTAAACCACGCAGGCTTTCGGCGTGTCGGGGCGCCGGTCGGCGCGCATCAGTTCGGGGCTTCGCGCCAGGGCGATCAGCCGCATCTGCTCGTCGTGGCGCGCATTGCGGTACGCGATGGCCCCGTCGTTGGCGCCGAGCTGCCGGACCACCTCGGGGTCCTTCAGGACATCGGTGGCGATCCACACCGAGCACGGCTCGCAGACCAGCGCGTCGGGCAGCTTGGGGCCGTTGCAGAGCCGTTTGCCGCGTGGGAGCTGGCAGCGCCGGTCGTTGATCGCGGGCAGCCCGGTCAGGCCGACCCGGGCGCCGCAGCTGCAGCGGTAGCGGCCGGGGCCGGCGAACGTGTCGGGCATCATGAGCCGGGTGCAGCCGCATCGGACGGTGATCTCGATCAACGCTTCTTCGCTCCGATCCTGAGGGTGATGACGTCCCCGATCCGGTACAGGGGCCGGTTGTGCTCGTCGTGCCCGTGGGCGATCAGCTGGCCCTTGGCTGCGTACGCGGCGATCGTGGAGTAGCCGATCGGGAAGCCGAGGCGCAGCAGAACGCCGGCGATCTCGACGGGCCGGGCGAGGTAGTCCTCGATCTCGCTGCGCATCCACGCCTGCTGCTCGTCGACGTCGTACTCGGCGCCGCAGGTCCGGCACCTGCCGGTGGTCGATCCGGGCCGGGCGGTGACGTCCTCGCGGCAGACGTTGCCGTCGGCGTCGACCTGGCTGCACGGTCCGGCGTACCGGCCGGGCTGAGGGCCGTTGATGATGCCCGTGATCCGCCGGGTGCAGTCGTCGATCTCGGCGAAGGCGATGATCACGCGGGGCTCGTGATCATCGAGGGCATGCCGGAGCCACCCCAGGTGTCGCCTGAGCGCCCGGCAGGCACGGACGAGGGGGTCGGGGTGCAAACGGCCATTCGTGGCCGCAGAGGCGCTCTGAAAGCCTCGGGTCTCCTCGATGTCGCGCAGCAGCGTCGTGATCGCGTTCTGCACGGCGGCGAGACGCTCGGCGGCGCCGGTGTCGCCGGGTGGCCGGCTGCCGGGCTTGTTCGCCGAGCCGCCGTTGCTCTCGCCGCGGCGGGCTTGCCCGTAGGCGACGCCGCGGGCGTCCGGCGTCAGCTCGATGATGGTGGCGAGCTGGCGGTCGGCCCGGTCCATGCAGGACTGGCAGGCGTAGCCCTCCTCGGCAACACGCGGCAGGCAGCCGCGGCAGTCGTCGTCATCGCATCCGGCCAGGTGCCGGTCTCGGATCCGGCAGCCAGTGATGGCGCAAAGCTGGGTCACGCGTCCTCCCGGGGCACCAGCGCCAGGTCGTAGCCGAGCGCGTTGGCGAGCCGGATCAGGTTGCCGACGCTGGGGTTGCTGCGGCCTCGTTCCCAGCTGGACACCTGGGTTTGCTTGACCGGTTTGCCGGCTGCTTGGGCGAGTGCGTTCTGGCTGAGCATGAACAGGCCTCGCAGGTCGTAGATGGCTTTGCCGATGCGTTCGGGGTCGGCGAAGCGGATGACGCCGGTCATGCGGGTTTCCCGGTGTCGCGGCGGATGAGGACGACGTCGAGGCCGAACAGGTCGGCGGCCTGGACGAGTTCGTCGACGTCGAGGCGTGTGCGGCGCTGTCCGGTGCGGCGTTCGCGGTCGTAGATGGTGCCGCGGCTGAGGCCGAGTTGGGCGGCGAGCTGGACCTGGGTGAGGTTGGCGTGTTGGCGCAGGTCGCGGAACATGGCGTTGAGCTGCTGGGAGCTGGCGATCTTCACGCGGCACCTCGCGCAGCGGTCCAGCCGCGAGCGACCGGGTCGGGGCCGGGCATGCGCCACATGCCGCGCGGGTCGCGCCACATGCCGAGCGTCTCTGGGTCGATGCACTGGCCGCCGCGCCGGTGGCGGTCGAAGCTGCTGACTGCGCCGAAGGTCTGGTGGCAGGTCGCGCAGTGGGCGTTGGTCGGGTTGGGCCGGACGCAGGTGGGCTTGCAGCGCATCAGGAGATCTCCTTCTCGGCAGCGAGGCGGGCTTGGTGGGCGGCAACGGCGGCGGCGCGGCGGGCGGCGGCTTCGGCGAGGGCGTCGGCGGCGCGGCTCGTGTACCGGAGTGGGACGGGTTCTCGGGGCTTCGGGAACAGCTGGAGAACGGGGGCGATCTTCGAGGGCGGTTCGGTCGCGCGCGGAGGGTGAGAGGTGGGCGTTTCCCCAACCCCTATTCCTCGGTCTTCTCGCTCCTCTTGATCCTCTTCCTCCTTAGTACGACGGTTTCCGTCGTATGGCTCGTCACATACCGTCGTATGGCTCGCCGAATTTCGTCGTATGGCTCGACCGGAAACCGTCGTATGGCTCTGATCTTGAGGCGGGGTTTCCATACGACGTTTTCCGTCGTATGGCTTGGATCCGCGCCGGGGGTCGTTCGCCCGTCGTTGCCCGGCCGCCGACTGCTCCCAATCGCGGCGCGCGGCGTCGGCCCGGTCGGTCAGGTTGAGCCGGTATCGGGCGGTCGAGTTGCCGTCGCCCCGGTTCGTCGCGGCGCGCTCGACGGTGACCGCTCCGGCGTCGAGGAGCGGACCCATGGCGCGGGAGACGGCGCGGAGGTCGGTCGGGTCGGGGTTCTCGCGGCCGAGGGCGAACTCGGCGAGGGCTTCCTGGCCCTGCCCGTACCACGGCCAGTCGTCCTTGTCCTTGGACACCAGGGCCATGTAGACGAGGAGCATCAGCGAGGTGGGCGGCACCTGGCCGGTCCATCGGCGGTATGCAGACAGCGCGTTTGAGGCACCCATCAGGCACCCGCCTGGCTGGTGCGAGAAGACACAGCGTTTCGAGCATCGCAAAGGATGCCCACCCATGGCATAGTCACGCCAGGGCTCCTTTCCGTCATGGCGGATCGAGCCTGCGGGATGGGTGTTAGCCGCACCCATTCCGCGCTCAATTCTCCCAGCTCACACAGCGCGCTAACCAGCGCCGCGCCGCCTCGCCGTGTCGTGTTGATCACTTATAACCTCGCGCTCTAATTCACAGCCTGTGCGCAATTTCTGTGGATAGCCCGAATGCGCCCGTGGGGAAATCCGGGCGCATTCGGTGGTGCATTTCGTGAGGCTTACTGACCCTCGCTCGCGGCTTTGCGCCGTAGCTCCCGGAGCTCCTTCACGGCAGCGATCTCGCGCTCGTGGGCGGCCTTGATTCGGTAGCCCTCGTACTCGTCAGGCAGAGCGACGGTCAGGTGCCAGGTCCAGTCGTCGCTCAAGGCGAACGCCGTCCCGGGATTCGTCGACCCGAGAGCCGCGACGACAGGCCGGTACTCGACGAAGTCGTCGTCGCCTTCTCGCTCCCACCCGATGACCAGGACCTGGTCGATCTGGTCGGGCCCGCCGCCGGGCCCCCATGCGTATCCGTAGAGGGGTGTGGCCTGCGGGATCATGCGTTCTCCAGGTTGATCGCGTGCTGCTGGGCGTTGTCGGCGGAGACGTTCGCGGCCCGGGTGGCGGCAGCCCCGAGCGCGAAGACGACCTCGATTGGGTCTGCTGCGGCGAACCAGTCCTCAACGTCGTCAGGCTGGATGCCGTCCTTGCCGTAGGCGGCGCACTTGAGGTGATTGAGCAGCAGCACCATCCGTTCGAGCTGCTCCGCTTCCTGGCCACGTCTGCGAATGACGTAGCTGGCGAGGTCGCCGAAGGATGGGCGTTCACCTCGGGAGTAGAGGTACGCCATGTCCACCAGGGACAGCGCCACCTCGCGGTGCAGGTAGAAGGCCCTCATCTCCGGGGTCTCGTCGCTCATGCCGCTTTCTCCTTCTTCGGCGGCCGCGGTCCGGCGCCGGTGGTCTCGTAGTCGCAGGTCTTCGACCGGCACGTCGCCGGGTACCAGACGCGCCGGCCGACCTCGTACGGTTGGCCGGGCGCGAGCATTGACTGGCATCGCGGGCACGCGCCGACGGTCAGCTCGCCGCGGAGTGCCCGGTCCCAGGCGATGCCGCTGACGGCGTCGTGGGCGATGAGGACGTCGGGGTGGTAGACGCGGCTCACGACGGCTCCCGGCCCACGCCGTCGGGCTTCGTGACCCAGGCGCGCCAGATCTGCTCCGTCAGCGACCGGTTCTCGTCGAGGCGCTGGTAGAGCAGGGTCCACAGTTCGTCGGTGTCGACTCGCCGCCCGGCAGCGGCCTGCTCGCTGAGCCAGACCAGGTGCTCGATCACGGCTCACCGCCGATCGGGAGCGCCGTCCGCGTCATGGCGGCCGCGAGCCGCCGCTTGTAGCAGCCCGGCCCGAGCCGCGCGACGACGACGGGCTTGCCGTTGATTCGCTCGCTCCACGGCAGGAGTTCGCGGGCGGTCCGGCCGCAGTCCGAGCACCGGTCCGGGCTGGCGTCCGCGCGGAGGTGGTCGCGCTCGACGATGGCCAGCACGGCGGCCAGGCGCTCGGTCAGGCAGTCGTCGCGCCCGCAGCCGATCTCATCGCACCAGTCCTCGCGCTGGGCTACGAACGCGGCGAGCATCTCCTCGGTCACCTCGATCACGCGATCGCCTCCTGCTCCCGGGCGGCGGCCCGGCACGTCAGCCGTTTGCGGCACACGCCGTGCGACGGCAGCCGGTTGCCGCAGATCGGGCAGGTGCCGGGCTCGACCGGTACGGCGGGTGCCGGGTCAGCCAGGCCGAGGACCTCGATCAGGTCGGCGTTGCCGGTGCGCTCCAGGTAGGCGGCGGCGTCGGCCCGGATGGCTGCTGTGGTGGCGGGCAGGCCGGTCTTGGTGGTCAGGTGGTCGCCGCTCACAGGGCACCTCCGGCCATGCGCGGCCACGGCAGCGGCCGCAGTTCGCGGCGGCGCACGATCCGCATGAGCGGGTCGCCGGTGGCCGGGTCGACGCGGATGCCCCGACCGTTGGCGGACCGGACGTACGCCGGGATGCGCCACTCGCCGGTCGCCGGGTCGTAGTCGAACTCGGCCGCGGCCGGCACGCGCCGGTAGTCGACCCGGTGGTCGGTCAGCCAGTCGTGCACCTGCCGCTGCTCGAACGGGTCGAGGTGGCTGTACGGGATGAAGTTCTTCACCGCGCACCTCCCCGCGCGGCGTCGCGGAGCATCCGGTCGCCGTCCTCGCGGCAGTGCTGGAACACGCACATCGCCTCGCAGCCACGCGAGCGCGGCGACCAGGGCGTGGCCCGCGACGTCGCCCGGATCGCCCACAGCGCCAGGTCGACGGAGCACTGGCCGGGCAGCCGGTTGAGCAGCCGGGCGATCCGGCGGCGCAGGAAGTCAGCCACGGATCGCCTCCCGGCGTGCGCGGGCAAGGCGCAAGCGCCGCTCCCGACGGGCCATGGCGACCCAGTCGGAGAGCGGCACCTGACACATTGCGGCGGCGAGACGAGTGCGCTCGGCGGCGCGGCGAGCGGTCCGGGCACTCACCGGTCCGCCCCCTCAAGGACGGCCCGGCCCGCGTCGGTCAGCTGCCACACCCGGGAGGTGAACGGCTGCTCGACCAGCCGCCGGCGTTCCAGCGCCCAGACGAGCTCGGCGACCCGGGTGCGCTCCGAGTCGACGAGGAGCATCGGCGTGAAGTCCGCGTCGTCCTCGACGAGTCCGGCGTCGACGTCGCGCAGGAGGGCGATCTCGATGTCGGTCGGCGCGGTCATAGCCCGCACTTCCGCAGCAGCCGGACGAACTCCCGGTCGTGCCCCTCGACGCGCCGGTAGTAGCCCGGCGGGACCCGCATCGGGTGCACCAGGGTGGTGGTGGGGTGCCGGTGCACGACCAGGGCATCGTTGCGCCGGGTGTACGCCCGCCATGCACGCACGAGGCGCTCCTTGCGCGCGCGGCTCACTGGTCGCCGCCCGAGTGCTCGACCGGCCGCCACTCCGGCTCGTCGGCCATGAGGAGCACGACGTCCCGGATCAGCTCGCCGGACCGCTCCAGTTCGATCAGGCCCTCGTACTGCTGCTCGACGCTGTCCCGGTCGCCCTCGCGCTCGACCTGATGCCAGTGCTCCTCGGGCACGTCGGCGGCGGCAACGCAGGGCCGGTCTCCCCGGTAGTACTCCGGGTGCGCGATGGCGCTGACGGTCGAGAAGACGACCTTGCGACGCTCGCTCACTCGGTGCCGCCCGAGAACTGCGCCGCCGGGATGCCCACCTCGGCCGCCGCTTCCTCGCGCTCGGCGAGGATCTCCTCGGCAGAGGCCTCCGGCACCTGGTGCTCACCGTCCGGGCCCATCCGGGTCTCGCCCGTCGCAACCGGGTGCCCATCGCCGTCAAAGTCGAACAGCGCGGGCTCACCCTTCGGGAACGCGTCGTCGATCGTCGCCAGGCCCCGGCCCTTACGCGCCCCTTCGAGGATCTTCTTCGCCAGGGCCTGCGGCGACGAGCCATCTTCCAGGGGCTCGATCGCCAGGAACTTCACGGCCGGAGTCAGCCCGCCGTCCTCGGCGATGTTGCCCCCGGCGAACTTCACGAGCCCGACGACGTAGTACGTCCGGTCGTGGTGGGCGAGGAGGTCGTCGGCGATCTCTTCGAGGCCGTTGCCCGGGCGGGTGTCCTTGGTGAACGTGCCTCGGATCGTCACTGCGGTCATCTGGTGGTGCTCCTTGCTCGATGGGATGTGGTGCGTGCCGCCGGCGGGACTCGAACCCGCGCTTCCGGCTGCCCCCGAGGTGGTGGGGCGGCGCCCTGACGGACGCTCGGCGGCGGATCGGGGTCAGCCCGCGGAGCGGCCGCCGAGCCACGGCGGGACCGGCTCGCCGACCGACTCGACGAGCGCACGGCAGGCCCCGCACCGCGACAGGTGGTCGTCGACGGACGACGGACGACCAGGCGGCGTCTTGTAGGCCTCCGGCTTGACCCGCGGCTCGCCGCCGCGCAGATAGGCCTCGAACTCCTTGGCCCGGCCGATGACGTCCTCGGTCTCGAATTCGGACTCGACGTCGATGGTGTCGACGGCCAGGCGCAGCGCGTTCTCACGGAGGGCGACCTCGGTGAAGTCGATCATTCGGTGGTGCTCCTGTTCTCGGTGGTGGTGTCCTGCGCCGGGCGGCGCGAGACGGTGACGGTGACGGGCTGCATCGGCCCGCACGCGTGATCGACGGCGGCCGTGTCGCGGGTGTAGCGGCGGCCGCAGGTGGCGCACAGCCAGGCGTCGTAGCTGTGCAGCACGTTGGAGGTCGTCGCGATGTACGCCTGCGCGGTGTTCGCCAGCGCCTGGTTGAGCTCGGCGACCTTGGCGGCCAGCTCGTCGCGCTGCTCGCCGACCTTCTTGAGCGCCCACCGGGCGGCGTCGCGCTCCTGGTGCCGCTCGTCCATCTCGGCCCGGACGGCGAGGATGTTGTTCCGCAGCGTGGCCAGCTCGCCGCGGGCGTCGTCCCGCTCGCGGGAGACGTCGACCAGCTCGCCGTTGTGCGCGAGCAAGCTGTCCCGTTCCCGCTCGACCTCAGCCAGCCGGGCGGTCAGCTCGGCCTCGCGGTCCGCGTCGCCCTGGGCCTCGGCCAGCAGCGCGGCGACGTCGAGCACCGGTCCGGCTGGCTCCGCGGCGTACGAGCCGGTCGGCTCGAACCGGCCGCAGCCGCACTCCGGCTCCCGGCAGCCGCCGGTCCCGCGCCGGTGCTCCTCCTGGGTGTCCCCGCACACGCACAGCGCTCCGCCGACGGTCACCGGGCACCCGCCTTCCGCGCCCGGCGCTGATCGATCGCGTACCGCACCAGCGCGTACGGCATCAGCAGCAGCACCAGCGGCAGCGCCGACTGGCACGTCCGGCCCAGCGGGTGCCGGTACGGATTCGTCCGACCCATCAGGACCTCCCCGGGATGACCGGCACATCGCGGCGCCGGCCGCTGGTGACGCTGAGGCGGCGCTCCAGCCACTGATCGATCGCCTCACGGGTCGCCGATCCGCGAGGCCGGACCGCGACCAACCGGGTCAGCTCGGCGTCGATGCGACGCAGCTCGGCGGCAGCGACAGCGGCCGGGGTGACCGGGACGATCGGCGTGCCGTCGGCGTGGACGTGGTCGACGCGGATCTCGGGCTGGCCGCGCTTCGGGAAACCGAACATCAGCCCACCGCCTTGAGCTGCGGCCAGCGGACTGCCTTCAGCGCCCGCTTATGCGCCTCCGGCACCTCGGCGAGCGGCTGCCCGTACGCGGCGAGCCCGAGGCTCATCAGCGCCACCGCGTCGGTCTGGTTGTCGTCGCGCGGGTTGATGTTCAGCAGGTGCCCATACGTCGCGATGACTGCCTCGACGACCTTGTCCTTGGTCACCTTGTTCTTGCCCGACGTCGCGCCGCTCCCGGTTGCCCAGACCTTCAGCGTGGCCGGGGCGACGTCGACGTACGCGATGTGCTGCCGGGCCAGCCACTGCGTCACGACCGCGCGGACGTGATGCAGCGGGTAGTCCGAGGCCGAGCCCCGGGAAAACGTGCCCTCGATGACCACCAGGTCGACCCGGTCGCCGCCGAGCCGCTTGTTGCCAGAGCCATACCCGCACGCCTTGCGGACACCGACGTCGATGATGTCCGTCTGCGTGTGCAGCGGACGCCGCGACGTGTCGAGCGTGGACACCCAGAGGCCGGACGTACCGTCCGAAGCGTGCGTCGACGCGATTGACGTCGCCGCCGTCGAAATGTCGAGCGCAACCAGGCGCAGCAGGTGCGTCATCGCCGCTCCGCCTCAGGGTCGATCGCGACGGAAAGCTCCCGGACCGCCTTCAGCGAGACCTCACGGAACGAGCCGGGGCCAGCGTCGGTGATCAGCCCGGCCTCACGCAGCGCCCGCAGGTGGTGCGCAACGCCGGGCTGGGTCAGGCCCAGGCCCTGCAACTCGGACGGTTTCAGCGGGCCGTGCCAGGTGAGCTGGTGCAGGATCACCAGCCGCACCGGGTCGGCAAGGATCTTCAACGCATCGACCAGCGGCTGTGCGTCAGTGAGCGTGAACGGCTGTTGCTCGTCCGGCACGTCGAACGGCGAGCGGATGGCGGTCACGACTGCACCGCCGAGATCACGCAGAACGCATCGCCGTCGCCAGCCCAGTCGAACTCGGCCGCCGACCAGTTGACCGTGTCGTCGCCGCCGGCCATCAGGTACACGACGTCGCGGCCGCGGCCGTGCAGGATGTGCTTCAGCAGCTCCCGGAACAGGGCGTAGGCGGTCACTGGTCACCGCCCTCGGCGTTGTCCGCAGCGCGCCGGTCCTTCTGCGC
>Ga0213919_1001030_pt1 | contig 10832 bp, 17 predicted proteins | sample McNCre317MG_FD_161056 | JGI IMG/M metagenome (GOLD analysis project Ga0213919, IMG submission 161056) | Freshwater microbial communities from McNutts Creek, Athens, Georgia, United States - 3-17 MG | ecosystem: Environmental > Aquatic > Freshwater > Creek | place: USA: Georgia | collected... | reverse complement strand
ATCTTGCGGAAATCGCGTTCATGTTCGAGTGTGTGGTCAGAGACAAAATTGCCTTCCCGAGATTCAATGACCCGATACTTTTCAAAACCCCAGTACTCTGGGAATCCATAGTCGTCAATCTGGAGATTCGTGAATAACGGAATCCCATCATCGTCGATTCGAATTGGTTTCATTTTGGGAAACAAATTGTATGATAGGAATACAAAATGTCTCGACCAGTCCACAAATTCCCAGCATCATGGGTAGATCAAGAAGATTGGATCGTTTTAGAATTAAGTACTAGTTTGTATACTGAACATATCACGTCAAAAGACGGATGGGAGCTCGTCAATAGAACAGCGTCGGTTGCAGCGTGGGTCAAGGGTGAAGATGCCATTGTAGGTATCATGGGCACATCTGCAAAAACAGGTTTATCTAATTTATTGGATGACGCAGCACTTGCGGGTATTGTGGACGGTTCCTGCGATCTTGCCGTTGTTAACCAAGCAGAAGCAATTATTGAAGGGCTCCATGATAAAAACGTAGTTGTCGCTGGTCATTCGTTGGGAGGTGCGGCAGCGTTCTGCGTATCTCACAAAGGCAATGTTACGAGGGCAGTTGCATTTAACCCTGGAGCTCCCCCAACAGGAGGTGGACTCAAAGGTGCTGAAGGGATCTGTAGGGCTTACCATATTGTAGGTGATATTATAAGCACACATATAGACGACTCAACAGCAGATGTTACTCGAATCCATTTACGAGGTGATGTGAACTGGAACAATGTTACTTACTACCACTCTACTGACCGGTTCTTTGAAAACAAATCGTATGATATCTGGCGTGCCCAGCAAGAGCAAGACTCGCTGGTCAAGTATATTTATAACCAAAGCCCAACTACGGCTTTATTAACCTTGGTTACTGGGCTGATCACAAAAGAACTGAACAAGGACAGGATACGTGAAATTGTATGTAAAAATCCTATCCCAGGCACCCTGGCTAATTGCCCGGATATTCCAAATGCTGGTCAGGTACTTACTACTTTTGCGGGCGGACTCCTGGGATTGGCTGGGGGCCCAGCCGGGGTTCTCGCTGGGTTGAAGCTGGGGTACGATATTGGTGGTGGGAGTGGGCTTTTGGATATACTTGCCCCCGGTGGTGTAGACAAAATCAAGCAAGGATTTAAGCGGGCTCTTCAAGTAGGTCAAAATGTAAACAGAACGCTTCACAAAAGACAGAGAATGTATTAGGTATTTTGTATGTTTCTTAGAATAAATGTCCTCACACTTTCGATGGTACCCAGCTGAATCCGAAGTCGTCGTTCCTTGGAATGCACGCTACTCGTTCCCATCTGTAATTAGATTTTAATCCAGCAAGCCAACAAAGCAATCAAGATGACTCCTAGAATACCTCCAAAGAATGCTCAACAATTCTCTCCAGGTAACGTTATTCGTTTGGAGTTCCCAGCCCAAGGTTATGTCAACCCTGGAAAGACCACTTTGGAATTCGACGTTCAATTGCTCTACACATTCTTGGACAATACTGATAGAACCGCCATCCGATTCCAAAACAACGTAAGTTATTTTATTGAATGTTAGATCCAATCATTGTTCTCACGGGTACGTTTGCTCTACGGATCTACCCCGCTCGAAGATATTCCAAACTACAACGTTATTGTTCGTGCATTAACTGAATGGACTGGAAGTGATGCTCTCGGCCCAGATCAAACTTCTATCAGTGATGGTATTGGTGGTATCACCCCGTCCACTTCGGGCGGTGTAAACTTGGTCACTGCTGGTGGGCTACAAGGTACTCCACAATTGTGCAACGTCCGTCAAAAGTTTATTCAAGGTTTAGATTCTCGAGGAACCGGTGCAGATGTTACTACTGCCCCTGGTTTCGGATCTGTTCCAAACGGTACCACTGCAAACTCCACCTTTGCGTCTATCTTGGGTGTCAACCCTATTAGACGCTACCAAGTCCAACTGGCTCTCGGTATGCTCACCCAAGAAAAACTTATCCCTACCAAATTCATGGCTTCCCAATTGGCTATTGAAATCACCTTGGCTCAACCATCCGAATGTATCTACGCTGGTCCAGGTTACCTCTCCACAACAGCCCCAACCTACCAAGTAACCAATGTTAACCTCATCCCTGAAATCCTTGAATTCGATGCTTCATACGATGAGAGTTTCTTGCGTGGTTTGCAAAGCGGCGGTGTACCAATCAAGTTCTCTACCTGGAACAACTTCAGATTCACCGCATCCAACGCCAGTACTTTCAACTTGCAAATCCAAGAACGTTCAAGATCAGTCAAGGCTATTTTTGCCCTTCAACGTCGTGAAAATGGGACTTTCACAAGGGACAATGGAGCATCGTTCTTTACCACTAATATCACATCGACTTCCGGTGGGACTACACTTCAAGACTTCCAATTTAGAATTGGTGGTAGGTAAGTGATTTATTTTGTTCTTTTTCTGCGATTATGTCTCTGATTATTTTCTTTGTATGTAACCCATCGAAGATTATCAATCGAGTTATTTTCGGGATCGCCATCTATATGATCTACGATCGTCTTGTCATCATATCTAGGACAAAGAAAACACTCCAGTACAAGTTGGTGAGCTCGTTTGTGCACTTTCTTACCACCTAGTCTTGGCTGTACTTTGACAGAATATTCATAGCTTGCGCGATGTCCAGCTCTTCTATTACGAGTTCCTCTTGTAATTTTAGTCGATCCAAATTGATTAGTACGCACTATGAATCTTCCTAGATTAGATGCTTCGATGTGATAGATCGGGTGTGGCATCCAAAACTCCATTTTAGCGAAAAAAACGGAAACTAATTTTTTAGGTATTTCCCAGCAGCACCAGTACAAAACTCTTTATCAACTGCCGCGTCTGTATCAAACGGTGGGGTGGAGAGTTATGTAGAACTTGCTAAAGCTCTCAACATTCTTGGTAATACTCAATTATCTACCAACTGTAGCGCGACTCGTTGGGCACTTCCTCCAGCTGCAAGTGATTTCCAAGCAGCTACCGCTGCTAGTGAGTTGAGTGAATACGACTACGATTTGACACTTGTAGGTTTTAAAGCCAGCGGTGCTCCAGTAATCAAGGGTATTTCTAGCGGTACTTCCTCTGTCTCTGGAGACTTGGCCTCAAGCTGTTTTGGTATGGCTACTGATTTGGAGACTTCCAACGGTCTCGAAATTTCCGGTTTGAACGCAGAGGAGCAGTCCGATATATCACTTTTGGTGCGTTACTCTGGTACTCAAACAACTGGTATGGCATACGATGTATTTACATATATCGATTCCATGATTGTGCTACGTGAAAACAATGTGCTCGAACTTATCCAGTAAAATGTATGAACCTTAATAAAAATGGCTGAATTGAGTCAGACTTTTGAATACATTGAACTATGTCTCGACTCGTGGGACGCTACCGCTGCAGGGGGTTCAGCTTTTGAAGGAAGTAATTCACCACCCAACCAAATCAAGTACAGCTGGCCTCAGTTTTACTTTACACAGAAAAATTTGAACATTGCTGCAATGAAAGTCATCTCGGCAGAAATTCCGTTTGTGTTTGATACGGTGACAACCTACAACAACACCTTTATATTCACCGTCAACGGAGTCGAGACTACCATCACTATTCCTACCGGTACATATACTGGGACGTCCCTAGCTGCTCAGCTACAGACTTTACTTGCCGCTGTGAGCGCATCGTTTCTAGTTACATGGTCGTCTACTACTCTACGGTTCACTTTCACTTTTGCAGGTGGAGCTGTAGAATGGGGGTTCATTTTCAACGATCGTAAAACAGCTTACTCGTTAATGGGATTCTTACCTACTACCACCACTGTTCAAACAGGTAACGGTGCAATGCTCTCTCCTACAGTCGCCAGCCCAACAGGACCTTACTACCTTTATCTCAACTCACGCACATTGGGTTCACTCATCAATTTCAACCTACCTGATGGCGCTTCTTCTGGTATAGGTCCTGAAATGGCCAGGATTCCAGTATCGGTCAACTATGGTGAACTCATTCAATACCAAGACCCAGATCCTGAAAAATATTTTGATTTCTTTACTGGGCATCAATTTTCGTCGTTTGATTTCTACTTGACTCTGGGCAGTGATCAGTACCAGAAACCTGTTGATATGAAATGTGCTCCATGGTCTCTCAAGCTCGGTTTATTAGTGTATCGAGACGCCTCGCAAAACCTTGGAAAGAGACCAGCCCATATGATGAAAGGAGAAACGACAATGATTGGTTAAATTGTATGAACGTAATAAAAATGCAGGTTCTACTTGATCGTGTTCAATTGAACCGGTGGGATAAAGACTCTATCCGACCTGGCCCGGTGGGTAGTGTAGGCGATGTCAATCTTCAGGTTAAACTTAAAAAATCAGCTAATTATTTACCAGATAGGTACGTGAAAGCATTCTCTGGGAAAAACGAAGTCTGGTCTGGATCAAATATTAGTGATGGCCAGTGGACTGGGTATACTTCTGGTGGAAGAGGAGCGCTAACTATTTCGAAACCTCTCCCATACCGTAGTGGATTCAAAACACCAGTTGGGTACATGTTTGAAAATGTTGTAGCTGAAGACCGGTCAAAAATGGCTAAAATGGTACCTCTTGGTCAATACAGTTGGGAACAGGAAAAGGCGAAAATATACAAAGCGAAAACTACTGGTGAGCAATTCTTACCCCTACCAATGGGTTATGAAAAAGCTCTGCTCCCACGAGGATCTCAGTTCCCTACAATTGTTGCAGAGAGTAATGGTACAGGAGTAGCTCTACCCGCTGCAGAAGTTAATATTACCGATTCAGAGTTTGGTAAGCAAGGCAGTATCGGTGTGTCTGCTAGTGGGTGTCCCCCTGAAGAAACTAAAAAGATTTGGGCTCCGGCAAAGGATGATCCCATTAGAAATGATGCTCAAAAAATGGCAGAGATATTTACACATTACGAGTGGAGAAGCAGGTATGCCCAGAATCTACCTCCAGCCCCTGGTGATACGAGCGCTTATAATACGTCCCGCCAAGAAGTCATGACAGGTTTGGAATTCAGTGCTTGCGGTGGTGTAGAGCGTCCAAAATTAGCAGGTCCGGTTCCTGTTTATGTCCCTTCAAGCAAAAGAGCAAAGGAAGGCGACTACCGCCGTGAAGAGCAGAAACGGGAAGAGGAGAAAAAGAAACAAAAGTTCCGGTAAATTGTATGAACGTAATAAAAATGATCAAGTCTGGTTTGGTTAATCAGAAACGGGGTGGTGGTTTTGAAAAAGGCTACCCTCAACAAGAGTACCCTAAAGGAAAGGTTGAGGTTGTTCGACCATATGTTGCAGACGATAAAACGATTCTTAAGAAGAGTGCTTATAGTTCGCCGATGGATTACAAAGCTATTACACCCTCACCAGTGGATTACAATGATATTTTTGCAAAGAAAGCTACTCCGGATGAGCGGTTGTATATCCTCAAACAAATCCAACAAGGTCTAGACAAAATCCAGAAAGGGATTCTTGGAAAGATCCCAGTATCTGGACCTCCAGTCCCGACTCCTTCCGCTTCTCAACCCACTGATGAAACCGGTCAAACTATTGGAGCTCCACCTGGAGGGGGTCCGCCAGGAGGGGGAGCTACAGGTGGAGAAGATCCGCGAGAAATGATTGTCGAAACTCCTACAACTATCAACGATCCAACCTTTCCTGGGGTGGTAGAAGTAAATCCAGAGGATACTGATGGTTTAGGTGGTGACGAGAATCTCGGTCAAGAAGAAATTGCTGAAGACGTTGTACAAAACACAGCTAACCCGTTTGCTAATTACGACCCTGAACGTCCTGGCCTACCATCATTCCAGAATATGGAATTTGAGCCTCAGATAGATATAACGCCAGCTATTGCTGATGACGCATATAGGAGAATGATGATGCATCGTGCCATGGAAAATCCGTTGGAATCTTTGTTAGAGATCAACCCGCTAACAGGAGACCGTCCATTGGCCCAGATTCCCAATTATTACGATAATGCTCAAGTGGAGGAAGTTATACACAGCAACGGTAGCGGTCCACGATCCAGAAGCTCGTCGAGTAGAAGAAGCAGTAATACTAGTGAACTGACCACAATCAGCGAATTACAAGGGAGGATGTTGAATTCCCCAGCTTTTTCAAAAAGTTCCCTGGCTGCGCTACATCTCCCAGATATCAATACACGGAATTTATCTTCGAGCACTCAGTCGGGACATATTGGTGATTACGGTTCAGGCCCCACTCAATTGAATGAAGATGTCACGATCTCCCAAATGATTCCTGTTGTCCCACGACGTAACCCTCCAAGAACCCTTGCTGAAAATTTAATCGCTGGTAAGGCGAAATTGAAAAAAGCTACCCCAATGCCTAAAAAGAAAACGGAGAGTGATATTATAAAAGCACGCCTAGCTAAAATAAGACGACGGAACTCTGACAGTTCTTATGATGGTGAATGGTAATAAATTCTTTCCTAAAATGACTCTTTATGAAGTTGATCTTGACAAATTAGCAGTGCCGGTAAAAAGTATGGAAGAGGGTTCTTCAAAAACCAAACGTAAAGCAAAAGAGCCAAAAGAGCCAAAAGCGCCAAAGGAACCAAAAGAGAAAAAGCCAAGAGCTAAGAAAGTCAAGGTTGAAACCGTTGCTATCAAGACTGAAGAAGTCTCGCCAGTGTTGGATACTCCAGCAGTTGAAGTCAAAGAGGAAATCAAAGAGGAAGTTAAAGAAGAGGGCAAGTCTGAAGAAGTCAAGGAACCAAAAGCCAAGAAAGCTAGGGCTCCTCGTCAAAAGAAAGATCCTGCAGTCCCACCACAATGGTTCGCCAAGTATGTTGAAGGAGTCAAGAAGGAGCAAGCTACGTTAAAGACTGAAAAAGTAGCCCCAAAGCAAATCAAGGAAGAAGCCAAGGAAGCTGCTTCAAAAAGCTGGAACAATGGTTTGACTAGAAACAGAGTTGAGAATGAAGTTAATGGACATATGTCAAGAATGTACTCTATGATTTTCAGCAAGTAGTAATTTGTGTGTGATAATAAATATGAGGTTGAACGTTGAAGCTATTCCTACCCCAAAAGGATTCCAGCATCCGCCTGCCCCGCACGATGCTCTTCCGAAACATGAGTTTTCAATGGGATTGATAGCTCCTAAAGGTAGCGGGAAAACGACGGTGTTATGCAATTTGCTCAAGTTCTACAAAGGTTACTTCCACTCTATTCTTGTATTTAGTCCCACCGTTGCTAGTGACGATAAGTGGGAATGGTAAGTTTTTATTCGAATACACATGTACATGTACAACAGTGTTTAAATGGTTTTGGAGGATCTCGGTTGATAGCGTTCTCTTTATATGTAGCCCATCTTAGGTTGTCAAGGTTATTGTTAAGCTTGTTTCGGTCGATGTGATCAACGATCATACCAGCCCCTTGATCAATCGATGTAAACGCTTCCAAGACAAGCCTGTGCATGTAAACTTTCTTCAACCCGATTGCGACCTTTCGATAACCGTTTTGGGTTAGATGACCTTTTGTGATGCGATAGTTACCAGCAGATTTCTTCGATTTGTAGATCATTTTCATTCTGCCCATGTTGGAAATCAATCTGCCAAGAGGATGCTGTCTCCAGATCTCTCCTTCCAAATCTGGAACATTGATTCCCATTTTCATTCTTTGATTTTGAATCATTCTAATTTTTTAGGGTGAAAAAACAGAAACTGCTTGCTGAAAACAAACCGTTAAAGAAATGGTTGGAGAATAGAACCGGAGAGGAGAATACCGTAGTTGAAGCTCCCAAGATTGAAGTAGATTTGCCAGAGTGGGAAGGCGGTCAGATTCCAGAGGATTGTTTCTTTACCGAGTATGACGAAGAGACTTTGAGAAGTGTGATGGATGAGCAGATGAAGATGGTTACATTATTAAGTCAACATGGTAAGAGCAAGCATTTGGCAAACAGGTTGCTGATTATTTTTGATGATCTTGTAGGTAGCAGTCTTTTTAGTGGGAAGAAGAACAATCCATTTAAAACATTGAATACTAATCATCGTCATTATAGCGCAAGTCTTTTAATGGTTTCACAAGCTTACAAGGAAATCCCGAAAACGATCCGCACCCAATTCTCTTGTTTAATAGTTTTTGAAATCCCCAATGATCGTGAAGTAGTAGTTGTTTATGAAGAGAACCCAATGTCCTTGAAACAGGATCAATGGTACCAAGTCTACAACCATGCTGTAGATGGCGACCATAATTTCATGTTCATCAACTACCAGAAACCTAAACGTTTACGTATCATGAAGAACTTTAGCAAGGTCTTGTTTATAGATAAATAAACCCCAGCGCAGGCTTATGTAATGGCTCCCTTCTTTACCTTTTTTGTAGACAAGGCGGAGAGCGATCGATGCGCTCCATACATTATGAAGCTAGACAAGTACTACCCGTCCTTTGCCGATGGTATCTATGTCTCCCCAGCCGACATGAAGAAACGCTACGATGGGGCAAATGCCAAGTTCTTTGCCTATGATTGCGGAGTCCTAGTTATGTTTGATTTGGATACTGTTACCGAGATTGAACCTCTGATTACTCTCACCATGGACAAGTCTACCAAGATGAGTAGGGCTTCCTGGCTGGTCGTCTACAAATTCTTGAACTCTGTCTTTAATGGAGAGTTCCCAGATACTGAAGAAATGTATAAACTCGTCCCACCAGTAGAGCCTCAGACTGAAAAGGTACAGCTACATAAATCTGCAGACCCGCCTAAAGAGCTACCTACCGATTACTCGTTTGCATATGAAGTTGTTAATGATATAGCTTTCTGCCAAATAACCAAACCTAATACCGACCGCCCGTATACTGCCGTCATTCGTGATTTTGGGATTGTAGGGTTCGAGCCAATGTTTACCGCCATGTATGTAGCTACCTCCTGGGGTGTTTGTAACCACGACCATGCCTTTTTAGAGAAGCTCTGGAAGTACTTGGAAATGCCCGGCCCACTTGATTTAGAAAAGAGGTTGGGGATAGAGATAATGAAGTGTCAACAGGGTAAACCGGAACCAGAGTTGTATAGAGCGGATATCTCTCAAGTCAAGGAAAAGCTGCAAAACAAACAAAAGAGGCGGAATATAGAAAACGCTGATCCGAGCAAGTTTATTAGAATTTAATCAATGAACTAACTTTTACGTAACATCCACTTGTCATGTTTTCAAAATTGAGGTAAAGCCCCATTGTGAATGTTACTTCAACGTTCCCTTCAAATTCATAGTCTTCCTCAGTACCGATCCATGAGCAGGCTTCGTATTGATTGTTTTTGATTTTGAGTTTCAAGTACATCTTGTCATCTTCAACTAGGAGTTTCTTGTATGAAAATCCGTGTGGAACCATTCGGTTCGCCATTGCATCGTACTTGTTGAGTTCATCAGCTGTAAGTGTATCGAAACATACCAACAACGAGTGCCCATAGTCTCCCTTGTATATCTTGGCAAGAGGTGTTGCGATTTTAGTGAGGATAGCGTCTTTAGTTCCATTGACTAGGTTCATGAATACCATGTTTGGAGTTGGTCTACCTAATGCGTTGTTTGCCAAAGCGTCCTTGGCTTTCTTGTCACACTTGAAATTCATGATAAAGAATTGAGGAAATGGTTGGCTTTTATATATCGCGAACATTGACCGGAATATTAGATCGTCCAATCAATTTGTATGTGGCTTAATTAAATGGCTTGTGATTGCAAGGGTAAACCAAAATGTGCCGAGGGTAAGAAAGCGTGGTATGAAAAGATGATGTCAGCAAAGAGGTTGAAGGGTGTTGTCAAAGGCCACAAGAAAGTCAAGGTTGAAAAGAAAGTCAAGAAACCGATTTATTAACGTTCAGGCTCTTCAATACAAAAGAATGAGCAATAAAGATCTGGATGATCCATTAACATATTATCAAGAATCTTGAGCTTTTGAACTGCTGTTACGAATTTGAGATCAATGAGTTCAGCGAATACCTTGGGATGCTTTGCTTGGATCTCGCATACAAGTAGATGGATCTGTTCTCTTGTTAGTTCTTCTGGGAGTGCGATTTCCATTTTGTGTGGGTGAGAAAGAAATGAGTGATGGTCACAGCTTTTTTAAACACAGTTTTGATAACCCCATGCGTAGAATAAATAGAGAGATAGAGGAACGTAGGATGGGTTTAAGTAGACAGTACCGTCGTGATCTGTCTCAAATTTATACCGCAGCTCGTACGGGAGAGATAACACCAATACAGAGTGATGATGCTAAAGCTGCTCTTAGATTTAGATATCGTCTGCAGAAAGAAATCCTCGATTCTGAAGGCCCTGAAAAATCTGAAGACATTGCTTTGTAGTTTATTCGTAACATTCAGTAATAAAATCAGCCAGATCTTCAATGTCAATTAGTGTAACTATTTTGGCCCACAATTTGTTGATGGTAGAGGAGTTGGCTACTGATCGCTCAGCCCATCGATGGCGTTCTTCATTATGCTCTTTTTCCATACGCTGTGCGGTTTCTTTCAGCCATCGGACCCTCCCTTCAAGTTCCATCACACGTTCATCGTTTGGGTGTACAAGTGGAGAAGCATTACCTGGAGTTGTCATTTTTTATGGGTGAATTGAGCTGCTCTTTTTATACCTGGGAGGCTCAGCTCGGGGCTTCAAAGGATTTTCCCCATTTGGAGTTGAGCCTGGATTAAAAATTTTTTTCATTGGTTGATTTAATATTCCGACCAAGCCACGATTACGTAAGCAGGTGCCACCCAAAGTATAAAAGGCGAGCGGGGATTGAGCGATTCAAATGTATCAGCGAATGAAGATCTTGCCCGAGCGTGTAGTGTCTCAACGT
>Ga0213919_1001029_pt1 | contig 10837 bp, 10 predicted proteins | sample McNCre317MG_FD_161056 | JGI IMG/M metagenome (GOLD analysis project Ga0213919, IMG submission 161056) | Freshwater microbial communities from McNutts Creek, Athens, Georgia, United States - 3-17 MG | ecosystem: Environmental > Aquatic > Freshwater > Creek | place: USA: Georgia | collected... | reverse complement strand
TCCCAGTCCAGAGATACTATGTTCAAGGGAGCTCCAGACATACTGCTGTTTCTCACAAGACCCTGGTTTGATCAAGAGCCTACAAGGAACAGTTGGCAAGGGAGCGTCCTTTTCATTTGGTTTACGACCGAAAAGCGTGCCAATGCCGTTTTGGCCTCGTAAAAGTCGATTGTCCCAGCCCCACACTGGATGTTTTAGGTCCTTATCGTCAATGCCAGACAAGACCTTGTCTCTGTGAAATTGCTGGATTCTTGTTACCCATGGCTTGATGCATTCAGTCATTGCCTAAACACTAGATATATTAATGAAAAAATAAATAAAAATAATTGAAAACAAACATTACCTGATAATGCCCCTGCATAGTCACGCCACATAGGTTGAAAATGAAATGTCTTGAAAACTTCCAGTCTCCTCCCTTTTGTCTAGTCTTATCCTTGATCACACACTCCACCTGTACATTGGGATCTATACAGCGAGTTTCCCTTAGTCTATTCACCAGCCACTCTGGGAATTGGTCTGGAATTTGCTTGATTTCCTCGTGGGACAATCTGTCTTCATAGCAAGACTCTAGAATCTCCCAGTCAATCATGAGTCTCACTGGCTTGCCCTCGCCCCACTGGTGCTCATACACTTGGTGAATGGGCACTGGCTGTCGGTGGAGTACATACGAGTTGAACATGAGAACATCTCTTTGGAAAATGAGGGCGTCCTGCCACGTCTGGTAAATCACAAACAACACATCACCCCCACCCATGGTTTGCATGCAATAGCAAGATCTAGGTCTTGGCCAGTCTACTGTTTGGTACTTGTCTAGTACTGCTTGTTTCCCTCCCTTATTCTTATCTACAATAAAGTTTCTAGGGCAAATGGGTTGTATACCATGCTCTATAAAGCGTTTCCTTACAGTAGTAAAAAAGTCCTTGATAAAGGGGGCATTAGTAGAGTTTGGCTGGAAGTGACTCAGATTGAGACGAAACTCAGCTAGAAAGCTAATCATATCAGTACCCAACTCACTAGAGGGTAATACATGCCTTAGCCAGAACAAGAGAGTGAAATCACATCCCCTCTTAATGAGAGTGTCAATAAGTTGGTTAGCTATGCGTGCTCCCATATTCTTTGGGTTTTTTCTGTTTGCTGCAGAATTTATAGTGCAGACAATTCTATTTCGGGAAATTTTTTTTTATTTTTTTTATTTTTTATAATTTTATAATTTTATAAATTTATAAATTTATAATTTTGGGTCATTCAGCAGAGATAGGCATACTCTGTCCCATTCTGAGCCTGCACAACAAGAGCAATTGAGCCTGACTCAACTTTTTGAATCTTTCAGCTTGACTCTCAGCGCCTGGCTCTTCATAGAGAACCCCTTGTGCAGCACAGTATTCCACTAGCTTGTTATGGCTTTTATCTCCTATAGTCATGTAACTATAGGGTTCAAACATTATTGCTGGAGGGGAGTCAAAGTAGGTGGAGAGGTGCTTGTAGGAATGCTTGCAGTAAAAATTGTACAGTTTTTCTCCAGATAATTCCATGCCCTCAGTGGCTAGATCATGTAGAAATTCCTTTAGGACTTGGATCTGTTTGTCTCTCCTGATATCATTGGCTTCCTTGTTGTTCTTGTTGACACTGTCATTCATACATACAGCTAGTAGAGAATGCAATGTAGTGACTTCTTCTCTTTCTATTATCATAGCATCAGCTTGTAGTTTTCCTACTTTTACTGGTAGTGGCGGGTAAGGGAGGGCACATAGTACCATAGTCCTGGTTTCTCGTAGTGGGTCTGCCATAACTATTTTTTAGGTGGATTTATAGAGACTACAATACTAATTGCATTTTTTTATTTAATCTAGTTTTTGTAGTGATATGTCAGTATGGCTTTTATTTTTGGAGGGGCACTGAAATCAAAGGATAGTATTAGAGACTACACTCGGGAAATTAATAAACACATTAGGGGCTTGCAGAGAGAGCAGTTCCAGCACACCAACAAGGAAAAGTCTATACAAAAAGAAATCAGAAAATACGCAGAAAAGAATGATTTAACCATGGCAAAACTCAAGGTCAAGGAGCTTATTAGGACAAGAGCGTTTGCCAAGAGGGTCACTGTGGTACAGCATGGATTGTCTTGTTTATCCCAAGAACTCACCATGATGAGCTCTACGCAGCAAAGTCAGGGTATTATAGAGAAAACAAATAAGATTTTACAAGCTCTCAACAATAAGCTGGATTTAAATGCAACCTACAAAATGATGATGAGCTTTGAGAATAATAATACAATTTTTCAGGAAAAACAAGATATGATATCAGAATCACTGGATCAACTGTTTGAAACCGATGATAATGAGGTGGATCAAGAAATGAAAATGGTGTGTGAGGAAATGGGATTGAGGCTGGCTGAAGCTTTTCCTAGTACCTATGTACCAGTCAAGACTATGTACAATGATGATGACTTTGCTGAACGCTTGCAAAAATTAAAAGCAGTACAGAAAAGTTAAGTGGGTAAACTAGCCATAGCATGTTTATCATCATAAATATCAGACATTTTTTGGATAAAGGAGCTTTTATCCTTGATACACGCTGGATCACATTCACTTAGGTACTGTAGGTATTTCCTGTCAACTTCTTCATTATCTCGTAATTGAAAGGATACAAACTGTCCAATGGGAGCTTCTAATAGTGGGGTGAGCACCCTTTGGACTACTTGTGAGATTTTGCTAGAGGCATTCTGGTTGGGCTTCACATCCTTGTGGGACAAGTGCTCCATGCGCATCATCTGTGTTCAAAAAACAAATATTTTAATATTATACTAGTATAAGAAAAAAATAACACTTAATAAATATATATATATATATATGAAACTTACATTAAATCTTTTCTGTGTGCGTATTTTCTCAATATAAAGCGACATGGGGATCTTTAGTTTTTTCCCGCCATACAAGGCAGTCTCGTGATTAATAAAGCCCTTGTGTAATCGTACATGTCTCCAGATACATTTCATCATACGCAGGCTTAGCATGTAATACACACCATGTACCTTGAGTGCAGGAATTTGGTCTTCTGTCTTACTCCCATAGGGCTGTAGCCAGGAAATAAATCTTTCATTCTTTTCTAATACACTCATCATCTCTTTGGTGCAGGGGCTTTGGGAGTAGGGCCAGTCTTCTCCCCTGTGGACTAGGGTCATTGTGTCTGTATTGAGGATCTTCATGTTTTTTAGAAAGTTTTTAATGGATAAGTCTAGTAGACAAGAGTAATTCACATACCACTTTTTTAATAGTTGGTAGTATTTAATAGACTTGTGGGATTTGTAGGACAAGAATGATTATAGAGACAACTAATCCTCAATATAAAGCTGATTTAGAGAAAATTGTAGCGGATGAGTTGCAAAGGTTAAAGGGTGGGGTGGAATCAAAATTTCATAATAAAAGTAAGCCTCATAGGCCAGATATTACTAGGCCAGATATTACTAGGCCAGATATTACTAGGCCAAATAAAAGAAATGCGTTTAAGGAGGCGAATTTAGATAAACCTGAAACAATTGAACTAACAATGTATTCTAAAGATGGGAAAATGCATAGATTTAATAATTGTACAGCTTTACCATGTTTTTCATCAACTAATTATAGTGAAGTAGAGGCATATGAAAAAATGACAGAATTTTTACAAAATAGTAATCAATATTCTTCAACTATTTCTGATACTAAATATACCCCCAGTCAGTTGGATAAAGAGAAAAACGATTTACTAGTTATCATGTCAAGTTCAATATGTTCCATGACAGATAATAAGAAAAAAATTGAATTTTTTGAGGAAAATTTTGGGATTTCAACTAATCAATTTAATGATTGGAATACACAAGATAATGACTATTTTAAATTAGCCATTAAAAGACCAATAATTCCTCAACAATTAGGAACTTTTGTGAATGCTCCAATAGTTCTTGTTCGATATACCACTAAAGGTAAATATGTTATTGATGATATTTTAAGTTTTGGAGGTGGTGTATATTCTCCATCAATGATATTAATTGCATATGATAGTAAATACTTGTGTAGAGGTATATATGTTCCAGATGCGCAGAGAGATAAAATAGCACAAGTTTTGCATAAAAAAAATCTTGCAATAACCAGATTACCAGAAGTAGGTTTGTTTGCCAACATTTTCAGTAAGTATTATCCACTGTCCATGTTATACAAAAATAAATATTTAACAGAATGTGTACTACAAGAAACATCAGGTAAAACTTCTAGTTGTGGGATTTATGCCTGTTTACAAGCGATGATGAATGATTATCCAAATGATTTTAAATTTCCTAATTTGGATGTTGAGGTTCAAAGAGTTAGAAAGAGCATTTTAAATTTTGGTAAATTACTTGTGCAAGAGTATAATGATCCATTAACTCCAAGGGTAAATAAAGAAGATATAAGAATACAATTTATATCAATAATGGATTTAAATTATGTTCCTAGTAATTTATCACAAAAATTTATAGATGATTTTTATTCTACATGTGAAAAAGGATATATAGATATAGAAACTTTAAAAAAAATCATACATGAAATGTATAAAGTATATATATGTGAATCTGCTTATGATGCCCAATCTGGAATAATTACCTTACAAAACTTATGTGATATCACTGAGAATTCCACAATTTGGAGTGATTCAACTAATATGCATCAATTAGAAAATAACACTAATTTTAAATTTATTGTGATAACCAATCAAACACATAACAATAGAGATGCAGTGGATACATCAGGAAATAAAATCAACAAGAATGGTCATTGGGAATCTATACTTATTCCAGATGAAGGAAAGAAAGAAATATTTAATAAAATATATGCCTATAATGCTGATATACGTGATCCCCCAAGACAACCAGGAGCCAATGTTAATGTTTAATTTTAAAAAAACTCAATCCCTACTGAAACTATCCCAATTGACCCGGCCAATAGTCCGTTTGGCCCCGGCACCTCCAGAGCTCTTGAAGAGCAAAGGCATGAAGCTGGGGTTAGCCTCGCTTCCCACCCAGAGCTTGTATCCACGGTCGATAATCGCGCCATCGCTGGAAAGGACGAAATCACCACAAGGGGGAATAAAGATCCCATCAAAGCGGTCTGCGGAGTGGCTCACAGTGAGTTGGGCGTGCGTCATGTTGGGGACTTCGAAAGGAATGTTTAAGACGGTTTTGTCTCCATCCTCCTGGTTGATATCGACGAAATCGAGAAGGACATCGGTATTGACCAAGGGAACGCCGCGAAATTCCAACCGGTCCTTGTCGTGCCTGGCATTGTACTCATTCTTGGCGACCCAGCAGTACAGGCAATCCGCGGCTGAGGCGAGTTCAATTAGTAACATCGCGTAGGTCTTGTCTTCCCCAGCATTGGTAATGCGCAAGAGATCCGGGAGGGACACGTCAATCTCGTGGATGCCAGGGAGGACAGACTCGTCATTGTCGCAGGTCAACTTGAACCAATCTTCAGTGGATCCAGGAGTCAAGTAGCTGTTCTTGTTTAGCTTGGCAAGGAAGCCCATATTGTTGTTCTCAAGGACAGCGCGGATAGTGTAAGAGCTGGAGTCGCTGCTCTTTACAGAATCGATAATGTGCTCCCTAAGGTCGTCATAGGTTTTCGTGAGCATCTGGAGACCAAGAGGATTCAGGTAGGAATGGATGGAAAAGGGAAGTGGGCGAATGCCAGTGACACTGAGGCCATAGCCCTTTTCAGCTTGTTCCTGTGCACTGGAGCCGACAATAAGCTCCACCATGTGGAATGGCTCAATTACAGTTAACCCATCAGGAAATACATTCTCTCCCTTGCTCTTCTTTTCATACATAAAGTCATGGAGCATAAAGTGGAAAGTGTGGCCTACTTCGATAGTGGAGGAGAGCTCGTCATTCCTGGGTCCCTTGTCAGCCTTGCCTTCTCTGGGGAAGCTGTACACTTTGACGGAATTATAGACTCTCTCCTTGTTCAACTCAACTGTGGTGGCATCATCAAACAGTTTCTTGGTGGGCTCAGAGGATTTGGCTCCTCCCTTGGCATTCTTCTTCCATGGCGCATAGGCATAGCCAATCTTTTTTATGCCGACTACAGTTACGTTGATGTGGTTTTTGCCGAATTTTTCGAATTCCTCCTGTTATAAATATTGTATTATTAAATTTTGTTGACCCACAAGTTGAAAATAAAACTGACCTGAGAACAAGGGATTTTAGTATTGCTTACTACATGCAGCACAGTCCCAGAGGGGTTGCTTTGGTTGCTCACAAAGCCAGTGAAGGCTCTGTTGGATCGGGGTGCACTCCAGTCTTTGGAAAACATTTGTGGTGGGTGGTGGGTGGGTCCCTGCCTTTTATGCATTCTTGTGATTGGTGTTTGATTTTGTTTGATTTGTTTTTGAAAAAAAATTGGGTGGGTGGATATGTATATAGGTTATATTATGATTTTTTGGGGGTTATATGTCAACATCAGATTCTAATCCAAATGAAAGGATTCCTAGTGTAAATATTGATAATCCAAACAAAACTGTAGATTCTGAGCCTGTGATTCTACCACTACCAGGATCTTATAATGCTGGTTTTAATTCAGCAAAACCGCCAGGAGCACAGGTAGAAGATATTCGTACATGGCAAATTCCTAATGATGCAAACCCCTTTTCAAAATCCAATCCCTCTCAAGTGAAATCACCATATAACCCAGGACAAGTACCTCAAAATAACCCAGGACCAACTCCTATTTATATGCTTCCCAATTTCCCAGGACAAATGCCTCCGGGAGTACCACCATTTAACCCTGCACAAATGTCTCCGGGAGTACCACCATTTAACCCTGCACAAATGTCTCCAGGAGTACCACCATTAAACCCTACACAAATGCCTCAGATGATACCACCATTTAACCCTGGTTCACAACCAATGCCATCACAAAATAACAAGGGAATAGCAGATGTGCCAGTGCAACCTAGAGGTACTATTTTAGTTGTACATAGTGCACCCCAAACATATAATGGGTATATTTCTGATGGACATCAATGGATATCTTGTAAAATACCAGAAAATTTACCATCTGAGCTGTGGGTGAATATCCCCGTTGGAAGTAGTCAATTCTATAACCCTTTAACACCTCCACCACAGGCAATGCCAGTACCGCCACCACCACAACGTGTAATACCAGTACAACCACCACAACATGTAATACCAGTGCCACCACAACAACATGTAATACCAGTACCACAGCCTGTTTATGACCCTAATAACAATCAAATAGATCAACTTAACAAAAAAATAGAAGATATGATAAAGAAACAAGTTGCATTGGACCAAGTAGAAAAACAAATTGAAAATGAATTATATGATGCAAACAAGCAAAATGCAGCGAAACTAGAAATAGCTAGACAGGAACGAGATGCATTTAGACAGCAACTAGAAGAAAATAAACAAGAACTAGCTACTTTTGATCAAAATTTAAAACAGGAAATACATAAGGTAGAGGTAGAAATTACCAAAAAAATGCAAGATTCTCAGAGAGAACAAGCTGAATTTAGAGAGAGTATTCGCCAGATACTAGATAATATTGTCAAAAATAACATTTCTAATAGAAATGCGGATGCCAAAGAAATAGGAGCTAAATTTCAAGCAATAACAGATTTAATACAAGTATATGAAAACAGATTTTCACAATTGGAAAAAAATCAAATTAATAAAGAGGAATTTGAGGATAGATTTAAACAAGTTATTGAGCAATATAACAAAACTAATCAAACTAACTCCATCCCATTTCAACAAATTTATGCAATATGTGAATTTGAAGTTTACAAATATGAAAGAGTTAGAGCTGCAAGACAGAATTATAGTGCAATGTTTCCAAATTTTACTAGAACGTATAAACGAAAATCTAATGGTGAATATATTGATGAAAAAGCTCTAACTGCATTTCTAACAAAAGAAGCAATCCCTAAAAATAATATTTTATTTCTATTTGCTGAAATACTATATGTTGACGGTTTATTATTAGGAATTGACCATTGGGAAATGCAAGATATTCGAATGTTATATGATAATTACATGCGCGTAAATACTTCTGAATCAACTACTGATGAATATAAGACTAGTGTTCAACAAGTAAAGTTTAAAGCCTTAATAGAAGCTTATAATTGTTTAAGTCAATGTATTCAACAAACAAAAACTCAACAATCCAACAAACTCTCCACCCGCATCTCTGGCCGCAAAAAGGTATCTAAAATGTAATCCTGTGCCTGCTGGTCATACTTGTTATCCCAGAGACTCCTTGTCAACATTTGGAACGCGCACAACTCCTGTTCGAGCAGTTTTGGATTGTATTTCGTGTATCCACAAGAGCCCACACAATCCAAGTACAGAGTCCCAGATAAGCAAGAAGGACACCAGAGGGGCCAGAGCAACTGGCCTTGGAGATATACATCCTCTGGGAATGGCACGCTCATTTGAAGTAACGAGTGGTAAGGCTGGACATGCCTGTGCAAGATAGTTTGTCTGGTGTGACTCTCGCCATCACATATTAATAAAATTCTTCTGAATTTTCTCTTGCATTCTTGAATAAACTTGTTTGTAATGTTTATGCTGTATCTCTGTGTGATGCCAGCATACATGGGATCATACTCTTCATCAAGGTCTGTACTGTAGAGGTAAAACACACACTCTGGGAATATCTTACACAGTGCATCTATTCTAGATTTTCCTCTAGCAGAGACTAGTACACACATGTTTGGGATTTTGTATTTACTCAAAAATTCAATTTCTAGTAGTAGTTGGCCTTTATGGCTCACTCCTCCATTCTCCAGAGTAAACATTCCCAGCGTGCCGCTTTTTCCATGTTGTAGGATTCTGGATTCCATCACTGACTGGCTCTATTCCCTAGAGCATTTATAGAGGCCACCAACAGTCAATAGCCAATACACAAAGTTTTTTTGTTTCTGCCCTGCATCACCACCCACTGCACAAGAGTAGGGAGCTCAATAATGTTCTTCACTTGCTCACTCTTGAGCATCTGAGTTTGCCTATAGGCACACTGAATCTCACACAAGCTCGAGTAATACTGATACTTTCTGCTAGACTCCTTCAACTTCTTCTCCCTGAGATTACGGAATAGGAGGCGAAGCTTGTTGCCAATCTGGCAGACCTTGCGTGCCATGGGCTGCATATATTTCCATAAAAGGTTGCAGGCGTCCCTTTGAATCTTCTTTTGGCACTGAATGGCATAGAGATCCAGGTTGACTAGCTTGAGCAGGTCCTCCTTGTAAAAGTACGTGATTGTAGCATCACCCTTGAGGCGCAAGTCATAGTAACTGCGGGTGTAGCGGACCCTGTGATATACATTTATTTATTATGTGTTTTTTTATGTACATTTATTTATTATGTGTTTTTTATGTACATTTATTTATTATGTGTTTTTATTTAGAGAAATACTAGCAAAGAGTACCTTTCACGAGGAATACTACTATCAGCAAAGTAGTAGACTTGCCCAATCACAGCTTCTCCCAAGGTCATGGGAATGCTGGTGTCAATCGGAGTAATGACTGAAGCGAGGGTGATTCCATACACATGGAAGAGAACCTAACTACAAGTGTTAGCTAATTTAACATAACAATAAATAATAAATATATACAAGTAGTTACCTGATCAGAGACAAAATAGTCCTGAATACACAGATTGCACAGTCGCTGAGTGATATACCAGAAAATGGTAGTCTTTTTCATGGTATTCCTGCACTTTGAGCACATCCCGCCATGAGTCAACGCCATCACCTTCCGAGTACCCTGGTTAAAGCTCTCCACTCTATCAGGTTCCATGCCTTCAAGCAGCTCATCCAGAGAGCTGGGTTGCCATGGCATAGCAGTGAGCACCAGCTGCAAATCAGGCACAAACCTAGCCCTCATGGGACTTACCCAGTCCAAATACAAGTCTTTCCATATTGTATGGCAATCCATCAACTGCTTTCGTACCTCCTTGTTACAAATAAGGAGCATGATAATAGTCTTGGGGTTGTGTGTTAACCCATTCTTGACAATGGAGACAATCACATCATAGGAAATATTAAGATGGTTGCCATTTTCTGGAGCAAAGTGTTTTTGGACTTTTCTTCCTTTTTTGGAGGCACTTACTGATGGGGTTTCATCAAAAGTGTCTCCTAGTACTAACCCATTCGATGATTCCATGTGGTTTTTTGGTGGGATTTCCAATTGTACTTGTTATTTATAGGCTTTTGGATTTTCCCGAAATAGAAATTAGTAGTCACTAATTTATTTTTTTTTAATATATATATTTTATTTTTAAGAATATATATTTTTAAAAATATATATATTTTATTTTTAAAAGATCATTTTATTTAGATATATTTATAGTATATAACAGACACAAGCAAAATTATAAAATAATATGGGTGATCCTATTATTCGAGATATGAACGCATTGAATGCAAAAGTGCATTTTTCTAGAAAAAATAAAAATTTCAAAATGGGAACAAAAAGTGACGAAATAAATGAAAATTTAAGAGAAACATGGCAAATACTTTATGATATATGCCAAGAAATGCCAAAAATTAATAAACCAGCAAATAAAAAAAAAAGGTTTAACCAATTCATACAAGAATTGGAATATTTGAAGAACATAAGAGATATTGGAAATCGTATATTTAAAAGCGAAAACAAATTTACTATTCCAAAAATTGTAAAACCAGGTAGCCCAGAAGATATTAAACCAAATTCTGTTCCACTCCCCCCTGTTGTTGCAGCTGGAGCAGATGGAGCAGATGGAGCAGCTGGAGCAGATGGAGCAGCTGGAGCAGATGGAGCAGCTGGAGCA
>Ga0213919_1001027_pt1 | contig 10839 bp, 10 predicted proteins | sample McNCre317MG_FD_161056 | JGI IMG/M metagenome (GOLD analysis project Ga0213919, IMG submission 161056) | Freshwater microbial communities from McNutts Creek, Athens, Georgia, United States - 3-17 MG | ecosystem: Environmental > Aquatic > Freshwater > Creek | place: USA: Georgia | collected... | reverse complement strand
CTGGTCCTTGGCCATCTGCAGCACGGCCTGGTGAGCGTCGCCGATGATCTCGAAGTAATGGCTGACCAGGCCGGCGGATTCGCTGCGCCACTCGGCGATGCGCGCCAGCGGCAGGGTGTCGAAGCCGATGCTGCCCGGCTGCGACATTTCTTCAAGGTGGCTGCGCCCTTCATCCAGGGCCTGGCGACCGGCGCGCAGGGCCAGGTCGGACAGTTTCTCGGTGGCCTCGACCCAGGCGCGGGAGGCAGCGTGCAGAGTGTCGAGGGTATGCAGGCGGGTCTGCTGAATGTCGGTGGGGGACAGGTACATGACGATCTCCGGTGGCAACACGGGCCTGACAGGCTAGGCCCGCTGCATTGCAGGCGGATGACGGCCGCCGTGGCGGAGAACGCCGGGGTGGGTCAGGCCGCGGGCGCGAAGACCGGACGACCGCCTGCATAGCCGGCGTCGATCTCCTCGACGACGACCTTCCAGATCGGCTTCATGAAGAAGCGCAGGCCCTTGATCACCGAATCCACGTTCATCATCGACGGCACGCGGATACCCCGGTGCTCGACCGGTCCGCCGATCTGCACGATCTTCACGCCGAGCTTGGCGAAGTGGCTGGCGAGGCGGGGTTCGGTCAGCATGAACAGCGTCTCGAGGCCCTCGCGCTTGGCCAGCGCGATGACGGCGAGATAGAGGCCGATCGGGATGTAGGGGAAACGGGGCTGGTCCTTGGTGCCGAAGTCGTCGTCGCTGAGGGCCATGGCCGTCTGGGTTTCCCCCTTGCGGCGCCGGTAGCGGGCGCGCACCGCGAGCCGCGAGACTTCGGCGATGCGCCCGCGGTCGATCCGGGCCGGGTCGATGATGGAGCGATCGAGGGTCGCGCGACAGGAGTGCTCGAAGGGCAGCGGGTAATCCGGATCTTCCGGGCGGGCCATCACCAGGCGGTTGCAGCCGACCAGCATGCTCGCGTCGGTGGAACTGCGAATAAGGCAGTGCAGGCTGTGACGGTCGTAGCTGTCGGTTTCCCGGCGGTCGGGACGAACCGGCTCGAAGCCGAGTTCCTCGCAATACACCTCGTGCCGGATGCCGTATACGTCGTTGCGGCTGTCTTCGTCGAAGGCCGCGGCAACTTCGAAATACTTCTTGAAGCCCTCGCCCAGACTGAAGCGATCAAGTAAGGACATGGTGTCCCGTCCCTCTGTTAAATGTTCTGACGCAAGGCATCAACGACCGGCACGCGGGACACCTTCAATGCCGGAAACAGCGAGGCCAGCACGGTAGCCAGGAAGCCGACCACGAAAGCCCCCAGCACGGTTGCCGGCACGACCCGGATGAAAGCGGTATAGCCGATGTTGGCGTTTGGCGGTGGCGGCATCGGAATGCCGATCGCCGAGATGACGACTGCGAGGATGATGCCGAGTACGACACCCAGCACGGCACCGACGAGGCCGACGATGGTGCATTCTATGGCGATCAGCCGCACGATGTCACGGCGCCGGTTGCCCAGCGCCTGCATCGTGCCGAACTCCCCCTGCCGCTCCGTGACGCTCATGTTCACGCTGTTGGTCACCGACAGCAGGACCATCAGCAGGATGATGAAACGGAGGACGCCGAACTGGGCGTCGTAGAGCTGGACCGACTTGTCATAGAAGTCGGACAGCGTCCGCCAGCTGCGCAGATCGAAGGGGCTGTCGGCGAAGTCGGCTTCGAGCGCGGCGAGCATCTTGCTCGTGTCGTCGGTGCGATGCAGCGACACGACGATCTGATTGACGCCCTGCGTCTGCAGCAACTCCTGGGTCGCGGCCAGCGGAATGCGTACCGCGTGGGCGTCGAACTCCTTCGAAAAGCTCTGGAAGATGCCGACGACGCGGAAGTCGAGGGTGTTCATCGCCCCCTCGGCGGCGGTCAGCACCAGGGTGAGCGTATCGCCGGGCTTGACGTTGAGGGACTGGGCGACACCCTGGCCGATCAGTATCCCGTCCTTGTCCCGGTCGTGCAGTTGCTGGCCCTGGACGATCTGCAGGAAGCTGCCGAGCTTGGCTTCCTTGTCCGGCTCGACGCCCTCGCCGACGATGGGCAGGTCGCGCCGGCCGTTGTTGATCAGCCCGGCGAAATAGACCCGCCCCATCACCGCTTCGACTTCGGGGTGCCTGGCGATGCGCCGGGTGATTTCCTCGGGCTTGTCGATCAGGAAGCGTTCAGGGTAGCGGGTGCCCTTTTCGAGGAAGTCCTTCTTGAACAGCTGCAGGTGCCCGGTCTGGGAATGGATGATGGTTTCGCCGAGCTGGACGAAGATGTCCTGCACGAAGCCACCGGCGAGCACCAGACTGACCACCCCGAAGACGATTGCAGCGAGGGTCATGCCGGTGCGCAGCTTCTGGCGGAGGATGTTGCGGAGGGCGAGTGTGAATGTCATCGCAATCTTGAGGTGGTCATGGGCTGACCGGAAAATGACCGAAAACGCTAAGCCGGGACGACCGGCCTCCCGTCGGCCGGCCTTGTGCGCTCCCGCCGCCCGCCCGCCTGGCGGGAAAGGTCTGGCCCCGTGGAGGCGCATCGAACTGTCGTATCATACTGCTTCCCTGCCTGATGGACACGCCACGCATGCCGGATGCCAAACCCCCCTTCAGTTATGACGAAGCCTTCTCGCGCAACATCGGCTGGGTGACCCAGGACGAGCAGCAGGCACTCCGCGGCAAGCGGGTTGCCATCGCCGGCATGGGCGGCGTCGGCGGGGTGCATCTGCTGACGCTGACACGGCTCGGCATCGGCGCGTTCAACATCGCCGACATGGACACTTTCGACGTCGTGAACTTCAACCGCCAGGCCGGTGCGTCGATGTCCTCGGTGGGGCGCCCGAAGGCCGAGGTGATGGCCGGGATGGCGCGGGACATCAACCCGGAGGTGGACATCCGCATCTTCGACAAGGGGGTCGATGCCGGCAATCTCGACGCCTTCCTCGACGGGGTCGATCTCTACGTCGATGGTCTCGACTTCTTCGCCTTCCGGGCCCGCCGCGACACCTTCAACGCCTGTCACGCGCATCGCGTGCCGGCGGTCACCGCGGCGCCGCTGGGCATGGGGACCGCGGTGCTGAGCTTCCTGCCGGGCAGGATGTCCTTCGAGGAATACTTCCGGCTCGACGGCTGTGACGATGACGAGATGGCGGTGCGCTTCCTGCTTGGCCTGTCGCCGGCGATGCTGCAGCGGGGCTACCTGGCCGATCCGACGCGGGTCAATTTCAACGAGAAGCGCGGGCCGAGCACCATCGCCGCCTGCCAGCTGTGCGCCGGCGTGACCGCCACCGAGGCGCTGAAGATCCTGCTGGGCCGCGGCGAGGTGTTGTGCGCGCCGTGGGGTTTCCATTTCGACGCCTACCGCAACCGCTATGTGAAGACCTGGCGGCCCGGCGGCAACCGCAACCCGATCCAGCAGATCGGCCTTTTCATCGCCCGCCGCCAGTTGCGCGCGATGCGCCGCGGCGAGTTCGCCAGGACCGCCTGAGCCCGTCCGCTCCGCGCAAGACCCGATTTCCCGTTCCCGAGGAGCCCGACCGATGGCCAGTCGCGAAACCCTGCTGAAGATCCTCGACCTGGCCCGCTGGGCGCCCAGCGGCGACAACACGCAGCCGTGGCGCTTCCAGATCGTCGCCGACGACCACATCGCGATCCACGGCAACGACACCCGCGAATGGTGTCTTTACGATTTCGACGGCCACGCCAGCCACATCGCCCACGGCGCGCTGCTCGAAACCCTGCGCATCGCCGCCAGCGGCGAAGGGCTCGCCACCCGCTGGAGCCTGCGGCCCGGCTCGCCGGAGCGCGCACCGGTGTTCGACGTGCGCCTCGCGCCGCAGCCTGGCCTCGCGGTCGACCCGCTGCTGCCCTTCATCGAGACCCGTGTCGTGCAGCGCCGGCCGATGCGTACCACGCCCCTCACCGATGCCCAGCGCCGGGCCCTCGCCGCGGCGCCTGGTCGTGGCTATCGGGTGCGTTTCTTCGAGACTGGCGCCGAGCGCCGCCAGGTCGCCGGCCTGCTGTGGCGCAACGCCTATCTGCGCCTGACCTGCCCGGAAGCCTACCCGGTGCACAAGGAAATCATCGAGTGGCGCACCCGCTTCAGCAAGGACCGCATTCCCGAGCAGGCGGTCGGTGTCGATAGCGCCACCGCGCGGCTGATGGAATGGGTGATGGCCAGCTGGGGGCGGGTCGCGTTCTTCAACAAATACCTCTTCGGCACCATCGCGCCGCGCATCCAGCTCGACTACATTCCGGCGCTGGCCTGCGCGGCCCATGTGCTGATCCTGCCGGACACCCCGGCGACTGGCACCGAAGACCACGTCCGGGGCGGCATCGCGATGCAGCGCCTGTGGCTCACCGCAACGTCCGTGGGTCTGCACCTGCAGCCGGAGATGACGCCGCTGATCTTCCGCTGGTATGCCCGCGCCGGGCAGCAGTTCTCCGCCTTGCCGGCCATCGGCGAGGGCGCGCTGGCGCTGGCCGGGGAGTTCGAGCGGATCGGCGGTTTCGGCCGGGCGGACAGCCTGACCTTCTTCTGCCGCGTCGGGGTATCGGACACGCCGCGTTCCCGCTCGCTGCGCAAGAGCGTCGAGGAATTGATGCTGCCGGGCGCATGAGTGTCGACCACCCTCACGCCCGTCACGGCCATCCCTGCAGCCACGACCCTCAGCACGGGGCCGGCCATCCGGGCCACCACCATGGTCCGGCGTCCTACGACCGGGCTTTCGCCGCCGGCATCGCCCTGAATCTGGCCTTCGTTCTCGCCGAGGCTTTCTACGGCTGGGTGTCGGGCTCCCTGGCCCTGTTCGCCGATGCCGGCCACAACCTGTCCGACGTGGCCGGGCTGATCCTCGCCTGGGCGGCGGCGGCGGCCGGCCGGCTGCGTCCGACCGACCGGCGCACCTATGGCTGGGCGCGGGCCTCCATCCTCGCCGCGCTGGCCAACGGAATGCTGCTGCTGTTCGCGATGGGCGCGCTGGCCCTCGAGGCCTTCCAGCGCCTGCAGTCGCCGGAGCCGGTGTCCGGGGTGACGGTGATCGTCGTCGCGGCGGTGGGGGTCGTCGTCAACGGGCTCACCGCGGCGCTGTTCATGTCCGGACGGCAGTCCGACCTCAATATCCGCGGCGCCTTCCTGCACATGGCTGGTGACGCGCTGGTGTCCCTCGGCGTGGTCGCCGCCGGAGTGCTGTACCTGCAGTTCGGCTGGGCGTGGCTCGATCCGCTGGTGAGCCTGGCAATCGCCGCGGTCATCGTCGCCGGCTCGTGGGGGCTGCTGCGCCAGTCCCTGCATCTGGCCTTCGACGGCGTGCCGGACAGTATCGCGCTGGGCGAGGTGCGCGACTGGCTGGCCGGGCAGCCAGGGGTTGCCGACGTCCATGACCTCCACGTGTGGGCGCTGGGCACTTCCGACACGGCCTTGTCGGTCCACCTCGTGATGCCCGGTGGTCACCCCGGCGACGCCTTCCTGGCCGCCCTTGCGGAAGGCCTGGTGCACCGTTTCCACATCCACCACCCGACGATCCAGATCGAGCTGGACGGGCTGGCCGACGGCTGCGAAAAACCGGCCGGCCTGGCCTGAATCAGGCCGTCGTACGCCTCCGCGAGCGGATCAGTGCCGCGGCGGCCAGGCCGAGCAGGCCGAAGCTCGCCGGTTCGGGCACTGCGGTCGTCACCTCGGGCAGTGCCGGATCGCGCGCCCATAGCGTGATGTGGGACAGGCCGGCCGGGTTCTTCAGGCCGTCCGCGCCGCCGGCGCGCAGGGTGCCGGAAACGTCATAGGTGCCAAACCAGTTCATCACCGGGTCGGTCGGCGAGGGCGCCGACGCGCCGAACTGCTCGGGCGTGAAGTTGTAGGCGGCGAAGCTGTCCCCCGCCTTGAAGACCAGCGCGAAGGCGTCGAAGTAGTTGCGGCCGAGGGTGCCGCCGAGGCGCTGGGCGACGCTGGCGTCGGGCGTGAAGGCCCAGGTGCCTGTGCCGCTACCGCTCACCGTGGCGGTGAAGAAGGAACCCAGCACGATGCTGGTGTTGCCGCCAACGGCGCTCGGGGTGAAGGCGCCGTTCTCGTATTTGCCGAGCATGATCCAGCCCGGATCGTTGACCAGGCCGTTATGGTCCAGATCCTGCAGCGGATGGGCGTCACTGATGAAGGCCCCGCCCGGGAAAAGCTGCGTGCCGCTGGCCACCTGCTGGCCGCCGTTGAGGAGGCCGTCGCCGGCGTAGCCGAGGTTGGTCGTCGGATAGAAACCATCGTTGCCGCCGAAGGCGCCGGCGCAGTCGGCCGCGGCGACCGCCGGGCCGGTGTAGATCGTCGCAGTGCTGGCGCCGGCGGTGGTGTCCGTGTACTGGGTGACGTGGGTGATGCGGACGTCGCCGGTGTTGCAGCCCAGCAGGGCGCCGGCGTGAGCCGGGGCGGAGATGAGGCCTCCGGTGAGCAGCAGGGCCGCGATGGCGGAAAGAGGGGTGTTCATGTCGGGGCTCCTGTTTCTTTTGGGGCGATGGGCGGTCAGGGGGCATGACGGCCCGGCGCCCAGTTCAACTTGGACGCATTGAATCCCACGAAACGGTGTGTGCCCGTGACGAAATCGACGGATTGCCGGGATGCTGGGGCTTGGGTCGCTGAATTCGCCTGGAAATGAGAAATTTGCACGCAGATCGCTGTCGGGCAGGACCGCCTGAAGGGCGTGCCGCCGACCTTCAGGATCGCTGCGGTGCCCGGGCCAGGAAGCGGTCCAGCGCGGCGCCGAAGCTCTGCCGGTCGGCCTGGCTGAACGCCGCCGGTCCGCCGGTCTGCACCCCGCTGCTGCGCAGTTCCTCGAGGAAATTGCGCATCGACAGGCGCTCGGCGATGTTGGCGGCCGTGTACATCTCGCCGCGGGGGTTCAGTGCGTGGGCCTGGCGCGCCAGCACCGCGGCGGCCAGCGGAATGTCGGCGGTGATCACCAGATCGCCGGCAGCCAGCTGGTCGACGATGTGGGCGTCGGCCACGTCGAAGCCGGCCGCGACCTGGACGGCCCGGATGAAGCGCGAAGGCGGCGTGCGCAGCGGACGGTTGGCGACCAGGACGGTCGGAATGTGCAGGCGTTCGGCGGCGCGGAAGACGATGTCCTTGACCACCGACGGGCAGGCGTCGGCGTCGATCCAGATCTGCATGGCGGGGGAGCGTGGGCGGGTGGGGTGCCAGTCTAACCCGGCCCGTCACGCTTGGCGGCTGTTGCCGAAAAGCAACGGACTGGCGTCGTCTGCAGCGACAAAGCGCAGCCGCTTCGCCCCGCCGTCATCCGCGTGCGGCATTGTGCACAGCAATAAACGCAGCGCGGGGGGCCTGACTCAGCCTGGCAGCCTCCCGGCGCAGAGAACGAGGAGACGAAAGGCTCCGGCGGCGGTTTGCCGGCCGGTATGGCCTTCGCGCAGTCCCATCGTCCGTCGTTTCGACCACTGTTTCACCATGACCCGTTTCATCGATCGCGCCGGCCCGCTCCGGCTCAAGCCGGCAAGCGTGGCCCGTCCGCGCCGCAGCCGCTGGCCAGCACGGCTGGACCTGCTGCAGAGCGCGTCCGGGCTGTTCCTGGCGCTGTTCCTCGTCGCCCACATGTTCTTCGTGTCGTCCATCCTGCTCGGCAAGGAGGCGTTCTACACGGTCGCGCGCTTCTTCGAGGCCGGCTGGCTGTTCGGTACGCCGCAGCCGTGGGTGGTGTCCTGCGTCGTCGCGCTGGTGCTGGCGGTCTTCGTGCTGCATGCCTGGCTGGCGCTGCGCAAGTTTCCGGCCAGCTTCCGCCAGTACCGCGCCTTCGCCGAGCATCGCCGGCAGATGCGCCACGGCGACACCGGCCTGTGGTGGATTCAGCTGTGGACCGGCTTCGCGCTGTTCTTCCTGGGCACCGTGCACCTCTACGGCATGCTGACCCGCCCGGAGCTGATCGGCCCCTACGAGTCGGCCGACCGCATCTGGACCGGCGTCCTGTGGCCGCTCTACCTGCTGCTGCTGTTCGGGGTGGAGATCCACGGCAGCATCGGCCTGTATCGGCTCGCCTTGAAGTGGGGCTGGCTGGAAGGCCGCGACCCGGCCGCCAGCCGCCGTCGCCTGCGGGTTGCGAAGACCTGCGTGAGCGTGTTCTTCCTCGGCCTCGGCCTCGCCACGCTGCTGGCCTATGTGCAGCTGGGCATCGCCCATGCGGATCGGGCCGGCGAACGCTACGTGCCGGCGTCCGTGTCCGAGGGGAGGGGCTGAGCATGCGCATCCACTACACCGATGTCCTCGTCGTGGGTGGCGGCCTGGCCGGCCTGCGGGCGGCGATGGGTGCCCGGCGGCGCGGCCACGACGTGACCATCCTCAGCCTGGTGCCGTCCAAGCGCTCCCACTCGGCGGCGGCCCAGGGCGGCATGCAGGCCAGCCTCGGTAATACCGTGAAGGGTGCCGGCGACAACGAGGACATGCATTTCGAAGATACCGTGCGCGGCTCCGACTGGGGGTGCGATCAGGAGGTGGCGCGACTCTTCGTTCACACCGCGCCCCAGGCCGTGCGCGAACTGGCCGCCTGGGGCGTGCCGTGGAACCGGATCAAGGCCGGCTCCCATGAAGTGGTGATGGACGGCCGGCGGGTGACGCTGACCGAGCCCGCCGCCGCCCACGGCCTGATCGCCGCCCGCGACTTCGGCGGCACCAGAAAGTGGCGCACCTGCTTCGTGTCCGACGGCACCGGCCACGCGATGCTGTACGCGGTCAGCGACCGGGTGGTGGCCGAAAGCATTCCGGTCCACGAGCGGATGGAGGCAATCGCGCTGATCCACGACGCCGGCCGCTGCCATGGCGCCATCGTGCGCAACCTGGTCAGCGGCGAGCTGTGCGCCTACGTTGCCAGCGCCACCTGCATCGCCACCGGCGGTTTCGGACGCATCTACCGGGTCAGTTCCAACGCCATCATCAATGAAGGCATCGGCGCGGCGATCGCGCTGGAAACCGGCGTGGCGATGCTGGCCAACATGGAGGCGGTGCAGTTTCACCCGACGACGATCTTCCCCGCCGGCATCCTCGTCACCGAGGGCTGCCGCGGCGACGGCGGCCTGCTGCGCGACGCCCGCGGCCACCGCTTCATGCCCGACTACGAGCCGGAGAAGAAGGAGCTCGCCTCCCGTGACGTGGTGTCCCGGCGCATGGAAGCGCACATCCGCGCCGGCCACGGTGTCAGAACCCGTTTCGGCGAGCACCTGTGGCTCGACATCACGCTGCTCGGCCAGGCCCACATCGACGGCCGGCTGCGCGAGGTGAAGGAGATCTGCCAGCACTTCCTCGGCATCGACCCGTCCCGAGAGCTGATTCCAGTGCGTCCGGCCCAGCACTACTCGATGGGCGGCATCCGCACCGATGCCGCCGGCCATGCCCGCGGCCTGGCCGGCTTGTTCGCCTGCGGTGAGGCGGCCTGCTGGGATCTGCACGGCTTCAACCGGCTGGGCGGCAACTCGGTGGCCGAAACGGTGGTGGCCGGCATGATCGTCGGCGAGACGATGGCCGATTTCGTGGAATCGTCCGCGGGGGATGTGCAGGTGTCGACCGCGCTCGTGCGGAATTTCCTCGAACGGGAACAGGCGAAGCTCGACACTTTGTTGCATGGCAACGGAAGTGAGAGCGCGAGCGAGATCATGCGCCGCATGCAGGACATCATGACCGACAAGGTGGGCATCTTCCGCCGCGGCGACCTGCTCGAAGAGGCTGTCGCCGAACTGCAGCAACTGCTCGGGCGCAGCCGCCAGATCGGCGTCGCGACGAAGCGGCCCGGTGCCAACCCGGAACTCGTCGCCGCCTACCGGGTGCCCAAGATGCTCAAGCTCGCCCTCTGCGTCGCCTGTGGCGCCCTGGCGCGCACCGAGAGCCGCGGCGCCCACTACCGGGAGGACTACCCCCGGCGGGACGATGCGAACTGGCTCAGGCGCACCCTGGCCAGCTGGGGCGACGACGCGGGCCGGCGCCAGCCCGATCTGGCATGGGAGGACCTGGACGTGGCCCGCATGGAACTGCCGCCCGGCTGGCGCGGCTACGGCGCGAAGGACGCGGTGGCGCACCCCGCCAGTGCGGTCCGTGCCGCCGAAATCGCGGCGATCCGGTCAGCCTTTGGCCACGCCGACCGTTATACCCTTCAGCATGCCCTGATGCCCTTCGATCATCTGATTCCGGAAGCCTTCCGCGGCCGGAACGAGAGAGCGAACGAGGGGGCCAACGACAGGGCGGGAGAGGCAACATCATGAACGCACCCCTGTCCCATTTCCGCATCATCACGCTGCACCTGCCGGCCGTGGATGGTCAGCCCAACGACTTCGAGCTCGTCGAAACCCGGGACATGACCGTGCTGCGCGCGCTCAAGGAAATCCACGGCGTGCTGCCGCCCGTGCTCCAGCGTGCCTTCGTCTGCCACGCCGGGGCCTGCAGCACCTGTGCGATCCTCATCGACGGCCATCCCGGCGTCGCCTGCGGAACCTTCACGCGGGATCTCGGCGCCGACATTTCGATTGCCCCCGCGCCCCAGGAGCAGAGCTGGGGCGGGCTGCGCAATCCTGTCCGCTGCCGCAAGCACTGATCTCACCGAGTCCCCAAAGCCTGACCGCCGGCGTCCCGCAGCGACCGCGCGATGCCGGCGCGCGCTGCGGACGCCCTGCCGGCAGCCCCCACACCGAGAATCTCACGATGACCGCAGTTCCCCGCACCCTGACGCTGCGCATCCTGCGCAATCGCCCTGGCGAGGATGTCGCCCCCCGCTGGCAGGATTTCACCATCGAGGAGGCCGAGGGCATGACCCTCTTCCTGGCGCTGAACGAAGTCCGCGAACGCCTGGAGCCCTCC
>Ga0213919_1001025_pt1 | contig 10860 bp, 15 predicted proteins | sample McNCre317MG_FD_161056 | JGI IMG/M metagenome (GOLD analysis project Ga0213919, IMG submission 161056) | Freshwater microbial communities from McNutts Creek, Athens, Georgia, United States - 3-17 MG | ecosystem: Environmental > Aquatic > Freshwater > Creek | place: USA: Georgia | collected... | reverse complement strand
AGCTGCAATCGGCCTTGGCTCGCCCTGCCCCCGCCGGCAATGCTATGCCGGCAACCGCTTCACGAAGACCGCCGACAACGACAAACCCCATCGGCAAACCGCTAACCGATGGGGCAGGCATGAACGAGCGCCCGCAAAAACAGAAAAAAAAGCGTCGCAGGCCTTTCGGCCTGCGATGCTCTTTTCTTCTATACTTCATCCCCATGTGTCTTCAATTTCCTCATGTGGGGTGTCATCTTCCTGAGCGTTCCTGCTGCGCAGCCATTCTTCCATGGCAGCCCGTATTGCATTGTTTATCGCCCTGCCTTTATTCGGCTGTGTTTTTAACCACTCTATGACTTCACTATCTACTCTGAACGTCATAGCCTTTTGTGTTCTCACTCCGTTCTTGCGCTCTTTACGAATGCGCTCTGTTAGTTCTTTCTTAGTGTTCATTTGTTAGTTGGTTTACTTTGTTATACAGTTCGTGCGCATGCGCTGTTGCGACATGTGCGTATATCTCTGTTGTCGTTACGTGCTCATGCCCTAGAAGGTGTCCCACCTCCTTTAGCGGCATGCCGCTATTGAGTTGCATCGTCGCGAAGGTATGGCGGAGCAAATGCGGGTGCATGCGCCCGCAATGGCTGCTCATCTCTTCGGCCATCGCCTGTCGGTAGTATCTTTGCTCGCCCGGGAATAGTTGTTCGCCCCTCCCTATATACCATCTGCGAAGCAGTTTTTCAGTCCGCTTACCGAAGAATACGATACGTTCCTTTGCGCCTTTGCCGTGAATCTGCATCGTTCGTGCGTCGATGTCTATATCTGATAGTCTCAGCTCTTGAAGTTCCCCGATGCGGATGCCGGTCTCGATAAAGATTGCTGCCATCGTCCTCACTATCACCCCTTGCCCCGTCGATGGTGTGCTATCGATATATTCAAACACCTTCTCGATGTCGGCCGTTTGTGGCAGCGTCTTCTCTGCCTTCGGGGTCTGACAGAAGCGAGCGGGATTACTCGTTAATATCCCCTCATGCTCTGCCCACGTAAATAGCAATCGCAGTACCTCGACACGTCTCCGAATTGTCCTCGGCTTCAATCCTCTTTTCGTCTGATCTGCCGTCCATCTATCGATGTCTTGCTTAGTAATCGTGCTCCACGTCAATCCTTGCGGCCTTGCCCAAATTATGAACTGCCGCAGCTCCTTCTCATAGCCTTGCAGCGTCTGAACCGCCAGCCCCTTTACGTTGCATTGATATTCTAAAAATTCCTGTATCATAGTTTCTAGTCTCTTACTCGATGTTCCTTTTCTGTGGCGGTGGTGCAGGGGCTTTCTCGCCCCTGCTTTGCCTTCCGCTATTGTTCTTTCATCGCTTCGTAATTACGCCCCAAATAATGTTTATCAGCTTCTCTCACCCTCTCGCGAATTTTTTTTGCTTTTTCGGGGTAAGCCTTCTCTAGCCATAGAAGGTAATCATCAAGTTCGAGAGTACCTAAGAATAGAAATTGCTTACCTAGGTCGATGTAATAGCCTGCAAATTCGCGTTTAATAGGATTTTTCCTCAGGATTGCTTCAATGCTCACTGTTAGTACATAGGGCAATGCCCAATAAGCATTCTGTGCGTCCAATTTTTCAGCTTGCAGCTCGTTCTCTTTATTGTTCATGTCGTTTTGGTTTTTGTGGGTTGTACTTTATGTTTTGTTCTCTCTCAGGGTTGTTTATCTCCCCTTTTCTGCTTGAAGGGCGAGCGGTTGCCCGCCCCTGTGGTTTGTAACTTTGTTCTTACATCGCTTCGTAATTACGCCCGAAAAATTGTTCGTCGGCTTCTCTCACCCTCTCGCGAATTTCTTTTGCTTTCTTGGGATAAGCCCTCTCTAACCATTGCAGATATTCCTCTAAATCTATCGGCCCTATATATATATAGTCGTTACCTAAGTCAATAGAATAGCCGTGCCACCTGCGTTTGATAGGATGATTTCTTAGGATTCGTTCAATACATGTTGTTAGTGCATGGGGCAATCCCCAATAAGCGATTTGTGCGTCTAGCTGTTCGAAGTTCAGCTCGTTCTCTTCGTTGTTCATGTCGTTTTGATTTTTGTGGGTTGTACTTTGTGATTTGTTCTCTCTCGGGGTTGTTTATCTCCCCTATTTTACTTGCAAAGATAGTCATTTTTTTTGATATGTCAATACATATTCTCACTTATTTTCTTAATATATGTAAATACATAGCGTTAAATTATGTTAATACATAATTCGGTTCTATTTGCCACTATCTTTACCGAAGTCTTCTTGACGTTCAATTCTGGACGGCCTGCGCTTCGCTCCGCAGATCTGCTCTCGATGTTCGCAGAGCTGCTCCACTTGCTTCGACACGCGATGCGGCTTCGCCATGCCAACAGGCTCGCTTCGCTCGCCCTTTGGCATGGCTTCGCACGCCGTCCACGGCAACGCGGCCGGCACTTCGCTCCGCTGATCTGCTCTCGATGTTCGCAGAACTGCTCCGCTTGCTTCGGCACGCGATGCGGCTTCGCCATGCCAACAGGCTCGCTTCGCTCGCCCTTTGGCATGGCTTCGCACGCCGTCCACGGCAACGCGGCCGGCACTTCGCTCCGCAGATCTGCTCTCGATGTTCGCAGAACTGCTCCGCTTGCTTCGGCACGCGATGCGGCTTCGCCATGCCAACAGGCTCGCTTCGCTCGCCCTTTGGCATGGCTTCGCACGCCGTCAACGGCAACGCGGCCGGCACTTCGCTCCGCAGATCTGCTCTCGATGTTCGCAGAACTGCTCCACTTGCTTCGGCACGCGATGCGGCTTCGCCATGCCAACAGGCTCGCTTCGCTCGCCCTTTGGCATGGCTTCGCACGCCGTCCACGGCAACGCGGCCAGCACTTCGCTCCGCAGATCTGCTCTCGATGTTCGCAGAACTGCTCCGCTTGCTTCGGCACGCGATGCGGCTTCGCCATGCCAACAGGCTCGCTTCGCTCGCCCTTTGGCATGGCTTCGCACGCCGTCCACGGCAACGCGGCCGGCTCTTCGCCAAAAAACACAGGTAGCAAAAGTTTGCCACACTTACGTTACAGCTCCATTGCCGGCTAGCTTCCCTATCTTTAGTAGCACCAAGTGTGTCTATCACTTTCCTCAGAAAATATCTGTTTTCCCCCTTCATCGCGGTGTCTCGCGTTAAACATCTCTAAATCTTCTTAACACCTCTTCCCCCTCGAATACCTCGTTTGTAAAAATAAAGTCAGTTAATCCCTATCCCCTCCCATTCCCCTCCCATTTCCCTCCCAATTTTGTCCGTTCCGAAAATATTTGTATCTTTGCCGACGTTAAATAGCGCCCCCATTCCAACGGCGCTCATTGTTCAACTTAATACTTTCTATTCGTATGGCAAAAGGTGTATTCGCCCTCTATGGCGGTAAAGGTAAAATAGGTAACATGGTTGCCTACAAAAACCCAAACAGCAACAACGCTGACACAACAGTTGTCCGCGCGTATACCGCTAATGTAAAAAACCCAAAAACGCGTAAGCAGGCAGATCAGCGCATGCGCATGTTACCTGCCCAAAACTTCTATCGTGCTTTCCGCACACTTCTTGACCACTCGTGGCAGGGTGTCAAATATGGTGGTCGTTCTTACGCGAAGTTCATGAAACTCGCTCTAGCTGACAAGACGCTCGAAATCCCCTATCAGGAGAAAGGCGATTCCAACTTCGTCCCCGGTCCCTATCCGATGTCCTCCGGCTCGTTGATGGGTGTTAGTATCTTTCCTGTCTCTACAGGTGAAGACTTTGTCAACACTTCTCTCCTGCTATTATCTTTTCAGCCAGGTCAGGGTGCAACTGTAGGTCAGTTTAGCACTGACCTTATTAATTCTAACTTCGGTTTTGCTGACGGAGACTATTTAACCTTTGTTCAGGTTAATAAAAACAACGGCGAGTTTGTTTCTACCTTTCAGCGCATAAAGATCGATACAAGTTCTACTGAGTCTTTTGGAACAGTTTTCGTCGGGTTAGATGTTAATATGGTAGAGGGTTCTAACTACCTCGCTTTTAACATGCTTCCAGGCACAATCATGGGTGGTGCAGTAATCCACTCTCGCGAGCCCGAGCAGGGTTCAACCACCTGGCTCCGCTCAAACGCTACAATGGTTCTCGCTCCTGATGCCATTTCTGCTTACCGCACTGCCGAAGCCGAGGCCAAAGCCATCGAGTCTTACCAGTCGCGTGCAGGCGAGACGAACTCTCATTGGTACCTCAACGGCGGCACTGAGTAGGCCACTTTTCTTTCAATATAAACCCCAGGGCGTGCAGGCGATTCCAAGCGCCTGTGCGCCCTCATTAATTCCTAATACTTATGGCTAAAGGTTCAACTTTACTCGATGGTACAAGAAAAAAGATAGGTAACATGATTGCTTATCGTATCACGGGTTCTAACAATAAGGTCAAGACGGGTTTCCGCATATACAACCCCGAGATTACCAACCCCAAGACTTTGCAGCAGGCTAACCAACGTCTTCGAATCCCTGTTGCCCAAAACTTCTACAGGGCCTACCGCGATCTGCTCGACCATTCCTGGCAAGGAACCGCCTATAAGGCTCGTTCATATAACAAGTTCCTTCAACTCGCCATGGGCGATAAAGACGCGATTATCCCCTACGTCGCAAAAGGTGAAAAGCGTTTCTTCCCGGCCGGGTACTTGATGAGTGTAGGTGGCATCCCCGCCGTTCAGGTCTTCCCCATGGGGTCGGACGATTGGATAGAAACAAACATTGAGTTTGAAGGCACGCTTGCTCAGCATTCAACGTGGGGGGAGATTTGCGCGTCAATCCTCTCTACAAATCTTTTCCTTCGAAACGGCGATTGGCTCACCTTCGTTGAGGTCGACAACGTTAATGGAGATTTTGTTCCCCTCTATCTCCGTAAACGCATCGATGTACGCTCTACTGAAACTATCACTACTGCTTCGAAGATCTATTTACGCGAAGTATCGGAGGGTTATATGCAAGTCGCATATTCTCTCTCAAACTCGCAGTACCCGCCTGTGGCCGGCTGTGTCATTGTGTCACGTGAGCCTGCTGCACGCTCCAGGGCATGGCAGCGCTCTACTACTCGACTTGAGCTCGCTGATTCATATAAGCAGCAGTATTGTTCAGAGTCTGCTTATCAGGAAGCTGTGATAACTTACATGTCTCAGGACGCAGAGGTTAATGCCGATTGGTACCTGAACGGCGGCTCTGTCAATGGTCAGTCAACTCCGTTTACAAACCCACTAGGCCTGGAGAACGGAACCACTATGGTTGCAAGTCAGTCCGTTCAAGCCGCTAAATTTGCTAACAACCCAGTTGTGGCACCATACGGAAAGTACCTCATTAAAAAGTACGAGATTCTTGCTAACAACCGCTATCAGCTTTACCCCATCATTCTTCAGGGTGCAACGCTTAAAGTTTCTCCAACCTCTTATGTCCTCTCATCACAGCCTTCCTCTACGACATTCATTTCTTATGCTGATTGTTTGTCGCAGGGTGTAGACTTCTCGGGATACATTATCGATACGTCGGTAACATCATAAAAATAATTCTATCTATATTTTTCATTGTTATCCATCCCCGCTTTCGCTGTGAAGCGCATGCGGGGTTTTAATCACTCGGTGTGCTAAGCTATATGCATGCTTAGATAATCTTCAAAACCATCTTCGCCCATGCAACTAATCAAATCACGAATCTTCGAAAAAGCCCTCGCAACTGCATCATTTATCACTGCTGTTGCACTCGCCTTCACGGCCTTGTTGCTCTCCCCTCACAACGATATAGCAGCAGGTGTTATAATGGTAATCGCTCAGTTCCTTTTACTCACAGCATCTATATTAGGTCTCGACTATAAACTCAATCAGTATGGCACAACATCTTCCCCGGGGTCTTCGCAACCACAACCCGCTTAACATTCGGCACAACCCGGCTAACGAGTGGCAAGGCATGTCACGTACACAAAACGACAGTTCGTTTGTTACCTTCACTTCAAATGAGTGGGGCTATCGCGCAGCATTCGTCATACTTCGCAATTGGTTAGCCGAAGCACATCGCAAACGCAAAAAGATGTGCGTACGCGACATTATCGCGCGATGGGCACCAACTTCGGATGGAAACAACGTCGAAGCCTACACTTCTCGAGTGCTCGATCGTGCCGTTATCAAGGCTGATGAGCCTATCTCTTTCACTAATCAAAATCAAATATGCCGACTTTTATGGGCAATGGCCGAAGTAGAAAACGGCTGCCTTTGTTCTTTCGGCGAAGTAAACAACGGGTATGGACTTGCAAAGAATTCATAACTTACTCGACCTGACTATCATCATATTGTTATGTTGGGTCTTCTTTCTATCGCTCTCCCTATCTTCGTGCCGAAGTGCCCGAAGCATCTCCTTCGGGAGTTCTGTGCAAGCAGCATCAATTTCAGAGCACATGCAGCTTGATTCTCTCTGTCTGCGCTCGATAGTCTTCGACTTCATTCAGGATTCTACTCAAATTCAGGAACCACAACAGAAATTCTTTAAGCCTTCTATATCATCGGTGGGGGTATGGAAGCCCCGTCAGATGTCACTAATCACAGGTTCCTCGCGCTTCATCAGCCGCAAAACCTCAAGCACCCAGAACGATTCAACCGCTTCATCAGCTACCTCCTCCTCTTCATTCGCCGATGGGATAGACCCCGGTTGGGGTAGGGCTGTAGTTGTGGTCGTTGGTCTTATCGTTTTCAACCTTGTGATGCTGATTGCGATACGCCTGCGTCACGATAGCTGGATATAAGATAGTCCCGCGTCTCTAAGCGGAGAGTCGGTTGTCTTTGTTACATTTGCCGTGCACTATTTGTGCACAAAAAAAAAATTGTTTGTATAATTTGGTTAATTAGTTTTAATCTGTTCACTTTTCCCGCTTCGAAGTGATTCGCGGTTGGGAATTTTTTTCTATTTTTGCCGTGCCGTAGGATAGCAGGCAACGCAGAGGTGCGACCTGTGAACGTACCGGCAGGGTACAGCAGTACTTTATGTGCGGGGGCTGCGGGTTCGAAACTGCTCCCCCGTTTTTTGCTTTCAAATTCGCAAATGTAAACTGAATTCGAAGTTATCATAATTCGTATTCATAAATTTACATTCCCGAAGTACCTCTAACGAAGTCACCTCAACATAAAGTACAAAATTATGTCAAACACTTCGTTTGAGTCTTACATGCGGGAGCACATTAACCCGTATCGTAAGCACAAGGCCGCCCCATGGGCGAACTTGCCCGGTATGCACTTTCACAAACTGCGTGAAGGTGACGTTCTCTATGTGACCTCTTTGATCAGGTCGATTCTCCGTGCCCGTCTCGCCGCCAAGCGCGACAGAGTCTCAATTATTGTAGACAATGCAGGCACCGCATCCCTCATTGATTTTATTGCTCAACTGCAATTTGCTTACGTTCATCCGCGAAGTACTTCTCTTCGCGTCTCATTTGCCGCTGAAAAGCGCTCATCTGCTATGCCCACAACGTAATAAACCTAATCGTATGAGAACAAATTTTTTAGCCCAACAATACTTCAAATTATCAGAGTTACAACAAGTGCTCGTCAAGTTCGCAATTATCGCAATTCTCTTCTTTATAGGCTGTGTCCTACAATCTATTGAGAGTGCAGGTTATTAATAACTTAACAATTTTCAAACATGTTAATCACAACTTTGATCGGAAATCTCGGCCGCGATGCCGAAGTCAAGTCGGCCGATGGTCGGCAGTTCGTCACTTTCACGATCGCTTCAACAGAGTCTTACAAAAAGGAATCTGGTGAGCGGGAAGAAAAAACGCAGTGGGTCTCGTGTACCATGAACCAGGTCTCAAACAATCTTCTGCCTTACCTCAAAAAGGGAGCAAAAGTTTGTGTTGTTGGCCGTATGTCTGCAAAGCTTTACAGCTCAGCAAAAGACCGCTGTTTGAAAGCAGGCCTTAACTTATCTGTAATGCACCTTGAGCTTGTATCTACCAATATCGATGAAGTTCCTCGTGAGTTATACGACAACGAAGGAGTCGCTCACCTCGTTACTAAGCATTACTATGTGCAACCCACCGACCCGAAAAAGGCCGAATGGCCTGCTACTATGCAGGACGCGAAGTCAAACCTTTACGAAATCGTTAATGGCTTTGTAACGTTATCAGGAGAACAACAAGCTACCGAAGGTGATAACGAGCAAGCCGAAGCAGAAATTTTCTAATCGTACCAAACCATGGAGCGATGCCTGAACATAGATTGGCTTGAAATCTACTGCTTAGAAGATTCTCTGAGTTACCCACACGACGCGGATTTTTTCCGCGCGTGTGGGTTTCCTGTCGAAGAGCGGAGATATGGTACGCCCATGTACGAGGAAATGTTCACAATCATTGCTCCCGATAACAAATATCAGATTGAAATGCGCAGAAAGCCTAAGAAGGGCATGACTTGGGACGATGGGGGTATCTTCGACCCTTACAGTTGTCATCTACGACTTACAAACCAGTCGTGTTACTTAACCGACTGCGTCAAAATATTGCAAGAGTTCATAGAGCGCTTCGGTATTCACTATCAGCGCATATCTAGAATTGACTTGTGCTTAGATTTTGAAGTTTTCGACTCAGGGGACATGCCCGCAAAGTTCATACGTCGCTACCTTAACGGGAAATACTCGAAGGTGAATCAAACTAACATCAACGCGCACGGAGCAGACCGATGGGAAGGGAGAGACTTCAACTCGCTGTCATGGGGTGCTAAAACATCGATGGTCTCAACAAAGCTGTACGACAAAACAAAAGAGTTAGCAGAAGTACGCGATAAACCATACATAAGGCAGCAGTGGTTTTTGTCTCACTTAGTAGATGATCCTTTCTACCTCACGAAGCAGAACGAACAAGGTGAAGTCTACAAACCGCGCATCTTCCGCCTTGAGTTCTCGGTCAAATCGTCCGTGAAGAATTGGATGGTCATTGAAGATAATTCGGGCTCAAAACAAGCGCTAAGAAGCATACGCAACGACCTTTCATGTTATCTGACGAAGCAGCAGCAACTCGATGTTTTCTTTAGCCTTACTAACCACTATTTTCACTTTAAGAAATACAAACAGGGCGTGCGGAAAGACAGATGTGCCGATAAGGTACTCTTCAAGCCTGATGAGGTCGCAACATGGTACCAGGTAGACCGCTGTTTCACGGCAGAATCACGACAACGGCCTGTCGACAGCCTATTGACAAAGCTTTATCAATATCGTGACAGCACGTTTGACAACAAGATAAAAGAAGCCTGCAACACGCTTATTGAAGCAATTGAAGAAAGTGCTCGTCTTCACGACCTTGTCTACCCCTTCGCCGCGTCAGAACTCACAATTATGCGCAACCTAATCTCCCTACGGCTCAAGCGTGCCGACATACCTGTCAACGATGCATTAGAATCCGTCAAAGCTCAAGTGCAGGTCTACCACGACCTCTTCGGCGAATTACAAGAATAGTGAAGCAATGTTCTATAAATTAATCCTAATCCCCACATACATAGACGAGGTGCATATGGACAATGCGCCGTTGGAGGAATACCTCGGCAAGCTGGAGAGTACGCCGTCTGCTGACACCATCTCCCGTTTCTTTGCGCTGATAAAACCAGAGAGTTTCGAAGGAGTGTATCGTATATGGATGGCAGAGATATTGCGCCTGCGCAAGTCACCTAAGGGTGAGGAGCCAAACAGGGAGGTTATAGCCATTGACGGGAAAGAGATGTGCGGTACTGCAGCATGTGAAGGTACGCCGGTCCGCGTGGTGAGCGCATTCGCTGTAAAATCAGGTATATCCCTTGGACAGAAGGTCGTGGGCGAGAAGACCAATGAAATTCCTGCCATGCGAGAGCTTGTCGGTGAGTTAGACATCAAGGGTGACATTGTTACGGCAGACGCCCTGCATTGTCAGAAAGATACCTGCGAGGCTATCGTAAAGGCAGGTGCGGACTTCTTCCTCTTCGTTAAGGGGAATCAGAAGTTCCTCATGAAGGCGGTGGCGGGTGCCGTGGATACGGTGATGAACAGCAAGAGCTACATGCAACCGGCCCAAAAGACGAAGAGTTATAGCGGAAAGAGCGGAAAGAGCTTCTGTGTCAGGTCCTGTGTGGCAATCTCCGACCTTTCACTTATCGAGACTTTCCGTAAGGAATGGCCTTGGATAAAGTCTTTCGGCATGATTATGCTAGAGAGGGAAAAGGATGGTGAAGCTGATCGACAACTTCTGCCTGGAATTATAATGCAGTTAGTCTGTTCTCAACGAAAAAAGGCGCGACAGTAGTCGCGCCGTCGGATTTCCGACGGAAACCTGTCGTAAATATCTGAAAGAGAGTAATTTCCTCCTTGCGCGCGCGAGCGCCCTTGCGGGCGCGAGGTTTTTATCACTAAATTTTCAATATGGAAATCAAAGGTACAGTTCATTGTCTATTTGAACAATCAGGAGTTTTTAAGAACGAGTTTATTAAGTTGGGAATACCCGCTATTGATTATGACATTCAAGATAATTTTGGTGAAGTTGGTCAGAAGTTAGACCTTTTTGTAAAGATAAATAATGCTTTCGATAACCTGCCATCAGTGTTTGATACATTCCTTCCCGATGATTTATATATAGTGAGGAAAGGTCTCTTATGTCTCCTGTTTATGCGTGCAACTTTATTCACGATTTTGTTCTCGGCCGTCCTAAAAAATATAGTCAGCTTTCGTTGTTTTAGTTAGTTCGTCGTTCATGCCTGCCCCATCGGTTAGCGGTTTGCCGATGGGGTTTGTCGTTGTCGGCGGTCTTCGTGAAGCGGTTGCCGGCATAGCATTGCCGGCGGGGGCAGGGCGAGCCAAGGCCGATTGCAGCT
>Ga0213919_1001024_pt1 | contig 10862 bp, 19 predicted proteins | sample McNCre317MG_FD_161056 | JGI IMG/M metagenome (GOLD analysis project Ga0213919, IMG submission 161056) | Freshwater microbial communities from McNutts Creek, Athens, Georgia, United States - 3-17 MG | ecosystem: Environmental > Aquatic > Freshwater > Creek | place: USA: Georgia | collected... | reverse complement strand
CAAGGAAGCCTAGCAAATCCTGTAATCCTGTAAGTTCCTATTCCTTTCTATACTCTGTACCTGCAATCCTACAATCCTTTCTTCCATCTAATTCTATAAGACAGACAGTTAATCCTTCCTGTCTGTCTTTCCTGTAAGGAGTTATCACAATGTCAAAACTTTCACTGGCTGAATTGCTAGCCAAACAAAATGAGCGCAAGAAAATTGCAACTGCGGTAAGTTCTAGCCAACTAGAGAAATTAGGAATAGGAACTGCAACTCCTACTAAAGTCCTACCAAAGATAGAAATTTCAGATAAGCAAATCCTGCCCATTCCTGCCGCTCCAATGCGAAGCCTATCTGCTATAACTCTTAATGCTGAGCAACTCCGAGCAGTGGAACTTGCCAAGCAGGGTAACTCCTTTTGTCTGATTGGTGCTGCAGGAACCGGCAAGACTACCACAATTCAAGCAATCCTCCAAGCTATCAAGGATCTAGGACTCCCCTGTCTTAGAACTTCTACATCTTATCTGAGAGCTGGCCTGCCTCCTGTAGCCCTCACAAGTTACACAAACCGGGCAGTTAAGAACATTGCAAAAGCCTGCAAAGATACCCCAGAGATGCAGCAGCATTGCATAACAATTCACAAACTTCTAGAGTTTGCACCAACTTGGTATGAAGTGGAAGATTTAAATGCAAAAGGTGGAACTCGCAAGACTATGAGATTCGAACCACAATTCCATGCAGGTAATCCTATCACAGAACTGCGCATAGTGGACATAGATGAAAGTTCTATGTGTGATACTAGACTTTTCAAACAGCTGAGCGATGCCTGCCCCAATGCAACTTTCATATTTGTAGGAGATTTGAACCAGCTACCTCCGGTATTTGGCGATGCAATCTTAGGCTTTAAACTTCTGGAGTTGGAAGTTGTAGAGTTGAAACAAGTATATCGGCAAGCAATGGAAAGTCCTATCATCGCATTCCAGCACAACTACACACTTAAAGGAATAATCCCAGGACAGACAGAGTTGGAGAAAATCTCAGCAGAAAATAAAGGATTAACTTTCCAATTCGAGAAGTCTAAGGAAGCTGATCCTAATATCCTGAATGCAACTTACGCGTACTGGTTCTTCAACAAACAGTACAAGGCAGGACTTTGGAATCCTGAGGAGGATATAATCCTTATGCCGTACAACAAAGGATTTGGAACTTTAGGACTTAACCAAGGACTTGCTCAACTCTTTGGCGAAGATAGGTGTGCAGTTGTGCATCATATTGTATCTGGCCGAGAAAATAAATATCTGGCGGTCGGAGATCTCATAACTTACGCAAAAGAGGAATGGGAAATCCTTAGCATCGCAACCAACGGAGAGTATTTTGGAAAGATGCCTAATCCTGCCAGCCAATATCTTAACAGGAAAGGACGATATAAGTTAGGACATGTGCCTTCTGGAATCTCAGTACATGGTGGGCAAGACTTGGAGAAACTCCTAGACATGCTGGAGAAGGATGATCTTACAAGACAAGCCAGCCATGTTGTAACCATCAAGAACAAGCACACAGGAGCAGAAGAAAGTCTCACAGCTGTAGGAGATATAAACTCTATAGACTTTGCCTACTGCACAACCATTCATAAGTCTCAAGGTTCAGAGTGGCGCAAAGTCTATCTAATCATGACGAACTATCACAGTTCTAGGATCAGTCGGGAACTCCTTTATACTGGAATGACTCGTGCAAGAGAAGAACTCCATTGCATTGCAAGTCCTAATACTGCAATGGGCAAGAAGGATGGGAGTTTGCAGAGAGCTATAAAGCGCAGTGAAATCCCAGGAATTGGATGGAGGCAGAAAGCAGAATACTTTAAAGGCAAGCAGAAAGATTTCAAAGCATTCATGGAAACCTAACCGAGCATAGCTCAGGAGATCTGACATGACAGGCCAATCTAAGTTAGAAGAGATGGGAACGCTCTTTGATTCCCATTGCACAACTCAGCTGGACATAGACATTATGGACGATTGCGTTATGCTGACCATTGACGAGTTACATATTGCAGGAGTTAGCATCTGTCTATCTTCTGAAGCAACTCAAGAACTTATTGCAATCCTGCAATCCTCTCTGGAGAAACTATCATGAGTTCACGCGAACGCCAACTATTGCAACTTACTCCGCAACAGCAGTTTTCTTTTGACTGTGTAAAATATCCCTACATTGCATTGAACACAACCACCAACAAACTCTATGCTTACACCCATCCACCAGAGTGGTCAGGAGTTGACTGCAACTTCTTTAAGGTAGAGGGAAAGCAGAAGCGCATACCTTACGAACCTTTCGCATGTGATGTATTTGGTGGTTGCGTTTATCAGTGCTTGCCAGCTTTGCTAACTGAGACTCCTAAGGCTGAACCTATCCAGTCAGATATATTCAAGGAGTTCGACAAGATATACTCCAAGCTGGACAATCTAATTGCAGAAGTTAAAGTGTGCAAAGATGCTGCAAAAGCTGTAGAGATTGGAGAAATGCCACTAGTTCGCATCATGCGTCTAGCTCCTTCAGACTTCGCACACTTTGGAATTCCTAAAGGAACTGTGTGCATTATAAAGTCTAAGCTTACAGGAAGTGTATACGCTGCAAACTCTTTGGGACTTACAACAAAAGAACTTCCCAACTTCAACATGTGCGGGTACAACCGCATTAACTTAGTCGAATGGAACTAACGAGCATTGCGCTCGGAGAACTTACATGAAAGAAGAAATCTTTAAGCCACACACCAGCAGGTTCGAGCCATTCACCTCATTCACAACTCCTAAGGAGGATAGAACTTTCAGCACTCTTATCCCCCGCAAAGATGTGCAACTTACTCCGGAAACTTGTAAGTATGTGATAGACTCTGCAACTCGCATACTCCCAAATGTATTAGGAGATCGTTCAATAGTTGTATGCTTGCAGCATGTTGCCTCAGGTAAAGTCCTGCTGTTGCAATTTCCTATTTTATCACAGTTCCCTAACGTAGTTAGATATGGCCGATGGCTACTAGCTCCGCATCAGCACAGAGTCTTAGATGAAAAGATGCAAAAAGACTTACATGAAATCTTCTGCCTCGAGGATATTCGAGAGGGTAATGTATTACTTCCAGGAATCTGGAGCGATAACGAAACCTTCATAATAGACCAAGTTAACAAACTCTATGGCACGAACTGCTCCCAATTCTGAGGAATCCAAAATGGCCAACCAACTTCTAAGACCTAAGACTCAGGAAGAACTCTGCAACTTGATGCAAGACTTGCATACTACTATCTGCGCAGAAATGTCAGCGATGGCTTATGCTACAGAAGAAGCGCCATATGCTCCTGATATGATCAAGCTTACAACAGCAACTTTGCACTTGCTCTATCTTGTAAATCAAGACAACAAGAAAGTTCCAGTCCTGTGGTCGCCCGCATGGATTGGTTGCGAAGATGACCGCTTCTATCAAGTCCTGAATGGCCTGCAACTTCTCGCAAATCCTATCAGCGCAGATCCTAAGATCCTAAATGGAATGGACTGGACACGAGTTGCAACTATGGGACTGAGTGAGACTCTAGTGCATCTACTAGCTGACTGTGACTTCGAAGTTTACTTCAAGTGTGTGGCTAGATTAGTAGGTCTGCTGGGATTCACTCCTGAAGGAACCTCAAGAGTTACCTATGAAGTTATCAATCTGCAATCCGGAAAGGAACTCTGCTGTACTTACACCAAACGATTCCACTGAGATCTGCAACCTGCAACCTGAAACCTTACGAGGAAATTGACATGAAAACTTTACAAGAAATCATGGACACTATGACTTTACATATGCTGCAACAAGGAAAGAAATCTGTAGAGTACGTAGCAGATATTAAAACTCCTCAATGCAAGTACCGTACTAGATCTGGACTTAAGTGTGCTGTAGGCGCTCTTATTCCTGATGAACTTTACTCTGAGAAACTGGAAGGAAATTGTTCAAGCGGCCCACGGGTTACAAAAATTTTATTACTTGCAGGAATTCCTGAAGATCTTATCATCTTCGATACTTTAGAAAACTTCCAGAAAATACACGACACTCTGGAACCTTGGCAATGGCCTATGCACCTACTGAACCAATACACTTCCGCTAAGTTAGATGCACCTGAAAGACTTTACGAAGTGTTAGCTCAGTACAACATGGCACCAATAGTCTAAGTCCTTCATTGCAGTGCTTGACATTCTATCAATTTGCTGTATACTGGTAACATAGAATGAACAAATACACAAAGATTGCTGAGACTCTGCTGATCCATCCAATAGGAACTAAGCTATCTCTCCCGTTGGATGGAATTTCTAATACTGCAAGTAGCATAAATGCTGTACGCAGAGGAATAAACAGAGAGTTAAGAACAGCCAAAATTCTTTTAGGATTAGCTTCTATGCAATTCACTCTGCATGTAGAACTTGATCCTAAGTCTGACAACTTCCAAGCTACTTGTTTAATCTATCTTAGTCAACCAGTTGTGCCAACATTCACAATAGTTAGCTAAGCTCTTTCAATCTGTTCTATCATAGGTGATTTATGGATGTCCGAATTGTGACACTGTGCCCAAAGTTGCACTTGCATGAAGGCACCATGCATATTAAGAAAGCTCTTGAAGATCTAGGATTCTCTGGAAAGGAGACTCGTGAAGATCTTCTATTTGATGAAGAAGTTATGTGGGAGTTGAACTCTCAGGAAGTTTCTATTGGCTCATCAAAAGAAATAAAACTGGAGGAACTTGCAAGTAAGTTGCAAGTATTCCAAGATGTTCCAGTAACTTCTAATGAAGAAGCTGTGTTCTTTACTATCGAAGATTGGTGGATGTAAGTCATGAACCTTTGCAAAGCTCGCAAACTTAGGAAGTATGAACCAATATGGTTGCATATCAAAGCTAATGGATTAGCAGTTGTTAACTATGACGGATCAGCTAAGTTGCGAGAACGGATAATCAAGGCAGTGATAAAAGAGAAGGACATGGATACAGAATTAAAGGAGATAAGTCCTAAGACTTTGTGGATTGAAAGAAAGAATTCACAAATAATATTTCATCTAGTGGAGAAGCGATAATGATTAAGTTATGGGATTTAGCAGTTCTTGCAATCTTCGGATTACCTTCAATTGTTATTGTTCTCTCCATCACTGCTGGACTAATCTTTAAATTTTTCGATACTGAGGAACCAAAGAAATGAAAACTGCTGAAGAACTTTTACAAGAAAACTGGACTGATGGAGTTAGCAACAAGTCAGTTCAAGAGATAGAGCTGGAGCGATCGGAAGCTTTAGCTGTGGCGCTTGACCGAGTTGAAACTTTGCGCACTGCGTTGGAACAGCAAGATCCTGGAATGGGAACTTTCCTTAACCAGATCAACCAACAACTCCGAAAATTCCCAGAGCTTGTGCATATCTTATCTGATGAAGATATTGCAGTAGTTGTGCAAGCTCACTGTCATAAGAAGTTTGACTATCTGACCAAGAAAGAATCTAAACCAGTACGAGGAAAGAAAGTTGCTTCTCTCGACAGTGGCGGAATTGAAGCAGATCTACTTTGAGGAACTTACCATGCAACAGCAGAATGAATTACAGGCTGAAGAACTCCAGACTCTTGAAGCTCATGGCGCAACCTACAGAATTGTGGATATTCTATCTCTCCACAAGATCTTGTTGCTTGAGCATATTGCAACGGGTCGCAGAGTTGTAGCATTGTGCTATCAGCTGAATAACTTTGGCGCTCTCCAAATTGGAGAAGTTGTTCGAGTTACTGAAGATACCAACCAGCCTGCAATCAATGTCATAGGAATTAACTAATGGCTAAGCTTGCGTACATCAAAGAGGAAGGAGTTACTAATCTTTCCTACTCACGTCTCAAGACTCTGCATGAATGTCCTCGAAAGTTCGAATTGCAAGAGAAGTACGAAAGTGGAGAGCGTACTCAGAACATTCACACAGAGTTTGGACATGCTTATGCTATGATGGTGCAGGAGTATTTCAGAACTCGTGACATTAACCGAAGCATAGTAGCTGGCATGGCAGCTTGGGACTTGGAAGATCTGTGGATTGAAAAGCCTATGAGATCTGAAAAGTGTTTCGAGGAAGTTCTTCTAGCCTTCGATAAGTTTGTGGATTGCGTATATCCTGAATACTTCGAAGGCCGCTGGAAGCTTGCAGACTTAGGAGGAATCCCAGCCATTGAGCCTCTCTGCTATATCAATATCCTAGATATGTATTCCTACCAGATGCATATTGATTTGATCTTGCAGAACGAAGATGACAGTGGTTTAATGGTAGTAGAAATTAAAACTACTGAGCGCTCTGTGCATCCTGCAATGTATGGAAACTCTTCGCAAGCAACTAACTATTCTATTGTTGTGGATTATCTTGCAAAGAAATTCAAGTTGCCTAAAGCTTTCCAAGTTATGTATCTTGTATACAATCCAAAGCAAATGGATTCATTCGGGCATAATATATTTGAGTTTCCTAAGTCTCCAGTAGAGAAGATCCAAGCAATAAATTCTATTCTATTGGAATGCCAACAGTTAGAGAAGTACGAGGAGTTCAAGTTCTATCCTAAGAATGGAGACTCCTGCTACAATTTCAATCGCGCTTGTGGCTACTATAACTTGTGCGATATGAAAGTTCTGCATCAGGCAAAGAACCACTATGATGCATTACCCAAAACTGCTGCTGATATATGCATTGACATTGAGAACTTAGCTATGTTCTTGGGGGATGTAGAGCAAGATACTTTCGACGAATCAAAATTTCTGGAGATGTAATAATGCCTAGCTTAGATACCTTCGACAGTGCAGAGTTTGGCCAGTCCATTATCATCTATGGCCCGCCTCGTTCTGGTAAGACTTCTCTTGCTGCAACTCTGGTACAAGAAGGATACAACCTTATATACTTGGACTTCGAGAAAGGCAGCCAGACTCTGAAAGCTTGTGTACCTCAAGAGTTAAAGAAAAACATTAACTTGTTCCGTTGCGATGATACTCGCGAGCGCCCTCAGGCTATCACAACTGCAATCAAACTTCTCAGCATGAAGCCTAAGCAAATCTGTATAACTCATGGAGTAGCTGACTGCGGCGCTTGTATGTTGAAGAAAGATCCAACTCTATTTGAGACTCTGGACTTCTCCAAGCTTACTACTAAGGATGTTGTTGTCTTTGATACTCTCACTCAACTCAGTGAGTCTGCTCGCAACGAAGCAACAAAAGACTTAACTGACTTTGCTAAGATTGAATTCAAGCATTATGACAAGGAAGGTATTCTTTTGTCTATGCTACTCTCAGCAATTCAGAATGCTTCGCACTTCCATCGGATTGTTATCTCTCATGAAGTTGTAGTCGAGCAACCTGATAAGTCTGAGAAGATTGTTCCTGCTGCTGGTACTAAGAACTTCAGCAAGAAAGTTGGAAAGTACTTTGACCATATTGTTTACACCAGAGTACACAATGGCAAGCACCAGACAGCTTCCAGCACTCTGTTCAATAGCAAGTTTCTTACAGGTTCCAGAAGCGATCTTGCAATGGAAACTGGGAAAGTCACCCTCGCCGATCTGTTAAGAGCTAAGACCGTAAAAGGTGGAACTTCTGACAGCGTAGAGGTTGATGAGAAAACGGGAGAAGCCTTAGTCACTACTAATGCAATCCTCAGTGGAATGGCGAAAGCAAAGTCCACAACTTAGTAAGATCGCAACTTAACTGTAACTTAACTCAAAGGTATATATCATGACTACTGAAACTAACCACGAAATCAGCGAAGAAAGTCAAGCGGCTATGGCTGTAACTGAAGCTCTGTTGCAAGCATCTTGGGACGAGATCGAAGACTTACCTGACTATATCAATCCTCCCACCGGCGGTTACAAGGTAAAATGCACTAAGGCTGAAGTTCGTCAGCCGCGCCCAAAGGATGAAAATCCGGATCTTGGTATCGGCATCCACTTCCAGATCCTGCAGACCATTGAACTTGGCAAGGGTGTTGATGAAGCAGAAACTCCTAAGCCTGATTCTTTGTTCAACATTACCTATCGTGGCGCGAAAGGAGTCCAGCGTTTCAAGAAAGACTTCCAATCTGTTGGCCTCTCACTTGGCGCTAGTGGCCCGCTGGAACTGATTGAGAAGTTGGAAAACTCTGAGCTGGTTGTGACTGTACAGTCCTCTCCAAACTCAGAAAATCCTGATCGTCCTTACACCAACTTGCGTACTGCAATGTTGGATATCGAGTAAGAGTTAAACCTAAAGCTTAGAGTTTAGGACTCTTGCAATGCTGCTCATTTTCACAAGGAGTGAGCAGTCTGGAATAGTCCAATCTTGAGGAAATTAAAATGAACACGCGTGTACTATCAATTATGGGAATCACAACTGCTGAATATGAAAGAGCAGAGCAACTTGTATGCAATGCAATCGCCATCGAGAAATCTATGGAGTGCGCATCTGACAATGGCTCTGTCATATTCAATGAGTTCATTGCGTTCTTGGAAAAGAATTCGCAGAACTACAGAGTTGCAACTATTAAAGTTGCCAATGGATTTACCGACTTCCGCTTCCGCTTAGAAGATCCAACTCCTGCATTGCTCCTTTCTAGTGTAGATAACTCAGTAGGTGTGGAGTTCAAATGCGAGAAAGGTTGCCTGCAAGTTAGCAAGCTGTACTCTGTAGGTAATGATTACATTGTACCTTTCAAAGCTAACTGAGAGGTATGAAGTTATGAGTGAGCAACACGTATTGCAACCAGTAATCTGGATACATGAAGCTGAAGAACTGGAGCATCTAAGAACCGGACTTGTATCGTACTGCAGACTTGGAGCTGATAGCAATTATTGCTGGAATACTACAAACGCTATGCATATACCTAAGCACCTAGTCCCGCTTTATGACAAGTCCGCAGTTGATGCACTTGAGCAACAACTTGATGAGCTGCAAGCTAAGTACAATCAGTTAAAAGCTTCAGCAAAGAAAGTTATAGGTGAGGCAGACTGGGTAGCTGATATGGATATAGATACGCAAAACGCAATTTACGAAATGGAGAAGTTACTAGAAGTTGCTCGCAAAACTGTAAACTCTGGAGAGACTTACGAGCTTGAGAAGTTTCTAAAAGATCGGGAGCATGACCAGATTATAGATGCTTGTGAGGTTATCAAACATGAATCCAAATGATCTAACTTATTCAAGGCGCTTCACCTCAGCAGATGGAGAGAGGATGCAGGCAAGGATTGCAGAGTTGGAGAAAGATCGCGAAAAATTGCAAGCAAAGTGCGATGCGCTGGCGGCGGCTGCTTCCAGAGTTTCCTATCAGCCCATAGGCGCGATCATGGAGATACTTAAAGAGATTGATTCCACGGACGTGCCAAACGTGGCAGGCAGGATTCGTCAGCATCTTGCAGGACTTGCTGTACCGATTGGATTGCTAACTGAAGCCATCGCCAAGGTGCAGGAGTCTAAACCATGACAGAACTTCTAACTGAAACTCAGAAAGTTGTAGCTGATGAAATTGCAACTCTAATATCTGATGCACTTCGCCGCAAGCAAAGACTTACTGAATGGGAAGAATCTTTCGTTGAGTCTCTTAAGGAGCAGATGGAAGATCCTTATTTCATGCAATTCTCTCAGAAGCAACTTGAAAAACTTGAGGCTATCTGGGAGAAAGCTACGAGGAATGGATGATGAAAGTTTGTTCAGCTACTGGAGAAATCTTAGGCATTGTTCCAGCCTGCAAATTTTCTGCGCACTCTTATATAATAACTAAGAGACTGCAATCAGAAGTTATTTTAGCCTGCCACTGTTGCGGAGATATTAAAACCGCAAAGCGTTTGTTCCTATAGGAGTCTATCTTGAAACTGTTGCTGCACGTTCATAGCTCAGATATTAAATACTTTAGCTCAGTCAAACTTTACATGAATGCTTTCACCCATGTAATACTTTGCACTGAGTCTTTTATGTTGCGGTTGCAACTTGAGCAATATGCCAAGTCTAAAGGCTGCGACTGTGTGGCAACTACCTCCATAGGACTTATGCAAAAGTTTGATCCAACTCTGGAAGGATCAGCCAATGATAACTATGGCTACTTGATGGAAACTCCTAAGCTTCGTCTTATCTTAATTCCAGATCTTAAGACTATCTACTCCATTCCGCATGGAGCTTTTCTGATTAAGCGCTACATTAAGAAACTGCGCTACCCAGAAACTTTCTTAGCTAAAGCTCCTTTTGTGTGGGAATATGTAACTCCTGCAAATTGGGAAGATCATTTAGCTTTCTTCAGTTCAGCACAAATTGCAGCTGTGGATATCGAGACTATCAAAGAAGATAGAATGATAACTCATTGTGCATATAGTGGAATAAGAAACAATAAGATCCGCACAGTTGTATTTGATTTCACTACTGGAACAGCTGAGGACATTCTGTTCTTGCACCAAGTCCTGCGCAAGTTCAATTCAACAGCTTGTCCTAAGATTTTCCAGAATGGAGAGTATGACAACTCTTACTTCCTCCGTTGGAATATGCCAATTCAATCATGGTACTTCGATACATATAATATGATGCACTGTGCATATCCAGAACTTCCAAAGGATCTTGCTTTCATTTCTGCTTTCTATCTGCGTAACTTCCGCTTCTGGAAAGATGAAATATCTTCTAATAAAGCAGAGTATAATGCCAAAGACGCACACAATACTCTATTCACTTTCCTCGCACAATTATATGAGCAAGAAGATTATGTTAAGACCAACTATCTTGTCGAGTTTCCGATGGTGTTTCCGTGTCTGCACTCTGGGCTTGAAGGAATACTTGTTGATTTGGAAGAGCGTGATAGACTTAAGACTATTGCGACTGGAAAGTTGGAGTCTAGTCTTGGTAAGCTTC
>Ga0213919_1001022_pt1 | contig 10872 bp, 16 predicted proteins | sample McNCre317MG_FD_161056 | JGI IMG/M metagenome (GOLD analysis project Ga0213919, IMG submission 161056) | Freshwater microbial communities from McNutts Creek, Athens, Georgia, United States - 3-17 MG | ecosystem: Environmental > Aquatic > Freshwater > Creek | place: USA: Georgia | collected... | reverse complement strand
GGGGTTGGGGTTGGGGTTGGGGTTGGGGTTGGGGTTGGGGTTGGGGTTGGGGTTGGGGTTGGGGGTGGGGTTGGGGGTGGGGGTGGGGGTGGGGGTGGGGGTGGGGGCGGAGGCGGCGGAGGCGGAGGCGGAGGCGGCGACTCCAGCAACTCCACTTGATCCGCAAGAGCACGCAACTGTGATGCGATGGTCGTCACAGTCATTGCCCCTGCCAACTGAACGGCATAAAGTCGAAGCGAAAGTTTGAATCGGTGGCGTTGGTGCTCGCGCCCGCCGCGTTATACCCCACCATGCTGATGTACCGATGCGGCCAGAACAACACTCCAGAAGCAACGCACTTTTCTGAAGCCGCGGCGTTTTCGCTGATGACGATTCCCACGTAAGTCAGGTTGCGCCGCATGTCCACGTCACCCAACGCGGCGTCTGTCGCGCCCACGTCGCCGTCGATCTGCGTCGAGTCACCGTCCGGCGCTCCAGATGCATACAACTCAAGCCCCGCCCCTTGCGTCGGCGTGGCCTGCCACTGCACTTCACAAGACCACTTATACCAACCTGGGCGCGGACTCGCACCTAGATCACGCTGTGCACTAACCCGTCCCGCGCCGTTGGAGATGCCCTCCATTGACCAGGCAACATCCGCACCTGCGTCTCCGCTAAAGAGTAGGTTTGTGCCGGTCTTGACATAGGCTTCATTGGCCATGGGTTACTCCGGAAGGTTCAGGGCAGCGCCGATGTCTGTGATGGTCACGCCGCCTACAAAGCCAGCGATGGCGGGATCAGCAGTTGTCCCTGCTCCACCAATAAGATATAAGACCTCGGCACGCGTGGCCGCGCGCTTGCAATGTGCATAAACAGCGGCGCGGACAGCCAAGTCTGCAGCCGTACCCTTCCAACACTCGTCAATGCCTAAGCGCACGTTTGCTTTGGATGGGTTTATCACGCGCTGCTGATTGCCAAACATCCATTCCCAAATGCGCGCTTTTCCGACAGACAGGTTATCAACTCTCACCCAATCAAACCCGTTTTGGGTAATTTCATCCTGGCTTACTGAAGTGCGCCAGTAGATTTTCTCCGGCACAGCCAGAAGGTTGTATAACCGTGCCAACTCGGTGTCATTGCGGATGCCCTGCGCGGGGTTGTATACAGCCTGAACTGCTGGGTCTAGCGACGCAACAATATCGGCTTTCAGCGTCGGGAGCTGTTCGGCTGTCAGTGCCACATCTACTCCTTACGCAATGCGGATCATGGAAGTGGACGCGCCGACAGCCGGCACACTGATGGTGAAGTTTCCGGCGGTGCTCGCCACCGTGCCGCCGAAGTCGTACGCGGCGAGCGTCTTGCCGGTGGCCTGGGTGGAGTTGTAGAGCAGTGCGCCGCTGGCGCTGATCGTGGTGCCGGTGGCGGCGGACGGCGCGCTGAAGTCGAGGCACCCGGTGGCGGTCTGCAGCGTGGCGCTGAAACCCGACAACGTGAACCCCGTCACGCCGTAGGTGCCCATCGTGCTGTTGCTGGCGCTGATGGCGTCGGTGCCGAGCAGCGTGGTCGATGGGGTGCCGGTGCCATCCACCGTCGCGCCGACTGATATCGTACCGGCGCCGTAGGTGCCGCTGTGCCCGCTCTTGACGAGCACGAGTTTGTACGTGTTGCCGGCCGCATGAACGGCCATGCCGAGCACATCGGCCTTGAACTGGTTGCAGACTGCGGTGGTGATTGCCATTTACGGTTCCTAGAGTTTCGAGGCTGAGGTTGCGTCCGCGCCAAAGGCGTAGACGTGGGAGTCCTGGCGCACGATCGCGCCATTGGAGTCTTTGTAGCGCTCGGTAAAATGCACGATCTTATCGGTCATCTGCCACTCGGTTTCATAGGACAGGGATGCAATGGGAACGTTGCCAAGCGTAGTGTGAATCAGAGGTTCGGTTGTCATTGCATTACTGCTCCGGTGATGTTTCCGTCGCTGTCCTCGGTGAACTTCACTGCGCCGCCCTTCTCGATCGTGACGTTGACGGGCGGGGAACTAACGTTCACTGTGGCAGGGGCAACGTTGACGACGGGCGGGTGCTGCTCGGGCACGTTCACCGTGATGGTTGGCAGCGTAATCTGCGGCGATTCGACCGTGATGGCTGCAGGCGCGATGTTCACGACAGGCGGCACCTGCTCGGGGACGGTGACGTTGATGGTCGGCGCCTCGACGGTGATCTGCGGCGCGGGCATCTGGCGGAACCCGGCCAGAATGGCCTCGGCCAGCGCGGCATTGTCCATCGCAGGAGTCGGCGCCACCACGCTCGCCAAAATTTGATCACGCAGCGCATTCAGCCTTGCGTCGAGTTCCGTCGCGTCGAGTCCAGGCCGGTAAGGGGGGAAATCCACACCAGGAGCCGCGATCGAAGGCGCGGCAGGCGTCGGGGCCATCGCGCCAAGCGCCGGTCCCTGTGCCTCGATACGGTCCTGCTCCTCGGCCCACGATAGGTCCGTAGACAGAATGCCGCGGCGCTGGAATTCGCTGTGCAGCGTTTCGTCACTCAGCTTGCCGGCTTGATTTGTCTGGAGGAGGAGCTGCGCGCTGGCCTCCTGCAGCGTGGCCACGCCGAAGTCGTTGAACAGCGTGAGGTGCCCACCCCCCGCCTCGCGGACATAATCGGCGGTGATCTGGAGCGCTTGGTCCAACGCATCTTCGAAGTCGGCCACGATGCGCTGCAGCACACACATTCCCACCGCATTCTCGGTCTGAACCTGCGTGGCGGTGACGCGAGGGGTGATGACCAGCAGTTCAGCGCCGGCCTGCCGCATGCGCTCCTCAATTTTCTCCAGCTCTGTGACGCCTGCGCCAATGGCCGCGCCCGAGTGCTCCACGTACATGAGCTTGCCGCCCTCGGGCAGCTTCGTCGCTGTCGCCGACCCGACAGTCAGCTCCCACTTGTCATCCTCCACGCCCGACACAGCCAAGATCGGCACGCGCGCAACGTGAAGGATGGTCTGTTGGTCGGAGGCCGACTGCCAATGCGAGACATTCAGGTGCGCCACTTCGATCAGGGGCGGTTTTGCCGTCATGAATCCGGTGCGCCCCGCGTGCACAGGCACAAATGGGATGGCTTTCAACGAGGTGACGCCCTCTTCAAACTTCGTCCAATCCCCCGACATGTCCAGGCCGCCGCGACGATACGTAGACCAAGCGCCCGGCTCAAGGATGCGCACCTGATCAATGTAGACTGTGCCAAATTCACCATCCGGCTCCTCGATGCACTCCATGATGCGCAGCTGCGTCAGCTTCCATACGCCACCAACGTTCTCCGCGCGCCAACCGAGAATCTGTTGCTGGCGGATGTGCACCCAGTATGGCCTGAAGCCAGCCGCCTGCTCCTGCGCCTGAGTGCGCACACCCTGCGCTGGCGGAAACTCGACCAGAATGCCAGATAGTCCGTAACCGAGCGCCGCCTCCATAACGTCGGCGGCGAAGGCGTTGATATCGCGGCCTTGCATGTCGATGTCTTTGAGCCACTCGACGATCCGAAGCGGCACATCTTCACCGATGACAATGGGCTTGCTGAAGGGCTTGCCAGAGAGGGTCTGGATGGTGCGCTGGTACGCAGGGAACAGAACCGCAGTGCTAAGCCGTGTGGTGTAGGCTGCGCTTTCTTCCTTGGGCCAACGCGGCAAGTACGTCTCGCCAGCAGCGCGCATCGTCCGGGTGCCGCCAAGCAGCGCCTCCGACAGCGCCCAGTCCACCGCCATCCGCTCAACAGCCGCGGAGCGATCGGCAACACCAGTTTGAGTGCGGGTGGCCATTAGATGCTCAATGGTGAGTTGGTCGCGGTGCGTTTCACCACCGGGAATTCGCGCACCACGTAATAGCCGATCGCGTCGCTCACGTGCGTCAGCTTCGGAGTCGCGGCCTTGTCAATTTCGCCGCTGCCGCCCTTCAGCGTGCGCACGCCTTCCAGGTCCTTGACGACGTTGGGCGCCTTTGCAGCGTCCACCAACATGTGCACGGCGCCGTCTCCGGTGCGCAACCTGGTGTTCATGGCGTTGATGCGCGAGCGCTCAGGAGGATTGGCCGCGGGCACGCGAATGGCGAGACGGTCGCGGAACGCAGGACGCAGCGTAGAGCGAATGATGTCCCAATCGCTGCCCTGAACCTTGGCGGTGCCGCGGGCGCCGCCCGTCGCGTCGCCGTAGCATCGGACCTGCCCGCGATGCAGCCCCCAATCGGCGAGCACCTTGTTGCACACCGCCTCGGTGTTGCTGTTCTGCGGGATGTGAACTTCGCCGATGACGCCTGTGCCGGTGATCGGCCGATCCAGCCGCGGCAATCCTTGTGCGCTCAACTCGTACTGGCCCGGCAACGTCTGCTCCTGAATCACCGCGCACACGCCCGGTTCGACGTTGAAGTCAAAGCACAAAATCAACGGCGCGTCCGGATTGTACAACAGCGGCCGGCAATGCGTGTCTTCTTGGAACGGATAATACGCCCGGCCTTCGAAGTTGACGAAACTGCCCTCGTACTCCTGCTCGAACACCAACGGGTCCAGCTGCCGCCGCGCGGCTTCAACCTCGTCAACGTCCAGAATGTCGCGGCTCAGCCAATGGAATCCATCCCACTCGGGGTCTGCGCCGCTGCGCGCGTACTTCCACAAGTCGTAGTAGTGGTTGCGCCCCTCGGGCACGCCGATCAACCAGCACCACCCCTTCCGATCAGACAGCGCCGGCCGCACATTCTCGCCCCACGCGCCCTCTTTCATGTTGGCGTACTCGTCCAGCACCCCGCCATTCCACGGCCGCCCCTCGATGCGCTCCGGACGGTCCATGCCGACCACACAGATTTCCGCACCGTTGCGCAGCGTGAGCGTCAGGTTGGACTCGCTCTTGTCCGCCACCAGCGTCCGCGGCACCATGGCCTTCAGGTCGTTCCAATAGATGGCCTTTGCCTGATCACGGGTCGGCGCGCCGGCAAAGAACCGCGGATCAGGCCAGCCGATTGTGGACAGGGCCTCGACGATGATCTTGCGCTTGGCCAACTCGGTCTTGCCGGAGCGGCGCCCGGCCGGCACCACACGGAACCGCGCTGCGCTGTTGCGGAGGCGATCCTGCTCAGGATGGGCGCGGAGCGGGTAGAGGCGCTGGTAACGCGCAAGAGGCGGCCGGGCCGCGGAGAGGGAATGCGGCGCCAGAGCCTCCATGGGCCGCTCAGTTGCCCGCGGCAGAAGATGTGGCCATCGCCTGCTGAATGGCGCGCTGCGCCTCCAGTGCAATTTCCTCGGGCGTGAGGCCGTCGAGCCGCTCCTGCGCGTCAAGGCCTAGCATCTTGGCCCGGCGCTCCATGATCTTGATGACGCGATCGATGACGGGGAGATTGCCGCGCATCGCGGCGTCCCAGATGCTGTTCATCATGGCGTCAAGCCGCGAGACTTCCATGGCCTGCAGCTCTTTGGCATTCGCGGCGACCTGTGCGCGGGCATCTTCCATCGCGTCGGAGCACAGCCGCCGCGCCCGCTTCTCGTCCACCTTCAGCTCGGTCGCAATTTCCTCGAACGTCAGCCCACCGCGCCGCAGGTGAAGTGCGCGTGCGCGATGATCGATGAGAACCGCTTTCGCTACGCTGACGGGGACTGTGGACTTGGGCATTGCCGCGCGGGAATTGAGGATGCAGGCTCCGCCGATTATCGCTGAAATTCAAAGCCCTGTCAAGCCAGGGGACATTCCGCAATGCGGAAAAAACCCGAGATTCCCGAGATGTGTGAGTTTTCCTATTCTTCTCCCGTAGATAATTCTTATTCGCCCTAACACCTATTTTATTTTCTGCCGGCCAACAATTAGCTATCTCGTGTATCTCGGGAATCTCGGGTTTTTTCGCAGGGGAAAACCCTAATAGCCACACGGGAAGTCCCTTTAGGCGTGTAGGTGTTTTCCCTCATGAGAATTTATCTCGGGTCGCCCTTTTCCCCCCGCGGCAAGCGCCCTTCCACGCTCCTCGATCGCAAAAATCGCCCGCGCGGCGTCGTCCAGAAGCTCCTGTCGCACAAAAGCCAGCCGCGACCGGAATGCGCGCCCCGCCTCCCCGAACGACCACCGGTCCCCATCCGGCCGCTTCTTCAGCAGGTATCCATCCCGTTGCATCCGGTGCCCAATCTTGCGCGGCGACTTCATCATCCCCAGAATCTCCTCGCGGTCGTCAAAAGTCCCATCGATCAACTCCTGTCCAAAGAGCACATCCGGGCGCCCCAGCCTCTCCAGTGCGCGAGCGACACAATCATCCGGCGCCTCCCACGTCCCCGCCACCGCATCCCACCCCGAAGTCCGCGGCGGCGGGGACTTCGCGTTGAATCGGGACACATCCCGCGCCCGCAACCACGCGGCCACATGCCCCGTCCCACCATTCCCCAGCCAATCAAAGAACCGCGCAAAGTACAGCGGATCGCCCTCCGCCTCGTGCCACTTGTAGGGCAGGTACGAGTGCAGCACGAACATGCGCCGGTCCTCATCCGGAATGAACATCGCGTGCGGCTCATTCGTCGTGATGAAGACGCGCAGCACGTTGATCACATACCGCAGCTTCGCGTACTTGTCGTTCAGCGGCAGCGTGTCGGGCGGCGCGGCGATCAGCGGCTTCAGGATGTTGTACATCGACGAGGCGTGAAACTCATCCTTCGAAGTCCGCACCTCATTCACCGTCAGCATCAACGTCTGCAGCCACGGCCGGTACGCCGAAAACAGATCATCCGGATCCACCTCCTTCGAATTCCACACCCCCACCGCAGCCTTCACCGGCACCAGCGCCGCGTCCTTGCCGATGCCCTGTGTGCCGGCGAGCACCACCGCCGCATTGCACTTCTCGTGCGGCCGCTGGACCATGTGCGCGCAGTAGTCAAAGAAAAATTCCCGCTCCGCATCCACCGGCCACAGCTTCTTCACATGCTCCACCCATGCCCGAGCCAGCCCCGCCTCCCCCAAACATGACGGCGGCGCCCGGTACTGGTTGAACGATCGACGGCCAACACTCTCGTATGCCCCGTCCTTGTCGATGAACCAGTCCTTGATGATCTTCTCGCGCCCTGGCCACCACGTGCTCCCCTCCACAAACTGGTCATTTTCGATGCGCATGATGTCCAGCGACGGCCGCACAGTTCTTTCCCGTCTGACGCGCGGCCGGCCCCGCCCCGCGGCCCGCGGCCCTTCATCCTCACCACCACCAGCCGCCCCCTCATCCAGCACCACCGCCCGCCATCGCTCCAGCGGAATCGACGCGTCCACCGCCTTGTCGGTGTGCAGGGTGTTGTCCTCCATGTCCCAGAACGCCTCCTGCGCCTTGTCGTACACGTAATCCTCCGGCCGCGCCTCGCGGCGTCCGCGCGCCTCCATCCGCGCCCGAAGCTCCGCTTCCGCGGCTTCCGCCGCCGCCCGTATCGGGTCCGCACCGCCAACGTCAGTAGTCACGCCCCACCCTCCCCATCCGCGGCCAGCCTGGGCCCGCCTAGACCCCTTCCCGACCCATCGCTCGACACACTCGGGTCCAGCGCCACCTGAACGTGCCAGCTGATCAGCCGGTCCAGCGACTCGCGCGGATCGTCGCTGGCGACCCCTCCGCACGTCGCGAGCATGTCGTCCACCGCGGCACGCCACTCGTCCCCGCCATCATCCTCATCCAGCGCCACCCGCATCCGCGCCAGCTGCACGCGCGCGGGAATGCGCGAGTCCATCTCCGCCTGAAGACACGCCATTGGCGAAGCCCCAGTGAACGCGTGGCACTCGGGCATCGGCGACACCAACATCCACCTCCCCTCCCGCGGACGCGGCGTCGGCGTGTCGGCCAACGCCCGCGCCTCCTCCGCACTCATCGCCAGCCACTCTGGACCAAGTTCATCGTTCAATTCAGCACCCCTTCATTCATCTCCGTCAACCAATCCGTCAGCTCCGCCCATCCCCGCGCGGCGCAGTGGCCGTGGTGGCAGCGGAACGCCCCGTACCATCCGTTCTCGTCGTCGGGGCGGCGGATGGCGGCCCCGGTGTTCGCGCCGCCCGTGTGATCGCTCATCCACGGGCACTGCACCTCGATCCATCCGGATGGGTCAAACTCCTGGCGCTTGAACATCCCCACGGCGCGCATCTGCGCGGCGAACACCTCGAACGCCCGCACTCGCTCGATCAACTCCTCGCTGCCGCGCGGCTTCGTCTCGATGTAGCGCCGGCCATTCAGCTGCAGTCCGAACATCTTCACCAGTTCATCGGTATCGAAGCGCCGCGAGTAGTCCGCGTCCAGCAGCCGCGTGCGCCAGCCCTTGTGCGCGGGCTTGCCATTGGTGAAGCCGGGCAACCGCCCCACCCGGTTCACCCCGCTCATGCCAGGGTCGGCGCCGAGCAGCTTCCCGGCGATAAACGCGCGGATGATCGCGTCGAAGCGCGACACGTCGCGCAGCGGCTCGCGCAGAAAAAACCACCACTGCTCATTGCCGGGCGACGTTTCCACAATCGCGGTCGGATCCACGCCCTGGAGTCCCACGCGCGGCACCTTCGTCCCCACGTCGTCAATCATCAGCGCCAGCCCCGCCCGGAACCCATCCACCCGGCGCCTGTACGACCCATCCGCGGCCCGTCCAAATGCCGACACCGCCACGTACGCATTCTCCGTCTCCACGAATCCCACACGCCGGCCCGGCCGCCAAGGCTCGGGACGCCACGCGGTCGGCCCCACCTTCCCAGGGTCGCCAGGGAACCCGCACAGAATCAGCCGCTCCTCCCCCTCGATGCCCTCCCCCAACGCCTCCAGGAACCGCACATAGTCGCCAGCGTCCGCATGCTTCATCGAATTTCCTCGCCTCCTGCCGAAACGACCCCAATTCTCGGGCTTCTCGGGTTTCGCACGGCCTTTGCCGCGCGAAAATTTTTAAGGGCGAACCCTGAAACCAAGGGTTTACACCTACTCCCTGCATGCGCAAACCGCGTCAGAATTCAACCATCACAAACAGAAAGGAAATGATTCATGAAACCAACCAACGACCTCACCAAATTCGCTCTGACAGGTCACTCCGGCATCACCAATCCACACATCTACAGCTCGCCTGCGTGGTACGCCCATCAACTCGGCGCACTGCTTGGTGTCGAACCGCGTGATGTCAGGATGGGGCGCGGCGACTCGATCCGCGCCAATGGCATGCGCTTCACATTCCGCGGCAATGCGCGGACGATCACATTCGTTCGCGTGGAGTAGGACACCAATGACCACCTACCCCGCCGCCGTCGCGGCCCACGACGAAGCGCAGAAGGCGCACCGCGCGGCCCGCGCCGACTTCGCCGCCAACCGCATCTCCGCCGAGTCTTACGCGGCGGCTCGGGCTGAGTGGGCCGCGGCTTGCGAAGCCTTCGAAGCGGCATACGACCGCGCTGTCGCCTCGGGCGAAGCGCTGCGCAGCGATCACGCTGACCGCCCCGCATCTCCACATCACAGGTGAACGCCATGAACGCCATCACAACTCTCGAATCCTGCTGGCTCGTGCGCGACACATCACGCGACCATGAAGATGACTTCGCACTGCGCCAGTTGCCGGCCATGCGCGCGCTGGCCTCAGCAAACGAAGCCATCGCCAAGTGCGCGGAATGACCTACGCGCTCCTCATTCGCACCGTTGACGGCGCCAGCCTCGTCGCGGCGCCGCGCACCACTTTTGCGGAGTGGCACGAAGTCACACGGCACATGTGCTACGCGCACCCGTCCGCTGTGCGCAAAACGTGGGCCGCATTCCGCAAGAAGCACCCCACCCTCGTGGCCTCGGGCCACATCGTCCCATTCCACTCGCTGCCCGGCGTCCTGTCCGGGCGGCTCCCATTGCCGGAGGCCCTGTGATCCCCATCGTCATCCTGCTCGCCTCCGCCGCGTTGCTGGTCGGCGTGATAGTCGTCATGCGTGTTCAGCGCCGTCGCCGCATCCGCCGCGAGGCGCCCGCCATCGTCATGGCCCAGCTCCAGAAGCGCATTGCCGACCTGCGCGCCGAGTTGGAGGTGGAGCGCATGCGTGTGGTGGCCTGCGGCGTCGCGGCGCTGGGCGTCCGGTCCGTGCGGATCACGAGTGCTTCGCCGTACTGGTCGCCGAGCCACGAGGATGTGTGCAAGCTGGCCGATCGGGAGGAGCGGCAACGGGAGCTACTGACGGCGATCGCCGAGCGCTCCTGCACCGCTCCGCCACACGCAGCGGCAGCGCACTTCCTGGGCCTCGACAAGCCAGTCGAAGATTTTTGGGCAACCAAGGGTTTACACCTACCCCCAGCCGCGTGGTGATGGTTCAGAATTCATTTCATCGGGAAACGCCCGATGCAACCCAGAAAGGAAGTGAAATGAACTTCGCCAAGCTGACCACCGCCGACCTGATCGTCATCCACAACGTCGCAGCCGCGGCCACCGTCAAGCGTTTCAGCGACCGCGCCACGGCCGAAAAGCGCACCGCCGCCGCCATCGGCACCGACGAAGGCCTCGCCCGCCTAGCCCGCAGCCTCATCTGCCCGAATTGCGGCGGATGGCAAAACGACATCACGGTCGGCCGCGTCGCCAACGACGGCACCGAAGCCCACATGCACGAAGCAACGTGCCACGTATGCGGATTCGAGTTCCACGCCGAAACCGGCCGCGCCCTCAAGGTCCGCGCCAAAGGCAACAGCGCCGCCGCCACCTCCGCCTCCGCCTCTTGGGCGCGGCCCGAAGTGCGCGCGGCCCGCGTCACGCGTTGCCCAGTGCGCGTTGTCGGCAAGGGCGAATTTCCCTCGATGCGCCCCGCCTTCCGCGCCCTCGGCCTGCCGATGGGTTGCATGATCAAGACCCGCATGGCCCTCAAAGCCGCGCGCCGTATCGAGGTCTTCGGCCACACCTTCGAGGCCATCTGACCAAACCCCCA
>Ga0213919_1001021_pt1 | contig 10897 bp, 14 predicted proteins | sample McNCre317MG_FD_161056 | JGI IMG/M metagenome (GOLD analysis project Ga0213919, IMG submission 161056) | Freshwater microbial communities from McNutts Creek, Athens, Georgia, United States - 3-17 MG | ecosystem: Environmental > Aquatic > Freshwater > Creek | place: USA: Georgia | collected... | reverse complement strand
AGGGCTTGTGATGGTGCGGCTTGCAACGCTTGGGAATTTGTGATCACAAGTCTGCGAGGTAGCAGCTTACGATTAGGACGGCAAGGCTTGAAACCAACAAGGTATACGAGCCTTGATAGGCTTGCATAACACCAAAGAAGCTTGAAAGGAAGCTCCCAAACGCGAACACCCAGAGTATTGGCTTCATAAAGCCACCCAACGCTGCTTGCGCCCGATTGATACCAGTGCACGGCGTGCTTGCACTTGAAGCACTTGATAGGGCCTATGGCCCATAGAGAACAGCCAAAGGCCGAAGCCTTTGGGCATGTGGGTGAGCTCAATCTCCGCTGCGAGCGGAGATTGAACTTTGTACATTGTGTGGTCTTTGTAGCAGACTGCGAGCATGATTGCTCCTATGAAGCCGGCGATGCCGGCGGGGTTTTGAAACGGTTATGCGGGTGTATGGCCCGCCTTGGCTTAAGCGGCTCTACGAGCCTCTACATACGCCGCAAATGCAGCCGCCTTGGCTCTGGTGGCCGCAATGTACGCGGCTCTGTTTTCAGCATCGCTGAGGTCGGCGCGGCCTGCCGCAATGAACGCGGCATGTGCCGCCTCATAGGCGGCGCGGGCTTGGGTGGTGTTCATAAATTCTCCAATAACAGCCAAAAGCGGCCAGGTGAACCCACTTGAACATGGGCTCACATAGGGCTTTCAAGGGCCTATGCCCGCCTCAGGCCGCAACCAACTCGGTTACGGCCACCACTTGACCACCCTCACGGATGGCAGAACTACCCGTAGCCGGGGCATACACCCCGGCACGGCCCGGCACCGCAGCGGCAACCATGTCGCTCACGATGCACTCTACGCCCTCTTCGGGCAGGCCGGAGACCGGCCCGTAGGTGTTCCGAATGACCGGAACACCTGCAACAATCAGCCCCGTAGGGCTGGAGATGGTAGCCACCCGGGCCACTTGGCCCGAGGGTGGAAACGTCACGTCGCCCAGGGGCGTCCGCAACGTGATTGCATGGGGTGTCAAATTGAGCATTTGCTCTCCTGTTATCCGTGCAAAATCGCACTCCCATTGCGGACTCTGGTAAGCCCGCAATAGGCGTTGATTTCTCTATGCAATCGATCTGTACAGCGTTTTTCACGCTTACTGCTACCTAGCCCCTAGGTAGCCCGGGAAACGCGCCCACGGTGGCCTATGCTGTGGATTTCAGGCATAGGCCGCAAGTGGTGCGGATGGTTGAATGGGTTAGCCAATATTTGCTACCGTTGGCGGGACGGATTCGCGTGAGTCCTGCACACGAACACGGAACGAAATTGTGTTATTTCCGAGAATCAGCACATCCAGCGACATTCACAAAAGACAATACCGGATTGACCTAGGGTCAATAGCTCGCATGGTGCAAGCATTTATCAGGGAGCAATGGCCCACATGTTGTATGCGTTTCAGCGCATAAGGTGGATTGCTTTGTGGGTATTGTGCAGCGTGTTCTCGCTTTTGAACTACTTATCTCAAACGTTCCATTCTTTATGGGGGAACGTTTAACCCGTCGTTATCGGGTTTGGTTTGGTGGATTCACCCAGAACGGGCAAACATACCGTATTGCGCTGTACGGTATCTAATCGAGCTCATCAGGAGTCAAACAACGATGTTTTTACTATCAGCATGTTATGCCACTAAAAGGTATAGGTGTGGCATTGTTTGCATGGTGATGGTATCGGGTAAAGCGTACCGGACACATCGCGGGTTGTCCCGCATTAGATTAGCCTAAATTGTTAACGATACCGTTAACCCGGTAAACGTAACGGCGTGATGCGGGTACGTTTAGCGGGTAGCGTATGGCGATGCATACGCGCGGGTCAGAACTAGGGTTCTGTTTTATGCACACGTTTAGGTGCGCATAAAACAAACCCCTAGGGGTTTGTGCAGCGCTTTACATAAGCGCGGCCGCTGTGGTTGCGTCGAAAGCTGCCATTGCGCTTCGCAGCGCATCAACGTTTGATGCGGTCATGGTGCCTGACCGCAGCGCGGTCAGAACCACAGCCATTGCGTCCGCAATGGCAGGGGTAGCAGCAGCTGGGGTAGCAGCAGCTGGGGTAGCAGCAGCTGGGGTAGCAGCAGCTGGGGTAGCAGCAGCTGGGGTAGCAGCAGCTGGGGTAGCAGCAGCTGGGGTAGCAGCAGCGCGTTTCTTCGGCGCAAACAGCGCCATGAAGCGGGTCAGCTCCGCTTCTACGGAACTGGGGGTACCCTCCAGTTCCGCCACGGTTAGAGCCAAGATGGCGCATACCGTGGCGCGCTCCTTATAGCTCCGCACACATAAGGTATCCCCCTTAGCCGCTCCTACTATCATCTCTGTCACGGCCGAAATGAATCCGGCTTTCTTCGCGGGTAAGGTGATGCCCCATTGGGCACTCAGGGCAGAACGCACGGTATCCGTGCGGCCGGATGCAGCTTCTCGCGAAGCTGCTTCATCAAATGAGGCGCTGACTATATCAGCGCGGAAAAGTTTAGAAACGTTCATTTTTCAATCTCCAGTCAAACCGATTTACTAGGGCATGACACGCTATCGGTATCGCGCACCATGTGTGGGATTATCCCACGTGCAAAAGAGCATCCAACTAGGTGTTTACCCTAGGGGTTGCAGCTTCGATCAACTGCATGACTAGATCATAACACCATTTAACTACATCATGTAAACTATTTTCAACTATTTTTAGTAGCGCCAGGGAAACTTACACGAAACTTACAACGTGGAAACACCTAGCATAGAAAACTTACATGAAACTTACACGGAAAACCTAGCATGAAAACCTTACAAGGCACTGACGGGCTGACGTATGGCGTCTGTAGGCGTCGTGGCGTTCGCGGCTTGTCCTGGTCCACTTTCCTTATAAATTTAAACCTAAAACTTTCATAACGTACTTTCATAACGTACTCAAACCTAACACCTACACCAACACCCACACCGCCCATCACCCCACCACCCTTCCATTTCATCACAACTCCACGTTACAATACCCGCATGCCTCCATCCCACCACCACCCCATACCACAAACTTGGCCCGGACCAGACCCCACGAAGTCACCCGCCGCCTTGATTAACCGCGTAACTGCTGACCAGTTATCCGACTTGTACAACCGTCGCATAACAACGAGGCAGCTTGCGAAGGACTTGGGTGTTGCTGAAAAGTGGCTGAGCTACTTGTACCACGGTAGAGCGCCAAGCCCAAGGAAGAGTGACTTGAGAGCAGCGCGCCTTGGTCTACGCATGATGTATGCACAGCAAGTGATAGATGGCAAGATCAGTGTCTCCAACGCAGCCAAGCTCCTCTACTGCTCATACAACACTGTGCGGCGGGCAGTGATAAAACTCCAAGAAGCATCCAGCCATGCCACCTAAGCCGCCAACCCCTCCCCGTGGAATGGACCTGCTTGATACACCGCGCTTTGCTGTGCATGACTCGCCACGCTTCCACCATGCACAGACGCCAAGCCAGCCCCCACCGCCTCCGCCTCCACCGCTGCCGATACAGTCTCTGGAGGACTTGGACTTGGCTGGAGAACTGGAACAAGCACTTGCATCCACCAAGCGCCTTCTTCGTGCTGCGGAGTACGATGTAGACATCCCTCTGAACCAGAAGGCGCAGATTCTCTCGACCTTGAACACCATCCTGACCTCCATTACCAAGTCGAGGTCGGAAATCTACTCGGCTGAACGCAACAGAGCCCTCGAATCCACCTTGATTAAGGTACTAAAACGCTTTCCCGCCTTGCAAAGTGAGTTCATGCTGGCGTATTCAGAGGCTCTCGGAGAATGAAATTAGATCAAAAAACGCCATATAGTGACCATCTGACACGCATTCAGGAGGCACTTGACGATACGTATAGCCTGACCAGCTTGTCAAATTGGGTCGAAAAGTACCTGTATTTAGAGGGAAAGAAGCTGTCTTTTGAGAATTATGAGTTCCAAAGACGTGTGATGGATGACCCATCAAGGGTGGTAAACACTGTTAAATGCGCTCAAATTGGCCTGACAGTGACTACGATGGCCTATTTTCTGTCCGTATTAGCAACGCAGCGTATGAATGTAATCTACGCTCTGCCAACTGCAGGTGACGCAGGAAAACTCGTTACAACGAAGCTAAACCCAATCATATACAACACGCCCGAGCTAAAACGCCTGCTAAATGTCAATGTAGATTCAATTGAACTTAAAGAGATCAATGGAAACTTCCTGTTTACGCGTGGTACAAAGTCCGATACTGCCGCCTTGTCCATCTCTGCAGACCTGCTTGTAGTCGATGAACTTGATCGAGCAGACCCCGACGTGCTCAAACAGTTCCGTTCGCGTCTGCAAGCGAGTCCCCACAAGTTGGTGCGTCAGTTCTCCACACCCACAATTGCGGGGCTTGGGATTGATCGCGAGGCTCAGGCGTCGGTTCGGTACCGGCATTTCGCCTCTTGCTACCACTGCGAGCATAAGTGGTTGCCCGATTACTGGTCAGACATTCTGATTCCTGACTTTGAAGGTTCAATGAGGGATATCGACCGCATGAACCTGAAGGACTTGCGCTGGCGCGAAGCCCGTTGGAGGTGCCCCGAGTGCGGCAAAGACCCACAACTGCATTCCGACCGCCTTGAGTGGGTGGCTGAGAATGGGTCTGACAATTTTGAAGCAACGACGTATTACGTGGGGCCGGTCACAGCGCACCGCGTCTTGAAGCCCGATTACCTGGTGCGAAGCTCGACCGAGTTCAACTCGACTTCCGAGTTCGTAAATCAGGTGCTGGGCGAGACTTCAGAGGAGCAGGATTCCCAGCTTGTGCCTGCGGACATAGAGGAGGCGATTTTCGCAAGTCCGCTGGAGTCTACGGAGCTTCACTTTATGGGGGCGGATATGGGCCAGCTATGCCATGTCTGCATAGGGCGCATAACGCAAGACGGTACACTGCTGGTAGTGCACCAAGAAGCCATACCACTTGCCAATTTCGAGGCGCGACGGCGTGAGTTATGTGCTCGCTTTCGGGTTATCACGTCGGTTCACGATACGCAGCCGGAGACGCATTTGGTGACGCGAATTACGGATAGCGACCCCAACGCTTGGGGTGCGATTTTTTCTGTAAGCCGCTCTACCGAGTTGTTTGTGACGCAGCAAAAGACGGCAGACGCAGAGGAGGGTAAGCTGAACCTGCGCCTGGTCAAGATCGCACGCACTGCCATGCTCGATAAGTTGCTCACGATCTTCAAGGAGCGCAAAATTCTGGTCGCCAGAAGCGCTGAGACGGCCCGGTTTACCTCGCAAATGCTCAGCATGAAGCGCACGCAGGAGTTCGTGAAGGATGAGTTGACCTTCGTGTGGAAGAAGACGAATGGTCAAGATCACTACCACTTTGCTCTGACCTATCTGCTGACTGCCACCTTGCTCAGGGGGACAGCTGGCGCTTGGACTCTGCCCGGCCATATCCCGCTGCTGTCCACATTCCGGTTGAAGCAGTGACCCTATCTGTGGTATAACCCGCCATCGGCGGGCTTGTCTGCCACAGGATTGCACATGGGCCTTCTCAACACCTTTACCACCTTTGTGTCCGGCTGGAGCGCGGCGACTTTAACGCCGCCGCCCCTGCCAAAAGCACCGAATAAGCCGGTCAGCATACCCGGTTACCGTACACAGGCTGCTCCTCAGTTGTCGGCCATTCGCCGCGTGGTGCGTGACCTTGCCAATACAAGCCGCTTGGCTGCACGAAACGGGCGTGACCAGTTTGCGGTAACACGCGAACTTGCTGAGGCGAGCCCTGACCTGTCCTCTGCCGTATCCATGTTGCTGCGCACCGGCATTCCAGAGGGTTACCGTCTGGTTGCGAAGGATTTGGATGGTCAGATTGACCCGAACGGGACCGCCCTTGCTCATGAGTTGCTGCGCCGCTTGACGTATTTGGGCGCTGCCGATGGGTCGTTCGGCGCTCAGGTGACCCTGCAAACCTTGAGCGAGTCGCTGGGTAAGGAGTTGCTGTATTACGGCGCTGCTGCCGTAGAGGTCGCCCTTGATAAGGCGCGTATTCCGGCCTCCCTGAACCCAATTAGCGTGACGAAGTTGGTGGCTTATGATGAGGATAACTCGGTGCGGTGGGCTCAGAAGTTGGGCTCGGCCGAGGTCGATCTGGATATCCCCACCTTCATTTACGTGAGTGTCGATCAGTTGCTGACGGATGCTTACAGTTCTGGCTTCCTGCAGGCGTCTACGCAGCCGGCATTGGCTGATGCTGAGTTCACCGATGATATGCGCCGCGTCCTCAAGCGGGCGGTTCACCCCCGCTTGCTGGCCTCAATCGACGCTGAACTCATCAAAAAATCGACACCACCCGAGATTTTGAACGACCCCGATAAGTTCACCGCTTACCAGAAGGCGATTTTGGCTGAGGTGGAGACGATGGTGAACGCGGCATCACCAGAGGATGCTTTTGTCAGCTTCGACGCGGTGACGTATAGCTTTGTCGATGGGGGTCACGACCCGTCGGCCGTGATGGAGAAAATTCAGTCGGTGCTGAACGGGAAGTTGGCTGCGGGTGCGAAGACCTTGCCTGTGGTGCTTGGTCACGGCGGTTCGTCCAACAGTTCCAGTACCGAGAGCTTGCTGTATTTGAAGACGGCGGACATGTTGCGGCGCAAACTGAACGAGTTGTACAGTCGCGCCCTGACGGTGGCCCTGCGCATCTCCGGCGTGGACGGTTATTGCGAGTTCCGCTACGACGACCTTGATCTGCGCCCGAAGTCTGAGCTTGCAGCGTTTCGCTCGATGGAGACTTCCAATACCCTGCAACTGCTCTCGCTCGGCTTCATCTCCGACGAAGAGGCGGCGATTGCTTTGACCGGTCACCTGCCGCCCCCGACGTTCAAGCCCTTGTCCGGTACCGGCTTCTTCTCCTCGAACGCGGCGGGTTCGCAAATTGCCAATACGAGCGGTTCTCAGGGGTCGAATACGAGCGCAATGGACCGCACCTTGAAGACGGGTACACCGACACAGCCGAAAGGGCCTGCAAAATGAGTAGCGCAATTGCTGATTTCCGCGTTTACCAGGGCGAGACCCTGGATTCGAGCGCCAAGAGTTGGTGCTGGAAAATTGGCGGTGTGCCGGTCGATCTGACCGGTTACACCGTAGAGCTTGAGGTGCGCCGCTCAGGTGCGACTGCGCTCACGCTGGCGAAGTGGACCAATACGAACGGGAAACTTACGCTCGGAGGCTCATCCGGCATCATAGCCCCCAACTTAGCTGCGACGGAGACGGCCCTGCTGTGGGAGCCCGGCTTGGTGAAGGTTGATACGGACGGTTACCTGCTGGGTTCGTACAGCCTGGAAGTTACCTCTCCCATTGGGAGGGTTCAGCGCCTTGCTGTGGGGCGGTTCATTGTTGTGCCGAAGGTGCTGGCTGTATGAGCACCGAACTGCTTGAAGTCTTTACGGAGCGCACTCTGGTCATCACCGACCAGGTGGCTCCGACGCTGCAAATTATCGACACGGTAAGCCAGATTCAAACACTTGAGCTTGGTCTTATCGGTCCTCAAGGTCCAAAAGGTGATGCTGGGCCTGTTGGCCCAACTGGGCCTACAACTTTGCTCTCCTCAGACCCCGGAAACCTACTAAAATTCGGTACCGATTCCGGCCTGTATGCTGCTCCACAGATGGTTTACACGAACCCAGTCTGGTAACTTCCACCACCTCAACCCGAGAATTACACCATGTCTACTGTTGCATTTCAGGTCTTCCGCGAGACAGCCCTGCCCGGAGTCCTCGTCCCCTACGCCATTTACTACATCGCGCCTGCGGGCCAACCCAATCACGTCGAGATTTACGTAACTGACTCCACCGGCACCGCCACCCGCCGCGTCCTGACTGCTGCTGATGTGCAGTCCATGATTGCAACCACGCTGGCTGGCTCCAACGACTTGACCATCGTGCCTGACATTGGCTCACGCAACGCCTTGCTTCCCCTGACCTCAGCCAAGTGGGTCTATGTGGAGAACGCAACGGGCGATACGACTGTGCTGTCCGGTGGCGCAACCTATCTGTACAACCCTACCACGCAGGTGTGGATGAAGACGAGCGAAGCAGAGTCGCTCGATATCGTTGCAAGCTGGGCAGCTTTGGTCGGTAAACCCAATAGCTCACCGTCAGCCATCGATACCGCTGTCGCTCAGTCGCACGTTCACGCTAACATGACCCAATTGAACAAAATTGGTGAGGACGTGAGCGGCAACATGACCTACAACGGCAGTCTGCCCGCCACGGGCTGGACCACCACTGCCTGGTAAGCCATGACGAGCCCGGTTCTCATCAGAAAAGACGTGGCGGCTCTGCCCGCCATACGAACTCCGAACACGATCTACATCGTGCGCCGGAGTTTGGGCTTTGATCTTCACATCACGGATAACACCGGGAACCTGGTTTTCAAGCTCAACAACAGCGATGACCCGCTGCGCTCCCCCACCTTCACATACACCTCCGGCACCCTGACCGGCATCACGTATGAGGATGGGAGCAGCAAGACGTTGACGTATGCGGGGGACCAACTGCAGCGCATCGACTTGCTTCGGGGTGGCATCACCTACCGGAAGCAGTTCAACTATTCTGGTCAAAACCTTGTATCGATTACGGAGACCCTGATATGACGAACGAACTTGAGGAGAAGTTTGCCTGCTTCGCCACCGTCATCGGGCAGGAGATGGGTGACATCATCCGATGTATGGTAGAAGCGGAGATTGTGGCGCAGACCGAGAAGATCAGAAACTTGCAGTTGCTGCTTTCTGGCACCGTCTGCGAGCCCACATTGCCCGACAATACTTCGGTCTGACGCCCTGTCAGCACATCCCATCACCTCCTTGCAAGGAAATCTCTCATGACGCAACCCTACAACGACGACTTGACCGTCCTGATTCAATGTTTGGCTACTACCTTCGGTGACGAAGTAGGTCAAGCAGTCAATGACAAAATTGACGCCCTGATTGCTATGGAAGGCGTGGATGTGGCCGCTCTGCAAGCGCAGATCGCCGCATTGAACGCTGCTCTGGCCGCTAACACCTCTGGTGACGCAAGCTCTGTCCAAGGCATTCTGGCTTCTTTGGCCGCTTTGGGTAGCCGCGTTGGTGCCCTGGAAGGCGACACCCGCCTTGTTGACCTGATTGCCCAAGTTGCTGGTATCAGCACCGCTTTGGCTGCTGAAGCTCAGTCCCGCGCTGATGCTGACACTGCCCTGCAAAACAGTGTCAATGCTGTTCAGTCCCAAGTGGACCAGATCAGCCAGTCGCTGATTACGATTCAAGGCCAGATTGACGCCGGTGCCGCTGGTGCCTGTGACTGCGCTGCCCTGACCTCGGCTATCGCTTCGCAAGCTACCGCCATCGCCAACCTGCAAGCTGCTGATGCTGCCCAGGCTGCTCAGATCGCTGCCCTCCAAACGGCAGTTGAAGCTCTGGCTGTGGATGCTGCTGGTATTGCTGCTGCTCAAGCTGCTGCCTCCGCTGCCGCCGCTACTGCACAAACTGCACTGGCTAACGCTGCTACTGCACAGGCTGCTGCCAACGCCGCTGCTGCTGCCGCCGCTGCCGTAGCTGCTGACGTTGCTGCTCTGGAGACTTCCAACAACGCTGCTCACAACACCTTCATCACCAAGGTGGAAGTGCAGAACATCAACTGCGCTGCCATGGGCGGTCACTTCCGTCACGCCATGCGCAGCCGCATGAACCTGGCTGACTGATAAGGAACCTGGCCTTCGGGCCAGTCCCCTATGACACAAACGCTCTCCTACATAGCCAGTCCCGAGATGAAAGCCAAACGGCTTGAGACTTGTGCTGCCTGTGAATGGAGAGCACTTACACTTGGGATGCAGGTATGCTCCAAATGTAAGTGCCCTATCGCTGGAAAGAGCTCCTTAGCTGCTGCTAAATGCCCACTTGGTAAGTGGCAAACCATAGGATAGTATGGCAACGTTTACGATCACAACTGCTGTTAACATGGCCTCCCTAACAGGGAGGACGGGTTCTGACACCTATAACGTTAACGGTGGTTCGCTCACAATCGATAGTGATACACGTTACGGGCCCAATACCACGCCCGCGACCGGCCCATTCGGTAACATCATGCTGTCCACCACACTTGGTGGCTCGATGACGATCAGCGGGATGGGTGTCCGCCTCATCCCCTACAGCAGCGGCTCCGGTAACGTGCCTGCAGCCGGCACTACTATATCTCGCTCCGGTGTGACTGCAGAACTGCTCTGCGTGATGTCAACCCGAGTGGGCGGTACGGTAACGGCGGCTGGCGCAGCGCTTCCTGCAAGCGGCTGGCTCAAGGTGCGTAACGTGACAGGTGGGAGCTTCTCCGCAGGTGTGCTCACCGGCATTGCTGCAACCGCAACTGCTGCTGATGAGACCGGCTGGATAGAGGTGGTGGGCGTAGAAGCGCTCACGCTGACAACCAACAGGCTCAACACGCTCACCTTCAACGGCACATGGTTCTCCATCGGAACGTCCAACGGCACGCGGGGCCAGACCCTGCAACTACCCTCGTTTGGGGTGGGCGTACAGGCGTACCCCGGTGTGGAGATTGAGACCGCACCCGGCTCCGGGGTCTACAAGTTTTGGGCGAACGCGGCTGCACAGTTCAACGGCGCAAACCTGAGCACGGACAGCCGGTGCAGGTTCGTTGGTATAGACGACACCGGCCTGATGACCATTGGTACCGGGCGAGATGCAGCACCGGCTGGCGACCTGCCCGTTTCCGGCTGCAATATCCGCATCCCCAACATCATCACCAGCAACTGCAACGGAACGTCCGGCTTTGCGACGAACGTGGTGCCCAACCCGACCTTGGGTACGCGCTATGAACTGGCAACGTCACGTTCTGGTGTGGTGGTCATCA
>Ga0213919_1001020_pt1 | contig 10901 bp, 12 predicted proteins | sample McNCre317MG_FD_161056 | JGI IMG/M metagenome (GOLD analysis project Ga0213919, IMG submission 161056) | Freshwater microbial communities from McNutts Creek, Athens, Georgia, United States - 3-17 MG | ecosystem: Environmental > Aquatic > Freshwater > Creek | place: USA: Georgia | collected... | reverse complement strand
ATTCCTCAATTACCTTCTGCACCTTATTTCCGGCTTGCTGATGGTCGGCGTCTTCGCGACGGTCTATATGTGGGTGACCCCGTTCCATGAACTGACGCTGATCCGGCAGGGCATGGTCGCGCCGGCCCTGTCGCTGGGTGGGGCGGTGATCGGCTTCTCGCTGACCGTCGCGTCGAGCATCCTGCACAACGACAGCTATCCGACCTTCCTGCTGTGGTGCGCGTCCGGGCTGTCGGTGCAGGTGCTGGCCTATGCGCTGCTGGCCCGCGCCTTTCCGCGCCTGCCCGAGCAGTTGTCGGTCAATAACGTGGCGGCCGGGGCGGCGGCCGGTCTCGTCTCCCTGGTGTTCGGCATCATCAACGCTGCCTGCATGTCCTGACTTTCCCGATTGGAGCCTCCCGTGAGCCTCGGTTCGTTCATCAAGAAGCAGTTCATCGACATCCTCCAGTGGAACGAGGACTCCGACGGTACGCTGGCCTGGCGCTACCCGATGGAGGATTTCGAGATCCAGTACGGCGCCAGCCTCACCGTGCGGGAGTCGCAGATGGCGGTGTTCGTCAACGAAGGCAAGATCGCCGACGTGTTCGGGCCGGGCCTGTACAAGCTCACCACCCAGACCATCCCGGTGCTCACCTACCTGAAGAACTGGGACAAGCTCTTCGAGTCGCCCTTCAAGTCCGACGTCTATTTCTTCTCGACCCGCCTGCAACTGGGGCGCAAGTGGGGCACGCCTCAGCCGGTGACGATCCGCGACAAGGATTTCGGCATGGTGCGGCTGCGTGCCTTCGGCATGTATTCCTACAAGCTCGCCGATCCGCAGAAGTTCTTCACCGAGATCAGCGGCACCCGCGCGAGTTACACCGTCGACGAGCTGGAGCAGCAGCTGCGCAACCTGGTCGTCGCGACGATGAGCGCGACCCTCGGCGGCTCCGAACTGCCTTTCCTCGACATGGCCGCCAACCAGTTGTTGCTCGCCGAGCGGATGCGTGCGGTGATGACGCCGGCTTTCGAGCGTTACGGCCTGGCCCTCGACAACTTCGCGGTGGAGAGCATCTCGCTGCCCGAGGAATTGCAGAAAGCCATCGACACGCGCATTTCGATAGGCATGGTCGGCGATCTGGGGCAATACACCCGTTATCAGGTGGCCAATGCGGTGCCGCTGGCGGCGCAGAACGAAGGCGGGCTCGCCGGCATCGGCGCCGGGCTGGCAGCCGGCGTCGGCATGGGGCAGCTGATGGTGGACGCCCTGAAGGGCAGCCAGGTCGAGACACCGGTTCCGGCGACGGCACCCGCAGCGGCCGCCGATGATCCGGAGGCGCGCCTCGTCAAGCTCAAGGCGCTGCTCGACAAGGGCCTGGTGAGCCAGGCCGACTATGACTCGGCGAAGGCCGAGATCCTCAAGAAGCTGATCGGCTGAGCGTGACCGGGGCTTCGCTGCGCCGGTCCGCAGCCTTCGTCTGAGCATGTTCAAGCTGGCCTGCCCGTCCTGCGGCGCCGAGGTGTCGTTCCGCTCCGCGACCTCCGCGCTGGCGGTCTGCGCGTATTGCCACAGCACGCTGCTGCGCGAGGCCGACGCGGTGCGCGATGTGGGCAAGATGGCCGTCGCCCTCGAAGACTATTCGCCGATCCGCATCACCACCTCGGGCGTTTTTGCCGGGCGTGCCTTCGGCGTCGTCGGACGCATCCAGCTGCGCTACGACGACGGTTTCTGGAACGAGTGGTACATCCTCTTCGACGACGGCACGGCCGGCTGGCTGTCGGACGCCTCCGGGCAGTACGCGGTGACCGTCGATACCGGCGTGGCCACCGATGCGCCGCCTTTCGGGCAGATCGTGCCGGGTGGTCTCTATGTCTACGACGGCATCCGCTACACCGCGTCCGACCTGCGCACCGCCCGCTGCACCGGTGGCGAGGGCGAACTGCCTTTCCGCGTCGGCGCCGGCTGGGAGGCGAAGGTCGTCGACTATCGGGCGTCGGTCCGCTTCCTGACCCTCGATTACTCCGAGGGACAACCGCCGCGCCGCTATGCCGGCAAGGCAGTGACGCTGGCCGACCTGCGCTGCCAGCTGCTGCGCGAGCCGGACGAGATCGCGCGCAGCGCCGGCCGTCTGCCCGGCAAGGCCGCCGCGCTGGCCTGCCCGGCCTGCGGCGCATCGATAGCCTGGCGCCCGGCGGTCGCCGCCCACCTGCACTGTCCGGCCTGCGGTGTCGAATCCGACGCGAGCACCGATACGGTGGCGCTGATGGATGCGACCCGCCGCGAGGCGCTGGCGACGACGACGCTGGCCCTCGGCGAGCGCGCAAAGGTCGACGGCAGCGACTACACGCTGATCGGCCTGATGCGTTGCCGCGAGACCGGCGGCTCCGAGGAGTGGACCGAATACCTGCTGTTCGGCGAGACCGCGGGCTTCCTGTGGCTGGTCGAATCCGCCGCCGGCTGGGACAAGGTGAGGGTGCTCGACCACTGGCCGGACGAGGTGTCGGCCAGCGCCGTGCGCCTGGACGGCGCGGCTTATACCCGCCTGCAGGCTTACGGGGCCGAGGTGATCCAGGCCGCCGGCGCGTTCAACTGGCGCGTGCGGATCGGTGACCGGGTGTCCATCACCGATTACCGGGGCAGCCGCGGTACGCTCTGCAGCGAGCGCAGCGCGGCCGAGATCACCTGGTCGCTGGCCCAGCGGGTGCCGGCCGCGACGGTCGGCGCGTGCTTCGGCAAGCCCGGCAGCTTCGCTGCGGGGGCGCTCTCCGGCAGCGAGGAGCGCGGCGTCGAACTCGCCAGCCGGGACGCCTTGCGTCCGCTCGCCAAGGCTTTCACGGTGCTCCTGCTGCTGCTCAACGTGCCGCTGTCCTTCATGGGCGGCGTGCTGAGCTGGGTCGTTACCGCCATTGCCGCCGGCGTGCTGTGGCTGCCGCTCTACAGCGACATCTTCGACCGCAAGCGATGACGCGCTGGGGTTATATCGCCTTCGCGCTGGTGGTGGTGATGGTGACCAGCTCGATCAACTGGGACGACGCCCGCGGTTCGGGCGGGCGGGGCTGGGGGGGAAGCTCCTCCAGCCGTGGCTGGTCGTCCGGCGGGGGCGGGCACAAGTGAGCGCCTTCCTGCCCCACGGCCGCCACCTGCTGGTCGATCTGCACGGCATCGCGGCGGTGCGGCTGACCGATACGGCGGCCATCGAAGCCCTGCTGCGCGAGGCCGCCCGGGTTGCGGGCAGCACGCCGGTCGGCGGCCACTTCCACACCTTCGGCCCGGGTCTCGGCGTCACCGGGGTGCTGCTGTTGCAGGAATCCCACATCAGCATCCACACCTGGCCCGAGCACGGCTTTGCGGCGCTGGATGTCTTCATGTGCGGCAGCGCCCGGGCCGAGCGCGCGGTGGCGCACATCGAGGCCGCGCTGAAGCCCGGCGAGACCCGCCGCATCGAGGCCCGCCGAGGGCTGGACCCGGCCGCTGTCTTGGCCCGGTAATCTCACGGCCCCATCATCTGGGCGATGCCACCGGGGCTTCGGCGCTCTGTTCGAAAGAAATCGCTGCGTCGCACAAAAAAGTGCTTGCAATTTATCTTTGTGCGGTGCAACATTGCATCCAGAACAAACGAATCACATCGATTGCACCACCAACTTCACTTCAAGGACATCACCATGAACGTCACTCCCGAGCAGTTCGTCGCCGCCGCCAAGACCAACGTTGAAGCCGGCATCGCCTCCACCTCCAACTTCGTTGCCGCCGTGTTCACCGCCGTCGAGCGCGTGTCCACCCTGAACCTGGCCACCGCCCGCACCGCCTTCGACGACAGCGTCGCCTTCTCCAAGGCTGTGCTGGCCGCCAAGGATGCCCAGGGCTTCGCCGCGCTGAACCTGAACGCCGTTGCGCCCTCCGTCGAGAAGAGCGTTGCCTACGGCCGTAACCTGTCCGCCATCGGCGGTGACGCTCAGGAAGAGCTGACCAAGCTGGTCGAGGCCGAAATCGCCGCCGCCGGCAAGAACTTCGACGCCGCTCTGGAGAACCTCTTCAAGAACGCTCCGGCCGGTTCCGAAGCTGCCGTGGCTGCTGTCAAGTCCGCTCTGGCCAACGCCAACGCCGCCTACGAAGGTGCTGCCAAGGCTGCCAAGCAAGTCGCCGCTGCCGCCCAGGCCAGCGTCAGCAAGGCCACCGAAGTTGCCGTCGAAAGCGTCGAGAAGGGCGCCAAGGCTGCCGCTTCCGCTCTGAAGGTTGCCTAACTGGCGAATGAAACCGACGTGTGGCGGGAACCCGCCGCATGACGGTTTCACCTTCTTCTTGTCAAGCTGCGGACAAGATGCAAAAAGGCCCTTCGGGGCCTTTTTGCCGTTTCCGGAGCCGCCGCATGGGTCGCCGTAAATCTCCGCTGGCCGCCGCACTGCTGAAGCTGGGCCGGGCCGGCCTGCGCCACACGACGCGGCAGAGCGTGGTCGCCGCCAGGCGGGGGGTGGCTGCCGGCGCCAAGCTCGCCGAAAGTGCCGGGCGGGTGTTGGGCGCCGTCACGACGCCCGCCGAGCCGCCGGGGGCCGTCGCCGGCGGTCGCTGGCATGAAGGCCGCTGGGGCCTCGGGCCGCTGGCGATGCGGCGCTACCGGCTGTTCATCCCGCACGGCGGAACGCGTCGCGCGCCGCTGCCGCTGCTCCTCTTCCTTCACGGCTGCGCCCAGGACACGGCGGCCTTTGCCGCCGCGACCCGCGCCGCCACGGTCGCCAGATCCCGCGGTTTCGCGGTGCTGATGCCCGAGCAGGGCCAGGAGGCCAATCCGCAGCGCTGCTGGAACTGGTTCGGCAGCGAACTGCGTGTCGGCGTCGAGGCGCAGATCCTGATGGCCATCGTCGACCACGTGCTGGCCGAATACCCCCGCCTCGGCGGCCCGCTGTTTGCAATGGGCCTGTCCGCCGGCGGGGCGATGGCGCTGACCCTGGCGCTGCGCCATCCGGAGCGCTTCGCGGCGGTGGGCAGCCACTCCGGCGCTGCACCGGCCAGCGCGCGCACGCCGCTGCAGGCTGGCCAGGCCATGCGCGGGCGCCGTTCGCCGGATGCCGATGCGATGGCGGTGCGCCTGGCCGGCCGGCGCCTGCCGCCGCTGCTGCTGATCCACGGCGACCTCGACCCGGTGGTCGCCTTCGAGAATGCCGGCGCGGCCGCCGAACTGTGGCTGGATCTGCTCCCCGGCGGCGATGAGGCGCGCGAGCGTGTCGCCACAATCCAGCGTGGCCGGCGCCGTGCCGTCACGCGGCGGGACTGGACGGTCGGCGGCCGGTCCTACGTGCGCCTGCTGCAGGTACATGGCCTCGCCCACGCGTGGAGCGGCGGTGCGCCGGGCCAGGCCTTCTCCGACCCGGGCGGCCCCGACGCGCTGCGCCTGGCCTGGCAGTTTTTCACTGCGGTGCAGGCCGACCCGTGAGGCGGCGACGGGGCCGGTGTGCCCTGCGTAGTCGTTTTGAGTCCGCCCCCTTCACTCTTCACCCGCAAGCGCTCACCATGACGGTTTTTCCCCCGGAGACCGCGATGTCCGACTCTTCCTCTGCCGAGCGCCTGCGTGACCGTGCCGCCGGCGCGATCATGGGTGCCTTCATCGGCGATGCGCTGGCCCTCGGGCCGCACTGGTACTACGACCTCGACGAACTGCGCGCCGAGTTCGGCGACTGGATCGCCGGCTACACCGAGCCCCGGCCGGGCCGCTACCATGCCGGGCTGAAGGCCGGCGACCCGTCCCAGGCCGGCGTGCTGCTCGAGCTGACGCTGCGTTCGCTGGTGGAGCGGGGCGGCTATGACGAAGCGGACTTCTGCCGTCGTCTCGACGAGGATTTCTTTCCGCTGATCGACGGCACGCCGATGACCGGGCCGGGCGGCTACACCAGCCAGTCGATCCGCGAGGCCTGGCGCAAGCGGGTCGGCGAAGGCCTGCCGTGGGGGCGCTGCGCCGGCAACGCGGACACCACCGAAGCGGCCGAGCGCATCCTGGTGATCGCGGTGCGCTATGCGCTGGCGCCCTCCGAACTGGCTTCGGCGGTGAGCCGCAACACCGCGCTGACCCAGAACGACGGCACCGTGCAGGCGATGACCACCGCCTTCGGCGCGGTGCTCGGCATGCTGGTCGAAGGCCATGCCCTCGACGGCAAGCTGTCCGGCAAGCTGATGGGGCGGGTGAAGAGCGGAGAACTGCCCTTCCATTCGGTGACCGTCGGCAATCTGCAGGCGCCCCGCGCCGGCGAGGCCGAGGCCTCCACCGCCGGCCGCTTCCCGTCGCCGGATGCGCTGCTCGGTCCGTCGAACATCGCCCGCGCCGCCGTCGATCCCGACATCCGCATCGAGCCGGCGTGGAAGGTGTCGCTGGTGTACGGCATGCCCTGTGCCGTCTACCACCAGTTCCCGGCCGCCTACTACCTCGCCGCCCGCTTTGCCGAGGATTTCGAGGCGGCCGTGCTGCACGCGGTGAACGGTGGCGGGCAGAATCTGGCCCGGGCGATGCTGACCGGTGCGCTGGTCGGCGCCCAGGTCGGGCTGTCGGGCATTCCGCAGCGTTTCATCGGCGGGCTGGCACGGTCGGAAGAACTGCTCGGACTCGCCCGACGACTGGCCGAATCGCTCTGATCGCCCGCAGCGGGCAGTCTTCAGCAGCGGCCCTTCTTGGCCTGACCCGGCGGGCAGTGGTCGTTGTGGCCGGGGCCGGGCTGCGGGTCGCAGCGGCCGCGGAAGTTCTTGCGGCCTTCGTAGCGGTGGCAGTTGTCGCGCCACCAGCCTTCATCGCGCCAGCGGTCGCCGTCCCAGTAGCGGCCGTCACGGTTGCGGTCGCCGATGTAAAGGGAAACGCCGGGTACGCGGATGGACAGATCCATGTCGACGGCCACCGCCGGGGCGGAGGCGAGGGCGGCGAGCAGGCTCAGGGGAAGAAGCAGCGCTTTGCGCATGATGCACCTCGTGGATGATGAGGCCCCGACTATAAACCCGCGCCAGAACCTCCGCGCACGCCGTCGCTCGAACTACCTGAGCGCTGTCAATTACCGCACACCGGGCTGTCGCTAAGCTTCCCGCCATGACCGATCCGGACCTCGATTTTCAGATCCCCGGCCGCGAAATCGCCGTTGCCGCCGAGGCGCTCTACCTCGCCAACCTGATGATCGTGCCCGGCGTGGCCTTCATCGCCTTGCTGGTGCTGTGGTTCCGCGAGCGGGAGCGGGCGCCGCAGCTGGCCCGCGGCCATCTGCGCCAGACCCTCGCGGCCAGCCTGTGGGCCGGGGCGCTGCTGGTGGTCGCCAACGCGGCAATCATCCTGGCCGGCGGTTACCAGTCGGCGCACACCTGGATCATCGTGATCCTCTATTTCACGAGCTGCCACTCGACCTTGATCTTCTTCGGCGCGATCGGGCTGGCCAGGGCGCTGGCCGGCAAGCCTTTCCGCTATCCGCTGATCGGGCCGAAGTGATGGCCATGCAGCGGGTGATCCCGATCAAGACGGTCGGCGCCGCGGCGCCCGACGGGGGTCGCCAGCGCCTGAGACGCTGGGCCCAGGCCGGTTTCTTCGTGTTGTTCGTGCTCGCGCCGGTCTTCGACCTGCTGCGCTACGATCTGGTCGCCGGCCACGCCTGGCTGCTCGGCTTCGAATGGCACGCCGGGCTGGAGGATTTTTCGGCCGGGCGCATCGACGCTGCCGGTGCGGTCGGGCGGGTCATCGGCCGCGTGCTGCTGCCGATCCTCGTGGTCGGCGCGGTGCTGATCGGGGTCGCATGGCGCTGGGGGCGGCTCTACTGCGGCTGGCTGTGCCCGCATTTCTCGGTGGTCGAGACGATCAACACGCTGATGCGCCGTGCCACCGGCCGGCCCAGCGTGTGGGAGTCGCGTCCGCTGCCGCCCCGCGAGCCCGACGGCCGCCCGGTGCGCTACGACCGCCGCTGGTGGCTCGTCACCGTGCCGCTGGCGGTGGGTTTCGCCTTCGTCTGGGCGGTGGTGTTGCTGACCTACCTGCTGCCGCCTTTCCAGGTCTATGGTCACCTGCTGGCGGGGGCTCCGACCCGCAACGAGTTGATCTTCATCACCGCCGGCACCCTGGTGCTGTCCGCCGAGTTCCTGTTCGCACGGCACCTGTTCTGCCGCTATGCCTGCGCCGTGGGTCTGTTCCAGAGCCTGGCCTGGATGGGCAACCGGTCGGCGATGGTGGTCGGCTTCGAGCGGGAGCGGGCCGCGGACTGCGCCAGCTGCTACAGCGCCTGCGATCACGTCTGCCCGATGCGGCTGAAGCCGCGCAACATCAAGCGTGCGATGTTCACCTGCACCCAGTGCGCCCAGTGCGTCAGCGCCTGCGCAACCACCCAGGCCGGCAATCCCGGCGGCCCGCTGCTGCAGTGGGTGTCTGGCGCGGCAGCCCGCCACAACGAGGCGGCCTTCGTGGCCCCCAAATCTGAAAGGAAAGGCCAGTGACCGGTCTCAACGACTTCGCGATCGCCCGCGCCCTCCACGTTCTTGCCGTGCTGGTCTGGATCGGTGGGGTGGCCTTCGTCACGCTGGTGTTGATTCCCGCCTGCCGCGGCATGGCCGCGCCGCAGGCTCAGCTCGACCTGTTCGAACGGATGGAACAGCGCTTCGCCGGCATCGCCCGCTGGAGCGTGCTGCTGGCCGGGCTGTCGGGCCTGTGGCTGGTGTGGCGGATGGGCCTGTGGGCGCGGTTCGCCGAGCCCGCCGCCTGGTGGTGGATGCACGGGATGGTGGCGGTATGGGCGATCTTCGCGCTGATGCTCTTCGTGCTCGAACCCTTCGTGCTACACCGGATCTTCCAGCAGCATGCCCGCCGCGACCCGGCGGGCACGATGGCGCGCATCCAGCGCGTCCATGTGGTGCTGCTCACGGCGAGCCTGATCGTCGTCGGCGGCGCCGTGGCCGGGAGCCACGGGGGTTGGCACTTCGGTTGACGGCTGCCGGGGGTCAGCTGGAGCAGCTCACCTCCAGGCCGGCCGCCCAGTCCGGCGGCGGCGCCGCGAAGCGCTCGCAGGCGGGCTGTTCGTCGAAGGGACGGGACAGACAGGCGAGCACGGCTTCCACCTCGCTGAAATCCCCGGTCCGCGCGGCGCGGATCGCCGATTCGGCGATCCAGTTGCGCAGCACGTATTTCGGGTTGACCGCCTGCATCGCGGCCTGGCGCTCGGTGTCGGGCCGGCCTTCGGTCGCAAGGCGCGCGCGCCAGCGGACGAGCCAGGCGTCCAGCCCGTCGCGATCGATGGCGATGTCGCGCAGCGGCGCATCCACGGCGGCACGCAGCGCTTCATCCACTTGCCCCGGCAACTGGCCGAGGCGGCGGAAAAACTGGGTAAAGTCCAGGTGCTGCTGCTGGAGCAGCGCGAAGGTGTCGCCGATGAAGTCCTCGTCGCCGGGCAGGGCCCGGGTGAAGCCGAGCTTGGCGCGCAGGCGGGCGAGGAAGCGCCCCTCGAAGGCCGCCACGTAGGTGTCGGTGACCGCCGCCTGCACCGCGTCCGGCCCGCCGATCAGCGAGGACAAGGCGTGGCCGAGGGCGTACAGGTTCCAGTGGCCGATCTGCGGCTGGGCCTGGTAGCTGTAGCGGCCGCGGTCGTCGGAGTGGTTGCAGATGTGGCCGGCGTCGAAGGCGTCCATGAAACCGAAGGGGCCGTAGTCGAGGGTCAGGCCGAGGATGGACATGTTGTCGGTGTTCATCACCCCGTGCATGAAGCCGACCGCCTGCCAGTCGGCGATCAGCTCGCCGGTGCGCCGGCTGACGTCGGCGAGGAGGGCCGCATAGGGATTGGCAGCCTCGCGGCATTCCGGGCGGAAGCGGTCGATCACGTGGTCGGCGAGCCGGCGCAGTTCGTCGGCCTGGTTGCGCGAGGCCCAGTGTTCGAAGGAGCCGAAGCGGATGAAGCTGGGCGCGAGGCGCGTGACGACTGCGGCGGTCTCCATCGTTTCGCGGCGCACCGGCGCGTGGGAGCCGACCACGCACAGCGCGCGGGTGGTCGGAATGCCCAGCGCGGCCATCGCCTCCGAGCACAGGAATTCGCGGATGCTCGAACGCAGCACCGCGCGGCCGTCGGCAAAGCGCGAGTAAGGCGTCTGGCCGGCGCCCTTCAGCTGGATTTCCCAGCCGGAGCCGGCGGCGGCCACCTCGCCGAGCAGGTGGGCACGCCCGTCGCCGAGCTGGCCGGCCCACACGCCGAACTGGTGACCCGAATAGACCGCGGCCAGCGGGTCGCTGCCGGGCATCAGCAGGTTGCCGGCGAAAACCTGGGCGAACTCGGGGCGGGCGATTTCGGCGGCGTCCAGCCCGATCAGTTCGGCGGCGGCCGGGCTGGCCGCGACGAGGTAGGGATCGGGCAGCGGCACAGGGGGCAGGCGGGTATAGAACGCGTCCGGCAGGCGGGCGAAGGCGTTGTCGAAGGGCAGGGTCTCGAGGCGGTGCATGGCGGGGCTCGCTGGGTGGCGGCAGGCCGCGGGGGTGCGACCTAAATCCGACTAAAACACTATGGTATAGCGTGCCGGCCGCCGGGAGGAAGGGTGAGCGGGAGGTCGCCCGAATGGGCCGGGCCGGTGAGGGGGCGCGCGGAGCCCGGCGTCCGGAGCCTGCGCGCCCGAACGACAAAGCCAGGCGCCCGTCCGGATGGGCCAGCGGGTGCGTAGCGCGCTCACCGTTCGGGTGCGCGACGAAGGAGGCACAAAAGCGTGCGTTCATGCGGCCCTCAAGGGTTATCAAAGCGGTCAACTGCCGTTTCTAGGTTCAATTGCCCCGTGGCTGGGTCGAGCGGCTGGTGCCGGTGACCGTCCCGCCCTCGTCGAAATGGATGTTGAAGAACACATCGGCGCTGAATTCCGGGGGCAGGCGCCAATCCCACACTTCTTCATTCTTCAGCGCGAATTTCTGCACCGAGCGGGGCTTGCCGAGCAGGCGGCGCACCTG
>Ga0213919_1001018_pt1 | contig 10905 bp, 18 predicted proteins | sample McNCre317MG_FD_161056 | JGI IMG/M metagenome (GOLD analysis project Ga0213919, IMG submission 161056) | Freshwater microbial communities from McNutts Creek, Athens, Georgia, United States - 3-17 MG | ecosystem: Environmental > Aquatic > Freshwater > Creek | place: USA: Georgia | collected... | reverse complement strand
TTTTTGGGCTGTGGGGGCACGAAATAATACACTCAGCATACAGGGAGATCTCGCATGTCTGCTCATTTGACGCAAGATCTTTTGCATGCTATCTTACAAGATCGATCATTTAGATCGATCAAGGAGACACCATGTCCGCTGAGAAAACCAAAGAAGTCGAGAAGATGATCGCCAAAGTGGAGAAGAAGAAAGATCTGACACGCGCGCAAGCCATCGACTACATGCTAGGCGTCGCCACTGGCCGCCTACTCGCGTTGTGGCGCTACGATGAAAGCCTCCCCGAAGGAAAGGCAACGAAAGGCATCCTGCAAGCCGCTGGCCGCAAGAAGCGCGCGCCCAAGTCCGCGCGCATCGTGGTCCTGCCCGAGTCGAAAGAGGCGAAGGAGCCCAAGAAGGAGCGCAAGGAGCGCAAGCCGAAAGCGGCGAAGGAGCCCAAGAAGGAGCCCAAGTCCAAGAAGCGCGCGCCGAAAGCGAAGTCGCAGCCCGAAGAGAGCAAGCAGATCGAAATAGCGGCGGAGTAACCGAATGGACCCTAACGAAGCGCTAGCTCTGTTGATCGAAGCTGTCGATCAACACGACACCGACACGCTAGTAGACCACGCCAAAGATCTTGACGGCTGGTTCCGAAGCGCGGGATTCGTTCCGCGTCTTGCCTACGAGCTGTCACAAGCCGCGCGCCTGTACACCAACGATCTCTTTTGTCTCGAGCTGCGCGCCCTGATCGAAAAGCATCGCTAGGACGGCGAGCGGAAACGTAGCGCCGGCAGTCTAGAGGGATCTAGGTTGCCGGCGCTTTTGCGTTCAATCGATCGTATCGTAGAACGCTTGCGCGTCGCGCATCGCACGCAGCACGCGCTCGCAGATCGCTTGCTCACTCAGCGGCTTGCCATCCTTCGCCGCCAAGTCGCTCACGATGAACAGCACCCACCCACACAGATCTATGAGGGCAGAGTCAGGCGTGCCGCGTTCTTCGAGCACGGCCGTCGCCGCGTTTGTCGCGTCATAGATCGCACACCGATAAGCGATCTCTTGGGTGCGCGTGCGGTCACTCATTGCGGTCACGCTTGCGTAGGGCCATGCGCTCGCTTGGGGTCTGATCTCCTCGGTCGCGCGGGTACTGGGATTGCGGGGGCGGCGGCCGAAGTGACTTACGCACCACCCTACCCAACATCGCAGTCTGCGCAAGTTGGATCGCTTGCAGCGTAACCAACCCCAGCACTGTAACGGTGGTCGCATCCAAGTCCATCCGAGATCTACCTATAGGCTGAACGCATAGCGTGACGCTGCATCACGCGAGTATGCCGACACATCCACGTCAGTCAACCGGCGTTGCCACATCACGATCTCATAGACGCGCCCGGTGTAGCTCACGGCGCGGTTTGCGAAAGCGCCCAAGCTCAGAGGACCGGACGGGTTGCCGACGCCGGGCGTGTTGTTTTGAAACGCCGACTGTCGCGAGACAAACACGCCATTCTGGAAGGCGTCTCCCACGTTCCCAACCTCGTTGGTTGGCGGGTTGGCCGCGCCGATCCCTGAATACTGCACATCCACGCGTTGCTTGTTGAAGCGCACCACCGTCACTTGCTTCGTGGTGGGCGGTGTCATCGGCTTAGCAGTCACAAGCTGCATGTTGAACGCAGCGCCACTGCAGACGATCGTTTCCCAACCCCACACCGTGACAGCGCCGATCGGCGTGGTATTCACGCCGCACATGAGAGAGAAGCCTTGCGCCGTCGTCCAGTTCATGGTCGCGAGCAAGCATAGCGGCGTCCCGCTCGCAGCTGGCCACGTGGGTTTTGCCGTCACGATCGCGACAGTCCAATCCACCGAGAAGTCATGTAGCCACTTCCAGTCTGCGGCCACACCCGCTTGATAGAAGTCCGTTGACAGATCTAAATACACCTTGCCGTCGCTGTCCGTTCCGAGCGGGCATCGATCGGTCCCCGTGGCTGTGAGATTCTTGAGCAGACTCCCCGCGTCAACGATCGCGTCGACTTGCCCGCCGCTCACATTCACATTCGACGCGCGATACCAGCTCGCGGGCGAGCTGCCAGCAACGTCGAATGACAGACCGCCCGTGGCAACACCGATCAAGTTGGTACCGCTGCGCCCAAGTACCTGGCCGTCAGCGATCGCGCCAATGTTCAGCTGCGTCACGCCCGAGTGCAACGCCACCACGTTAGGCCCGGGATACGTACCGCCCAGATCGCCACTTGCGGCCCCGCTTGGCGCACTGCTCGTCTTTGGAATGGGCGGCCACGTCCACGCTGCAGTCATGCGAGTATCCCCGTCTGGAAGATCTTATAAGTACCGTTCGTGTAGGCGCTCCACGGCTTCCAGTTCGTGCCGCCCTTTGAGATCTTGAACGCAGCCGCTGCATTTTTGATGGGGTCCTTCAGATCTTCAACCTTGTACGGATGAACCATCGTGTTGATCTGCCACAACCCCACTGAATACTCGCGCGACGAACGCAAGATCGCGCCAGTCACCCCACCCGACTCCGCGAGCGCGATTGCCGCCGCAAGTTTGGGATCTGGGAAGCCTGCGCGCGTGGCGATCTGTAGCACAGCGGCGCGCGTGAGTTGTTTGCCTGGTAGATCTTTCACATGCCCCGCATCGTTGTGTAGGTAGTCGTAGAGGCGCGCGCCCGCATTCTGCAATGCAGGTACGATCTGCCAAGAGTAGCGACTCAGCGCCGCCACACCGAGCAGAAGCCACAGCGCGCGTTCGTCCTCTTTGTTCATGGGATGGGCGGCACCGCCAGGGATTCGTAGGTGCGCGACACGACTTTCGCGGTGTTCGGACCCACCCGCGCGATCGTTCCGGTCAGACCTTTGGACTTGGCCAGCTTCGCCCATGCCGCCGCCGTCTTGGGTCCGTACAGACCATCCGGCACGAGCCGTCCGCCGCGCGCGTTGACGATCTCTTGCAACTTCGCCACGGGCACTGAGGTTGTGGGCGACGCCCACGGGTCCAGCGGGGTGAGCGGTGCTTGGGCAGCCGTGCGGATCTTACCCCGTAGCAGGTTCATCGCCGCCGACTTGGCTTTGTGTACCGCTTGCGCCTTGAGGCTTGCGGGTTGCGTCGCAGTGGCGGGCGCCACCTTGGGCGGGTTGTTATGCAGATCTGCGAGCGGGGTGGACGTGTGCGACGGGTCCGCAGAGTGCGGCGTGGTCGTGGGCTGAAACGCTGGCATCGGTGGACTGAGCGGCGTAGGCCAGGGCGGCGCCGCGGGCACGGGCGGAACGGGCGGCACGGCCCCACTCTGCCGATTGAACAGCCACATTGCGATCAGGGGAAACAGCGCGTTCATTTCTTCCCAGCTCCGGGTTTGTTGATCGGCGTCACTTGAGGCACGCCACCTGTTGCACCTTGAAGCGCGCCCGCCACGAGTGCGCCCATGATCGAATCATCCTGCGACTCGCCTGTTGGAATGCTGCTTAGCTCCGCGATCTGCAGGTTCAGCTTGTGGATGTGCGCGCGCAAGCGTTCGATCTCGCTTTCCGCTTTCGCGAGGCGCACGCCCTGCCGCTCCACAAACTGCATGGCACTGTCAATGATCGGCTGGTTCGCCTTGCGCCCGTGCTCGTATCCTTCCGCGAGCAGCTTGGCGAACAGTTGCAGATCTGACATTTCGGCCGATGCCGCGGCGGGCTTCTCGTCTTCCGCTTCCAAGACGATCGACCGGATCACGTTGCCGTTCGCGTCCAAGCACGTGAGCTTGGACGGTTCCATCGCTTTGATGGTCTGCGTCAGATCTCGAATGGCCCGCACGTTCTTGGGCACTTCGATCCGCTTGTCATCCGCCATCACTGCGACGGGTTGTGGCGTCTTGCGTAGCCAGTTGGACAGGTTCACAGCTTCTCTCCCGCCGCGTAGGGCGTCAGTAGCAACGCGAGATTGGAGATCTCAGGTAGTGCAGGGAACACGGCGGCCACGACATAGCGCGCCCGAATGTTGATCGACTGTCCGACCAAAGCGCCCACGGCTGCAAACGATCTGGTTAGCAGAGTGGCGCCCGTGGTCGGACTTGCCGACGGGATCGACTCGTAAGGTCCACCGTTCGGCACGTACTGCGTATAACACAACCCTGCCGCGACGCTGGGATCGAACAAGCACAGCCGCTGTGTGATGTGCGTTTGACCCACGCCCTGAGTGATCTCCAGACTGACGATAATGCCCGCACCTGCCGCCCAAAGATCTGGATGCAGTGACAGCGTGCCGATGAGCGACCACGAACGCGAGTATGCGTCATTGGTCGACGCAGCCAAGATCTGTGACGATTGCTGCAGACCCGTCGCAGGGATCAAGGTGTCAAGCTGAGCGCCCCATCGGGTCGGATCTCCCACGGGTGGAAGCGCAGGCCCCGGTTGCTGCTGAGGCATGACGTAGCGATCCCAATCGGGCGGCGGTACGCGCTGACTCATTTGACCCCGACGAACGTTTCGAGGCGCGCCAGGCGCACGCCCAGTTCCGCACTGCTCTCCATGAAGCCCAAGAAGCGCTCGAGATCTGTCACGCGGCGGGCGTAGTCGATCTGTAGCAGCTCGAAATACTGCCGCACTTCTTCCATGAACCGTGGGTCACGGTCAATCAGATCTCGTATGGGATTTTGTTGATCTGAAACGTGCGTGGGATCGATGGAAACGATCTCAGCTTGATGCGAGTCGGTGTCTTCGGGCGTTTGGATCTCTTCGGTCATTGTCAAAACCTCATCACCACGGGGCCAATGGAGTTGGCAGGATGATAGTAGAGCATCGCAGGTGCGGGCGGCGGCGCATCGGCAGTGGTCGGCGGAGTCGCAAGCGGCACGCTCACGGCGCCCGTAGGTTCGTGGCGCACGGTATCCGCCGTGGGTGCCGCCGTTCCCTGCCCGTGGCTGAGCGCGCGCACGAGACTCTTGGGATCTGACCGCGCTTCGGGCTTGGGTGGCGGTGCCACGGCGGCGGGTGCGGCGCCGCCTTTCTTCTTGCGCATGGCTTTGTCCGCCACGTTCAAGCCCTGATCTACCAGCTTGCTGGCGATCGGACCCACGCCGGGAATGAACTGTGTGCCGAAGCTGGCCGCCTTCTTGACCAGCTTCCCAAAGAAGCTACCGATCTCATCTCCGTCCAGGGTTTCGAGATCTGTAAGCAGCATGGCGCCCATCATGCGCGCACGGTCACACAGATCGCTATCGATCTCCTCGCCGCAAGCGATGGCGCCTGCGACCGCACGATACAAAGACTCTTCCGGAGATCGCGCGCGGCAGTGGCTGGCGATGTGACCCACGGCGCCAGGAAACGGCAGATCTACACGGGACCAGTATTGCCCCTTGTGAGGCACGCAGCAGAGCGCGCCCTCTCCCATGCGGGCGAATGGGCGAGCGGTCACAGCATGCACGCCGCTCACACTGGGCGCAGACTTCTTGCCCATGCCTGCCCACTTGGACGGGTCCAAGATCTGACCGTCTGACGTTTGCGTCACCACGTGCCAGCGATCTGGACCGGACTTGTAGACACGACTCACGGCGCCAGGATCTTGACCCGTGGCACGCAGCTCACCCGTAAGCCACGGCGCGAGATCATCGCAGTCACCCCACTTGCGCGCGGTCACCTGATGGGCCAGATCGAAGTGCTCGCCGTCGGTGAACGCTTCGGGCTTCCAGCGCACGCCCTTGCGGATCGCTTCGGTGAGTGGCGGAACTTCGCCGCGCAAGATCGCTTGCTCGTTCGCGAGCGATGTGGCTTCTAGCGCCGCTTCCAGCGCTTCGGGTGTTACGAGACGATCGGGGATCGCTAGTCGGATACGCACGCTCTCACCTCACCTTACGTGGAAAAACAAGTGTGTAGACGGTGGATACGATCGCCCGCGCGGGCGTGAGTAGAGAGCCTTGAGATCTCACGCCCGCGCGGGCTAGTTGTGGGGTGAGTGTCAGCGCATCGCGCGGCCGAACACGGTACCAGCGCACGCCACGCCGCCCGCCGCCGCGACCGTGGTGAGCACCACGGGGATCGTAATCGTGGTTCCCTGGCCAGCCGCGGGCCAGCTGAGGCGCACGCCGAACGCATCGGGACGAAACGCCTGAAAGGGCGTACCACCCTGGTTCGAGCCCACCTGCACGGCGCCCACGAAGATCGCCGGATTGATGGTCGCAGATCCGCTCACGTCCGCGCCGCCCGTGATATTGGTCGCGGTCAGGATCAAGCGCTCACCCCGGAACGGGCGCTGCGGCTGCGCGACCAGGTTGCCCGTGGTGCCGCCCGCCGCGATCGTCAGCGGCGTGAAGCTGAGGAAGTCGAGATTCTCTTGCGGGCGCGACACGCCCTGCGAAGTGGTCGCGTTCATCCATGCGGGCGTGGGAACGGTGATCGGCCCACCCGCGCGCGCCGGAGCACCACGACCGCGGCGACGCCCACGGCCCACGCTTTCGTACTCACCTTCCATTTCGTCGCCTTCCAGATCGTCGCCCACTACATCCAAACCGCCCAGAACGAGTGACATATGTTTGATCTCCTGCAGAGTTGGTTGAGATAACTACGCTCGAAAGTTTGTCAGATCTGCGCGTCAGTAGCTGTCCGCGTCGCCGTGAACCATGTCGCCCGGTTCTGCGTCACCGCTCAAGCTGAGATCGCCGGAGATCGTGCCCTCATGTCCCAGCTGATAGCCCGCGATCGCCGCTGCAGCGCGCGCCGCACGGTGTGCGATCTGACCGCCGCCGTGACGCGCCCAGTAGTCGAGCAGGATCGCCGCGGTACCCGTGCGCCCAAGCACCGGGATCGCCGGAAGCTTCGCCACGACCCCGCTCTTGACCGCGTACCCGTAGAGCGCGCCGCCCACGGCCATCTGGATCGCCTCGCTGGAGATCAGACCGCCGACCGCACCGCCCATGCTGCTACCGGAGCTGCGGCGGCGGCGGCGGGTTGCCTTGCGTTTGGCGGGCGCGCGCGGCGCCTGGACTTTGATGATCTGCGCAGGAGCGCGCACGATCTTGGTGACGGGTGCCTCACGCGAGGACACTACGCGCCGCTTCGACTTTGCCATCGGGGAGCCTTTCCATTTTCCACTGTGGGGAGAAGGCGCCAGGATACCACGGCGCCCTCTCCTGCCACAGTCACTCGCAGCCAGTGGCTGCTACACGTGGTGCGTTCGTACTCACTGCAGAAGGTCCCGAATCATTTGCAGAATCTCGAAAAGCTCACCCTGTACCTGTGTGGACGCGGTGCCATAGGGCGCCGAATCCACCTCCGTCAGAGTAGGTGGGAGCCAATCATCTGCACGTTTCGGCCCCGGTGCGAGACTCACGCGGGTGGGGATCTCATGCCACTGGCCATAGTGTTCGCTTCGTCGCAGCTTGGCTGACTTCTGCGACGCGTACACACACAGCTTGGCACCGCCGAACGCGACCCGAGGCGCCAGCTCCACTTTCGGCAGCCCGCTATCCAGGGCGGCGGCAAGCTGCAGCTTCGCCACGTCTAGGGAGTCGCGCCCAAGCCCTCGCGCGCGTAGCTTGGTCTCGCCCAGCCAGTAGATCCCCGGACGAACGAGCGTGATTGACTCGTGCTCTGCCCGCTCCCAGCCGCCCAAAACGATCTCGGTGTTCGCAGCGTGCGCCTCTGTCGAAAAGAGCCCATCCGTGGCGATCATAAGCACGCTCTCAAGCCGCGTGTGGCGCAACATGAGCTGCAGCACCTGCGCGCGTGTTCCGCTTGTGATCATTCCTGCCCACACACGCGACGCGTACTGCGCGCCGCCGATCGTCTGCGCCAGCTTCCCATAGACGCTATTGAGCGCCAGCTTCAGCACCTTTCCCTCTCCGCTCTCTTTGCCGACCGCGCGCCGATGATCAAACAACTCCGGCAAGAATGCGAACGGCTTGCAGCTGCACTCGCGACGCAGCACGTACGCATGATCAAACTCTAGCCCTTTCCAGCCGCCACGCGCTGCAAGCCACTCATCTCGCCACCACCACCCACTAGCGCCAGATCTCGGGAACACGATCGATCCGCTATCCAGCCTTACAGGCAGCGGACCCCAGGAAGCGGGCGAGTGCGCGTGACGCACGTGGCCACGGACAAGCGCATGCGCAACACCGCGACCCGTGAGCGCCCTCTCCCGCGTCACCCGCTCCCATCTCCCGTGCTCCAGACACGGCAGCTGCGAAGCGTGGTGCGGGTACGCGCTGCTGATATCGTAGCTATAGATCGGCCCTTGAACCCGTCCAGATCTAGAGATCTCGGCACGTCCACCGAAAAAGGCGCAAGCGATCGGCTCTAAGAGCGGCGGCGGTATGATCCCTCGCTTGTCCTGAATGTCGTAGCGCTTCAAGAGCGCGCTAGCTGTGGACCCCGGTCCGAACCACCCGCGCGGTTTGAGATCTGCATCCGAGTGCGCCTGTTCGACTGCCGTTGCAAACTCTGCCAGCGCTTCGCACTCGTTCAAGCAGTAGCGACGTATGCGGGAGATCTCTTTGTAGGTGAACACCGATCGCCGCTTTTTCATCTCAGCGATCTCGCCTTGAACATCGGGGCGGATCTTCCAATCCTTGAGCGCGTTGACGAATGGCCCCTGGTAATACTTGCCAAGATCCCAGATCGTTGCCTTCCGCCCGCGGTCATCACTTAACCAGACCGCACCCGCAAGCCAGTGGATCTTATACGTGCGGCGCTTCTTGGTGTACTCCACCCGCGCGAACGCGCCGTGCGGCAACGCACGCAGCTCCGGACGATACAGGTTGTAAAGCGCTGCATCATCTAGATCTCGTAAAATCATGGTCCAGTCGTAGGACAGGTAATAGCCGCAGAGGCGCACGTCTCGCGAGCCGAGATCTAACAGAAACTCTAGGCAATCAACGGTTGACAGACCGTGACGATCTTCCACGTAATCACCATCGCTGCAGGCAAGCAACACATAGCGATGTGGTCGGCGTCCTACGCCTTCACCGTCGACGCCTAGCCAGCGCCGACTCTTTGATCTCATTCGCTACTCTATGCGTGTCACTTGGATCTGCTCGGTGCCCTCAATCAACGCTCCCCATGCGTCGCTCGCTTCTTCTAAAGCGATCTCGATAGCGTCTGCTTTCGTGTCGGCGTCCTTCACTGTGACGCGCAAGTTTTCAGGATGATCGCTCACGTCATACGTTCCGTTACCGTCGTCCCAGATGATCCCGTACAGGTAAACTAGCCATTGCATGTCCAGATCTCCTTACGTTGCCACTGGCAACCCGTAGCCCAAGTACATGCGATACAGATCGCTGATATCAATGCCTGACTCTTCGGACAGATACGCGAGGTAATCGGCCAGCTCGTCGCGCGTGAGAAAGTCGATCTCTAGATCTTTGAGCGCTGCAAGGCGGCGGGCTTCGTATGCCGACTCGCTATACACAACCGAGATCTTGCGCCACATACCGGAGTCAGTGAGCCGCAAGCCCTCGCGTCGTTCGATCCATCCGGGCGGCTGGCCGCCGTCCTCTTCTGCCTTCATGCGCAGATCTGCCATCGCGCTGTGTAGCTTCGCCTTCTTGCGCCGTTTCGCCCATCCCTTTTTCGCCGCCGCAGATCGTTGCTTTGTGGTGCGCTTCTTCGGAGCAGGCTTGCGCTTCGGTGCGGGCTTGCGCTTCGGAGCTGGCTTGCGCTTCGGAGCTGGCTTGCGCTTCGGTGCGGGCTTGACGCGCGAGAGCTTGCGCTTCGGCTTAGATCTCTTCTTGGAGATCTTGCGCTTAGCGGGCTTGCTACTACTACGCTTCTTTGGGCGTGTAGGACCGGGCATTTGCAGGCAGGGTCAAAGTGTACAATACTCAGCGTGCAGGCAAGCAGGCTTGCGACACCGCCACCTAGCCAGGCACTCAAGTATTCCCCTTGAGTGCGCGCAGGTGGCGGTGCCTCTCGCCTACATGTGATGAAGCTGGCGGCGTCCGAAGCTGGCGGCGGCCGTCAGGCTTGCTCGGCTTGGACTTCAGAAGCGGCGCTAGAGAGCTGCAGTGAGATCAGCATGGCATCCATCTTTGAGATCGCCACTGCGTACTCAGCGCCGCCGTTCGGTTTCAGTACCAGGATGATCAGCTTTTCGGGTCCGAGTGCGGTCATGCCATCCGCGCGGTCAACGCGGTATCGTTCGAGCGTTTTGATCTCGTAGGGCATGCGCGCGCCTCACTCTTCGGAGTCGCGTTCGTAGGTGTCGAACATCTTGGGCGCGTTCTGTCCGGGCTTCTTCGGACCCAAGCCGGTGTAGCTGATGTACACTTCCTTGCCCTCACGACCGCGCAGGAAGATCAGAAGCATTTTGCCGCCTACGCCGATCATTTGGCCCTCGCCCACTTCGACGCGCTTGTCATCCTTGCCCTTGATCGGGCCGCCGTCGTTCGTGGTGAGAGTGAGCGAATAGAAGGTGTTTAGCTTGCCATCCTTGCCCTGGACTTCGACGGCTTCGCCTACGATGCCTTGCACGGCTTGACCGGGGATCTCCGGTTTCCAAAAACCTGCGAGGTGAGTCTCTACCTTCTTGAACCCGGTGGGTGATGCTCCGTTGGAACGGCGTGCGACTTTCTTTTTTGCGGCCATATCTGTCAGATCTCCGTTGTCGTTTTGGGTTGCAGTCGTTCGTATTCGCGTAAGATCAGGCGACGTAGTAGATCGCTGATGGTGGACGATTGGTCCGGATGGTTTTCCAGTAGCCAATCGATGCGTTCTTGATCTGTGGGTGATGTGCGGAAGCGAATCTCACCCGCGGTGTAGCGCTTGCGGGGTCCTTTCATGGCAACGTAAAGTGTCGGCGGGTTGTAGCGACAAGTCAAGATGTTTGTTTGAGCGTACGAGCGTAACCATGATCTACCGAAGATCTACCACGAATGTAATACAGCGCGCATGCGAGATCCGGAGATCTCCCTGTATGCTGAGTGTATTATTTCGTGCCCCCACAGCCCAAAAA
>Ga0213919_1001017_pt1 | contig 10907 bp, 12 predicted proteins | sample McNCre317MG_FD_161056 | JGI IMG/M metagenome (GOLD analysis project Ga0213919, IMG submission 161056) | Freshwater microbial communities from McNutts Creek, Athens, Georgia, United States - 3-17 MG | ecosystem: Environmental > Aquatic > Freshwater > Creek | place: USA: Georgia | collected... | reverse complement strand
CTCCACTCCCCTCCACCCCCCTCCACTCCACTCCACTCCACTCCACTCCACTCCACTCCACTCCACTCCACTCCACTCGAGCTAAATCTGGCGCGCAAAGCGCCAACGGATCGCGGCGATCCTAAGCCGGCGAAACGCCCGTGGATCCTAGCTCGCGCGGCGCGCGCGGATCCTACGCGTGTAGGGTGAGACGCACCACTAACGGCCCGATTGTCCGAGAAGGAGAAAGCACGATGCCCAACAAAACAGGAAACAAAGCCCTCCCTGCTAAGCCAGACACTCGGCACGCCTGCCCATTTTGTGGCGTGCGCACGTGGGCGCGCGACTACGTCGGATTCTTGCGCGATCACGATAAGCCCGAGGGCGGGTTGTGCGTGGAGGCAAAACGCCAATACACGGATCCCGGGAAGGCAACGGCGCTAGGCTACGAATGACCCTAAACGGCTCGCGCGCCTATTAGTGGGTGGCAAGTAGCCCGGGGCTGTAGTGGGTGGTAAAGAGGCAGGGAGGTACGTATGAAGGGAGAGGCGCAATGCTGAACAAAACGCTAACGGCCGCCAGCGGGCCACATGTGCTTGTGCTCGTAAACGAGCGAACGGGCGAGCGCACAAACATGTGCGAGGGGTGGCGCCCTATGACGTGCAGTGAGGCGTATACCGTGCGCAGCAAGTTCACAGCCCGCCCGGGTTTTCGCATCCAAGTAGAGTCGGTGGCCCGAGCTACCGTAAACGCGTTCTGAGGCCCGCGCTATTAGCGGGCGGCAAGTAGCCCGGGGCTGTAGCGGGTGGCAAAGAGGCAGGGAGGTACGTATGAAGGTTCCGACACGCCGGGTACGGTTCAAGGTGCCCGAGCTCGAATATCTGAACGTCAAGACATTCATCAACGCGCAGGGGCTCACCTCGCGCGTGTGGGTTGAGGTGCTACTCACGCACCTGTGTCAGCCTCAAGGCGAGCACCCCGTCGTTGCGCAGAAAGGTGTGACAACCACCGACCTCCTGCGCGCCGCGCGCGTGAGTAGGCGCGACGCCGACGAGGCGGTGTATGAGCTCGCACTACCACAATCCGTGATCAGGGCCATGGATCCTGGCCTGGCGTGCGCTGAGCTCGAGCTGCCAACGTTCCTGTCGATCCTGTGGGGCTGGGCCATGCGCGAGGACGGCAGCATGTTCGTGACGCTTGCCGCGCGGCTCGCCGCGTTCAGCAGCTACTTCGGCGGCGCCCCTCAGACCTGGGACGCGTTCGTCAACAGCGCCGATACTACACCACACGAGACTGTGCACCCGCACGAGCTCTACATGCCGCCCGTCTACCGCGTGGAGTGCCTGCCGTGGGTGGTGAAGATGCAGGGGGTTGCGCCATGAGAAAGACCAAGAGCCAAAAGGCTCGTGAGCTGCTCGCTGAAGGAATGACACCCTGCGAGGTGGCGAAGAGGGTGGGGGGATCACGCCAGCTCGTGAGCCTCGCCGCCACGCGCGGCAGCAAGAGAGGCCGGCCGCGCAAGCACTACACGGCGGAGGAGGTGGCGGAAGCGTGCGCGCGTCTCGTTGACGAGATGCTGGGTGTGCAAAATACCGGGCTCGCCCAAGACCTACGCCGCGGCGAGTGGAGAACGTACTTGAGCAACCACTAGATGTAGGGCATTGACTCAATAGCGTTCCTGGGTCACAGTTACGAACACATGCAGATCCAACTCATGAGCTGGGTGAAGGCGGAACCCCAGCCGTTCGAGGTCTCGTGGGCGGACCTGTGCGGGTTTCTGACGGACGTCGAGCGCACGGATAAGCCCAAGGTCGTTGAGGAGCTTGTCGAGCGCGACGGCCACAAGCGCAAGGAGATGACGAGCTCGTTACCTGGTTGGGTGCCTGCGAGGCTGGGGCTGCAGCGCGACAAGCACAACCGCGTCGCACGCGTCGCGAAGAATGTGCTCGAAGTCCCGTGCCTCGTGCTCGACTTTGATGATCTCACTGTCGAGCAGTGGGAGGATGCGCGCGCGAAATTGAGCGGACTGTCGCACTGCTACCACAGCACGTTCTCGCACCAGCCCATCTCGGGACAGCTCTGCTACCGCGTCGCGATTCAGCTCGACCGCCCTGTGCCCGGGCACCAATGGAAGAGCTTTCACGCCGTCGCTGCAGAGATGTTCGGCGGCGCACACGACGACAAGTGTAGCGACCCGTCGCGCTTCTACTTCGGCCCACACTGTCCGATGGGTGCCACACCCGACTCCGGCGTGGAGGGCGGACCAGCGCTTCCGGTTGACCTCGTCCTCGAGGAGGCGAGCAAACGCAGCCGCGTGATCACTCATGGATCCCAGCCGCTCGCGGGTTCGTCGACCCTGACCCACGCGGAGATCCGTGCGTGCATCCCAGCTCGAGCTCGTCAGGTCGAGAACGAGAACGTGCGCGCCGGCTACGAGGGCCTGATCGCAGCGCTCGACGGCCGGCCCTTCGCCGCCGAGGGCGCGCGCGACGCAACACTACTCGCGATGTCAGGCATCCTCGCGCGCGCGTTCCCGAACCACACAGCGGAGGCCATCGTCGCGCCGCTCGAGCGCGCGCTCGACCTCGACGATCCCGAGCCTGGGTGGGCGCCCGAGGCGCTGCGCAAGAAGCTCGAGCGCGACCTCGAGAAGGTGGCCCAGGAGAGGGTGGAGGCCACCCAGGGGGCTCTTGCGCAGGCGGGGCTCGAGCAGGGGTACTCGTTCTCGCAGATCGACGAGTGGGTGAAGCGCCTCGGGCTGCCGTCGCGCGACGCGCTCGCGCGCCAGTTGATCATCAACCACGGCGCCGATTACTGGGTGTTCTACGAGGGTGATTACGTGCATCTCGGCAGCAAAGAGAAGGCCGAGAACGCCATTTACGCGCGGCTCGCAGCGTGCGCCGAGACACTGCCGGTCGCCATCGGTGAGCTCACGCCGAAGGGCTACGTGCTGAAGCCCTTGCGCGTGTTGTACCAGCAGTACGGCAGGCATGCGATCAAGGTGGTCAAGGACCTGCGCCTGCAGCAGAGCAGGCTTGACAAGGACGTCTTCTACTTCGCCATCTGCCGGCGCAACGCCGAGCTCGTACCACGGCACAGCCACGGCGTGCAGCTCTGGCTGGAGGGCTGGGGCTCGAGCGCGCTGCTTGATTGGTTGGCTACGGCGCCGCGCCTCGACAAGCCTACGGCGGCGCTGATCCTGGACGGCGCCAAGCGCACAGGCAAGAGCCAACTCGCAAAGGCGCTCGCGTCCATCTGGGGCGCCCGGCCGACGCCGATGTCGAACCTGACCTCGAGCTTCAACGACTCGCTCTCGCGCTGCCCGGTGGTCTACGCCGAGGAGACGATCCCGTGGGAGTTCCGCCGAGACACAGGGCTCTTGAAGGAGCTCGTCACAAGCGACTCGCAACAGTTGCGGGAGAAGTACCAGAGCAACGCCGACCTGCTCGGCTCGCTGCGCCTCGTCATCGCACGCAACGATCACAAGCTCTTCGAGGCGGGCGAGGTGCTGACGCAGGGCACAGTCGACGCGCTGATGGATCGCCTGCTCTACGTCGACACCGGCTCGACACCGGCGCCGTTCTTCGAGACGCGCGAGATTGCGGAGCACATCCTATGGCTCGAGCAAAACCGCCGGGTGCCCGAGTCGACGCGTCCGGGCCTGTGGGTGACGGGCGTGCCGAGCCGGCTGCACCACCGCATGCGCGCGTTCACATCAAAGACGAGTGTGAGCGTGTGCGAGTGGCTTCTCGCGTTCCTTGACCGCCCACAGTTCTGCGGCGACACAGCCGTCACGCAGTTTCGTCTCGATTCACAGGGCTTGCGCGTCACGCCTAAGCTCGTCTACGAGAAGTGGGAGTCGTACTGTGCCAAGGAGGTGCGGCAGCCCACCAAGGCGCAGATTGCGGAAGCGCTAGGGGGCATCGGCGTGCGTGACGGCATCTTCTGCAAGGTCGATCTCGAAGTGCTCGCCGAGTACGCTGACAGCATCTTCCACCCGCTATGCAGCGTGAGCGAGCTCCAGAGCGCGATCGAGGCGGCGGGGCGCTCGTTCGCAGCGAAGCAGCAAGAGAGGACCAATTGATCGCAGCACTTTTCGTCGAGACCGGCGGCGCGTACTTCGACCTGCCGGGTGTTGATCCGTGGGATGCGGTGCGCGACGCACGCAACTACACCGGCCCGCATTCCGTGGTTGCGCACCCACCATGCCAACTCTGGGTGAACTTCGCCGCGCTAAATTTCAAGCGATACGGCGGCGAGCACAACCGCCCAGGCAACGATGGCGGCTGCTTTGCACACGCTTTGAATTGCGTGCGTCGCTTTGGTGGCGTGCTGGAGCACCCTGCCGGCAGCAACGCGTGGCCCGCGTACGGGCTCGTGCGCCCGACAGCCGCGGGTTGGCAGCAGAGCGCCCCAGGGGAGTGGGTGTGCGAAGTCTGGCAGAGCGCGTACGGACACAAGGCGAGAAAGCGAACGTGGCTGTTCTACACCGGAGATGTTGTGCCTGCGCCGCTAAACTGGGCGCGTAGGGCAGGCACGCACCAAGTGGGCTGGTTCGATCGCAACAAACCTACGCTCTCAAAGCGCGAGGCATCGCGAACACCAACCGAGTTCAGAGACGCCTTGTTGCTGCTAGCACGTGAAGCGAGGGCCAATTGAGTGCAATCTGGATATCGGCATCCGCCATCGACGCATTCGAGTGCCTGCGCAAAGGCGCGTTCAAGTACGTCGCCGGGCTCAAGACGCCGCAGACGGACAGCGCCGTACTAGGTGGGGAACTGCACTCGATCGCCGAGGACTACCTCACCGTCGGCAAGAGCCCCGACGTGCTGACAAAGGCGGGGGCGATGTTCGTCTCAGGGCTTCCGCACCTCCCACCTCCTGGCTCAGGTGGCGTCGAGGGCGAGATGAAGATGTGCATCGAGGACGTCTTCTACCTCGGGTACATTGACTACCGCGGCTACGGCGTGCCAGGACTCGAAGGTAAGCTCGTCACGCTCGACCACAAGACGTCGAAGTCTCCGGATCGCTACGGCCTGTGGGACAAGGTGGCGTTCCTGAAGAACATCCAGGCGGTGCTCTACGCCACCAACCAGATCCTGGAGACCGGGACCAACGAAGCGCACTTGCGTTGGCTCTACTACTGGACCTCGGGGCGCGAGCGCGCGAAGCCTAGTGACATCGTACTCACGCGCACGGAGCTCGAGGACGCATTTGAGCGTGTGGTGCACAATCCTGCAAAAGAGGTCGTGAAGCTGCGATTGGCGAAACCCGACCCGATGGACCTTGCGCCTAATACGCAGGTGTGCTCTAAATACGGCGGATGCCCGTTCCGCTCTGAGGTCGGCGGGCCTTGTGTGAGAACCCAGAACCAGTTGATCACCGGCGCATATGCCGCCGCGAACAAGAAACCGAAGGAGGAAATCATGGGACTGTTGGACAGGATCAAGAAAGAGACCGGGGCCACGGGGTCGAGCGTGGCGAGCGCAAGCGTTGCAGGGGTGCCCACCGCGCCGACCGCGCCGAGCGCGCCGCCGCCGCCGCCGTCGAGTGCTCCGAAGGAGGATCACGTGAACGCGCCCGAGGCGCAGCAGACGGTGGCGACCACCGCGCCGGCCGCCGCGCCGGCCGCAGCGCCGCCGAAGGTCGCCGCGCGCGCCGGTCACTCCGTGCCGGCGGCGGTCGCACAGGCCGCGTCGGGCCGTGAGAAGTCGGTCGCCGCCCTGCTCCGCGCCATTGCGGACGTGCTCGACGCCGGATAGCGTGAACCCGTTCGAGCGCCGAGCCAAGTCCGCACTGGAGCACATGAACCTACTCGACAAGATCCAGCAGGAGACCGGCAAGATCGTAACGCCGACCGGTCACTTTGCGAATATCGTGCTTGAGACGCCTGAGTTCCGGCGCATCCGCGACTTGGAGCGGCGCGACTGGGCCAAGAAGGACATCGACGAGCTCGTCCCGCTTCTGACACAGTACCTAAAGACGCCCGAGGGCACACAAACACTACGGCCGGCGCAGGCCGCCGCGCTCCGCGAGCTCGTGGACTGCGGCGGCCTCTTCGCACCGATTCGTGTCGGCGGCGGCAAGACCTTGGTGTCGTTCTTGGCGCCGGTCGTCGCCGAGGCCAAGCGCGCGCTGCTGCTCGTGCCCGCGAGCCTGCTCGAGAAGACGCGCCAGGACATTCGCGCAGCAGCAAAGCATTGGCGCGTGCGGCCGATGACCATCGAGTCGTACGAGATGCTCTCGCGTGATCGCACGGGGCGCATTCTCGAAGGACTCAAGCCCGACCTCGTGATTGCGGACGAGGCGCACAAGCTGAAGAACACGGCAGCGGGCTGCACCAAGCGCCTGAGTCGCTACCTGCAGGCCGCGCGCAAGCACAACGAGAAGGTGATCTTCGTAGCCATGTCGGGCACCATTACGACGCGCTCGCTGCGTGAGTATTGGCACCTGCTGCGCTGGGCGCTGCGCGAGAACGCGCCGATCCCGAAGGACGTGGACGAGTTCCAGCAGTGGGCGCTCGCGCTCGACGAGCGAGTCAACCCCGAATCACGGTGGCAGCCGGGGGCGCTTGAGCGCCTGACGCCGAACACGAAGGGCGCGGACGTGCTTGAGCGCGCACGCAACGCCTACCGCGATCGACTGATCGACACGCCCGGCGTGATCTCCACGAAAGAGGACGTGCCTGGCATGTCCTTGTCGATCAAGGCGACGCATCTCGACGCGCCAGACGCGGTGCGCGATGCCATCCTGAAGATGCGGCAGACCTACTGCACCCCGGACGAGCACCCGTTCGAGATGCCGATGGAGCTCTGGCGCCACGCGCGCGAGCTCCAGTGTGGCTTCTACTACCGCTGGGATCCGCGCCCGCCGCCGGAGTGGCTTGCCGCCCGCACGGAGTGGTCGAAGTTCATCCGTGAGACGCTGAAGCACAGCCGCACCTACGCCACGCCGGGCGACATGATCGAGGCGGTGAAGGCGGGGGACCTCGACGACGAGGGCCTGTACGCTCGCTGGCAGGCGGTGAAGCACACGTTCCGCCCGAACACCGTGCCGGTGTGGATCGACCACGCCGTGCAGAACTACTGCGCCGAGTGGCTCAACACCGGCGCGAGCAACAGCAAGTTGTGCTGGGTCGAACACCGCGCGGCAGGCATCGAGCTCGAGCGCATCACCGGGATTCCGTACTTCGGCGAACAGGGATGCGATTCACGAGGTACGCTAGTTGACAACCATGTGGGACCTGCCATAGTTTCGGTACAGTCTTGCAGCACTGGGCGCAATCTTCAGTACCGTCACTACCAGAACCTGTTCCAATCCCCGATGTCGAAGAACGACAAGTGGGAGCAGGCCACGGGGCGCACGCACCGCGACGGGCAGTTGGAGGATGAGGTCACGGTCGAGGTGTTGATGATGTGTCGCGAATCGTACAGCTCGATGGTGTACGCCATTCGTGAGGCTGAGTACACGCAGAGCACGACGGGCCAGCCCCAGAAGCTGGCGTACGGCTCGCGCGACCTCGGCAGTGTGGAGTCGATCATTGGTCGTCGAGGTGACGATCTGTGGAAAGAGGAATTGGAAGGAGTCTGAGATGGATCTGAAAGCGGTTTACAAGGGGTTTGCGGGAGCGACGCCGGACGGAAAGCTCCCGAAGCTGAACGCGCCGGGTATGGACGGCCTCTACGACGTGACCATCGAGTCGAGCGAGAACTTCGTCTCGTTCGAGACGGGCAACGGCGTGTCGTGGAAGGCCATCTGCACGCTCGACAGTTGTGACAACGGCAAGTTCAAGCCGGGCACGCAGTGCTCGCTCGTGATCCACGGGCTGAGTGACCCGACGGAGTTCAAGCAGCAGCTCGCGCACGGCAACCAGAAGGCCGTCATGGCGGCGGCGCTCACCTCGAAGTACGAGGAAGACGTCAACGCCTACGACGCGTCGCAGCCGTGGGAGGACCTCGCGGCGCAGTGCTCGCCGGAGGGCTCGACGTGCCTGAAGGACGCGCGCATCCGCGTGCAGGTCATCACGGAGACGGCGAAGCGCTCGCAGAAGCAGTTCGGCCGCATGACGTGCACGCCGCTCCCGAAGCGTGGGGCGAAGGTAGCGTGACCGCGCGCTTCGACAGCGATCCGCCGCTGCTCGCCACGCTGGAGGACGACCGCCTGGACGCATGGGCGGCGTTCCTCGGCGATGGCGAGTGGACACTACAACGCCCCGAGGACCCCGGTATCTACTGGGTGGCCTCGCTCGAAGGGGACCCGGTCGGCTTGCGCGAGCTCAAGATGGTCGACGGGGACCTCGTCGACACCAAGCACGCACACGGCGAGCCAGGCTGGCAGGGGTACTGGTGGAGCCACTCTCTGCCGTACCCCCCGAAGGAGGTACCGAACTGATGACTCAAGCCATGTTCGATCAATTGTGTGTCGTGCTGCTGCTGTGCGTCGCCATCAACGGAGTGCTGAAGTGAACAACGCGACACCATTCATCAGCAAGCGTGCGCTCCAGCAGCTCGCAGTGCACGCGCAGCGCGAGAAGAAGGTACTCGAGATCCTGCTTGCGTACGCGTTCAAGGGAGGGGACCTGACAAAGCCCATCCCGTCGAGCGCACTCAGCGAGTGCGAGCGCACCGAGATCGACCTCAAGGTCGATGGGCAGAACCTGATCCTGGTGGAGAAGACGTGATCGCGCTCGACCTCGAGACATTCCGAATCCGGCGGCCGGTTGCAGCGCCGCGCCCAGTGTGCGCGCAGTGGTGTGACCTGCCGCCGGAGCACGATCTCGACGGTCACCTGCTCCTGATCAACGACGCGCGCGACGCGCTGATGTTCTGGCTCACCGACGGCACGGACACGATCTACGGCCACAACATCGCGTACGACATGACTTGCCTGATGGCGTGGGACTCCGATTTGATCGAGCCGATCTTTCGAGCCTACAGCCAAGGGCGCGTGCAGGACACGCTACTCAACCAGAAGCTGATCGACATCGCGCACGGCGAGCTCGACTTCCGCAAGACGCGAGGCTATGACCTCGGCACAGTTGCGGCGCGTTACAAGATGGAGGTTGACAAGTCCGATCCGTGGCGCCTGCGCTATGGGGACCTCGCCGATATCTCGCTTGAGAACTGGCCAGATGACGCGAAGGAGTACGCGATTCGCGACGCGACGACCACGTACCGCGTAGCGCAGCACCAGATCGCCGCCTGCGCAGAGTGGGAACGCGAGCACGGCTCGCCCATCCTGCACGAAGGCGCAGCGCGCGCCCGCGCGGACCTAGCGCTGCGCCTCAGCTCGATCTGGGGCGTGCGCACGGACGCCGCGCGCTGCCAAGTGGTCGAGACGTTCACACAGAACGAGATCGACCGCATGCAGGAGGCGCTGACCAAAGAGACGCGCCGCATCAAGGTCAAGAAGAAGGTCAAGGGCGTCGACACGTTCGTCGACAAAGAAGAGCCCCTGGTACGCAAAGACGGCAGCAAGAACACGAAGGTCGTCAAAGAGATCGTCAAGCACTTGTTTGAGGCGCGTGGCGAGCAGCCGCCACTTACCGACTCGGGTGACGTCTCGACCGAGAAGGACACGATGATCCTCGCCGGCGCAGGCTGGCCCGCGGGCAGTGAAGAGCGCCGCCTGTCGGAGGTCTGCATCACGTACGCCGACTACACGACGGCGAACAACTTGATGAACCGCATCGAGGATCTGAAGAAGGGCGTAGACCTGCCGCTGCAGCCCCGCTACGACTCCCTGCTGGAGACAGGGCGCACCTCGAGCTCGAAGGGTACGAAAAAGAAGCCTGAGCCCGACCAGCTTGAGGGAATTCAGATTCAGAACTTCCCACGCGGCTTCGACAAGCGCCAGCTTGAGCTGCTGAAGGCGCTCGGCCTGCCGGCCATCGGCGCGCGGGAGTGCCTAGTGCCTCGCGAAGGCAACGTCTTCGTGTTGGCCGACTACTCAAGCGCAGAGCTTCACACGCTCGCGCAAGTGCACATTGACCTGTTCGGGCGCTCGACGCTGGCGGAGATTCTGAACGCGGGCAAGGACGTGCACCTGCTCTTCGGCTGCGAGGCGTACGGCGGCGGCGTGCGCTACGAGGACGTGAAGAAGCTCAAGGGCGAGGCGCCGTACAAGGACTGGCGCCAGAGCGCGAAGCCCATCGTGTTCGGGAGACCTGGCGGCATGGGTGCGCGCAAGATCGTCATCACCGCGCGCAAGAGCTATGGCGTCATCTTCGACATCGGCGAGGCCAAGCGGCTGATCTCCCTGTACGACGGGATGATTCCGGAGCTTCCGCAGTATTTCCAGTTCATCGACGGCATGCTCGGCGGGCGCGAGCGTGGGCTCATGCGCCAGCTCCGCAGCGGGCGCTGGCGCGGCAACGCGACCTACAGCGCGATGGCGAACAGCTTTTTTCAAGGCCTGGCAGCAGATGGCGCCCTTGCAGCACTTTACAAAGTCGCACTAGAGTGCTACTCAGTACGTAGTAGTGCACTTTACGGCTTCCGAATCGTCGCGTTTGTCCACGACGAAATCGTACTCGAGGGGCCTGAGAGTCGCGCGAACGACGCTGCGCATCGCCTCCAGGAGATCATGGAGCAGGAGATGAACACCTTCACACCCGACTGCCCAACGCCGGCAGAGCCCGTCGTGACGCGCGTGTGGAGCAAGGCGGCGAAGCAGGTATGGGACGGCAGCGGGAACCTCGTCCCGTGGGAGCCCGAGTGGCTCAAGGAGGCAGCATGACCATTCTCGCGTGGCTCCGCGAACACTTCGCGCCCGTCGTCCGTTTCAGTGAGCCTGAGCCAACGATGCCCCGCCGCGACAAGAGCAAGGCCCGCGCGCAGCGCAAGGCCCGCAAGAAGCAACGGAGGAAGAAGTGATCGAAAAGTTCAAGCCACTGCTCGCCGTCGAGGCGGAGATGGACAAGCTCCGGT
>Ga0213919_1001015_pt1 | contig 10921 bp, 24 predicted proteins | sample McNCre317MG_FD_161056 | JGI IMG/M metagenome (GOLD analysis project Ga0213919, IMG submission 161056) | Freshwater microbial communities from McNutts Creek, Athens, Georgia, United States - 3-17 MG | ecosystem: Environmental > Aquatic > Freshwater > Creek | place: USA: Georgia | collected... | reverse complement strand
GAAGCCGCCAAGCTTGAAGCCAATAAGGTAAACGGGAAAAGCTACAAGGAGCGTTCTGAGTTCAAGAATCCTTATGATCCTGATTTTCGCTGCGATTACACCGGAACCGGCTATTTTATTTCGCAGGTAGAACTTAAAGAAGCATTCAAACCTTAATTTTCCATGAAATCCACCATCATCATCGAAATCGAGTCCGGCAGGAAAGGCGAGGTCAACCTTTCGCTCCTAGGACAAGTCAACGACCCTAGGCATCATTCTTATGTTCAAGCTCTCCGCGTTTGCTTAGCCGAGGAATTGCCCAAGCGCCTAGGTGGTAAATGCGCAACGCAAGCCAGCTCCAGCGACTCCCCAGAAACGGCAAAGCTTAGAACCTCCATGATGGCTCTAGTTCAACGTGGTGGCCGGTCTGAATACAACAACGGCGTGCTTGATTGCGTCAATTTACTTCCGAAGACATGATTCAAGACATCCCGGCAGGCCACCCAACGCGCATCCTTTTCGACGGCTACAAGCAGGCCGTCGTATTCGGCGCGCCAAAGGAAATCACTGACAACCTACTCAACAAAGCACTCGAAACAGCAAAAAAAATATGGAAATTAACCACAAAATCGAATTCGTCTCCGGCCCGTTCGACACCGACACCGGGGAGCTAGTCTGCGTCAAATTCCCAAAGTATGGACGCATTGAACTTTGCTTCAAGGCGAGCATGAATATCCCCTTCGCACGCATCCAACTCCACTCACGCGACCGTGCCATAGACGCCGATGCTGTGCTGGAGGATGCCTATCGCCTCGGTTGCGAAATCGCCCGCCGTTGGAATGGATTTAAGGAGCCAGCAAAATGAGCAACCTTCAAGCCATTATGGGAGGTGGTCGCTTTACCGTCGAACGCATCCCCTGCGCCATTCGCGATGTTGGATTCACCTCCCGCGCACAAGTCGAGCGCGCCGTTGGTCGTCATAACATCCTTCCGCCGTCCGCCGTCCGCCGTCTGACCGCCCACATGCAACCTGATCCGGTTCCAGAGCCCGAGAAACCAGCACCAACCCGCGAGTTACGGAGCCAGCTAGAAGGACCGTTGGGCAAGCGAGTGCCAATGCCTGAGGATTTGCCTGAAAAACTACGCAATCTCAAGCCGCGTTCAGTTGCCTTAGCCACAGGGCTTTCACCTTCTACCATTGACCGAATCACCCATGGTCGCAAGAAGAACAAGAAGCGAAAACATTGGACTATTTGCGAGGAAACACTGAGGATTCTAACCGATTATATCTCAAAACAAAAACTCTAACATTATGAAAACTCAAGAACTAAACGTAAACGAATATATCTTTGTTAAACTAACAGAGCATGGCAAGAAATTACACCGAAAGGCTTATGATGATTTGATGAAGCTTTGTGGCGGCAAGTTGGCGTTTCCATACGAAGGTCCCGGAATTGATTCAGATGGTTGGACCAAGTGCCAACTATGGCGTCTTATGGCCATGTTTGGAAGCGAGTTATACAATGCATGCGAATTGCCGTTTGAAACTATTATACGCATTCCGACGCACGAACACCCGCTCGCCCACATGTTCGAGCTTCAAGCCGGTCTCAACGCTCGTTGCGGCGTCGTCCTCGACAACCTGACGGATGAGCAGAAAACGGAATGGACCATCAAATACACGCTGGCCATGCAACAGGAAATGGCCGAATTGATCGACTCCGTCCCGTGGAAGTGGTGGAGCAAACACCAGGAGTTCGACGGGCAAAACGCTAAGGTTGAGATCGTGGACATGCTCCACTTCCTCATTTCGCTTGCCCAGGTTCACGGCATGACCGCCGATGACGTTTACCAAGCCTATTTGAAGAAGAATCAGGTCAACCACAACCGCCAGGATTCTGGCTACACCGTGAAGGACGAAAATGACTCGCGCCACATCTAATCTCAAATGAGTCACCCCACTGAATGGACTCTTCCGCGCCATGTCCCGCAGGAATTACAATCCTTTACCCGTGATGGCGAACGCGCCTATCAAGATGGCTACGACGACGACGCCCATCAACTCCCCATTGGCTCCCAGCGTTGGCACGCTTGGCGCGTTGGGTATTCGTATTCACACCGCAAGCACCTTGAGGCTGGCTTAGCTAAGGCTGAGGCATGATTGACTTCGACAAAATCAACGCCGCCGCCATGCTATGCCTTGAGTCTATCTGCTGCGAACTGCTTCCTGGAGGCGTCGTGGATGGCCGGGAATACCGTGTCGGCCAGCTTGAGGGTGGTAAGGGCCACAGCATGGGCGTGAACCTCCGAAAAGGCGTCTGGAAGGACTTCCGGGACGGTCCTGGCGGCAGCGACCCAATTTCTCTGGTGGCCGCCGTCCAACGGGTCTCGATGGGGGAGGCTGCACGCTGGCTTGACGAAAAGCTAAACGCTGGCGGGTTTCCCGAGCGTAAGGCACCGAAAGCCAAGGGTAAGGATGGCACTGACCCCGACGACTGGGAGGCGATGCCGTTCGTCCCGCCGACCGCACCACCACCGCCGGAAGAACTCTGGTGCGGTTCAGCCAAGGGCAAGCTCAAGCCGACTCTCCGACACGCCTACTTCGACGCTGAACGCCGTCTTGTTGGCTACACCAACCGGGTCGAATGGAAGGCCGAGGGAGCCACCAAAAAGGACGTGTTGCCGCTCTGTTGGTGCCAGCACAAGGACGGCAAGCAGTCGTGGCGTTCCAAGTCGTTTCTCAAGCCGCGTCCGCTTTACCGGATGGCCGACCTTCTCGACCGTCGCGGGGCTCGCGTGCTTATTGTGGAGGGAGAAAAGACCGCAGACGCCGCCCAACGCCTGCTTCCTGACTTCATCGTCATGTCCTGGCCAGGAGGTTGCAAGGCCGTTGGTTATGCTGACTGGTCGCCGCTTGAAGGCGAATCCGTTTTGATCTGGCCAGACTATGACCTGAACGAATACCCAAACCAGCCCGGTGTCGTGATGCCCGAGGAAGAGCAGGCTGGGCTCGTTGCGGCGCGCAAGATTGCCGAGTTGACTGGCGGTTTCGTCATCATGCCGCCGCTTGGGCTGACCAAGAGCGGATGGGATTTGGCAGACGCCGAGGCCGAGGGTTGGACAACCGAGCAGGTCATGGCTCACATTGACGCGGCCCAGGCTGGGAATCGCCTTTACGTCCCCGGCCAGGAGCCGGAGCAGCCGCCAATGGAGGACGTAACCGACTACGGCGACCCAGAATGGCAGGAAGAGCCGCCACCAGCACCACCTCCTCCACAGGACGACGTCGAGGAGTTTCCCTTTCGCATCCTTGGCCACAACAAAGGCCTGTTCTACTACCTCCCAAACTCCGGTCGGCAAATCGTGGAACTCAGTCCGACCGCTCACTCAACTAACAACCTCCTCCAGCTTGCTAGGCTGACGTGGTGGGAAACGAGTTACCCGGGCAAGCGAGGTTTCAATGCGATTGCCGCCGCTAACGACCTCATGCAACGCGCATTCAAGATTGGAATCTTCGACAAGTCCCTCAAACGAGGTCGCGGTTGCTGGATTGACCAAGGGCGAACCGTCTATCATGTCGGGAACTGTCTAATCGTGGATGCCATACCAACGGACATCCACGCATTCAAGTCCAACTACATTTATGAGTTGTCAGTTGGTATGGAGCCAGAAACTTCGCCACCATGCTCAAACACGGAAGCGGCAAAGCTTATCACACTTTGCGAGGCTCTGGCATGGGAGAGGCCGCTTGATGCCTACCTCCTCGCGGGATGGTGCGTTGTCGCGCCCATCTGCGGGGCTTTAGGCTGGCGTCCAGCTATTTGGATTACTGGACCCAGCCAATCAGGTAAAACGTGGACCTGTGACAACATCGTAAAGGCACTTGTTGGCAAGATTATGTTGGAATCTCAGGGCGGAACCACGGCGGCCGGCATTCGCGCTGCCTTACAATCCGACGCTCGCCCAGTCTATAAAGACGAATCCGAAGACCCTAAGATCATGGCCGAAGTCCTAGAGCTTGTGCGTTGCGCCACTTCTGACGACTCAGCACCAATTAGAAAAGGTTCAACAGGTGGTGGCGAGGGAGTTTCCTATGTTATCCGGAGTTGCTTTTGCTTTTCAGCAATCGGCATGTCCGCGAGCAAGCAAGCCGATACGTCACGGGTGACTCCGTTGGTTTTGCGGAGAGTCAAAGGCGAGGACGGCGCAAACCGTTTCGCTCACATCCAAGGCCTATGGCGCGATTCGGTTGGTCGTGATGGTTATCCGGTGTCAATCCGCACTCGAACGCTTCAACTGGCCAAGGTCATCGCTGAAAACTCTTTGCGGTTTGCACAAGCGGTTTCCCTCCACACAGGCGAGCGTCGTCTTGGCCAGCAACTGGGAACCATGCTGGCTGGGGCTTTCTCCCTTACGTCAGCAAACATCGTGACCCAAGAGTTCGCGAACGAATGGGTTGCTAAACGTGATTGGTCTATATTCAAGCCTGACGAAACCGAGGATGATCACAACAAAGCTTTGGCGCGGCTTCTGGAAACAGTCATCATGCTGGATGCTGCCAGAGATAGACCCATCCAACGCATGGCAATTGGCGAGATCATCGACGCGGCTTTGCATGCGCCAAACTCTGATATTCGCAGCGAGTGCAATGACTTGCTTCTCCGCCACGGTATTAAGGTCAGCGAGGAAGGTGTTTACGTTTCTAATAGTCACGCCTACCTCGCGACCGTTTATAAAGACACGGAATGGGCTGGCGCTTGGCGTGTATCATTGGCCCGCGTGAAGGGAGCAAGTCCATCCAAGTCGGCTGTCCGTTTCGGCAAAGGAACGCCGCCAACCCGCTCAGTATTGCTGCCGCTTGAGTTGTTCAAGGATTAACGACAACCTCGCTTGCCTATCAAAAAGTCGAGAATCTGAGACGCAAAAGAGCCGCACTTTTAACGAGTGCGGCTCTTGCTTTTGGTATGTGGCATGAGGCTAATCGTCAGCCGGGGTCTCAAATTGTCGGTTCTTTGCGAAATCTTGCGGGCTTACCTCCCTCGGCTGGGCGTCTGGCCAGCAACCAAGACAACCGCCAACACATCCGGGACAGTCCGGCCGGTTCGGCCAGTCCAACGCGGGGTCTGTGCTCATTGCGGTTTCCTTTCTTCATCGGTCGCGTGGCTCAGCGCATTGTTCGGCTTAGTCACAGGCGCTCTCTTGACCAAACCGCTTGAACTGAGATGAGTGCGTAGCTTGCCGGGATTGCCGAGTTTCGCGTCGGCATGGATCTCAAGATCAGTGCGGTGACGGTTGCATGCGATTTCATCAAACGTCAGATCGGATGTGTAGATGCGATAATAACAACGGCGCGACCTGCACCTAAAGCAGGTATCCCGCCGAACAATGCGTTTCAGCGAACGCGGTTCTGTGTTCATAGTGGTTTCCTTTCGTCGTTGGCCGCGTCGCTGAACTCGGCGTTCGGCCGCTGAGACGAAAATCGTTGGTTTCCCTTTTGCGGTTCGATACTGAAACGCAGAGTTTTCACATCGTAGCCTCGACGGGTCATCTCATCCAGGAACGCCTTGTCAAAAATCCCCGACAAGAATCCCGCATCACATTGCGTCTGGAATCCCAAAGGGTGTAAGCAAGTGAGACCTTCGGACTTCTCCCAATACAGCCGCAACTTGTCGGCAGCACGCAGCCGAACAGAGCCTTGGAGCAAACGCGTGGGGCCGCTCATGGTGTTTTCCCTCCGTTTTTCGGCGCGTCGCTCAAGTTGGTGTTCGGCAGGGCGGCTGGTGAACGACTGATTCGAGAGGTTTCTCGGCACCACGAATCCAACCATGACCAGTGACAATCATCATCTTCGGCGTATGGGTTCGCTCCAATCTTTTGCCCGGCGATAGCTGCCTTGATTCCTGCTTCTCTGGCACGGATTCCGGCCACGATTTGCGCCAAAGTCTTCATGGGCGGCCTCCTTCCGAAACCGCCGAACAAGGCGTTTCAGCCAACGCCGGGGGCGTTCCGGTTTCAGAGCCGGAGCCATCGGCGGCGCGGCTGAACTTGGCGTTCGGCTGAATCAATCTCCCGATCTGCCTGCCCAAAAATCTAATGCGGCGGCGATTCTTCAAAATCCGGTGACGCGCCATAGAGGTTGAGGCAACCGTTGCGGATTCCAGGCGCACCTGAGTTTTAAGGAAGCCAATAGTCGATAGTATCATTCCGAATCTATCTTCCGAACCAGGCCGAACGAGTGGGAGCAAACGCGATTTCTGGCTCATGGTGCTTCCCCTCCGTCTTTCGGCGCGTCGCTCAAGTTGGTGTTCGGCTCAGCAATCAGCGCAGTAATGCGGTCTCTTAGGCTAATTCGTGTCTCGGTCCGGTTTCGTGACCAGTAGGCCAGCGAGTCCAGGGCTTCGCGCAGTCGGCGCACTTCGCGCTCCATATCGTCGTATTTACGAAGCAGATTAACAGCGTCGTCTATGGTCGCTCCAATATCTGAAGGCGAAGGCATTTCAATTGTTTCGTCACCCCGTCTCCACGAGTTAAATTGAGTCAGGGCCAAAAGTGTTTCGGACGCCTTCCGCGCCGAACGAGGCGCTGGGGAAGGTTCATTTGATTGTGACATGATAATAGTTGCTAAAGTTATTCGTCAGCCGCGTGGCTCACCTCTGGCCTTTACCTGCGCAGCGACACGATCAAGGCATTCAGGCCGACGTTCCCACAGCGCGGCGATCCTGCCGAACAAGTCGTTGGAGGTAGTATTTCCGATCAATTCCACCAAAGGCTTCCCGCAAAATGGGCAGAACTTCAAACCGTTTTCGGTCGGGCCTCCGTCGTTCAGCAGGAACCGCTTACGGCATGAAGTCTCCCATGCCGAACCGTCGGCGTCCTCGGCCCATCCGCAAGTTGGGTTGCTCATTGCGCCCCCCTTGGCCGTGTGCGGGTATAGTTGCTGCCGGCTGTGCCAACCGGCGGCCGGACTGCCTTCACGGATGGTCCGCGAGGCTGGATGGCCTGACGCTCGGCGTAGTCGTCTTGCCGGGAGATTGCCGCGACAAGGTTTGGCTTGTAGGTTTTTTGTTGTTTCATTTTTCTACCTTTTTGGATTCTTCTTGTTTGCGCAAAAACTCTTCGCGCTTCTTGGCGAACTCTTCTTTGCGCTTGCGTTCAAGTTCATCTCGAACTTCTTTTGTCGGAGGCGTAAGCGTAAAAACAATGATCGTCTTTGTGTAATCTCTGTCGTAAGTAATACTTTGGTGCTTTACCGTCCATCCGTCATTCAATAACTGCTGGACATACTCAATTGTTTTTTCGTTTGCAATAATGATACGTTCAGGTTCAGCGTGGAGGCTGGATGCTGCTAGAAGCAGCGGGATGATTAGTTTTTTCATACTTTGGAAAGCAATACTAGGGGTTTGGAAAGCAATACTAGGGGGGTTAGGTTAGCATAACGTCCCCTTACGGTCATTTATGCTATTAAATGCTATTAGCATACTAATTATTGACAAACTTGCGCAAATAGTAAATAATAAAGTAGATTGCCAAGGCTTTTGCATTTGTGTGCAAATACAGGTTGCGCAAATAAAATTTGCTCCTGATAGGAATGAGTGAATCAGTGTTTTCATGATTTTTTCGGATTGTAGTTTTCGATTAGTTTTTGCATGACTTCATCCCGCATGAGACTGCCATGCGAATAAAAATAAACGCCAGTGCTTAATTTGTCCAGGAAATATCTGTGCTTTTTATTTCCTATTATTTTTTCATAAAGTAAATCCAACGGAACCTCTTTTCTTTGCCCATCAAATGGTCCGCCGACAAATAAGTAATTCATCGCGCTTCCTTTCTGATATTCAGCCTAACGCGGACCGCTTCCTTCGCTTCTTCGCTGGCACCTTCGGCTACCAGTTTTTCCAGAAATAACGTATCGAACTCCATGGCGGTATAGATCACCCGCTGTCCAGTCGCTTCCTCGACTCTCTGGACGGTCCGCAAGGTCGGCCACCCGTGGCGTTCCGCCCAGATGATCCACTGCTTGTGCGTGCCCGCCTTCATGGCCGCTTCCTGGGCTGTCAGCCCGGCCATTTGGCGCGCGGCTCTTAGGCAGCACCGGATTTCGTCCATCCTGCTGGCCTTCATGGGGATGCGTCGTGGCTGTCTTTTGCGGTCCGTTGGTGTAAGTTGCTCTCTGTCAGTTGGTTCTGTCATGCGGGGAGTAATTCAGCCAGAAAATCGCGACGGTGGCACCAAAAACCGTCAAAAAATCTTTCGCGAGCGGGTCCAGAAAAGTCGGAAACCTTTGGTGGTGAAGGAGTTATGACCGGCAAGAAAAAGTTGAGACGGGTGTTGACATGACGGGCGGGATGTGCATGGTTGAAGGGGTCAAACGACACCCACACCGCCACCCCCCCGCCACCCACCACACCATGAAAACCAACGCCATCATGAAATCAATTCACAAATCAATTCACGTCAGAATCGACATCCCGCAACAGCAACCGCAACCCAAAAGCACCAGACTGGAAAAAATCCTAGCCTGGCGTGCCTGCTGCGCTGCTCCCATCGCCTATCGCTGCAAATTTCAAGTGGACCTTGCTAACGGTCTGCCTGTCGCCACAGCCCGCAGACGCGCCACGGCCTATGCGCGCCGATGGTCCGCTGCGATCGCCCTATCTGCGGGGCTGCGTGGCCTTGCTGCCTCGCCGTTGACCGCAATATAACCACACCACACCACACCCACCACCCACCACCCACCATGAAAACCACAGAAAAAGAAGCCATCGCAAAAATCCGCGCCGCTCTCGGGCTCCGGCGGCTCAACCCACGCCGCCTCTTCTTCGTAGACGACGGTGCCTATCACTGGATCGGCAACCGCGCCGATCTCACGGCCGATCGAGCCGCCAAGCTGGCATTCGCTCACCTTGAGGGCACTCGCCCTGATCGCATCACGCGCGCAGATCGCGATCAGGCAGACGCCACATGGGGCGATGAGTGGTATACGGATACCTGCGGCAACTGCCCCGCCCTGGCTAGTTCATGCGGCGCGGGGATCGTCGACATAGATGACATCCCCGACGACTGGCAAGACGGGTCAGCCCTTGGTCCCATTCTCCCCCTCTAAGCCTCCCCCGCCACACAATCCCACACACCATTTCCACCATGAAATCCCAAGAACCGAAATCTACACAAGTCCAGCTACGCATCACCCCGCGCCTAAAATCCGCCGCCGAAGCACAAGCGAAAAGCGAAGGACGAACGCTGTCTGAAGCAATTACTAATCTTATTGTTAAGTGGACTGGTCAACTGCCTAAAATTAACCGCTAACCATTGCACACCATGAAAATTGTCGGAATATCAACTTACGACGCATTTGAGGCAGTCTGTTGTCGCGATCTATTTATTGAGCGTGATGGCTCAAATTGGATACTCACACAGACATATTATGGATATGAGGCCAGACGCATTATCGATGGTAAAATCGATTGGGCGTCCAGGCATCCAGTAATACGCGAAGCAAACGCATCGAACATCAAAGAATATTTTCACAATCAAACTATTGCACAATGAACTACAACGACACCCAAGAACCAGACACCCAGCCTGGCAGCTATTACGTTTCAGCCGCAGATGGAGACCGCATTTGGCTCATGCTCGGACCGTTCGAAAATGACCACAAAGCCGCGTTGGAAGCGGTCAAAGCGGTCAAGGATTACTGCGTAAAACGTGAACCTTATTCATATTTTTACGCATGGGGGACATGTCGCCTGCCTGCTGGTTCAGAAAAACAAGGACATGCGAATAATTGTTTGCTGAATCTACTGCCAAGGAGTTAAGAAACAACTAATCGCCATGAAACGCTACTACATCAATCGTGATGGTCAACTCGAAGAAGTCAATAAATTCTCGCCATTATACCACATCGAGGCAGAAAATAAAACCGAAGCGATGAAAAAGATTCTCGCATTCGCGCGTATATGTATTGAGAGTCCGCCAATGTTGAAATTCAAAGGTGATGCGTGGCAATTATCCTACGCATTCACAAGCGGAACATGCGTAGAAGCAGGCAGGAAGAGCCTAGGAATGCCATTGTGCTCGCAAACCATTCAGCATGGGTGTAAGGTTCTCGAAACGCATGCAAGCTTCGACTACTACGCTAACCTAGCAGAATAATTCCACCCATTGCCCATCAATCGATCCAAACCTGACAGAGATTTGCCGCTAACCCAGCATCCCCAACCACAAGCCCCGGCTCACCCCGGGGCTTTTTTTTGCGTCCATTTCCGGCCGCCACGATCTCTGCCTGACTCTGGACACCATTGCCCCATCGCCGGCCGCCAAAAACCGCCCATTTGCCCGCATTCCCCGACCTTGGCCTAGTCCTTACCAGTCTGGCCACCCCACCCCCTGCTGTTTTGCCCGTTTTTCGCATCCGCATGACCCGGGGCTGACTGGAGTTGACTGCCTTCACGGGATTCCCTCGCGCGCGCGTAAGGCTTTCTGCCAGTATGGGTGTTACTGCCTACGCTATGGTGTCTCTGTTACGGTCTGTTTCAGCCCGTTTCAGGCGCAAGTTGTTGAACGTCAGCGATGTAGCGTTCGTAACGATTGTAACGGGGCTGGGGGTCCCAGAGAGTATGTGTGAGTGTGTGCCTGTGTGTGTGTGCGCCTGCGCCTGTGAGCGCGTATGTTATATATATATATATTCTGTTACATTTATTTTTTATATAGCGTAACAAAGTCATTATCAACGACTTACGACTGTAACGCACCCCTGTTACAACTCGTCGCAAGGGTGTTACAGTGTTACAGACGTTAGAAAGCAACTCTGGAAAGCAATGTCATGACATAATTATTATGTTTTACTACTCTTTTTATTATATCGTTAGAATAACGTAATAATTGGATGCTATTAGTAAGGAATCTTTTTCCTAACGTAACCGGACAGCTGGGTCCGAACGGG
>Ga0213919_1001014_pt1 | contig 10921 bp, 13 predicted proteins | sample McNCre317MG_FD_161056 | JGI IMG/M metagenome (GOLD analysis project Ga0213919, IMG submission 161056) | Freshwater microbial communities from McNutts Creek, Athens, Georgia, United States - 3-17 MG | ecosystem: Environmental > Aquatic > Freshwater > Creek | place: USA: Georgia | collected... | reverse complement strand
ATTTTCACGATGTTCCACAATTTGAACTACGGCTTGACCGATTCTAGGGCCAGCCTCAACTAGTCCTTGTACGATAGCCAATGCACACTCAATTGCTGCATCAATGATCAGATTCAAATTCTGAGGCTCTGTTAGAACTAAGAAGAATTCAATCAGTCCGTCAATGACTTTTGGAAGAATTTTCGGAGCAGCTTTTGCAATGCCTTGTGCGAGTGTGATGATAATGTCTGCAGCGGCTTGTAGAATGCCATGTAGAGTTTTAGGCTCAAGTAAAGCATCACAAAGTTTTTCAATCAGGGTTATTGCTGCAGCAACCAACTTTGTCAGGGCACCTGAATTAATAATTCCATCAACAAGACCTAAAACAATTGCTGTTGCACCATCGATGATAATGTCGATGTTGTCAAGGATTGCATTAACGATTGTGTTAAGTGCATCTACTGCAATCGGGATTAAAGTAGGGAGTAATCCTACAATTGCTCGTACAAGAGAATCAATAATTTGTTGAATTGCTTCACCAAGAGCACCTTCATTTTGTGCAATCGTGTCAGCAATGGATGTAATCAACTCAGTTATTGTACTGGCAATTTGTGGAAGCATTCCTGCAATGCCTTGTAGTAATGAAGTAATCACTCCAAGTAGCGAGTCTAAAATCGGACCCAACAGTGGCTCAATGCTTGAAAGCAGTCCACTGATCATTGTAGGAAGATTTTGAGCCAAATTCTCGATGATAGGCATTACGTTGGTTGCAACTGCATCAAAACTTGTAACTACATTTTGTGTTAGTTGTGCAATGTCTGCATCAGAATCACCTAATCCTGTGATTAGGTTGCTCCAAGCAGATTGAAGCATTCCAATAGAACCTGAAATTGTTTCAGTAGCTTCACGTTCAAAGTTACCAGCGTATTTACTGGTGTTCTCGAAAAAGTACTGCATTGCCAACTCAGCTTGTTCTGCACCAGACATGTCCTTGAAAGCAGTGTTGAAACCTTTTGCCATTGCGTAGGCTTCCAAGGTGGTCTTGTCCATCTTGATACCAAGGTTGTCCATCATGGTAAAATTACCTTTTGCTGCACCAGTGATAGCATCAAGAGCTGCTTGTGTGTCGATACCCATGACCGAAGCCATGTCAGCGGCACGAGTCATTGCTTGAGTTGTTAATTCTGCGGATCTTTCAGCAGAAACTCCTGTACCCTGGAAAAGAGCACCGACCTTGTTAGCAGAGGCAAGGAACTGTTCTTCAGTAGTTCCCATTGTGCGCCAAGATTCTTTAGCTGCTTTTTGTACAGAACTTGCGTACTGCTCAAAAACTGCTTCAGAACCGCCTAATGCCTGCTCATAATCAGCGTACTGTTGTACAACCTGTTTTCCAAGATTGAACATGGTTTTTGAAATTGCACCTACTGCTGCAACTGTGGCAGCGCCTGCAGCAGCTCCCATAGCAGCAAGTGCTTTCGTAGCGGCGGCAACACCATCAACGATTTTACCGCCGATTTTCTTACCAACTTCTCCAACATCCTCTAACTTTTCTTTAGCGTTAGCGGCACCCTCTTTCAAGGACTCAAAAGCCTTGTGAGCACCACTCATTTGTTTCAGTTCGTTTTCAGTGCCAGAGATTTCTGATTGTAGTTCTGCCATCTGAGAAGCAGACAAAGCTGCATCTTCAGGCAAATCGCCAAGCGCATCTTTTTGCACTTGTTTCAAAATGTTCATCTTCTGAGCCGTTTGCTCAGTTTTATCTGCGAGGACTTTTTGTTTAGCAGCCAAGAGATCAACATTTTTCGGATCTAAGGCTAGAGCTTTGTTTAAACTCTTTAGGGCGTCCTCATCCTTTTTAATTTGGTTGTCAACCTCTTTTAAGGACTTAACCAAACTGGAAGAATTACCCTCGATTTGAATGACTAAGCCTTTGATTTCTTTGCTTGCCATGTGTTATCCTCCTTTGCTTTTAGTGTGGAAAAAGCGTGTTAATATCTGCTTGCGAGGCTTTCAGAGGATAGTCAAAATTGTCGTTTCCTTTTTCGGTTAGGATTCCAAAAATCTGGCCACAGGAGTAGTGACACATCTCTGTTTTTTTAATTCCAAGCTCCAATGAACGGAGTTGGAACAACGAGGTGGTCATAGGCCGTGAGGACTCCTGTGACTTCATGCGTTTTTTACGCTAGAAGGAACCTGTTGGTCTTTTGTTACCTTGTCCCAAATCTCTTTGATGATTTCAGCATCCTGGAAAACGTAGGAATTGCTCTGAGCAAGGAAGTCAAGATAATCTTCGTAGGAACAGTTGTACTGCTTCTGAGAAAGTTTCCAACCAATGTAAGCAATTCTTGCAGACTGCTTTTTCATGATTGCAGCCATTGTAAGGTTGGATTGGAAGATTTCTTCCTTTTCAGAATCGCTCAAATCTTCTTCCTTCTTCTTACGAAGTTTCAGGATTCTAGGGGATTGTCTCAGAGAGGCAAGGATTCCAAAAAAGTCTTCTCCAAAAGTGGATTCGAATAATTCATAGAAAGCCGCATTAATTTCAATCTTTTTTACGTCAAACATGGTATCTGTCTCCTTTTTTCAGTAAAAATGTGTTTTTTTCATCTTGTTTCTAGGGTCTAATTTTTAGTCAAAAACACCGCAAACCTTACTCTCCGTAGTGTTTCAGCGTTTTTAACGGTTTTTAAAAGCCAAAATACGTGCATTCTGAAGCGTGTTTTAGCAAGTTAACTACTCTAAAAATCACGAAAAATCTTCGTCAGATTGCATCTATTTGAGCGTTTTTATGGGTGTTAGAGGTGGCTAACCATTACAGTTAGCCACGCCTAACCTTCGAACTTTACTCAATGATCAAGATTCAGAATCAAAATCAGGGATGTAAACGCTTGTGTAGAAGTTCTGATAAGCAGTTCTGTCTGCTGCCTCACCAGTGAAAGCCTTAACGAGGTGGCAATCAACACCATCAATTTCAGTTGCGCTTGCTTGTGGCATGCACTTGAAAGTAACAGTTTCTGTACCAATCTCAAGGTCACCAGTAACATCTACTGTCTGTCCAGCAACGGAAGGTCTCTTTGCAAGAGAACATTTGTAGAAGACGTAGCGGGTCGGATTTTCGTCCGTCTCGATTTCAAACATCAAAGCGAAGTAAGAAATCTTGTCCTTGTCTGTCTCAACAACGATTCCCTTAGAATCTTTCTTGTTGCCGAGTGTGTCCATTCTGATGTCGTCAGGAATTCTTGCGCTCTCAAAATCGCCCTCGTAACCCTGATTGTTAGCAATCGTGTAGTAGGCAGAGTTGTCAGCAGAGAAAATAATCGGATCACCAGATGGATCGAGTGTGAGATTAACTGCTCCAGGCCATGCTTTTACGGTACCGTACTGGCTTGTAATTAAACCAGTTACTGGATCAGTTACCTCAGTTAAAAGTGCGTAGTGCACATTAGAAAGTCCATAAACTACCTTAGGCATTTGTCTTTCCTCCTGTAATTGTAATGTCGTAGTAAGTTTCACAAATGTTTTCAGACGGTACTTGTAGGTCTGTGCTTCCGTAAGGAATTTTCAGAGAATCAAGTAAGTCTTCAAGTTTGTTTATTAATTCCCAGTCGTGGTACTGTGACTCGACTAGACGAAGCCGTAGCTCCGTTGTTTTAAAATATGTTCTGTTGTCGGTGGCAAAATTGGTGTGTGTGATGTTGGTCAGCACTACGTATGGGCATGAAGTACCGTTAGGTGCTTCTCCGTAGTGAGTGTCAAAACCGTTGGATGTCAATGTCGTGTAGAATTCTTCAATCGTCATAGCTCTTCCTCCAATCGTTTAATGACCTCTTTTTCTGCCCAATCATTTACAGGAGCAACAAAGTGTTTTCCTTGTACATGTCCAATTTTTTTGCCCCAAGCGACAACATCGTGACCATTCTCCAAAAGGTGGGTTTTCCATGCTTCTTTGTTGTAAACAACGTAAGTGCCTTTTCCTTTTTTAATCGCCCAAGATTTGGCAAATGTTCCGTTTTGCTCTGGTGAAGTTTCTTTCAATTTCTCTTTCGCTTCTTTAGCGACACCATTCACAACTTTGTCGAATTTTTCATCGACTGTTTTCGTGTAGCCTGCAAGAATTTCTTGTAGTTGGATGAAACCCTTACTTTTAGCCATCGCCTACTCGCTTTCCGTAGTACAAATCAATTCTGTCTGTACCAATTTCGTAGGTGCGGTAAATTGTGTAAGTCTCACCATCAATTTCAAGTTTTTCTTGCCTTGCATAATCAAACCAACTGATTTCAAGAACTCCCATTAAACGGATTCCGTTTTGTTCAGCCTGGTAGAACTCTCTCTGATAAACAGAGTGAGCCTTTCCAATGACTGGACTTTTTGTTACCGTTGGAATGGATTGTCCGTGTGAGTCCTTAGTAATCGTTTCAGTTAGTAAGTAAGCATCAACGATTCTATTCATGACTCAACCTCGAAGTTTGGATTTGACCATCTACGCATTTTGAGTTGTGCTTTTTGAGTGTCGTAAGATTTTGAAAGAAGAGTTGATTCATCGTGGTTTAAAAGATCACCACAATTTAATTTCACATAAGTTTTCACGGCGGTCACAACTAGTGCGTCTGCAGTCTCGACGGTGTAAGCAGTTCCTTCTACTGTGGAGACACCAGAAATCTCCAAATCGTAGAAAGCTGCGTCAATCAAATCACTAATTTCTGAATTGATTGCATCACCTGAAATTCTGCAGGCTAACTTGCAAGCCGTGATTAAGGCTTCTTTTGTCATAGTGAACCTCCGTTGTCAGCGTAGGCTTTGTAGAGAGATTCAGTCACAATCATGTGCCCGACATGACCGCATTTGATGTCGCAGTCCAAAACAGTTTTTAATCCGAGTTCTTTTGCTCTGTAACAGAAACTCAGATCTTCGCCTACTTTTGCAATCGGTGAAAACATGTCTCGAAACTTCCCGAAAACATCAAACAGTGCTCGTGTTTTCATAAGCACACAACCAAAACCCATCGCATCAATCTCGTGAGTTCCTTCTAATGGCCCTGTGTAATCAGTAAATTGTGCTTCTCCATCTACAATGTCGAAGTCCTGAAAAGCTACTGGAGTGTAAGGTGTCATTCTCCGAAAATACAAACCGCTCACAATGTCTGCTTCTTCCTTTTGCAAGGTGTCGTACAGACGAATCAGTAAATCTTCGTCAAAAACCATGTCACTGTCCAGCCACAACACGTAGTCAGATTGTTCCATCATGGCTTGTGCGGCTAATCGATTCCTCGCCTCGTAAATTAGCGAGCCACACAAAAAACTGATCATGCAACAGAAGCCGTTTTTATTAAGGGTGGCTAATGATTGAGCAAAACCACTAGCCACCATGTCCATACACGGAACTGCAATAAAAATTTTTGGTTGTTCGTTCATGTCTCCCTCTCCTTTAGTTAGCCTTTGCTAACCTATTCTCAAATCAATCAGGACTCAGCAGCCTTTGCAACCTTAACGAATGCCTTGTCAGCTACGAGACCGATTCCAACGTACTGACGACCAACAATTTTGATGAGGTCTTTCTCAGCAAGTGTGAGGTCATCGAACTTGATTTTGATGTCTTCGCCATTAGGGAAGTTAGCCTGAGCACCGAGACCGAAATCGCCAACGATGAGATAAGTTTCACCAGCTTCAGCATCAGCAAATGCAGGTAAATCGTTGTTGTACTCAACCTTCAGACCTTCGAAAGGATCTACGGCGTAGCCGTTAGCGTACTGCAGAGCTCTGAAAGAAGCAAATGTCTGTTTGTTCATTACGATGATTGGAGCAGCAGCTTCGTCAGAAAGTTTTGCAATAGCCTGTGCAACAGTGTCAAGAGCGAGCTGATCAGCCTCAAGTACTGGAACACCAACTGCACTATCAGTTGCAGTTGCAGGAGCATTCTCAATCTTTGCGAGTAATTCAGAAGCAGCCTTCTTAGCGATCTGATGTGTGAGTTCGTCGTAGATGTAACGCAGGAATGCTTCACCCTTAAGATCGTAAACTTCATCAGAAATTGTGACCCATTTCTTGATTGTTTCAGGCTTGAGTTCTACAACACCAATAACAAGTTCTTCCTCGTTAGGTTCCTTAGCACCTTCAGCGTGGATAACGGCACCAGTAGCAGACTTTTCAAAACCAACTCTTACGATCCCTTTGAGATAGGATTTCTTAACGTAAGCCATCAGACCTTCTTTGTCCCAAGCTGTCTTAATGAAATCTTCAACAAATGTTGGAACAGGGATTTGTCCGTCATCAGGAGCAAGTTCAGATAATACAGCACGAACAGCTCCGTCCTTTTCAGTCTTAACGTACTCAGCAAATGCGTCGATGTACTCCTGACTGTTTCTTACTTCAGCAAGTGTCTTCATGTTTCTTTCCTCCTTAGGAATTTCAAATTCTTTTACTTCTTCACCTTCACCAGCAATTACAGCTTCGATGTCAGCCTTTCTTGCCTCAATTTCGAGTTCCTTAGAACGCTCGTTAAGAGCATCCAGTTCATCAGAAAGAGCAGCAAAATCAGCCTCTGCATCGTTGGACTTAACCAATTCAGCAATTTCTGCTTTTCTGGTTTCGATGTCGTTAGCAGTTGCTAACTTAATCTCTTCAATTGTCATGTTCATTCCTCCAACTTTAGTTTTAGTAGAAGTTTTTGTCTGTCTTTTTCTCTTTGTTCTTGCTCAACTCTCAGTCTCTCCGCCTCAAAAGCATCCATCTCTCCGTGGAATGCATCACGAGTTGAAATACTTATTTCTGTCGTGGGATTTGCTGGAAATGAAACGCAACTCACGTCAAAAATCTTCGCTACAGAATCAATAATTCTGTGAATTACGTGCTGACCGTCACGCTCTTCGTGCTCAAAATGTTGTCCATTGACTACGAAACCGAAACTCATCTGATCGTAAAGACCTGCTTCGATTTCTTCGTACATTTGTCTTGCAGAAGTCGTTTTGCTGAGATCAGCACTAATTTTTAAACCATTTTCATCTACAGAAATGTCCAAAGTACCGTTTCTGTTTCTTGCATAAACAGTTCCTGTGTGGTCTTTGAGAAAAACCACATCAGAAGTGTCAGTGTTATCAAAAGCGTGTGGGTCTAAACGTTCTGTCCAAATTTGTCCATCACGGTTTCTCAATACGTACTCTTCAAATGTAGAAGCGTAACCATTTACTGACTTTGTTTCTTTGTTTTCTTCGTTAGCACTAACTAACTCATAACTCTGAAAATTTCTGTATTCTCTTTCGTTTTCTTTAAAAGGCATCACTCCGTACCTCCATTGTCTGTGTTCAAGTCTTCTCCACTATTAGGATCAAGTAGTGCATACTCGCCTCTTCGTGGTAAAACTTTGCCTGTGCCGTCTGGTAATGGTGCAAGAGAGAAAACTTCTCTTGCTTCGTCAATTGTGATAATTCCTCTGTCAGCCATGCCCTGCACGTAATTCAATCTGTCTTTGAAACTCATGTAATTAAGCCTGTTAGCAGTGAAAAGTACATTTACACCATTCTGAATTTCTTCAACGGTGAACAAATGAAGTTTCAAATTCTCTGACAACTGCAGTGCAAAAGTTTCAATGCAACCTTCGTAAAATGCACTCCAGGAATCACCAATTGCTCTGTTCTGTAAAATGTCTTGATTGACACCAAAATAGTCGTAAACTGACTGATTGATTAGTTCCATCTGATCTTTGTCAGGTGTAAACGGTTTAATGTCAATCTGCTTAATGTCTGTGTAGGTGTTAGGGAATAGAAGCATTCCACCTTTTTGCTTTGCCTCTTTACCAAAAACACTTTCACTGAAATTCTCACGTTCTTTTTGTAAATCTTCCAACTTCGAGAAGTTAGTCAATTTAGCCATGAACTTGTAAGCAGCAGTTGATTTCACCGCTTCAGTAATTCCTTGATTTGCAATTGTGATTAACTGCATTGTGGAATCCAAAACATCGTTATTCTCACCGAAGAAGTCATTTTTGAATTGCATGCGGTTAAGAATTACGCAATCAGCTAATTTACAAGCACCACGCTTTCTACCATTCTGAAAATCGTACACAACCCAAAGTTCGTCTTTGTAAGAAACGATTTTCACTTTTGTAGGCATCAGCGGGTAAATACCGATTTGGTTTAATCGTTGGTCGTAAATCGGAATCAAAATACAGTTGTTGCAACAATCAAGAATTGTTGAAACTCTGTACAGAAAGTTTGGCCATGAGTCCCAAGGATTAGGTCGAACCTTCAATCTCTTCGTGAGCTCTGTTTCAATTCCGACAACCTCAAACTTCAGTTTTGAAATGTGTCTTGCCCTAGCATCAATTGCAGCTCTGACAATTTGACTTTCGTAAATCTCGCCTTGCCAACTCGTAAACGTTGGTTCGTAGCCAGAAACAAGTTTGAATGTCTCGCCAGCGTTAACAATCTGTTGCTGCTGTTCTGTCTTTCCTAGAAGTCTTTCTAAAAATTTAGCCACAAAGAAATACTCCTTTCCTTAATTATTTTTCAATCGTTGCCCTAACTCATCCCACCATTTCTGACGGACACAGAATGCACAAGTGAGTGCTGCCGTTCCGTCAATTCGTGCACGAGGCGCAACTTTAATAAGTTTGTTCTTTCCACTCTGAATGTCCTTTTTCAGTGCTGCATCAAGTAAGTGGATTTTCATTAAGTCGTTGTCTCCAATGTCAACTCCACCTGCTTTAATAATTCCTTCCATTTCGTTGAGTACTGGATGTAAATTGAAACCGAAATAAACATCGTCAACTCTTGCTCCATAGGCTTTCAGGTCAGTAATCAGGTACTGTGCTGAATAACGGTCGTAGCCAATTTGTAATGGTAAGAGTTCGTACTTTTCAATTGCTTCTCTGATCCAGTCGTAAACATCGTGGTAATCTACAAAAGTTTCTCCACTCAAAGACAAGAAACCTTTTTCAATCATCTCCATGTAAGGAACTCCGTCTTCTGCAATTGCATCTTGTAGTCGCTCTTCAGGCATCCAAAAGTGTGCAATGCAGTAAAGTTTCTCTTCTTTTTCAATCAAGAAACAAGCACTTGTAAGGTCAGTAGTTTGAGACAAGTCAATTCCGCACAGACAGTAAGAATGTGCAAAATCCCCGAATGTGTATTTTTTACCGCTGAAACATTTTTCAACTGCTTTAACAGAAAGCCAAGCAGAAGAAGAATTTTGTTTTAAGCAGCAGTGTTTTGTAATGAATTCCGCCTTTTTACTCAAAGAACCTTCTGCAATAGCTATTTCTTCAAGTAGGTAATCTACAGAAACGGAAACTCCAAGATTAGGATTAGCCTTTGCTAACTCATCAAGGTCGTTCCAACGATCAAGTTCGTCAATCATGTAGAAAACAGGCAAAAGTCGTTTTTCTTTAGAGTCACCAAGTAAAAATCTTGTTCCTCTGAGAATTAGTTCGTCGTAAATTCCTTCAGAGATGTAACCCGAAGTAGTACAAGACAAAATCAACGGTTGTTTTCTTGAACCAAGTGCAGAAGTACAAACTTCGTACATCTTTTTACCTTTGTCACCAGGCCATGAAGCAACCTCATCACACACAACCAAATGTGGGTTCAGTCCGTCGCTTTTCTTTTCTGAAAATGGGATTTTCTTAATTGTGCCGTTGTTCTCTGCAATGTAAGCATCAGTTTTTCTTGACTTAATGCCTGCTTTTAATTCTTCGTCTTGTTGTGTGATCTGCCAAAAGCAGTTGTACACAATTTCACTTTGGTCTAATTTTGGCGCGAGACAGTAGCATTCAGGTCCGTACTCTCCGTCTGCATAGGCCATGTAAGCGAGAATCGCGGCTGCAAGTAAACTTTTTCCGTTTTTGCGCCCAATGACGAGCACGACTTCACGAAAGACCCTTAAACCTTCTTCGTCAACAATTCCAAAAATCGCAGACACAAGTGCTTTCTGCCAAAGTTCAAGAGTGATCAAATCTGACCTTCCCTTACTGTGATGACAGTAAGACTCAATGAACTTGATTGCACGTTTTGCTTTTTTAGCATCAAAAAAGAACTCTTTCTTTTCGAGTCCTTCAATCAAGTACGAGTACAACAACTTAATCCAATTTCCAACAATCACTCTTTCATCGTGAATCTGTCTGTAGTACTCAAAGATGTAGTTGTGCGTTTCAGTCTTCATTCGTCATCATCGTCCAATCGTGAAAAACTCCTTCTCTTCTCCACCTCAGTAGGTAAGAGAGAATCAAGGTGTTTAATTGCAAGCCTGTAACTTTTGTCAAGCGTGGTGAAAAGTGTTGAACAAGGACGTTCTTTCTCCACACCTTTCTCATCAATGTAAAATCTACCGCCTGCTTGAATCTCTTCCCAGCATTCGTCAAGGCTCACTTTCAATCTTGCAGCCTCTATGATCAAATCCTTGACAAACTTTTTCTTGTTCTCAGGGATGTCTTTGTAAAGCTCAGTCAAATCTTTAATGTAAAGTTTTTCTCTAGACCACTTTCCCATGGTTACTCTCCTTTCCTACAAGTTCTCCTTTTTCTCTTTGCGACTATTCGATCCTCTGAATAAAAATTCAAACGGACTCTGTCGCTCACTGTTCTTTTTTTCTTCTTTTCACTTTTCCTCTAAAATTAAATAGGCGATTTTTTTCACTTTAAAAATCGGGTCTGAAAGTGCCTGAAATTACTGCGTTTCAGAAGCCCGAAAAAGTGCAAAAATCACACACCGTTGTTTTGAAAAAATGTCACGAAAATTGCCTAAATTTCGTTACAATTCACCGCATTTTTATGCGCTACAGAGGAATTTAGAGGGTGCGCACCGACCCTCTCCAGGCTAACGAAATGCCTGCAACAAGGGGGACTCCTCGGTCGGATGAAATGTTTGCGGATGAATCAAGAAATTCTTTTGTGAATATTTATGCGCTTACTTGCATATCTATTCACTACAGGGATTTTTGAAAGGTGCGCACCG
>Ga0213919_1001011_pt1 | contig 10937 bp, 6 predicted proteins | sample McNCre317MG_FD_161056 | JGI IMG/M metagenome (GOLD analysis project Ga0213919, IMG submission 161056) | Freshwater microbial communities from McNutts Creek, Athens, Georgia, United States - 3-17 MG | ecosystem: Environmental > Aquatic > Freshwater > Creek | place: USA: Georgia | collected 2017-06-12 | reverse complement strand
GACGTCGGGAGGGCTGACCACAGCGATTCCGTTAGTGGGTTCGATCAACCCACTCGCGATCGCATCGGTAGTTGGGGCAATCACAACGGCGATCCCGTTAGTCGGCTCCATCACACCGCTTGCGATCACCACGAGCGCAGGACTCACGACGGCGATTGTCCTCGTCGGTTCTGCGAACTCGCTGGTTATTACGACCGCCGCCGATTTATCAGTCGGCGGAACAGCCGCCGCGTTAGACGGGAGTATCTCGCCTCTCGCGATCTCGTCGGTCACAGGCGCTCTGACCACAGCCATTCCGTTGCTTGGGTCGGTTAATCCGTTAGCCCTGACGACCACGGCGAACATTACCACGGCGATTCCGCTGATCGGGTCCATAAGTCCGCTTGCGATTTCAGCCGCGTCCGGTGGCCTCACGACCTCGATTCAGATGATCGGGTCTAGCACGTTGGTGATTACCACAGCGTCAGACTTGACGGCCCCGAGCGCAGGCACGACCCAAACCTTTGTAGTCTATCTCAGGCATCGTAGGAGATAACCCTTGGCGACCGAAGTTTCCATTTGCAGTAACTCGTTGCTTCTCTTAGGCGCTCAGACGATTACGTCGTTGACCGACGGAACGACGTACGCGAGTCTCTGTAATCAGTTCTATGCAGAAACCCGCGATGATCTGCTTCGTAAACACCATTGGAAGTTTGCGACCGCGAGGGCGACGCTGGCTCAAGACGCCCTCTATTCGGCGTCATGGGAATGGAGTTATGGCTATACGCTTCCGACGGACTGTCTGAAGATCAGATCGACCAGCGAAGATCCCGATCCATGGGACCGCGAAGGCGATTGGATCGTCAGCGATAACAGTAGCCTCTCCATTAAGTACACCAAACGGATTACCGACACCGCGAAGTTTGACGCCTCGTTTATTGTCGCGCTTCAGGTAGATCTCGCCATGAAGCTATGCAAGCCGGTCACAGGCTCGCTGGATCTCATGAAGACACTCGCCAGTATGTCCGAGATGGCGATCAAGGACGCCAGGACACAAAGCGCGTTTGAAGCGACCGACATTACGACCCCGGACGACATTCTTGCAGACTATAGGTAAGTATGCCTACAAGCCGTTACATTCAGTCATCGTTTACGTCGGGAGAGCTTAGTCCACGGCTAGCCGCGCACGTCGATTTTAATAAGCGGGCGAACGGTCTGTCAGTCTGTGAAAACTACCTCCCGACGGTACACGGTCCGGTCGTGTCACGGAGTGGGACGCGGTTTGTCGCGGAGACGAAAACCAGCTCTAGTGTGTCCGTCTTGATTCCGTTTGAATTCTCGACCATCCAGGCCTATGTCCTCGAATTCGGGAACTTCTATATTCGGATGTACAAAGACGGCGGGAGAATCGAGTCTCCTCCGGGAACTCCGGTCGAAGTCGTCACCGGGTACGTCGCCCAAGATGTCTCAACGATTAAGTGGGCGCAGTCAGCCGATACGCTCTATCTTGCACATGGTCTGTATCCCCCTCGGAAACTCACAAGGACGAGTCACACGGCTTGGAGTATTCAAGACGTTGATTTTGTAGACGGCCCGTACCTCGACGAAAACATTACCTCAACGACGATTACGCCGTCTGGAACTGCCGTCGGGGCGTCGATTACCTTGACGGCTTCGACGTCGATCTTTCAGTCAGGGCATGTCAACAGCTTGTGGAGGATCAAGGTCGGGGCGTCGTATGGGTACGTCAAAGTCACCGCCTATACGGATTCCACGCATGTGACCGCGACGGTCAAGAAAGTCCTGGGTGGAACTACGGCAACAACCCTCTGGAGAGAAGGCGCATGGTCTTCAATCCGGGGTTACCCGACATGCGTGACGATTCACGAACAACGGTTGACGTTTGGTGGTACTGCCACGGAGCCACAAACCATCTACGCGAGTGTCTCAGATAGTTACGAAGACTTTACTCCTGGTACTGCCGACTCAGATGCCTTCACGTACACGTTAGGATCCAACAAGGTGAACGTCCTGCGGTGGCTCTCCAGCGGATCCGCGTTGATCCCTGGAACCGTCGGCGAAGAATTCCTTGTGGATGGCCCAAACAGCTCAGCCCTGACGCCCTCAAACGTCAGAGCACGATCACAAACCGCACACGGGAGTTCTCCCATACCGGCGGTACGTATCGGGGCTTCGACGGTGTTCGTTCAGAGATCCAGCAAGAAGGTACGACAGCTCACCTACAGCTCGGATCAAGAAGGACAGGCATCGACCGACTTAACGCTGCTTGCTCAGCATATTGCCGGGACAGGCTTCTCAGCGATGGCCTACCAACAAGAGCCGGATACCTGGCTCTGGTGTGTCAGGAAGGACGGCCAGCTTGCGTCACTGACGTTCTTGCCCGCTCAAGAAGTGGCTGGCTGGGCACGGCATATCACCGACGGCTCATTTGAATCCGTCGCGGTGATTCCTTCAACGGATCTCACGTCAGACACCCCCTGGTTCATTGTCAATCGGACCATTGGCGGAGTGACGAAACGCTACGTTGAGTACATGGACCCATTGCTCTCCGTCGATTCTGGGTTGAGCTATGACGGCGGGATTACCACCGCGTCTCTCACGCCTTCGGCGGGCACAGGCTCCACGACGTTTACCGCGTCGGCAGCGGTCTTTGTGTCTGGAGACGTCGGAAAGGACATCGTCTTAACCGATCCCGTCACTGTCGGGTCCACCACCTACACGGTGAGTCGTGCAACGATCACGGCGTTTACGGATTCTACGCACGTCACTGCGACGATCAGTCGCGAGTTTCCGGTGACGGCGATTCCCGCCGACACATGGGGATTGGCGGTGCAATCCGTCAGCGGGCTTTCGCATCTCGAAGGCAAGACGGTATCCCTTGTTGGTGACGGGGCGGTATATCCTGCCCAGACGGTGACAGGCGGGATCGTCACGCTGAGCGGCATGAAGGCTACGGTCATTCACGCAGGTCTGGCGTTTACGCCGAAGATTACGTTGTTTGAACCGGAAGTGAGCCGGGGAGCTGGAGATACGGTTCTCGGCCTTAAGAAACGGTACGCGAAACTCTACGTTCGGGTCTACCAGACCACCGGAGTCTGGATCAACGGGCTCCTCGAAGTCCCGTCGCGATCCACAACCGATCTGATGGGGGCAGCCGTCGCGCCGTTTACCGGCGATATTAAAGCCTCACAGCTTGGTTACGAAACCGGCGGAGTCGTAACGATTGAACAACGGCTCCCGCTCTCCTCGACAATTCTCGGGGTGTGGGGAACCGTCGATTATGCGGATGACTAACCTCATTTCAGTTCCATTAGAACCACAATATATGGACGGCGTAGAGCCCATGTTTCAGGGTTATGCGTCGTTCGGAAGTAGAGGGAATTTTGAAAGCTATTTTCAAGAAATTTGTCGCCATCCTGGTAAAGCCTTTCTCGTGGGTGAAGGAGCAGGTCAAGAAGTTGTTGGGGCGGCGGGCGTCATAATTCAACACCAAGGTTGCGGGGAGGCATGGGCGATCATGCTTCCCGCAGCCAAAGCCATCCCAATACAGTTTCACAAAGCGGTTGTCTCAGGGTTTCAGCGCATCATACGAGACTACGAACTGCATCGCATCGAATGTAACGTCCTCTCGACCTTCCAGCCGGGTATCCGGTGGGCGACGTCGTTAGGGTTTCACCAAGAAGGGCTACGGCGAAAAGCCGGTCCAAACAAAGAGGACATGGTCATGATGGCCATGTTTCCATAACTATGGCGCAGGCAGCATTGTTAGGGGCGTCGGCACTCGGTAGCGGCGTCTCTGCATTTCAGTCCTACAAAGCGGGACAAGTCGAACAGGTCGTCAGTAATCAACAGGCGAACCTCCTCGACCAGACAGCGAAGCAGGCGCTTGATTCGAGCCTGGAAGACTCCCGGATGATTAGGCGAGCCGGTCTTCGGACGATGAGCAGTCAGGCGGCAACCTATTCGGCGTCTGGCGTCAGACTCTCCGGGTCCCCGTTGTTGGTGATACAGGAGACAAAGAACCAGACCGAACTCGATGCCATGAAGACGGAATACGGCGGGCGGTTGCAGGCGACGAACCTCAAGAACGAGGCGACCCTCCGTCGGTTTTCTGGTTCTCAATCAGCACAAGCCGGAACAATGGGTGCGTTGTCTACGCTGTTAACCGGCGGACTTCAAGCCTACGGCGCGTATAAGTACGGCGGAACGTCTTATCCATCCGTGAAGGTCCCGGAACGATAATATGGCTATCCAGATCCCTCAGTCGCAAGTCTCGATTCCTGTACAACGTCCGGTGCTCCCCGATCCCGGCACCGCGTCGATGCTGTACCGTCAAGGGGCACAAGGCGCTCAGCAGTTGTCACAAGGCGCGTTGCAGTCGCTTCATTATCTTCAGTACAAAGATAATCAAGAGAACGCCCACGAGTACGCCTTGAATATGCAGCGGCGGAAAGCCGCGATTGCCTATCACGCCGATGAGGCGGTGTTGGGCTTTGATCGGGATATGCAGACGATGCTACGGGATACCTCGCAGCAGTACGCCGACAATCCCGAGGAGTTCTATAAGCGTGTCCCGGAGATCATCAAGGAACGGGCAACCTTCCACAGTATGAACCGGGAAACGCCGGATGGGGTGACGCAGCGATTCGAGAACGACCCCGAAGCGGCAGCCGATGTGCGCGGGGATCTCCTCGACAAAGGTCGGGAGTACCTCAAGCAGGCGAACGCCATCACCACACAGATGACGGTGTCGAAGGGACTCGCGACGATCGCAGAAGCGGAAGACATGAGATTGAATCTCGCCCGTCAAGCGCAAAGTCCTGAAGAACTCGGGCGTGTCATCGGTGATATGGCGCAGACGTACGGACGTCACGCCGGAACGACGATCAGCGGACAAGAGGCGACGAAGTCAGCCGTCGGATTCGCAGACAAGGCCAGCCTCGCTTTTTACGATCAACAAGCACAGAGCAACCCCGACGCCTTCTTGGTTCGTGTGTCGTCATTGCGACCCAGCATTAAGACGGACGAAGGGATGAAGCAGTACCGGGAGAACAACTACCGGGGCATCATCGCCAACATCAATAAGACGTCTGAAGTCACACTGCTTAACGCGCTGAACGTAGGGAATATCGATGTCTCGCATTACAACGCCGCTCTTAAAGCTAAGGGCATGGGTCCTGAGTATGTGGCTGACCGCATGTACACCGCAAGTCTGCTTGATATCGAGAAGGGCAACGCCCCAATTCATGCCTTGCCGTCCAAGATGGAGGAATGGTCTTCGCTTGGCATACCGGCGGACAAGATCAATCTGTTGAGAAGTGCCGCGTTGAACTTTCATGACCGGATGGTGTCGTTTGGGGACCGAGCCCAGAAGCAAGGGGAAGACGTCGCTAAACAGAAAGCCCAAGTCTTAGAGTCGAAGATCTACGACATGCTCGACAAGGGGCAGATCAAGAGCGTCGATCAGATCCTTCCGATGCTTCAGGACTCCGTTGAAGCCACCGGTATGACCGCTGACCACAAAGAGCGGATCAAGACGAACGTTCGGAACTCAATCGGGGTGGAAGGTCCAGGCGACCCACATCTCAAGAACGTCTGGGAACTCGACATCCGTAGCGGAAATAAGCCACACAGCTCTGATGAGATTCGGTCGAACAAGACCATGAACCTCGATCAGAAAAACGATCTCCAGAAGATCTTGAAGGAAGAAGCCGCCAACGGCGGGATGCGTCCCGAAGACAAAGCCGTCTACGACGAATACAAAAAGAAAGTCGCGCTGGTCTACGGGGAAAAAGGCTTGATGGCGAACTATAGCCTGGGTGAGGCGCAGGTCCTAGCGACCGCGTTATCACGCTATAGCGAGCTGGTGAGAAACCATAAGATGCATCCCAGAGATGCCGCCGACAAAGTCCGTACCGAAATGAACGTGACGAGTACCGGCAAACTGTACGGCGGGGCACTCCCAGACCTCAACCGCGTACTTGATCTCGCAAAGCGGAGAGCCGCAAAGACTCCAACGGGCGTCAGTGATGACACCCTTGACTTCTGGATCTCGCAGTATAAGCAAAAGACCCTCGTCGAGTCAGTCTTCCCGAAGATCGACGCAATGCAGGGCATCGAAGATAAACCCAAGAAATAACTGTTGCGTGCAGGACTGACGGAAGTCCACCTGTAGGAAAGGCGTGGTTGCGCCTACAGACGAGTCTTGTAATGCCTACGGGGTTGTACCACGACGATCGTAGGTTGAGGAGCGGGAATCAAGCCCCGCCACGCAACTCAAAGGAAACATGGGCGAAATTATCCCCCGGTTCGACGACAGTTTCTTTGCCAGGAAAAAGCAGGAACGTGCAATAGCCGACGTGCATTTCTTGGCGTCGCAACTTCAGAACGGGACACAAGGTCCTCCATCAGCGGATCAGTTATCGACCGCGAAGATGGTCGCGCCTAATCACCCATTGGCGAAAGAAGGCTCGGTTAATGAGCCTGTCCGTATTCCCGGTGAAGCCACAGAGCCAGGCGCAGATCAAAGCCTTCTGGCGACGTTGGTAGATCCGGGTGTGTTGTTGACTGACACTCCGCAGGCCGCCGTTATGGGCGCGAAGTTAGCCGCTAAGGGTGCGAACGTAGCCGTAGAGGCTGGTAAAGCGGCTCTATCACAGGCGACCGCCGGACTGTCAGACGTAGCGAGAGTCGGTATACAGGCTCTCGCTAACGAGCGTGGTTCGATTCCTACCGGACCGTCTTCACGGATTCCAGACAAGAAGACGCAGTATAAAGACCCTGCCTATGACGTGGCGAAGGCCTTGCCTGGCGGACATGTTGATGAAACGGTACGCCATGTTCCGCTAGATCAAATGCAGATGGGGCATCCGATCAACACCCCGGAAGGCGAGAAATCCGTCCAGAAATGGGTCAAGCGGATGCAGGAGTCTCCCGACCGGGTTCCTCCAATCGTCCGGGAGAAACAAGCGGACGGGTCCTGGAAGATCTTCGGTGGGAATGCCAGGTACACCGCCGCACAACGGTTAGGGCTTCCGACGCTCGAAACCATCGACTATTACCCCAGGGACATCTTGAAGGCGATGGGGACCGACGCCAAGACGGAAGCCGCACAAGCGGTCAATCCGGTCGTCGTCAACACAAACAAAATTAACACGGTTAACGATGTTAACCAGTCTATTTCTGATATCGCCACACAGCTTAAATCGTCGGGCGGCGCAGCCGGGTTAGCCCCTGGTCAGAAACCGCTTAGTGACCCCTACGTCGAGGAGATCGCGAAGACACTCGGCACACAGCAAGACGACGTCGTCAATCGTCTCCGTGGGAATGGGCTCTCCGTTGAGGAAGTCCGGGCGTCGGGGATGGTGTACGCGAAGATGAAACAGAATCTCCAGGATGCCGCTGACTCGTTTGCGGTGACTGGAGACGAAGAAGCTCTCAAGAAAGCCTATGCACAGTTCCAGGTAACGCATAGCGCAATCCTGGGATCCCATACGGAACTTGGGCAATCCATGCGGATCCTGCAAGACGCAGAGATCCAAAGCACCAAAACGTTCGGCACGGAACTGACGGCGAACGTAGAGGCACTCAACGCCAACGGGATCACCGGCGCTCAGCTCAAGCAAGCGATCGATGCCGCTGGTATCGACGCCGTCACCAAGACAGCCGTGTCCGCGAGTGAGCTCGGTTCAGATATCTGGAAGGAACTCCTGTATAGCTCGGTGCTCTCAAATCCGCGTACCAACATCGTTAACGTGCTGTCTGGTTCAACGCTGAACCCCATCAACACGATGGCGACACATTGGCTACGTGAGAAGTTCGGCAGTGGTTATATTAAGTCGGGTGAAACCGCCGCGATGACCAACGCCTTCACCGAGGCGTGGATGAACGGCGTCAGATCTGCCATTCAATCCAAGAACGACCTTGGTTGGTGGGGGGCCATTCGGAGTATGAAAAATACTCCGGTGTTTGGTGAACCAGCGGAAGCCGCCACAAAAGGTCCTGCGATTACCGGCGAGAACGTCGGGACGATTGCAAGTACAGTCGGGCAGAATTATATCCCGAATTCGGTGAAATCCGGCATGTCGAAGCTAGCCGGGATCGATCCGGCAAACGCTGATCGGTCTATCGATTTAGCGTTTCGAGGAGCCTTTAGTGAAACTGCTTTGGGGCCTTTGGTTGATGGCATCGGTGAGCTTGTTCATTCTCCTCTCGCTATGCTTCGTGCAGGAGATTACTTCTCTAAGAGCGTCAACTTCGACATGGCGGTCCGCGCTGCGGCGTTACGTCACGGCTTCATCAACGCCGGAGACGACAAAGCCGCCATTCAAGCCGGAGTTCAAGCCGCCCTTGGAGATCGAACACTGAAGATTAAAGACGAGGCGATGAAACTAGCCGACGTCAACACCTATACTAATGAGTTGAAGTATGGCGTTCCCCGGATCCTCGATCATCCGGTCGTCAAGACGCAGGTGTTGTTTTACAAGACGCCTGCCAACATCTTCAAATATAACTTGGCGCATACCCCGATGGGGGTTGCGTTGTCGGATGTCCGGGCGGATCTCCTCGCAGGAGGAACCCGACGCGAAGCCGCAATGGCCCGCATGGCGTTAGGCTCTGCGTTTATGGGTGGAGTAGCGGCCTTCGCTGGCAGTGACACCGTCTCGATTACCGGGCGTGGCCCTGACAACCCACACACCAGGGCGATGTGGGAGAAGGACAATCAACCCTACTCCATTAAGGTGACAAACCCAGTCAGCGGGAAGTCTACCTGGATTGGGATGAACCGGATTGAGCCGTTTGGAACGTGGCTCGGTGTGGCCGCCGATATGGTCCACATGCAGAGCGATGTGAATCCTGAAGATCTCGGGGAAGTCGCAGCGGCAGCCACGGCGAGCTTTGCCCGAAACTTCACGAACAAGACGTTTACGTATTCCGCCTTTGAGCTTCTGAACGTCCTAAACGTCAAGAACTACGAAGAGGTTGATAGCCTAGAGAAAAACCTCGAACAGTATATGGCGAACAAAGCCGCACAGTTTGCCGTCCCGGCTATTGCCAGTGGTGCTGCGAAGGCCATCGACCCAGACATTCATACGTCGAAAGTCCACGGGGACTACGTGCAAACGATGTTGAACCGTATCAAGGCGAGAACACCGAACTGGAGTAAAGACCTCCCGACGGAACTCGACGCCTATGGCAACCCCCGACAGGTTGAAGGCGGGTGGGCCACGCAGTTGTTCAGCCCGTTCTCAATTAAGTCGTTCAACGACGATCCGAACGTCAAGGAAATCGCCCGCGTCATGGCGAACTTCCCAAGCGTCCCGTATCAAACAGACGGGGTAGCGTTGACGCCGCAGGAGCGGCATCGGTGGCAGTTGATCGCCGGGAAAGCCAATTTCGGAGACGGCAACATGCAACAGCAGTTGACCGCCCTTCGAGAGAGCGACGAATACAAAACGGCTCCAACGGATGCCTTCAGAGCGAAGTTGTTGGAAGGGATCGGAAGAGCCCGACTTGCACAAGCCAAGGTACACCTACTGGAAGAGAATGAAGACTTGTTCAATCGGATCTACGGCACGAAGATGAAGAAAGCCGAAGAGCTGGTTGGGCCATTAAGTATCGGCGGGGAATCCGTCGGATCGACACAAGAAATCCTGAACTACTGAGGTACTATGGGCGTATCTACGACGACGAATAAATCCATCTACGTCGGCAACGGAGTCACGACGGCGTTTGCGGCTCCGTTTCTGTTCTATGATAACACACACCTTCAGGTATCCCTCGTCGATACGACGCTCGGCACAACCACCCTCCAGACGCTCGGCACGCATTACAGCGTGTCGGGTGCTGGGGTCGTGACGGGCGGAACGGTGACGTTTGTCACGCCTCCGGCGACAGGCTTTAACGTCCTGGTCAAACGGGTCGTTCCCACGACGCAGTTGGTAGACTTGAAGGAAGGCGACAAGTTTCCGCCTGAAACGGTGGAACAGGCGCTAGACTTCGGGGTGATGATCGATCAGCAGTTGGCGGAAGTCGATACGCGATGTATCAAGCTGCCGGAAGGCATCACGATTACCGACCTATTGCTGCCGGATATTACCCTCCCACAGAACCGAGGGAAGGCGATTATCATCAATCCTGCCGGGGATGGCTTCGACGTCATCGCCGTGCAGACGACCGATTTCGCCAATCCGCTCACAACGAAGGGCGACATTCCGGTTCATACCGGCGCGGCCGTCACGAGAAAGCCCGTCGGGACCAACGACCAGATACTTGTGGCTGATAGCACGAACGCCACAGGGGTTGCCTGGAAAGACGTGTCGAGTGTCCCCGCAGTCGCGGCGATTGCCGCCGTACAGAATCCCATTATCAACGGGGCCTTCGACGTGTGGCAACGGGGAACCTCGTTCGTGACCCCCAGCTCTGGATCCTATCAGGCCGACCGATGGGCCACGTTTAATTCCAACACGGCGGCCTTCACGACGAACCGATCAACGAACGTTCCGTCGGTTGCACAAGCCGGTGTGCTCTTCAACTACGCCTTTGAGGTCGATGTGACCACGGCGGATGCCGCCGTAGCCGCTGGAGAGTTTTCGGCTCTCAGTACCGTAATCGAGGGTGCCTTGTGGAGAAACTACGCACAACGGGCCTGCGTGTTGAGCTTCTGGGTCTCCTCCACGAAGACCGGCACACACTGCGTCAACTTCCGTAACTCCGGCAATGACCGATCCTATATTGCGACGTATACCGTCAACGCCGCCGATACATGGGAATACAAGACAGTCACGTTGCCTGCCTCGCCTAGTGCTGGGACCTGGAACTATACCACCGGAATAGGGCTCATTGTCAGCTTTACGATGATGTGCGGCTCGACGTTTCAGACGACAGCGGGAGCCTGGCAAACGGGAAACTTCTTAGGCACATCCGCTCAGGTCAAC